>Ga0179591_1151839_pt1 | contig 17751 bp, 20 predicted proteins | sample CZOMad2_1_08_16f_FD_182891 | JGI IMG/M metagenome (GOLD analysis project Ga0179591, IMG submission 182891) | Vadose zone soil fungal communities from Angelo Coast Range Reserve, California, USA - CZOMad2_1_08_16fungal (PacBio error correction) | ecosystem: Environmental > Terrestrial > Soil >... | reverse complement strand
CTTGAATCGGGTCCGAATACAAGCGTAAAGGCGTCATACCGTGCACTTGGCCCTAGTTTCTCCCCCCCCTCTCTTTTTAAAGTGTCCCTCCTTCTTTTCGTTTTTTTTTTTTTTCTGTATGACCTTTTTCCCCCCTAACCGCGAGAAGTTTTTTGACGGAAGACATAACTGGGACTTTCTTGATCGTTTATTATCGGCCGACGTGTCTGAGTAGAGGTTCCTTTTTTTCATCCGTGGTAGCACTTGGACTCTTTTTAACTTTGCCTCTCCCCCTCTCCCTTTGCATACACCCCGCGGAGCCGTTTGATTTGGCGGAATGATTTTCCCGTCCCAGGAAACTCGCAGTAATTTTGAGCCTTTTGATTCCCATGGACAAGTTACCGTCCCCTCCCCTACACACCCCTCCCCCCCCCCCCCCACCCCAACCCTTTCAAGGTGTTCTGCAGCTTCGATTCCAGTACGTGCTCTTCTTTTGCGGCTTACTTTCCACTACCTTCCTGCTATAAACTTTATATTCACGGGGCGACATAAGGTACCCAACCCTTCCCTTGCGGCGCACTTTTTTTCTCTCCCTCTCCCCGTAGTCCACTGTAAGACAATTTTGCTTTTTCTGCGTATTTCACTCCAGCTTTTCCACCTGAGACCCGCACTGATGAGGCGTTGTTTTTTCCCCAGTTAAGTTTTTCACGTTATTGTCTTCTAAATCAGCTTCTTCAGTGAAGACCTTCTTTTGGTGGAAGGTTGTGTTTCTGCATCAGTCCCTGTTTTTGCGGCGTTGTTTTTCCCCAGAACGTTTCCCTGATTTCCGAGACAAAAGTCCTTCCCCGTTTTTTTTCGCTTCCCCTTTTTTCCCTCTTTCCCCTTTCTTTCGCGTCTACCCTAACTCGCCCTCTTTGCAAGGTGATTTGATCCCTCCTTGTTTCCGGGGGATCCCCTTGAGATTTACGTAGGACACCCTTTTCAGTAAGCCGAGCTCTTTTTTAGACCTTGTTGTGTTTTCCCTTCTTTTTTTTTCCCTCCTGGTGCTTTTCATCAGGTCGAAGGGTCAGGTGTGTCTTATCGTGAGCTCAGGTCGTGTGCGCAGCATCTTGGGGTTTTAGTATCTTTTAGGAGGAGTGTTGCCACGTTTTATTTTTTTCGGGCCCTTTTTCTTTCTTCCGTTTCGGGTTTCTTGATTAGTGAGTCCGTTGGGTCCGTTCCTTGTCCCCCCTTGAAGACGGAAAAGCGGGGCATTGGCTTCCCAGTCTTCGGCCGCGCTGCACCGCGCTACCCTTTCTCCCATGGGCTCCTTCGCCCCCCTGGCCACTTCGGGCCACTGAGAGTCCCAGGCCTTTAGGCTTCGGCCCACTTTTTGTCGATGAGCTCGGCCCGGCGGACTGGGTCGTTAGTGAGGCTTGGGTCACATGTTCTTCTTCTGTGATCCCCCCCCGCCCCCCAATGTTTCCAGCAGTCTTTTAGATAAAAAATTTTTGTCCGTCACACACCTGGTCTCTCGGCGTTGGAGGTACGGCAAGTACTTTGTCTCCTCTGGTTCAGTTATTTAGGACGAGGTTTTGTTGACCTAATCCTCCCCTTCCTTAGGCACGACCCTCTTTCCCCCCCTTGCTTGCCTTGGTCCTTTTTTCCTACTTGTCAGCTTTGAAGGCGTTCTTTGATCATCCGGCCGCACCGTGCTGCGGGCGCTGTCAGGGCTTGGAAACATGTCGTAAGGAGCCGCTTTTGCGTTTACGGGGAGCATCAGGTTTACTGTTGGCCTCTCCTTCCTCTTTTTTCGGCATTTCTTTTGATTTCGTTTACCCCAATTGTGGCGATAGCGTTTGTTTCAGAAGATTCCCCCGGTCCCCTGATTCCACCTCTGCTGTGGTCGAATATTTTCTTGGGGAGTGGATTACTGTTCGCTGACCCCTCATGTTGTATGCTGTTATGGTTACATTTTCTGGCATTTTCCTTTCTCTCACCGTTTCCGGGACCTAGTCTAATGATTCCCCAGACGTGAACCCAAGTACGACTTACCTTCAAATTCTTTGTGCTCTTATGGGGTGAGAGAATGCATTCCCATTTAAACCCTTTTTCTATTTCACGACCATCCTTTCCCCTTCGTTTCTTGTGTGTTTGGCTCCCTGGGCGGTTCGCTTCTGGTCCTGCGGCAGTGAAACACGGCTGTACTTTTTTTTTCTTGTGGCTCTCCTCTTGGGTGCTTTGTGCGGCCTTGGTTTTCCCCCTATCAAACCTTTTAAACCGGCGAGGATGTGTCCGTGTGACCAGATATCGTGTGAAGTACTACGTTTCTTTTTCTCTTCCCCCCCCCAACTTCTGATCATGTGAATGTTCCTTCAGTTTCTTCATTGCGACTTCAACAATTTACTTATTTGCCGTTGATGAAAGCGGATGTTGGAGCTTTACTTCACCTTCAGCCCCTCTTTACTCTCTCTCTTCTCATAATACTGTTTTTTTGTTGGTGATTCCTGGGGCTTTTCCCCCCCTGTTGACTGACGATCCAACCCAATCCGGCCTTTCTCGGCCCCCACTTTTTACCTCTTGGTTTCCTCTCGGTTCCCTCGACATTGATTTTCGTTCACACTCTCAGATGATCCGTTGGCCAGCGTGCACGTCCTCCCTTTCTTATTGCCAGCCCCCTCTCTATCGGTAACAGTAACCCCCTCGACCCGTTTTTATTCAGTTTTTCCTAGTACCAGGACCTAACCACTGTGCCCGATTTTTTCTCCCCCGACACCCGCCTCCCCTTTCTTCACCTTTTTTTTCATGTCACCTCGCAAGAGTCGTACCGCCCGGTCCCTCCCCCCCCATAAACGCTTCTGCGGTGGTTTGTCATCCTCCCCCGTGAACCTGGGCAAAAGAAGAATTTCCGTTTTTTTTGGACGCGAGCCCAAGACTCAAGTTTTGCCCACCCGCTGCAGCGTTTTTCACAACGTTTTTTCCTTATGACACACGTCAGTTCCCTGACCGGGAACGTTTGGAGTCTCAGTAACTTCTTCCCGTTCTTTTTTTCCCCCCCCCGGTCACCTTCCATCCCCAATGTCTTTTTTTCATAGTCAAATTTATCACCCTACCAAGTCTTCCATACATTGGACCCCCCTCCTCAGGCCCTGACATTCGGGCGGGGGAATCGCAGACTTACTTCCATTTGTGGGACTCCCCCCCCTCATTAAGTCTTCCCCTTTTCTGTTAAGTAGGACCCTGCTGAAGTACTCTAGTCTGGGTCCGACCGGCTCGTTTGTTACGTCTTTGTTTCAGGGGGATACCTTTCTCAGCACGGTTCTCTTCTTAGACCCCTTAAAAGCTTTTTCAACTTCTGAGTTTTAACTGCAGTTCCCAGCACCCCCCCGTTGTCATAGCGGGTCGTCGCCGGAGGATTTTTGGGTGACTTTTTCCTACTCCTCTTTCTTCACACGGGTCCCAGATTTTACTACACATTCCCCTTTTTAAAGTAACCGTTCCCAAGAACGGCCTCGTAATACCCCAGTGTTTTCGCCCAATTTTTTTATTTTCCTAACCTAGTATTTTCCTTTTGGAGGGGGGGGAACTTACTTCAGCGCATACCCCCATAGTGCAGTGAATTTTTATCCTAAGAGGCCCTCCTTTCCTTATCCTGCAGGTTAGGGTCCCCCCCCCCCCCCCCAAACCTGGAAGTTTTCAATCTACGATGTAAACACTCTCCTGGACTCTGTCGCCCCTTTTTTGTACAAGTACAAGTTCTAATGAAGATTTGCCCCCTTCATTGCGGCTGGTGCAGGACTTCCCTACGATGATTCCAAGGCACTGTTCCAAAGGATTAGATCATTGGGGGGGAAGTATTCCTTCCAACGTAGCCCCCCTTCCTACTGTCCCCCCCCCAATTTAACCCCCGACACCTTAAGTATGCCGAATTTTCCCCTTACACTTTGACCCGACCTCCGACAATATTTTTGACCGCAACGCCACATTGTTCTGCTCCCCCCTAGTTCACTTTTTCCTCCTCCTGAGACCTAGACCCTCAAAGGCCTCCAATTGACTGCTCTCCCCCACCCCCGGTTCGCCAATTGCTGCTTACGGGACCTGGCCCCCCCATGCTCAGAGACCTCTCGGATCCGGCACCCTTTTTCCCCCTATAATGACTTTGACATAGAATATGGTCGATTATCCTCGGTTTTTTGACGCCATGCACTCGAGTAAAGCGGCCACGTGCACATCCTGTTTGGCCGTTGTTTTCGTGACCCCCCCTTTTTCTTTTCCTCCGTTCTGGGAACGGGTCCCAGGCTCCCCCAAACTTTATCGCCTTGAACCACACGCATCCCCATCGAAGGGGGCTTTACCTTCCCCCTCGATTTTTTTTTCGAAGCCCTTCCCCATTTTCACCCCCCAGGGATTGATCAAACCCTGCTTTGAAGGCAGGCGTTCCTAGGTTGGGACACCAAAAAGCTTTGATATTACGCCTGGCAACCCTCCCACTTTGTTATTACTTTGCGTTCCACGGTATTTAGTCACAGTTCTAACCGGCCCTCTGTCCTTTTTAGTCAACCCCTTTCTTTCTCCCCTGGTTGAGACCCCGACTCTTTTTGTGAGATTTGAAGGTTTTCCGTAAGCCGCAACCCTGCTTTCGATTCGTTCCTTTGATCGATCTGTTGACCCCCACTTTTCATGTGGTGCGGTTGAAAGTGGATGCTTCAATTCTTCCTTCTTTTCTTGTCGCGGTGTCATTCCTGACCATCGTTTTGAGATTTTTATCGTGCCTCTCCCCCTTCCTTTTTTTTTTTTTTTTTTTTTTTTTTTCTTTTTTGATGGTGATTTTTCAAACCTTTCTCGGGCTCGGCCTGTCCTGTTGGCTAGACATCTGCAACTCTATTCCTTTCTCATTTTCCCCCCCCCTCTCCGCTACACTTCCTGTCCCCCTCCTCCAAGTTTTCCCCCGTTGGATTTTTCCCCAGTTTTATGTTCGGAACCGTCCCAAGTTTCTTCTCGCAGGGCTTACTGCATACACTTCCCGCCCGTCCACCTTCGTCCATTATTTCTAACCCCCTTCTGTTTACGGCCCCCCCCCCTTTTCCCCTTTATGTTCGTCTTCATCCCTGTTGAATTATGGACGCAAGGAGTTAACGCTCTCTTTCTTTTCCCACGTTTTTGTTGAAGGTTTCGGAGTTTCCTTTGAACTCGGCATCCCTTCCCGTCCCTATAACCGTCCCCTTTTCCTTTTCCTTCTTCCAGTGTTTTAGCCCCAGATCTTTTCCCGTCCTTTCAGCGTTTCCTTGTTATTTCCGTGCCGCCCCCCTGCTCTCAGTCTTGGACGAGTTCCGACATCCTTGTCAAGTCATGTGACGGGTTCAACTTTCATCGTGTGGTTAGCTTCGGTGCCTTCCCCCTCTTCCTCCCGTGTGCGATCCTCTCCACCTCTTTAACGAAGCCCACTCGTTTGACCCCCCCTTTTGTGTCCTCCCCCCAGTCGATGCTTGTTGAATGGCCGAGATCCCCTACCGTCTCCAAATACAGCGTAATTCTCCGCACGTTGATGGAAGACGTCCTCCCCGTCCCCCCCTTACTCCCTTTTATGCATCTTTCTCTTTTTACACTCCGTGTCATTTCGACATAGTCTTACTTCAGCACTTCAGTTGCTCCCCCTACCACTCCCTCCACGGGGGCGACATCTTCCTCCAACCATCAATCCCTGGGCCGGTAGCCTTAGCAGTTTTCTCTTCCCCTGAACTCCTTCTTTTTTTCTTATCCTCCAACCAGCCCCCCCTTAGGGACCGCAGCTGTTGTCACGCTTTTCCTCACTTTTGTGAACTGTCTTGCGTAGAAATCGCTACGAAAACCTGATGGGCCGTTTTTTTCGCGCTTCCCCCCCTCCTTTTTCGTGAGTGTCCTTTTCCGAAAAACTGAATGCCCCCAAATATTTTGTCCGGAGTAACAGTCCCACCCAGGAATGTTTAAACGTGGATCTTTAACCGCTTTTGTTTTTTGCGCCCCTCCCTTTCTCTTTTTCCCACAAGGTGTCTTTTCGCTTTTTTGCCCCTACTGTGATTTTTGTTCTTCTCGTAAAATCAAGTCAAAGTACACTGAATCTCTTGTTTAAATTTGTGTTCCCCTTGTGCTCTGTGTTTTCCCCTCCCTTTTTTCTGTCCAAGGTATGCATTTGAGGGTTGTACTCCTTTTCCCGATAGCGTAGGGGCAGCATCCCCCTTTAGGTTTCGTCGATTATGTGGACCATGTTTCCCCACGTGTTAGTTTCTTTCCACTTTTTTACTCGTTACATTTTTTTTTGAGTTATTTTTTTACTTTGTCGCCTCATGCCAATGAGACGGACGCCGTGGGTGGGCAGTTCCTTGTTCTTACCCTCCCCAGTTTTGCTTGCGTCTGCACCGCATGCATCCCCCCTCTCTATCTGGTATTCCTTTCAACCCACCATGGTCAGGAGGTGGACCCTCCCGATGAAAGCCATTGTATCTCTTCCATGTGGCAGCCTTTTCTTCTGGCGGCGCTGCCGTTTTTAAGGGAGTTTTTTTTCGGCGGCCCTTGTTTTCCTTCCTCTGCCAGATCATTCACGCAACCGGCCAGTCCCGTATTATCCACACATTTTTTCACTGGTTCTTCCGCCGTTTGCCGTTCGGAACGTTGGTAATTTCCTTCATTGTGCACCTTTTGTTCCGTGATTGCGTCCGAGGCTTCGACTAAGCCGTCCTTTTGTGGCACAAAGATTGGCCCCTGTTGTGCTGAAGATTTTTCATCTTTTTTTTCTCCCCCGTGTAATCGTTGTTTGGAGTGTTTTCCCCCGGCTAAAGTTATTCCTCCCCCCAGCGTTTCGAACCCCTGTACACAGCTTTACGTTCGACCTTCACGAGCATGCGGCATTTCCTTGAGTGTTTTCCTCCGGCCGTCTACGCTTTTTAAAGCATTCTTGTGAGTTTCCACACGGTTATTATGGTTAGTTTTTCGCAGCTTCCCCGCGATTCACGATTCTTTGTTTCTGATCTGTCTTGGGGCTGTGGATCGGACTTCCCCCCCATGTTATGCGGTTTTTCGGGCCCATTCGTGGTGCAGGTCATTAACTTGAGTGAACGGCAGTTTTTGCTTGCCGCTGCAGGTCCACGGACCGTTTCACCCATTTCCCGCTTGAACTCGTGGTGCTGCTTCTTGGTGTCGCGCCGATCTTTGCTTTCAATTTACCTTCGATTACGCCAATCCCCGTCCGGCTTTCTTTGGTGGGGAGTTGATTTCGTTCTCGCTGGTTCCCTTTTGCCCTTGACCCAAGTAGTAACCTTCGGAGGGTTCTATGTGTTTCGATTCGACGGGTCCCCTTTTCGGGATGGGTATATACCCTGTATTCCTCTTCTGTTACGTTCCCCCTTCTATAGTTGCTGTCTCCCTTCACTCTTTCCGTTGCTGGATGTTCAACCAACACTATGAATCCTTTTTTCTTGCAGACTCCGACGGTTGGCGGGCAGATTTACCCCCCATTTCCTTCTTTCCCTGGCGACTCCTTTCTTTTTGGGTTTTCTCTTAAGTCACTTAAGGAAAGGCTTACTTTTCATTTATCTCTTTAATACATACTCCCTGTTTTTTGTTTTTCTTCGCTACCAATCCCGTGGACTTGAAACAGTTGAACCAATGAATCCTCACCACCCAAATCCAGTTCTCCAGTGGGCCCCCTCACCTATTCATTGGTTTACACTTAGCCCTGCCCTCCCCTCATTCTTAGAGTTATGGCACGGATTCTTTCCTTCTTTGTGGACACATCTCCAGTTTCACGGTTTTCCGCCATCCTATATCCTTTCAAGAACACCCTCCTCCTCCCGGTATTTCCCCCCCAGTTCCTATAGTTCAACAAATCCAGCACCGCCCCGCTTTGTATCAAACCTAGATCCCCCTCCCAAGCACAAGGTCTACAGCTTGCCTGCCCTCGACCCCTCCTGGACCCTTCAGTTCCAACCCTCCCCTGCCACGTTTTTTTCAGTATGTTCGCTTTACACCTTTTAAACTTTTGAACCCTGCCCCATGGGCCAGGCCCTCATTTCACGTCCCGACGCCAAAAAAGTAACCCCCAAGATTTGAGATGGTTTGTGAGCCCGTTGTGGGCGTACTTTGTGACTTTCATTGAAGGCAATCGCGCACTGTTCAATTTTGGCCCGTACTGCCCGTCCCACGTGTAAATTTGCCGCCCTGGTTCCTTTTCCCTTTGTTACCACCCCCTTTCCTCACCTTCTGTGGTTCCGCTCCCCCCCAAGATACCCAAAGCACCCCCCTTTGAGAATCAGACCAAACTTATTCCGTGACTCCCCCCGCGGGGGTTTTTTCCATCTTCCGACGCATCGCCAGTTTGTTGGCCCGCCCCTCCCTCAGGATTCCACCCTCTTTTTTCCCATGATTCAAAGGGCTGCTTCCTCCTACTTTCTTGCGCCCGGTCTGATTCCTTACGGTTTTCCCCCTTTCACTTTCACCGATCCCCTGCCTCACTCCCCGGATGAGTCCCCATCCCGGTCTCCCCCTTTTTTCAAGGGCGACCTGCCCCCAGCGTCCCCCAACTTCATTTGGGTCGTGAGTGATTTTGCTTGGAAGTCTTAGCCTCTTCGTCTTCCTAAGGACGCTTCGCACCTCATTTTGGCACGTTCTTCCGTACTTTTTTGAGTTTTTCATAACTTTGTTGCGGACACGGGATCCTACTAGACTTTGACGGATGTCACTCCGCTGTCCTCCCCCGGTAGTTCCAGACGACGCTTTCCGTAATCCACCGTTTTGGCCTCCCGGGCCCGATGTCCCTTGTCTGAACACATTTGCCTGACTCCTTCCTCTGTACCCCTCTCCTGACCTCCTGCCCATGTCGCCGACCATCCCAAAAGTTGACTTAAACTGGCCCCCTTTTTTTATTTTCTTCTTGTTTTTTTGGCGAGAAGGGCGTGTGGCCTCCTTCCCTCCTTCATAGCAGCCAATGTCAACCCTCCCCCGGCTTCTGTTCTCACTTTCCGGCCGTCCCCGTCTCCTACATTTGGCGAATCCCTTTCGGACGCTTCCCTTTTTCCCCTTCCCTTTACCCCCCCTGTTGCCTACTGTAGAAAGATCTCCGCCGCAAGACTTGGTGCCGCCGACTTAGCTTTTTTTTTTTTTTTTTTTTCCACTGTTTTTTTCAGTTATCCCCCCCTGACGCAGAAAGTCGTCACATTCCAACTTTTTGACAGTGACTGCTTACCCCCAGGGTTCCTGTCCCCCAAGTTTAGGCCACTGCTGGTTTTACCGACCGCTAATTCTCTAAGTTTTTTTTTGGCAAACATCCCCTCCTTTTTCCAACCCTCGCCCCCATGTCAGTTTCTTTATTTCGACGCACCTGCAAACCCGCGGAATTTGCAGCGTTCCCGGGTCACCATTCCTTTTTTTCCCCCCTGTATCGTTGACACACACAATATTTTCCGTTCTGACTCGTTTCCACGCCGCAAAAACCGTTGCTGGTTTGTTCCTTTTTTTTTTAGCAAAACCTTTCCCCCTTCCTTAAAGTTCGTATAGGAAGCGATAGGTCACTCCCCTCCTTCAAACTTTTTTTTCTTTACCCCCGCCGTTGGGTTTTTTCCTTGTTCTGTGGCCCCACTCTTGTGTCTATTATCCCAGCCAGAACCCTCCCACGATGCTTCCTATGGACCCGGTTTAAAGTCCCAACTTGCCCCCTTCTTTCTTTTGTCTTGACCCCCCCCTGTGTTCACTTCCCCCTTTTGTTGAGTCGGTCCTTTTGTTAGAGCGGAAGTTTCTTTCCTCACGCCGCAACGATGTGATCCCCGTTACTTTCGATCTGTTGTTTTAATCAACACCTTTTCTGGGTGTCGTTTCCTCTGATTTCCGTCACACAATATAGTGTCGGTCTGTCATTACGCCGAGTTGGTCTCCCTTTTTTCTGGAATCTCGTCCCCTCAACGTGCTCTTCTGTTGATGCAAACCTGTCGTTGGTTTTTTTTTTTTTTTGAGTTCTTTCCTTGTCCCACCCCTGTGATTTCGTCCATTCTCCCCTTGGACTCTTGACATGTCAAGGCGGCAGGCCGCGACCGCTACCAGTCCCGTTTTCAGTTCCCATATGGGTTCCTTCCATTCGGGACCTTCACCTCTTTCTCTCCGGCGGTCACTTGGCCTACACCTTTCCTGCCCGCCTCTTTGTCACCCTTCGAATCTCCGTGTTGCTACCATGAAGATGACGCCCCCCACCAGTGGCACGGTTTTATGGACGTCTTTGTACGCTTTCTTTTTTCCCGCCGAAGTCAAGTGATCTCTCTCTTCATAATACTAGTGTTTGTTTTGTTTTCCTGAGTATCTCCCCCTTCCCTTTCCAGATTTCCCAGCGTCACGGGACGTTCCCTTCCACCGAGTAATCTTTTTTCCTTTTTTGGTCCCCCTCTTCAGTACTGTCCTGACTGCGGCGGAGTGTATGAGTTCCTGCCCTGCGAGGAGGGCTTTGCTTTTTGGATACCGGGGATGTTTTTTCACAACTTATTGCCTGACCTGTTTATCGTGTCGCGGTGTCCCATTTTCCCCCCCCGTTTTCCCCCTTTCCGCGCATGATTAGCCAGCTTGCCCGAAGCCTCGACCATTTTGCATCCAACCTCGAGCCTTGATGGCCGATTCCCTCAACAGGCTCCACCCAACGTAGTTCCGCGTGATTTCCCCCTACTTCCCAGCACCTTCACAACCGCCCCCAAAGGAAATTTGTTCGCCGATCGATACCGTAAGTGATCTTTGTCTCGTGCGGCTAATTCCTCCCCCCACTTAAGGCTCTACCCCGATCTTTCCCACGGGCGATAAGCCCCATTAGGGGGCTTCTCCCCTTTCTCAGAAGTCCTGTTCGCGCATGAAGAACCTTTGAATTTTTCCTATTTCGTCACCTGCATCTTCACGGAACGGTCCTTTGCCTTTTTTTTGCCATCACCAGCTGGGTTTCTTTCTCTTTACACCCCTCTTCCGTAAGAAACTCCCCTTTCTCTTGTCTGCCTTGACTACGTTTTTTTTCCCATAGTTTTTTTTTTCGTGGAGTGGGGGTTTTGTTACCTCAGGGCCCACGAGCAATTTTTGTTTTTTTTTTTGTCCGGGTCCCCTTAATTTTCCCCCCCCCGTTTGGCCTCTTAGTGCCCCCGTTGTGTCTAGATACACCGACTCTCACGGAGGTGAAGCCCCTGATTCGACCTTTTTTTTTTTTAGGAAGATTCTCGCGTTCAACCACTCCTTCCAGGCGTTCCGCCTCTTTGTTCTCTTTTTTTTCTAGCAGTCTTTATCCCTCCGGTTTTTTCGACTTTCGTTTAGGAAGCAGGGTCCCTTGCGGAGTGCAAGCCTCCTTTTTCTTCTTTCCCGGCAATCTTTAGGGCGTCGATCTTTTTGAGGAAGTGGCACCTGGGTTGGGGGTTTTCTTCCTTTTCGTCAGTTTTCCGGGTCACTTTCGCTTTCGTTGTGCCTCCGGCCAGTTTGACCTGGACAAGACGGGGGCCGTTGCCTTTTTTTGTACCAAGCGTCCTTCTTGTCGTCACCTCCCTTTCGCCCCCTTTTGGCTGCCTTATGCTTTTTTATTCGTGAGCTTCCGTCGGCTCGAGTTACCTCCCTTTAGGGCTTTTCTTGGGCCATGTGGGCACTTGCGCTAGGACAGTCGTTGCCGCGGAAGTAGATTCCTCAGTCGGCACCTGGGTCTTAGCTGCGAGTTAATGAACCCCCTTTTTTTCCTTTTCCGCGTATTATCCCGTGTCCTGCCACCATGTATGCCGGCGGTTGTTACTTTACTTTCCAGGTGACAATTTGGAATCTGGTTTTTCCCCCCCGTTACTTTTGAGTTTACCTCCCTGCTTCGAATACCGACCCATTTCGGCTCCCTCCCTATGCAAACTGTTCTGTCCTTGCGTCCTTTTTATTGAATTGTTTGGATTGCGTGGATGGATATTCTTCTTTTCATTGGCAGGCCCCCCCGGATTATGCGGCAATTTCCCCCACTCTTACGGAGCGGAAGTCACCGTGTCTCCCATAATTTCTACTAGGGAATTCGCGGGGGCAGCTGACTCTTTGGAGGTTAGACTGGCTGTCGGCACTGCTCCCCTCTTCGTCTCCTCTTTTCCCCCCATCGATTTCCCACGATTGGGTCTGCACCCCCATTTCTGTCTGGGTGATGTGGATTAATTCCCTTTGACCACATGTGTCTCTGGGGTTGTTTGTTACCCATCGTGTCTTCCCTTACGGCTCGCACCGTTACTGGGGAGCGGATGTCGTTCCCGTTTGAAGTTTGTTCAACCCAAGCCCGTGGTCTACGAGCCCTTCGTTTTTTGCTGATTGTTGGCTCTTTTCTTCCTGTGTGCCCATTTTCCACCGTGTTCGATTACGTCCATACTGACCGGCGTTAGGTTTTTTGCCTTCCTTTGTATTTCGAGTCTTGTCTGTCTCATTACCCCCTTCTACAGTTAGTCATGTGGTCTCGCGTGTTCAGGTTTGCTGCTTTTGACCTAAACCTGAATTACCGGCCCGAGGATGGGTTACGTGACAAGATCTTTTTTCTGTTCTCAGTACGACCCCCCCCTGTTCTTTTCTGTGACAAAATATGCCGTCCCCTTTTTCCTTTTTTTGCACAGGGTCTGGCGCGCGTATTTTCCAATTCCTATTTTTTTTGCCGGCACAGACCCAGCGATGGGGGTGCTGCTTGCAGTTTTCACGGTTCCGCCCCGTCTTCTTTCTCTTCTCTGTAGAATATAATTGTTTTTTTGAGAGGAAGATTAATCAGGGGTGATGGGTCCACCTTGACCTTTTTGAAACTCTAAACCCCCCCCCATCCGCTCTCGTTCACCCCCATCCATTGGTTCAAGATTATTTCTGAGACCCTTTTTTTTTTCGTTGTACCACGTATTCCTTTTTTGCAAGTGCGAACTTAACCTTTCGTTAATTTGAACTTCCTCATATTCTGGTCCCCTTCCCCTCCCTCTAAGGGTACATACCTTGTATATTTAGCAACCTGACGACACCCATGACCAGCTCTTTCCGTCCAGAAACTTCCTCAAAAAGTTTCCTACAGGCCTTGGTAATGAAGGAGCCCATGAGCATGAACCCCGGCCATGCCCCTCCCCCCTCCCCACCTATCGTAAGTGCTGGTTTCGTAACGTTCAACGTTGTTTGAAACTTTTTTGCCCCCGAGAATAAGACGCCGACCATCATCCGAAACATCCCCCCTTTGAGGTGCTCTTTTTTCTTTCGGTCCCCCACGTATCAGGACCGTGTAGTATTGTGACTTGAAAACTTTCTTGGCCGTTTGCCCTTTTTCACGATGTCCCTTCCCACCCAAGCTACCCTTTTCTTTCGTCCCGCGACCTTCCCCCCCGACACCTTTTCTTTTCCCCCTTCTTCAACCAATAGTGCCCTCTCAATCAGCGGTTCCATTGGAGGTCACTTCGCCTCCTTCCCGACTATCCAGTGTTGGTCCCCCTCCAGCATCAGTTCTTTCCCAAAACGTCAGCGGGCCTCCCGAGTACAGACCTCGTCGGCTGCTTTAGTTAAGTTGCGGGCTCTCCCTTATCCCTTGTTTTCCCGCATGTTAACTTTTCGCCTTTCCAGTTTTTTTTTTTCGGCATTAGTGTGCCATACCCGATCCCGCCCGGCTGTAACGATGTGACCGTCCTTAAGCCCCCCCCCCACCAGTTTTTCACTTCTGTTCCCCTGTTTTATGAGGTATGTTGCTTCCCCCTTTTTTCCGACTGCAGAGTATACCTAAGGCCCCCCCAACACAGCTTTTTTTTCTGTCCACCATTTCCTTCACACCCACTAACTCCAGACCAGCTCGTTACCATGTTTCTTTGGGACCCACGTGTTAATGAATCTTCGGGGACCCTTTTGTTTTTCCGTTTTGAGCACGCAGCAGACCCTTTTTTTCCTTCGTTCTCTTACGTCCAGCGTACTGATTCTGAGAGAATGTTCCCCACATGGCCTAACTCTTTTTCAATGTTTTTCTTTTCATCAGTAACTTGGGCTTCGACCCCCTTCCTCCAACCCCCAAAAATGAATAATGGGGTTCGCCGTGATGTTCTAAGAGAGAATCCCTTGGCTGGAAGTCACCAAGTTTTCCCCGCCCCCCCCAGTTGGTTTTCTGCCGACAATTCCTCCTTCCCAGCCGACACCTTCCATGCCAACTTAAGTAGTTTGCCTACACCTTTCCCCCAATTGTTTAAGACAAGATCGGGTTACTCCCCGTGCCCTTGATTTTTCTTTTTTTTTTCCATCCAGTCCCCTGGATGATGTCCCGCTACAGGCCCGGTTGGCCTGTCCAGACCACCCTTCGACAGTCACCCTTCGATACCCTCATGCTCTCCCACCAAATTCGCCATCTTCTCTGGTCCTGTCCTTTTTTTTTCCCCCGTACGAGTCCCTTGCAAAATCCCTTTCTCCCAGCTTTCAACGTAGACGAGGTCGCTTATCGTCATGACCCCTTTTCCGCGTCTTTTACCCCCGCGGCCACTTTTTTACCCATTACTTTATTCTCCCTTGACAACACACATATTTATTAGTTTTAACGGACACTGTTCTCCAAAACCGGGTAGGGACCTCGATTCAAACTTCCTCCTATGTCGTTTTCTCCCGGAAGTCATGATTTCGCATAAGACCACCACGGCTGTCCCCAGAGTTGCCTTGTTTTCATCTTCCTTTGTGCTGAGGTATCCCTACGTTCCTTGAAACCCTCACGTTGGTCTTCATTTTTCGACCCCCCAGATGTATATGTCACTTGCTTACCGGTCCCCGGTATTGCTGTTGCCCTGGTAGATTTTACCTCCTTTTTCCCAGAGATCGTTGGTGAGTTTCTGTCCTGTTTCTGGTGAAAATTACCCGCCCCCCCTCTGATATAAAGTCCTTTGGACTCGTATAGTTCTCCCAACCCCCCCTCTTTTTTTGGGTTCCTTTCGTCAGTTTTTTTCCCCCCCTTTGCGTCGCAATTACGCGGTTTTCCCTGTAGGTTGATGGAAATAAAAACTTGGATAGCTGGTTCTGCCATGTCTCGGTGCTCCTTCCCTGCTGTTTTTTGTCGCATGCAATGCGGCGGCTTCCCTTGCCGGCGCGATCTACACGTCGGCGATAATTTTTCCTGACTTACCCTGTGGTCGGAACGTCCCCTCTTTAGGGAGGTCAAACCTTCCCACACTCCGTTTCGTCACCCTTTTCTAACCTCTTTTGTAACACTGGGGGGGACCTTTTTTTTCCCCCACCATTGCCCTTTTTCTATGACGTTCCTAAATGGATATGGACCTCCTCTGTCCCCTGATATACTATGGTACACCTTTCCTCCTTTTTTTTTTTTTTTGGCGCGAGATCCCCATGCGTCAGTCCTCCCTCTCTTCCAACCGTTGCATTTTTGATTTTTCATCTCAGGGTGAGCCCAGCTCTCCTCTTTTTAATCATTTCCCGGCTTGTGTATGCGTGCCCGCCCCTTTGCAGAAGTCTTTTTGAAGTTGCCTAATACTGTGGACCCTTTTCCCCCTGATCGGTGTTTCCAGGTCCTTGTGGCCTTTTTTCCTTTGCCTAACTTCCGCTGCCGTGCGATCTGTCAACAGCCTTTTCCCCTCCTTTAACACGCAGACATTTGCCCCCCCTCCTCTTCGTTGATGTTCATCTCTCCCGAAACCCCAGGCCTTTTCCACTCGTGTCTTCTTTCACTCTTGTGACCCACACCCCCCCCCCCCCCCTCCCCTCCCCCCCCCACTGCCGCACCTAACCCTACCACCTGTTCCAGTGTATTCTCTAGTATAAGTAATGATTCTGTTGGCGGGCTTCACTTCCCCCCCCATAACAACTTCCGCTATTTACCCACTCTTCTCAAAGGGTCTTTTTTCCCCCAGTTCCTCAAACCCATCATACGGGTCCCGTCTTTCGTCCCTCCTTCCGGTTAGTTTTTCCTTTACTTGAACTTTCTGTTTTTTCTGCTTCTAACGGCCAGCTTTCCCCTTCCGATGCTGCACTTTTTTGCGTGTGCCCAGTGTTTCCTGGCGTTATCCCTCGATTTTTTTTTTTCCCATTGGAACCGTCAATGAGCTGGTACTGTTGGGGCTTCCGTCTCTCCCCCGCCGGTTTTTCTGAGTAATTCGAAATATTTTAAAGATTTGTCCCCTCGTCCCTCAAACACGATGTTACCCGTGGCCGCTTCAAATATTTTGTACAGTGAGTATTCTATATCGTCCCCCTTTTTCTTCGTGTCTGGACACCTGCGGATCTGATTTGCCGGTTCCTCCCCCGTCTATTTTGAGTTATTTTCCACCCAAGGTTCCTGGTCCGAAGATCTTGGCGACCTTTTTTTTTTAGGGCTGTTTCGTTTTTGAGAGAAGGTGCTGTGTCGTCTTTGCTGGTGCCGTTTTTTTTTTTTTTCGCTTGCTCTACAGGTCGGCTTGTACTTCCCCCTTACGTTTTAGATTAAGTGTCTTCGGAATTGGGTCAAAACCGTGGGAGTGTACTTCCCCTCTCGTCAGTGGTTTTTTTTTTAGTTTTATTCGTTTTTTTTTTCGTTGGTCGTCATCCCCCCCTCCCCTGAAGACTCAGCCGGGTGCAGTGCAATTGTCATGACAGAGCGTTCCTTGTTGTTTCCTGCAAAAGCTTCTGCACCTCTTCCCGTCTTCTTTTGGCTTAGTGCTTTCCCTGGTCTGATTGGACTTCGACCCCCAGAAGGTTTTACTGTTCGGCCACCCCAATTGGGGACGCTGCGCTCGGTTTCCAAGGGCTTCCTTTCCGTAGAGTATATTCTTGACCAATTTGGGTTCTGCGGGAGTAGCGAGTTTTATTCCCGTTTTTTTGCCAGTTGCTCTTGCACCCCAACGTGTCCGTCCACTTTCTTTCACTCGTTTAGGAATTCCCGTTTCCCCCCCTGCAATTTTGTTTTCGAATTGGTCCTGTTCCTTTCTTTGGGCTTTGACCTACCATAAAAAAATACCCTCGCTTTTCCCCCCGATCCCCACGGTTGGATGCTTGTTCTCTTTTCCCCCAGTTGACTTCTGTTAGGGTCTGGGCTCATCGCTTTTGCCCTTCTGCTCTCTTTCCGTGGGCCTTTAACCCTCGTACCGGAGAGCCGCGCCGTTTTGCGTCTATATAGGAACTGCTCTTTTGTGCTGGACAGATTGTGCTCCTGTATTTTTTCTTTCCCCCCCCTTTCTCCCCCCGTTTTTCTTCCGCAGTGCCCCGTTTCCCGCGTTTTTTTTTTAATCTTTTTTCTGGGGGTGGGTATACTGCGATGACCACATGTGCTGCGTGGTGGTCGGTTTCCTCGTTCGAAATTACGGGGACAGTCGTCACTTTCCGGCTCTTTTCCTTTCCCACGTTTCCGTTGACACAAAGACCTAGATCCCACCCCTTGTTGTTGCTTTTCTGGGGTCGGCTGATTCTGGTTTTTTCCCCGTTTCCCCCGTGTATGATTAATCCACCTCGGACACCGGTTTACTTTTGTTGGGCTGGGTGACTTTGGGGCTTTCGCGGTATATGGAAGGAACCACTTTTGCTTTTTCTAAATGTTTTTTCGTTTTTCTCTTTTTTTGTCTATCCGCCCCGGTTTTTTTCACCTTTTTTTCTGCCTGTTTTCTATATCACACCTTGGACACCTGCTCTTGAGGGGTACGTTTTTGGTTCTGAATCGGTTGCTCACTTCCCTTGACTCCTTTGCCGTTTGACACCCTATGATTTTTTTTTTTTGACCCCCCTATGCTTCGTGCTTGATTCGTGACCCCACAGTAACTAGCGAGAAGGAGGACTGTTGGTTGGTGTATCTTTTTTCCGTTTTTCCCCTTTCAGTCCCCCCCC
>Ga0179591_1349389_pt1 | contig 17752 bp, 15 predicted proteins | sample CZOMad2_1_08_16f_FD_182891 | JGI IMG/M metagenome (GOLD analysis project Ga0179591, IMG submission 182891) | Vadose zone soil fungal communities from Angelo Coast Range Reserve, California, USA - CZOMad2_1_08_16fungal (PacBio error correction) | ecosystem: Environmental > Terrestrial > Soil >... | reverse complement strand
CATTCCAAAAAACACGAGTAGACACCTGTCCAGCCCTCTGCTTCGTTCGTTTAGCCTCTCTCAGGAGGCGTGGGATGTAACGCTGTACGCGTCGAATACTTCGCATTTTCCTTTCTCTCGTTCGACTGGTCGAGCCTTGTCCTAAAGCCCTTCTGAAGGCGTCGCAAGAACGTGCTTCTCCCGTTTGCGATGATAATAATTGGGTCCTTAAGTCCTTTTGGCCCTTTGTGCGGATCAGCGGGAGGTCTTGTTCTCTTTTTCTTTCCTCGGCGTCCTTTGAACTCGAGTAGCGTGTGCCGTCTACCCAGTTCGAGGGAAACGAACTGACCCCCTCCTTTCCCCCCTCCTTTTTCAGAGAGGATATTTGGCGTTCTCGTCCCAATTTCTGCTCTCCCCTAGTTTCTGACCCAGTAAAAGATCTTTAGTTCTAACATTTGATCAGATGGGTTTTCAGGGTGCCCCGCTCTTCAGTTCACGGCGGAGGTTTCCCCCTCGGTTCTCTCGATGTAGATACCTCATAACAGCCCCTGATGTGGCTTCCCCTTTTTCTTTCACTATGAAGAAATTCCGATAAAGAGTCGTTGACATTTTACTGTCTCTTCGATTGTTTAGAGTAAACTCTCGGATTTCCCGCCTCCCTCTCCTTGAGTGAAGGTTTTGTGTGGCCGTCGTCCCCTTCCTCCAGACCTTTTTTCCTCTGAATTTTCCGTTTCTACGCCTTCAGGAAACAGTCCATGACCCCCCCTGGCGATCTAGTCAGTAGACCGATTGAACCGATTGGTTATTATTTCGTGCTGGCCCTTGGCGCACCCCCCCCCCCCCCCCATCGGAGGTTGTCATGGCGATTTTCATCAAATGAGTCCTTACAACCACCTTTTTTCATCTCGCCCTTCCTCTTTTTTTGGTTGTGGCTCGGCGGCGGTGAAACCGAACTCTGGTAGTTCATCAATCCCTTGGATGTGACTCGCTGGTTTGTTTTTCCTCTTGTCGCGGTTTTGCTTGTAGTCTTTCGCCCGCCATCAGCTCACGTTCTTTTTTCCTCTAAGTGGTACCCTCTCTAGAGATGACCTCGTTTTGATAACTTTGTATCCACCGTTTTTCTTCACCCTCTCCCTTCCGAACAATTCAAGTCATCTCCCCGTCACTGCCGCCAAGACCCTTTTGTTCCGATTCCACCACAGAAGGACTTCTTTTACGACGCGCCCCCTTTTGTTTTCGACCTCCATCACGCGCCAAGGTGACTCTCTTTCCAGAGGCGGAAGTAGTGCCTGCTTTTTTTCAGCCCTCCAGAACGAAAATTCTTCCACCCGAGTCTAATGTTTGCTCCTCCCCCCCCGTTAAGACAGCACCTCCTCTTTTTGGCTCCTCTCCTCCCCAAAGATACATTTACCAAGTGGGTTCCCTTTTTCCCTTGATCCTCGACGCCGTTTCTTTTGTCTTTCCGTCTTTTCGAGATAGGACCCTCCGGCGACACCGTTAATCCCTCGTGATCTCCCACCCATAATGTGGCTCTGTTTCCCTTTTTTTTGGCTCACCTCTTTAAATTCCGTTAGGCCTTAGTCAGACAGAACCTGTGGCGAACGCTGATCTCCATAATTCTCTGATACAGGATTTCTTTCGTTTTTTTCACCTTTTTCCTAACCAAAGTGATCCCCCGCTGTACCGTTTGAGCCAGAAGAAAGATCCATTTCCCTTTTTTCCCACTTCTCTTTCACCCTCAGAATAGACTTCGCTTGTTTCTCTGCTTTCAACCCCTCTTTTAAATCCGAAGCCCCTCTCTCTGAAGCCTATTTCCAAGGGACCTAGGCTTTCTGAAGTTGGAAGAAGGCACCCCCCAGAATGGTCCCGACGTCAAGGTCCACCTCTGAGAAGATTTCATCCATTCAATTCCCTTTCCAAGAATCCTTCCAACGCAATAACCGTCTATTTTCCCCTTTTTCACGACAATGGGAATGGACCCTCATTCCCTGTGAGAACTCAGAAGTGACCCTCTTAACCATCCTCCTTGTACGGCCATCTTTCCAGATGATCATTCAAGGCCAAGAGCAACCATATATCAGTACACCGTCCTCTTTGAGGGATTCGTTTCGGCTGAATAAAAATAGTCCCCTCCTAAAGGGAATCGGATGAGTCCCCCTATCCATCTGACTCGCAGCAACTTTTTCCCCCCGGATAGAGCTCCCTCATCCTTTCACTCTCCCCAGAAAACCCTTTAGCTCTTCGCTGACGATGTACCATTATTTTTTTTGGCTCCTGGTATAGGCGTAACCTCCCCGTTTTTCCGGTTCTCTAAGCAGCCCCCTATCTTTTCGTTTTTCTGCTAACCACTCCCCTTCCTTTGACAAATGGCCCACCTCTGCTGTTTCCTCCCGGTTCGCTTTGGTTCCGCTATTCCGAGGTGGTCCCCCTGTTATTCGACCTCCCTTTTTTCCCCCCCCGTCCCCCATTGTAGGCTGCGTTTCGGTACAAGGGCTGGGGGTTGGTTCAGATTTCCTCTTGGCCCTTTTGGATTCTGGTCGGTTTTCTTCCTTTTTCGGTGGAACTTTCCCCCCGAACTATATCCGCTCGGCTCGTCTTGTGGTCCCAGCCAACAGCCTTCTCCCCTCCTCATTGGGTTAACTCGGTACGTGGACTGGCGATTGACGCCGTCGTTTTGTTTTCGCGTTTCTCTGAGACTTCTTCCTCAGTTCGGGTAACCCTACCTGCGCACCTTTGTGTTTTTTTGGGTTTTTTTTTGGGGGTTTTTTGTTTGGGCCGGCAACATCTGCTCCCCCTCGTTTCTCCTTTCGACGGCTGTCCTCATCCCACTTGACGGTTTGCTTTTTGTTCGTGGCCCTCCCCTTGTTTTTAGAAGTCCCCCTCCTACCTCCCCTGTTGCTCCTATCTCAAGATCTTCTTAGTTTGTGCAAGGCCTCGTTCGTCGTTTCTGAGAGTTTTCTTTCCTATCTACCCTGCTCGGCATTCATACCAAACGAGCGCTTTTAGCGCTTTTTCCTTTCCCTCCTCCCCTATCTATGGTAACAGAATATCCTACATCCTCCGTTTTTTTAGGAGTAACCGTAGTTTCCTTCTTGGCACCCGCACGCACGATCCTTGTTGTAGTACTGCTCCAGTTTGAAGGTTTTTGTTGGGCTTCAATTTTCTCACCCGTTACACCCCCCAAAGATCCTGCTCCCCTTATTTTAGTCAGAAGAATGGATCCCTGCCACGAGCGATGGAGCTGATCGGTGCCTTTTTTTCGCTGGTTCGGGACACGAACAGCCTCTGAAGGCGAGCTGAGCTTGTGTTGAGTTCCCTTTTTTTTCCCTAAGGTTTTATCCCGGCCTGAGTCTTCATTTGTCCTCCTTTGGTTTTTCTGGGTTCACGAAGCTACGGCGCAGCGACGAACGAAGTCCCCCCCGCAATGTTTCCCCTGTCGTCCTGTTCTTTGTAACGCCACGTTTTTTTTTGCCTCAAGAAGTTTGCACTACTTTCTTCTCTCGTGACGATGACAGTCTTCCTTCAGTTTTTTTTCCTGACTGCCACAGAAGCCAAACATCACCTGAGACCTTCAGCCCGCCCTCCCCCCTTGATGCCTTTCATTTGATAGAGTCCAGAGCTACCCCGTCCTTTTTGCTCAAACGAATCCCACTCCCACTCAGATGATGGCCCTCTCGATTTCATTCTTCATAAGGTCCCCCCTCCTGTCTGCTTCTTTAACAGGGTCAGGTTCCTTGGGCTTGATTTTGCCGCGCTACGAAACCAAAGTAGATCTTGGGTTCTTCTCGGGCCGCAGCCTCTAACGAGTCTTTTTTTAGACGACCTTCTCCCTGGAAATATCCTCGTCGCTACTTCAAGTTTTCACCGGCGGTTCGCCGGCTTGTCCCTTCTGCGCACTATTATTCCCTGCTGGAGCTCTTCAGTGTTTCCGGGATCCTAGAATGCATTTCCACGTTCTGTTGTGCCCCCTCTTTTGACTTCCCTCTCAGTTGGTCTATGATGTTCCTCTCTTCTTCATGAAGTCAGATGTATTCTTGCTCATTTGGACTGAAGAACTGGTTGATCTTTCACCCTTCTTTTGATGGTGAAATGAAGTCCCGGCCTTAAATCATGTTTCTCCTCTTCCCCGGGTCTTTTGGAAGATCCGTGACGTTCTTTTTCTTGGTCATCTGATCCGTCTTCCTTCTTTCCAGTAGAGATTTGTGTTTTGTCGGTCGTTGGTGACCAAAGATTTTGATCTACTCGATGTCCATGGGAGACGCCCTTGGACGTTCCTTTTTTTCCGGAGATGATCCGTATTTTTCCCTTCTCATAGACCCCCGACGCCAGCTCCTTTGTTGGCTGATCTTCTTTGACGGACTTTTGCCTCGAAGTATTCGTTCCTGCTTCCTCTATGCGTTGGAGCCAGGTGTCCGATATGGGTGTCCAGTTTTTCCGGTCTTTCTTCTTGGAAAACGTTTGAACACTTGTTTATCGTTCAAGGCCCCACGCGAAGTTCCATTTTGTTAGCTCTTTATGAAGTTTGAGCTCTTTTTTTCCCCGTGGAGTAATCCCCCCTCCCTGACTGAAAAGTACACCTTTTCCCCTTTTGGCCAGTCGATCGAGCAGCAGCCTCCGTCGGTTTCGTCATTTCAGAGGGTAAATTCGATCTTGCCTTTTATTCCGTTTAGGACTTGAGTAGACCTTTTTTCCTCCCGAGGCACCCTAACTGAAGGCGTTCCCCCCCTCATTAAGAAGTATCGGCCCTCCCCTTTTTAAGCTTGCTTTCCTAGCCAAAGCGACCTTTATGTTCTTGGGTCTTTTCTTCTCTCAGGAGAAGCGTCGCAAAAATTTCCTGATTTTTTTTGAGGTTCGCTTTGGGACTCCCTCTATCCTCATGGAAAGGACTGGCCTTCAGTTCCCCCCCATTTGTCCCGTTTATGTGGGGAGAAGACTACCCAGGTGAGAGTTCATCTCTCCCCTTTTCCCCGTCTTTTTGACGGGATGATGTATTGCACTTCCCCTACTTTATGTGGTCAGGTGCCCATTACGTATCTAGATGGGAGTTGATTTTTTTAGAGCAGATCTCGTGTCCCCTCCTCGCCGTAGTATTTCGCTTTTCCGATCTGACTTTTGCCGCGGACTTTTTTCTCCCCACTTTTCCTAACCCCCCATGGTTGAAGGAGTTTCTAAAAGGGTCGCTCCCCCCCTCCCGTTTTTCCTCCCTTTTACCCAACGATGATAAAACCAGAGTGGGGCTACCCATAATTTTTTTCGACTCCCTTCCCCCGTCATTCCACGCAGCCCCCCCTTCCCCACCCCCTCCTACATATGAGGAGCTTTTCCGTTTTACTTTGATTGTGGATTCGCTTACCAACCTTTTCTTTCCTCGGCGCAATTAACCTAAAAGCGTCGCTTTTCCCCTTCAGACAAATCTTAATACCTCCATGCCCCATCTTTTGCCCCCATTTTTCAGAAGTCTTTCTTTCTCTCGCTCCCCTTTCTTATGTCAAGCTTTGTAAGGTCGTTTGACTACTTTTCTTTCTTTTCCAGAGTTTGGTTTTGTACCTTCGGTATCTTCGCGTTCAACATTCAGAACAGAGAGCCCACTCCTCTGAATTATCTCTCCTAGACTGATGATGTCTCTTTTTTTTGGCAGTTGAGTCCGTGAGCTGTAGATCGCCCCACTTCTCTTTCGTTTTCTGATCGAAACCATCTGACTCGTCCGATCGTTCTTTTTTTTCGCTTTGCGTGTTTCCCCTCCCATTGTTTTTTTCATCCCTTTCCCCCCCCACATCGATCTTTCCGGACGAGGAAATATACAGTGCTTTCGAGTACTCGATATCGTTTCCCCCCTTCCGTCCGCTTAAGAGGTTTCGTCAGTCCGAACTGCTCAATCTTCTTTTGTTGATCTCGCTTCCTTTACAGTCCCCGTATCTCCCTCCTCCGAGTCCGCACACCTCCCCACCCTGAAAAAATATCCGGTCGCCCCCGTCCTATTCCGCGTTTGCGAGTTAATCATGATTTTATACTCCATTTTTCGGCTGAGAACCTGACAGACGCACGAGCTTTTTCGGTTGCTTTCGACGTCCTCCTTCAGTTCCAAAAGTGACGCCTCGCCTGAACTCTCGTTTTTTCCTCTTTTACCACCTCCCCGAGTTCGTTTTTCATCCGTTTTTTATCTTTTCGTTTTCTCTTTGTTTCCCCAACCCCCCCCCGGCAACCCAAAGCAGCGCGCCCGCTGAAGCTTTCTCCCGCAAAGGAGTCTGGTTACTAGCGTCCTCATGCCTCGAAAACAAGCGGTCCGTTTTTCCCCCCACGTATATCTCCTTATTGGGCGGCAATTGTTGTCCGACTTTTCTTTGCTCCCGACATTCCTTTCCTTCTCCAAATCCCGGGAAAGCGTTCTTCGGAAATGGCAGTCGAGGCTCCCCCCTTCTTTTCGCCACTACCCAAGGTGCACCCTTTTACCCTTTATCCGGCAGCCTTCCCACCGAGTTTCAACAGGCTTTTCCCTTCGTATTATTGATCTCCCCTTCGATCGGTCATCTTTCTGTTCTTTTTTCCTGAAGGTCTTTCCTTTTTGCATACTCTCCCGACCTTCTTCCCGGGTGGTTCTGGCCTGCTTTTGCAGGAACATAATGCCGTACGTGGAAAATTTTCCCTTTGACTTAATCTTTGAGGGAGATGTTATCACAGTAAGGGGTGTTGAGAGCGATATCCCCGCTCGACTCTTCTTCCAACTGTCCGTTTCCACTTTCTTGGTCCGGGTCAAGCAAAAGCTATTTTTTTTTTGCATGCCCGTTCCAGCCAGAGCCCCTGCATTGCCCTTCCATGTTGTAAACTCTGGCCTTCTTCCGATGAGGAATAAGACCTATATCCAACCAGAAGATTAATTTTTTGTTTAAAAGGTACTGTTGTTTTAGTAAATTGCGAACATACGAAAACTTTTCACATGGGGTTCCCGGCCCTAACCCCTACGGGGACGTGGGAGACGTCCTGTCGGATCTGAGGTAAAGAGGGTCTGACTTGCATACTTTCCCCCATTTTCCCTTCTTGATAGCGGGTGCACTACCCACTCCTTCGAGTTTAGAGTCTTTTTGATTTTTCCCCTTCCCCTGTTTGTTTAATTTTGGATTTCCTTACTCCGTCCTTAAGAGTTGGGATCTTTCCCTCTTTTTGTAAACATGCCGATTTGGTGCTGACCCTGTCCAAGAAGACTACTCTCCGGGTACTTTTCCACTCCCCTTTGCTTGTGCCAAACTCCTCCTCCACCCCGAGGTTCCTTTCGGACCTCGTTTTCTCCCAAATGTTCATTCTCCCCCTTCTTTAGGGTGGCCGGGTAAAGCTGTACACCTCGCTCTCCTTCGCGTTATGGTCTCGCGTTTTTCCCCGTTATGTTAGTACTTTGACTTTTCAAGAATCTCCTCCTTTTCCTGAAGCTCGGTTAGAAGGATCTTTCCCTACCCGGCCCTTTTCTTTTCATTTTTTCCTTTTTCTTTGATTGAGGACGTCCCCGCCTAACCCTTTCTGCCTTTGGAACAAGAGTCCTCCTACCAGAGTTGATGGAGATCACAATTTTTTTTTTTTTACCGATCTTGAATCCTCCTCCTCCCTGGTAAGCTCTGTCTCTCGACTTTCTCTGTCTTGCCCCAGTAACCAGCCTATTTTTTATCCACCGGTGCAGATGGTCGTCTCCAAAGCTCCGCGCTCCAGCCCTCCCTGCGTAGCCACTAGTCTCTCTACTTTTTTTTATCCTCAATCAACACCGGGCTTGGATGCTGCGACGCATCTGCTGACCGGTTTCCGCCGCGCTTGAACCCTTCCTCCCATGCTGAGGTCTCTCCTTTCTTTTAATTTCAGGAGGTTCGCTCACTTCTTCCTAAGTTTTTTCTTTGCGTAGGTACGAGTTAGCCCGTAAACCTAAAGACGTCCCGATTCCTTGCTTTTACGTTTTCCCTTAACAATTTTCGGCAAAACGGCAACCATCCCCTTTTGCGCTGATCGCTAATTCTTTGCGACGAAGCACACCCCCGCTTCTTTTTCTCATCTCTTTTTCGTCGTTGGAAGCCGCTAATTTTTTGAATGCATTCGTCCTGTGCAAGCCCAGCTCTTCAGAAGCTCCACCATTTCCCCTCACTCAGTCTCGCATCTCTTCCTGACGGGTTTTTCCGACGGTTTTGAAAAAATGCAATGCTTATGGGCTCCGCTTATCCCCCCCCCCATCTTATGGTGATAGAACTTGTGTTTTGGAATTCACTTTTGGATCTCGGGAAGGGCTCTTTGTCTTCCTTTCCCGAGTACCAGTTCTTTTTTAATTAAGTGTCTCCGCTCTGATGATGACTATCTCCTTACAATCTGTCCCGACCCGGATTGGATCTCACCACCTCGTTATAAATAGACACTTCCAGCATATGTTCCTTAACAGCCTCCCCCCCACCATTGTGGCTCTTGTCACATAATAAAGACACTTGGACCGGTTTAGTTGGTAAGCATTTTTACCTTCCTCCCCCCTTTTTCTCATCCCTCTCCCAATAGACTTTTCAAAAGCAGAGTTTTTAAGGAGGACCTTGCCATGTCTGTTTTCTTACTTTCTGATACCCCCTAGCCACACTCCTGGTATTTCCCGCTACGACCCCCCCCCGCCCATGTCAGACCAGAGAGTGGCCTCGAGACACCCAGAACACCCCCGGTGGGCCCTTTCCTTATTTAGGAGCCGCCTCCGCCCCCTGGAGGGTTCGGAGGACTGTTTCCTGATTTTTTTTTTTTTCGCGACCCTGGACGTAAAGATAGCCAATTTCTTTTCCCCTGCACAAATAATGTCCTGTCGCGATTTTGCTTGTTCGTTTGAAAGACCGCATTCTTCCCACCGTTTTACTTCAGCGGCGTGGAGTTATCCCCTCCCGGTTAGAAAAGCCAGATCCCTGGTTCGTCCCCTTCTGCGGTTGAGTTGTTCTTTTATCGCAACCCTCTGTTACTTCGTCAGAAGAACTCTGCTCGAACAGGGACAACCCCCCTCTCTCCCGGCCCCCAAGTACCGGCCTCGTCGCGAGCTTCCCCGCTCGGAAACTTTCCCTCCCTTCACAACAGACCGATTCTTTTCGATTTCTGTTTCGAAACTTCTCGCTCCATCTGTCTTCATTACGTCTGCGACAGAAAGGGATCCCCTCTTCTTCTACGGACTCTTCCCAACCTAGGCCCCCCCCCCTTGCGACTGACTCCACGGAGCACCTGTGAACGACTCTAGGGACACAAAGACCATCCCCGGAAATTTCCTCTGAAACGCCCCCCCCCTTTTGGTTCTCGCCGGTGAGACCAGCAGTCTCCCCGTCCCGATCGCGGATGGAAGTGATTCAACGCCTTTTTTTCTTTTCCTGCCTTCAATTCCGAAGATAAGCGCCCCCCCCTCTCGAGTCACGTACGTTTTCGGCCCTTTTGCTTCCTTTGAAGGAATAATTTTCCACCTCACACCAGAAGAAGTTGTCCTGGCTTCCCCCCCTCTTTTGATCGCCGTCCCCTTTGACCTCCATATACGCCGCCTCCTTTTTTACACGCCTTTGCAAAAAACTCTCTTTTCTTGTGATTTCTATGGTAATGTAATCGACTTAGTGGCTCTCGGTCTTTTCTTTTTACTGAAGAACTACTGTCTGGTGGGTGCGTAGATAATAGAAAAAACTTCCCTTTTGGTCAATGTCCCCTGCTTGTTTTTAGGAGCATCCTCTTTCATGAAAGATATGGCCCAGCAGGATAGGTACTTGTTCTGATCGACTTATCGGGCCTACCAATCCCTTCTTCGCTTTGTCGGACTGTCGCGACACAGACTCCTGGTTGGTGCTTTGTCAGCAGCGTGGAGGTTGCTTTTGCGGTCTTTATGTCAGTGGTAACCTTCTGCTGGAAATCTGTTACTATTCCGTCTCCGTTAGATGACTTGTTTCAGCTTCATCACGCGATAAAGGGGCACCCTTTTCTTCCCTTTTTGCGGGGAATTTCTCTTCAGGGTCTTCCCCAGTGCCTTGTATGTTTTGTCGCCTTCGTCTGCGTGTTTTATTACTCTGTTCCTCACCCCCTACCGTCTTCCCCATTGAACCCTCTCCGCCCTCCGGGAGGCCGGGTTCCTGCCTTTCTTCTCCCCCTTCAGTGGATCCCCCTGTTGGGAAATATGTTTCTTTTCCTCACCCCCGTCCTGCTCCCCGTCCCGCAAGAAAGAGACCGCTTTAAGATAAATCCTGTTTCTCAGTTCAGCATGTTCGACCTTCTCCCCCCGGTGTCAGGTTTTTGGAGCGGCTGCCCTTCCATAGTTATCAACTTACAAATCTTCATCTCGCGATAACCCCATCTTTTGTGCCTCGGCTCTCTTGCCCCCTTTCCCGGTCTCATCTTTCTTTTCCTTGTGGTTGTTTTCGATCTTCTTACCGACTATGCCAGCGAGGGACTGTGCTGGTCTCTGCGCGTGCACGAGATTTGAAGCTTTTCCCGTCTCTTCTCTACCGCCTTGAAACCGAGCCGATCTTTTCATTGCGCCGAACAGGTGGACCCTCTCCCACCCTTCCGGTCTCTTTTAGCCCTAGGCGGTATTAGTCTTTGTTCTTCCGATTTTCGTTGCCTTCCCCAAAAACCGCGGCCAGGTCCGGTCGAGCCGATAGTAGGCTACCCCCCGAGGGTTCTTTTTCCCCTTCCAAGTCCCGGCGTAGCTGTACGTTCACCTCCGTAGGTGACGTTCTGAAAAATGTCAGCCTCTAGCGCCGTACGTCCCTTCTTTTCCACCACCCCTCTCACGGACGAGTTCCTCTGCAAGTCCCCAGAAGTGCCCTTCCCACGGTGTTTCTTTTTTTTCTTTTTAGTTTCCTCGTGATGCTTACCCACTGCCCTGAGAAGTCCTATTATTCCCCTTTTTTTTCCCTGGACGAGAAGGACTTTTGACTCCCGACCAGCCACTGAAAGCCACCCCCCCCCCCCCACCCCCCCCCCCGCCCCCCCCCCCCCCCCCCCCCATAAGACGTCCCCCTCTCTCACACGCCTGCTTTTTAAGACCCTTTGAAGCGAGCAGCTGGAATGTGTCTCCACTGAGTCGGTACGCTCTCCCCCTGACCCCCGCTGTGACCCCTTAGCGTCCCCGGTCGCCCCCTGAAACGCTGTCGCTTCCGTTCCCTTTTTCGGCGTTGGGAGTTCCCGATGATACCCCGCCCGAAACAATGTCCAGAAAGATCTGGTAGCGGTGCCGGCTCCCCCCCTATTTCACCGAGAGGTGCCTCAAGACATTCTCCACCTTATGGATCTCCCTCTCTTCACTTCAGGAGTTGAGTTTCTCAATTCTTTTATTCCGACGCGATGCCCTGTTCCCGTTGGTGAGTTCAGTGGATATCTCCGATCGCTCCGCCGAATGCCTCATTCTAAAGGAGAGATGGCACCCTGTACTTAGATTGTGCAGCTGAGGTCAGTTCCTTCCTTGTCTAGGAGGTGTCTTCCACCGAGATTCTTGTGGGGGTTTTTTCCCTTGGACAAGCCTCGTTCTCCACAGCTGAGAACGATGTCTTTTCGTTTGAAGATGAGGTGATGGTTTTTTTGCTCCCCCTTTTCAATGCGAATGGACTGGTTCCTTAGTTCGTGGTTTCCCCCTCTGTCTCTTAAGAGCCTGCCGGGAGAAGCAATTTTAGTTTTCTCTCTCACTGAGGAATGCATTCTTTCGCTTCAGTCCCGCCCATACGGCTCAGACAGCGCGTTTTTCCGATGCCGCGGGTCCCTTTTTTCCGTCAGAAGCCTTTTCTCCCAGCCGAAGGCTCTCTTTTTTTCGGCGGTTCGATATGGTCCGGTACAGATATTATTATGCTCCCCGTCAGAGGGTTCCCTTTGGTTTTAGTCCCCCCCCCTCTACGAATGTCTTTACCGTGCCTTGTTCTTTTTCTAACCTTTTAGTGAGGGCCTTCCCTGGCCCTGGCCGCACGTCCCCACCTTACTCCCCTGATTTCTCGCGTTTTCAGCAGCAGATTTTTGTACCGTCGCGGTCAATGGAGATATTCCTCTTTCGCCTTTGCAGTCGGCCCTCTCACTAGCCCCCCCCTGACCAGCAGGGCTTCTCCGGGGTTGATAGACACGAAGGTTAAGGCCCCCCCCCCCCCCACATGGTCAAGGGTGTAATTGTTTTCCCCCTTTTTTTCCAACGAGAGGTTGATGTTCTTTCTGACCGTGTTTTTTGTCAGGTGCTTTCGCACGGTGGAATAGTCGCTTTCTGGACTCGACGAGGAGCTTTTTCCGCTCTGCCCCGCTACGGAACCGGTTTGTGGTTTGATTGGAGGTTCTCATCTCCCGCCAGTTTTTTTCGTTTCTCCCTTTCCACCCCTTCCCGTCGGTGTACTTATATGGTAATATTCCTGGTCCCGAAACCTGTCTTGCTTCCCGTTTTAGTAGCCAGCTGCTGGCCACGTGTCGATTTTTTCGCCCTGAGAAAGGCCTGTTTTCCCCGGTCCTATGTTTGCCTTTCAGTTGCCGTCATCAGCTCCGTCTTAGATTCTTAACCCATCCTGCCCGCTGATGGAGACTGTTTTTCCATGACAGTATATCACCTCAAAATGCCCCCCCCCCCCCCCCCCAAGCGTTTTTCCCCAACCACTTATTTGGAAGTCGACAGATTCTTTCCCACCGCTTCCCCCCACCCGGCTTGTCCATCGCGATGATGTACTTTGTGGATGTAAATTTTGGCTACAGCGCTGAATTAACATTTTCCTGAGCTAGCTCCTTCCCTTCCCCCCAAGGGCCGTTTTCTTTCTTTCCTTTTGACCCTTTCGACTCTCTGTCCCCCCTAAAAATTCTTTCATCTCCGTTTTGAAGATTCCTTTTCTAGAATGTAACTTTGATCTTTCCTAGCCTTCCTTAATCACTCTGCTAAGAATCCCGTTCTCCCACTTTTTTCTACTAGAGAGGCCACGAAGATCTTGCCTCCCTTCCACCCTCTCCGCCGCTTTCGTGCCCTTTGCCTTCAGCGTGATTAATTTCCATTTTCTGCGTTTTAGATCGACAACCTCCCCTTTAAGATACCAACCATTCCCGGTGGTCTCCGCGAGGATAAGATCGTTTCCCACGGCAAAGCCGTCCGTTTTTTGTTCTCAGCACCAATCGTTTTTTTTTTTCTGGTCCCCGATCATCGACCTTTGAGCTTCGTCCGTATTCCCCGCCAGCCATCCTTCTTCCAAAGAGGAGTAGCCCCCTATTGTACTGTTCTCCATTACTCTGCTCTGAGATTCTAGTACGACTTAGTAGTAATCGGAAGAGCCAGAAGGTCCAGCTTCCCCAATGTTTCTCCGTTTCTCCCTAGAGACACTTTAAAGAGTAGTGCCCTTCGCAGTTTAGTCCTTGACTAGTTTACCCCCCTCCCCCTTCGAAGGTCACATTCGAGAGCCCCCCAATGAAACGTCAGATCTCAGGTCTTTTTTTGCCACATCCCTGGCTTTCTTATATTCGACACTTAGAGCCCGTAGAAGTATATCCTGTTGATGAGGCTTTGGCCCCCCAACCCTCTCGTGGGTGACTCCCTTTAACCTCTGCTCCCTCCCCTCCTTGCCCCAACAACTTGCTGTTCCCCCCACCAACTCGGTGTTTAGACTCCTCGTTAAGATTATCACCCCAGAAAAGGCTATTCTCTTTCAGAGAGAATTCCGCCCTGCCTCTCAACACAATCGGATCAAATATCCTCTCCCGCTATGGAAGCCTTTTTTTGCAGCTGGTGTCACGACGCTACCCCGAAGCGTCTTGGCGCTGGTGCCACGTTCCATCCCTTCAGATCGGGTACGAACTTTTCCTAGTAGAAAAAAATACCCCGTGGCTTTCGACCCTCCCCCAGAGCCCAATGCTTGCTATAAGTACGTCAGTACCAGTGTAAACTCTCCCCCCAATTCTTTCCTATGTAGTAAGAGAGTATTCTTCGCTTCCGGTGACCCTCTGTTTGTTTAGTGTCCATGTGAACCGCCTTTATGGGACTCCCGAATGGCTTTTGTTTCATCGTTGTTCAATTCACTCCCCTTAAGTGCCCTTACTCACGGAACGGCTGCTCGGAGCGCGAGATAATATCTAATATTTCCTCCTTTTTCTATGTTGGTTGATTATATTTTATCTATCGCTCAAGAGCCGTCCTGCGCACCTCTTCCCGGAGGCATGGGATCTGCCTGCCAAATCTGTTCACCCCCCCCTTAAAGTGGTAGTTACTCAACATCCACCTTCCCAATTAAATGAAACCCTGCGACGTTCACCTATTCCCATCGTCTTCCCTCCCCCTTCTGCGGCTCGAACCGCCATCTTCATGGTTTCTGTTTAACGGTTCCTTATTGTTCCTTGTCCCCCCCCCCCTCGAACTTCCCTTTTTAGTGGTGGTGCTTGAGAAAAATGACCGGTTTATTGGGAGCTCCCCCCTTAGAAGGCTTTTTCCCCTGCTGGACTTCCATTAAGCTTTCCCCCCCCAGGCGCGAGGGTCTGCGGCAGTCATCTTACCCCAGATTTCCCTTCCCCCTGAGTTTGAGCTATCTTTCTTTCCACACCCGGAACCTGTTTTCTTTCTGCGGTTTTTTCCTCCACGCTTCAGATGCCTTGCGTTGATAAGGATGGATTTCACTTCCTTGGTTTTGCCGTCTTTAAATTTTGTACCCTAGTTGACTCTCAGCGTTAAAGCTGTCCCCTACCTTGTCGTGCGTTACCAACCAGCTCTCCCACCCCCGATTTGGAAGTCGCTCCCCCTGGCTTTTCTCGACCAAAGTGTTCGCACTAGCATTCGTTGGAAAGGGGTTTTACCTCTTACACTGAGATCTCTTCCTTCGCGTTCGGGGCTTCTCTCTTGGGAACTTATTCTTTTATTGAGTTCCCTACAATTGAATATTGCCCCCTTCGACCGCTAGTAGTTAGAAGAGCTCCTTCGATCCCCCCAATGGTATCCGAAGCTGTTTGTTGGGTAGGCCTGCTTTTTTCTCGAGGACCTGTTGTTCCGGAAAAGGCGCTCCTTTGATGTCCCGTTATAGTCAAACTTCTTCCGTCCCTGCTGTTCTCCTCGGAGTCTAGTGCATCGGCGCCTAACTTCATGAGGTACCTTTGTCCTTCTAACCGTGACGATTGTCGGACTCCACCTGCTCTTGGGCTTGCACCAAAACACACCGTCAATTTCTTTCATCTTCCCTCCTCTTCCGACCGATGCGATGGACTTGTGTCTGCTTACGAACCTTCTTTGGGAGATTACAGGCTCATTCTTAGAATTCTCGCTGCTTATTTTTTCCCAAGTTCCCGCTGTGAGCGTGCCCTTTTCACCGAGACGGTGGATTATACGAAAGTATCTCTTCTTGCGGCCCTTTCCTATTTCCCTGACAGTCCCTCCTCTCTTACCCCTGATCCGGCGCGTTGGAGTAACCCACCGTTCTGAAAAAGTCCCCTTGTTCCAGTTTTATCTTCTGCCCCGATTGAAAAACTATGCCCCTTTATTTTCTTATAACCGGTGTGGCTTGGGCGTTCATTCCTTGGTTTTGCCTGCAGGAGTCTCCACAGAACACTTTTCAGAGAAGTACCCCAAGTACCATTCGCTCTCTTCCCGATCTCATGGGATCGTTGGGCGGCTGTCCAATTCAGCCGATGGAGGACCTTCCCTCAACCTTTATTTTGATGATTCTTAACCTCTTTCTCTAGTGTTTTCTTCGGGCATTTTTTTTGATTTTGTTCTCCCTCCCCAGCGTCAAATTCCCCTATGGTCTGTATGAGTTTGTTGAATAGGAATGAGCTTCCCCCTGACCGAACGTTCTTAGGTTCTCCCAGACATCTAACTTCAGCAGTTCATTCACTGACCCCCCAATCATGGTTAGTGGTCTTTCTAGTGACTCCCTTCCCCATTAAAGCCTTTCTTTGATACGCCATGTTAGATATTTTTACCCAAACTAATTTCCCCACTTTTAAATTCATCTGGAAGACTGGGCATTACTTTCCTCTTTTGACCTCGCTCTTCCCGCACGAGCCCCAATAATGAAATTGTCTCTGCGGACCTTCAGCACCAAAGTCCCCAATCTACCAGCCTGCGGTTGAGAGTCCGCAAGTCGACACATTCTGTACAAAAAGGGTCGGCCTTCATAGTGTCCTGAAGGAATAAGAAATTTTTTCGGTGGGGTTGGCTTCTGCAAGGTACCCTTCTCTGCCCCTTCTCAAAGTGATCCAGACTCTCCCCATCTTACCTGCCCCCCCACACCTACGGGCGGAGAGCTCAGAAGGTCTCTTTCCTCTGCCCTTGTTTCGGTGGACGTCGGCCGGCTTAGTGAGCCTACTTTTATTTTGTGTGATCCAAGATACTTTAGGAAATCTCCCTCTTGATTAGGCTGGTTCGTTTAACTCGCCACCCCGTTTATTCCCCTGTGGGCGGGTTTCTCAGCATCTTCCCCCCTTGAAACCCCCCCTTTGGATCCTCTCGGCCCTTTTCCTGTTCCGTTCTTCTTCATTCAGGCCACCTGTCCGTTCACTCGGCCGCACCGCGTTCTCTCCTTTAGTAGGGCAACGGTTTTCTTGCCTTTCCTGACGGTTCTCCTACCGTTTAACCCCCTCAAATCCGGGTCTCCAGGGCAGTTTGCCCGACCATCTTTTGCCACTCGTTCGAATCTCCCCCCCCTGAAGAACCTACTTTTACGTCTCTCCCCTGCTTGGCCCCACAGATTAAAGTCATTCATCGGGACCAACGCCCCCCTTGGTTTACCTAGGCGATGCAGTCGGTGGCAACGCCGGTCTTCCCCCTCGTAAAAAATCTCGTTGCCTTCATCCCCTTCTTTCCGGAAGTCCGTTCCTGCAAGCTAAGGGTCCCCTCGCTCAACTCCTCTTCGGGCTAGGAAATCAAATAGTTGAAACTCACTCCCGTGCCCGCGGATGTCCAGACACACTCTTCCCTCTGGAAACTCCGTGACAAGTCCATTCGTCTCAAGAAGTTCACGCCGTCCCCGATAGAATGAATCTTCATCGGTCCCGATGTATTGCTGGGTGAGTTTCGGCTTTACCTCTCCTCATGCGGCGGACCTGCTACCCTCAAAGATTTTTGGTGTTTTGTTTTTTTTCCCGTTCCGTTATCTTCCCAACCAAATTCATGACCCGGGCACCCAGTCAAGGCCTTCTTTTTCTGTGTGAGATCCCCCTGGTATCCGAGGGCAAGCAGCTTATTGACCCCAGGAATACCTATAGGTGTGCTCCCACCCCTGCCCCTGGAGGTTTATCGGCTTAGCGCCCTTTGCCTTTTGGTCGTGTGGTTCTATTCTGGCGGGATTCTTTTCTTTGCTTCTGCTGGTCGGCTTTCACGGATCGGCCCGGCTGGAACAGGACCAGAATCATCTTTCCCGTGCTTTTAGGTACTTTTCCTTTGAACCTCTGATGCTCCATTTAAGTTACTTTGACAATAGCCTCTTTCCTTTCGCACGGGTTATGCCCCGTGCGTCGTTTGGGTGTGGAGAGTCTTTTCTCTGGCCGCTATTAGTTCCTCTGCTGTCCTGCCACTTTTATGTCAAATACCTTGCTGATGAATGATCTTTGTCGGCGGGATCAACGTTGTCCCCTTTCTCCGTCTTTCTTTCCTACGCCCATTCCTTGCTGGTTCCCCTCGGATGTTTGTGGCCCTACGCGGCGCCGACCCCAGGCCAGAAGACCCTTTCCCGCTCCATAGCCTCCTTTTTTGCTCTTTTCGTTAAGGTTTCGAGGCTTCTCGTTTTTGCGCTGTTAGAGCCTGATCAACGTCAACCCGCTCGGAAGATCGTCCGTTCCTCCCACCCACCGGTCCTTTTTCTCTGAGAGGAACACGTCAGAA
>Ga0179591_1207945_pt1:5000-17752 | contig 17752 bp, 11 predicted proteins | sample CZOMad2_1_08_16f_FD_182891 | JGI IMG/M metagenome (GOLD analysis project Ga0179591, IMG submission 182891) | Vadose zone soil fungal communities from Angelo Coast Range Reserve, California, USA - CZOMad2_1_08_16fungal (PacBio error correction) | ecosystem: Environmental > Terrestrial... | reverse complement strand
ATGTAGAACCGTATATCGGTCCGAGAACCCGCGTGAAAATCCGACCTTGCTCGGCATACTCTCCGATACGCTGGCAGCAAACGGATGAAGCAAGGATCTCCCTGGAGATGCTCCTTCCGACCTTTAGCCTGAAACAGGAGGATTAGTTGCGACATTCGACGCCCCCCACAACTCCCTTTGTGAAACAAGCAATTGAAGCCTTGCGCGCGGTGACTTTCGGTCTTTCGTATTCCAGCCACTACCGGCGCCGATGGCTCGGTCAAGTTCACCACTTGGTGAAGTCTGCTTTTGGACGTTCAAGACCGACGGCTTCGTAGCCTTTCTCTGGAAATCGCCCTTGGGGAGAAAGTTCATCCATTTTATGCGCGGCTGATCCACTTTTCCCTCGCCGTGACCGCGGGCGTAGAACTAGCACGCTCGCACTTTTGCGAGAACTTCTTCCCCTCTCTATCTTCTTGGTGTATGCAGTAGACACCCCAAGGGACTCTTGAAGGGACTCTGGGGGAGGTATTTTGCCTTTAATATTTTTACCACGTTCAGCTCACTAATTTGTCGATTTGACCGGACTTTTTTCCATCCTTGCTCGAACCGATTTAGCCGGACCATTCTGAGAGAGTTTCGCGCTTCGTGGCTCTTTTTCTCCGAGCTTCGTCTTTGATATTCTGATTTCGATCCCTTTTGGCATGATCTGCGCACCCGGCCGAGTTCGATAGAATCACGAATCTGTCTTTTACGGCCAACTTTCGAACGAACTTTGTGTGACGCAATACGACATGCGTTTGTAATGGAGTGAATTTCCGGGAAGGAATACCCTCCCCGATACGACGCGATAAACGGACTATGGAGTCCGTTGTGACCTAAGTCGTGCGGCTAAGGCTCCCCTCTTGCCGTTTTAGTCCTGCTCTTCCCCTATTCGTCAAGCCCTATTTTTTAAGCATTTCATTCAGCCCGCTTGCAAGACCCTTCTCCCCCCCCCCCTGACTTGAGGAGGGGAGGCTTGCCGAGCAGTTCGGTTTTATCGGCGATAGTTGGAAATCCTTTGTCCCACTTAATGTCTAGCGGTTTGACATGAGTTCGGCATCGGCAGGAAGGATCTTTTTCCCATCCTCCTGCCCAGCCAGTCGAAAGCGGGATTGGGACGTGGCACATCGGCGGCCGCTTTTTTTTTTTGATCCCTTCTTTTTTACCCGAGGCAAGGTCAAGAAGCCAGCAACTCGCGCTGTCGAATGTTTGCGGGCCCAGAGCGTTACGTCCCCACCTCCTCCCTTATTTTATATCTCCGAACCCCCTAGGGAATGAATGTTCTGCTATTTTCCTTGTCGTTAACTTTTTTCGGGAGCTAGCGCAACCCAAGGATGGCTGGCACGTCTTCCTTTTTTTCCTCCCCCTTTTTGTGAATCGATCTCTTTCGCTCCCCTGTGCTCCGATGGGGCGAGGAGATTTGTTATCCTGATGCCCGTCGGTCTGGAATCCCTCTGATCAAAGGCGGATTTTCGCTGGTCCGAGATCTTTCCCCTATCAGATTTCTTCCACTCTGTCCTGCAAACGTTCACGCGTTCAGAGCTCGGTGACTCTACGTTGGATTTATGTCTCTTTCTAGGGACACATTATGAGCACCACACCTTTCATCCGAACCCCTGGCGTGAAGCTTCGGGACCTGGTCTGCCCAGCCCTTTGTTACGCGGCGTCTTACACCAAGCCTGGCTCGTTGGGTGCTTCCTTTATTTTTCACAGAAATTGCCCCTCTTCCTTGAAACCTTCTCTTGATGGCATTCGATTACCGTTCCCCGTTTTGCACTCGGAGGGCAATTTCCAAGAGATGTGGAGTGTCCTTATGTTGAATACTTTGCGATCTCCGTTCGGAAATAAGCCTATGGCTTGGAGACGTTCAAAAAAAACAACCCCCCCTGGCTAGTTAAACATTGAATGTTTCCAAAGGTCAAAAGTGGGTTTAAGTGAGCCGATTCTTTCTTGCCCTGATGTGTTCGTCAATCTTAGTAGAGAGCGACGGTCTAGGCATTTCTGTGTCGTTTTGCGTCCCGAAGCGTTCGAATAAGACCGACACTGTTGCCAGTAAGGAGGAAACTTTTTTACTCGCCTATAAGCACCTTTTCGCGGCTTTTTCCAGGACTCTTTTACTGACCCCTCGAGCCTCCTGTCTCAGCCGTTTTTTAGGCGTGGGTTTTTTGAGTTTTTAAGATCTGGAGAGCCCTGCCCTCGGAAAGGGACCTTTTATTTCTTGTTTCAAATGATTTACTTTTTCAATCCGTTTTTTGCTCCTCAAGTGCTTTCTCCTTTTTTGGACGTTTTACAGCACACCTTTTTTGATTTAATAAATATTGGGGTTTGGGAATAATTTTTCTTATGCCGCCGCGCGCTGATACTGATGGCGGTTTAACCATCCAATTGTTTTTTAAAAGTACAATGGACAGCCCCCCCTTAGTGTCTCTGCTCTGCGGAGAGCTTCTCCGACCTCTTTGAAGACATGGTGCGACGTCCTTCCCGTTTGTTCACAAAGCTGTGAAGCCCGGCAACTTTGCATGCAAGAGAGATCGACAAGCCGAGGTCGCCAATCTTTCAATCTTCTCATGAAGCGCCTGCATCTCGCCATCGTCTTTCAATTCGTGATCTGCCGCTTGGCACACTTCCTTGTCCATCTCGTTGTAGTCATACTGATCGGCTCAGGGCCTCTTTGTGGCAAGCCGGCCCTCACGTTCACGCAATATCTACGGTTTTTCGCTACACCGGCACCGCGTGCGGCGCCTTTTCATTCTCTTTGAAGTCTGACTTGAGATTACGCACTTCAAGGGTAGATAAAAGGACCATCTGGAACTTGTCTGTCTGCTCTTCGCAACATATATCTTTCTATTAGAATTATTCTGTCCATTCCCACCAACACGCCCGAAACGTGCTAGCTCTATTTTGTCTGCATCTCCTGCTCGTAGAATTCTGATCTCTCTCTTCGCCCTTATAAGGCCGGCCGGGTTATTATTACAAAAATTCTTTCAGTAGGCGGCAGCTTCTTCGCACAGGTAGGAGTCCTTCCAGGAATATCCGCGCAACAGGCCCAACCACTATCCTCCATCTCGACCATTTTCTTGATTTGACGGAGGGCCGCAACTGACCCGAGACACTAGCTGTGACCGCGGGTCGCCCATTCTTGTGATAGCCGCGATATTCTTGCTCGTCTATATGGTGAACATATGACGCTGATGCAGTCGCCAACTTTTTTTGCGGCTTCTGTCAATTTCTAATCGGCAACTCTTCTTCGTCACGTCTGACCGTCAAGTCCATCATGTGGGGTACAAGGGATCTTTCTTCTTGTAAGTCGTGGATGCTTTGCTGTCTTAACTGGATGATCTTGCTTCGTTCTCGGACTTTTCGTGAAAGTAGACCTTGATGGCGCTTTTCGAATGATCACACGATATCTTTTTTTTTCCCCCAGTTACGGCCTGATTCCCGGATCACCCTCCTTGAAACCGGAACCAGTGATATTTTACTTCTCTCTAGCCTGCTTCGTCCCCAGTCACCATTTCAACTGCACCACGTTCTCCCTGGTTATTTCGATCTCGATGGATCGACCAGAAGTGGCGATCGACCTCTCCTTGAATATAGTCACTCCATCTTCCTTTGCATTCAGCTTTTTTCTCCCCCCCGAAGATGCGTGCGCGCTATCATGATCTTCGAACTTCAGCCTTAGCCCGTACCCTACAATTCGGTCTGGCCTTGCCGGAAATTTTCTTCCCTCCTTCCGCAGGTTCATTGAGTCCAAGCCACCTTGCCGCGGTCTCCGCGGGCACCCAACAAATATCTTCCTCTCCGGTGTTGTTGTTGAGATCTTTCTGTGTTTTGCATACCGGTAGAGCGAGTCGTTGTCTTGTAGAAATTACCGTCCAGGACGGAACCCGGCAAGCCCGAAGGAATTCTTCGTTTCTCGGTGAATAACAAGGATCGAGGGCGACGCTCATGCCTCCCCAGCGCAAGCATCTCGGTTATCCCCCCCCTTCTCTTGATGCCGCCCGGACGGTAAAGGTTGTAATTGAAGAGGAGGATGCGGCGATGAGAATTTCGTTCCCGGCAGGTAGATCAGCGATGGATCGACCAAGACATGGCCTTTTTCCTTGTCTTTTGCCCGTACGCCGCCTTCGATCGACTTCAAATCTCCCGCAATCGGTTTCCCTTGTGTAATCTTCGGTGATAGATGGATTCATTCCCCTGTAAACGAATGACCTCCGATGTTCGACCAGAGAAATACCGGTATATTTCACTCCCGCCCTCCTTTTCCATGCCCGATACCTCCAAGTTTTATGACGCCCGCAACTGACTCCCGACAGTCTCCGGTCAAGGCCCTCTACAGCGGCCCCTATGGGGGCTGGAACATCTCTTGCACTCCGACGGTGCCTCTGATAGAGGTGATTCTGCAGGCGCCTACATTTGAGAGCGTCCGTCGTTTCCTTCATTACCGAGCGGCGTAAGTCGCACCTCTAGACGCTATTTCCCATGGTTCATACCGCGGGTTCAACTTTCCTATTTTGACAAGGTCCGGCGGCCAGCACTGCGATCGCCTTCCTTTTCCCTTGTCAGTCCCCTTTGTAGGCATCTTTTCAGGTTTCTCGGATAGTTCCCGGTGAATTTGTGCGTCTTTCCGCCATTGAACGGCTCCGAGATCCAGGCCTTCTCAGACACTTTCCCCAGTTAAACTACTCCGAGACGTTCCGAAGGACATCCATCCGCCGAGGCCTCAGAAGATGCTGCCCCCTAGGCTTATATCAAGGTCTTTGGCTTCTGCCAATTGCATATTTTTTTTTCCGCCTGGCGACTCGATGCGTGAGACGTTTGGCGAAAGGGCGACCAGCCTTCTTTGATCTAAACCCGCCTTGATTGAGTCAGCACCCTTTTCTCATTCCATGCTAGATCGTCGACCCGCATGCGAGGTGAAACGTTGGCGATCACCTCGTTAATGAAGCTTCCCACCATTCTCGGCTGCAACTCAAGCCAACTCGAGTCCCAGGAACTCGACCCACCGAGCCTTGCCAATTTTTTAGTATTCCTTTTTCATAGGAAAGACAGACGACCTATTGGCGACTCTTCATGTACTCGCTTAAATCCTGCCTGCGCGCATTCGTCCCCGACGGCGCTATCTCATGCATGCTCTTCTTCCGGTTCGGCTTCTTTCAAAACCCGTCCGCCGTAGCCCAGATTGCGGTAAACACTTCCTCCCCTCTCAGAAGAGTTAGCACAAACACCATCATTCTTCATGATTGGCCCTCCGCTTTGCTTTGCATTACACCCCATCCCTTCTAGCGTCCCGTCTTTTAGGCGCATAAAACGGATATTAAAAAACTGCCCAGATTCCTGTCCCCTCCCACCTTTGAGGGGCTTCCCCCAATCGTCCCCCCGGCGAAGGGAGGATCCCAGTTTTCGATTTACCGGAAAAATCCTGGTTACACAAAACCGACGCTTTTGGCCTTTCCGTCGATGTAGACTCATAGCTGCAACAACGCAAAAAACCCCGACCCCCTTCTTAAAGGCGGGCATTCTTGGGAGTTTACATCCGTGACATCCCATCTTCCGTTCGTTCTTAGTGTCGAGCGCATGGTTTTCCCCTCCTCTTGTGAATGAAAGAACTTGTCTCGTGCTTTCAGTTAGACTCTTTCCTTGTGGAAAGAACGATGCCGGCTTCGAAGGCGGTTCTGTGAACTCCCCTTCCCAATTGATGACCTCGCTTTCCATGAACAAAGGAAAACCCGGTTTGACCGTTTAACCACTTCACTGTTAACCTCATTTTCTTTTTTCTCTTCTACAACCCTCTTTTAAATATGAGTGGTTATTTTTCTCAAGTTACGATCGAACAGTTTCCTGAACAATCAATCTCACGGACTGCGTTCTCTTTGGACGATGACAATAATACCTTTTTCGTTCAAACCTGCGGGCTTTACCCTCGCCTCCCTCGTAGGTTCGCTGAAATTTGCCTGTGCGGGCACAATCTGTGAAAAGCCACTCGAATAGTCATGGTTCAAGCCCCTCCTAAAGTACCCACTTGAGGGAGGCATCCTTTACAGTTTCGACTTACCCATGCCCTGTTTTTCAATATTTTTTTGCGCCGAGGTTCCCGATTTTACAAAGCAGCAGCCTCGACCCTTCCAACCCCCCCGACGACAGGAAAATGCGAGAGGAATCGGCGTGACCAGCCCGCGATCATTTTACAAGTCCCAAATGATTCGTACGCTCGCCGGTGATAGGATCTTCCCCTTGCATTACCGGCTACTTCCCCCCCCCCCTAGCGTGACCCCGCTAAAGCTTTTCGGCAGCCTCCCTACCCAGGGAGCCAGGACCCGCAGCGTTGCTAGATCGAAAGCCCCACCACGTACCGACGTCCCTCCGACGACTGGAATTTTGAGGCCCGGCCTGGCGATATCCTTCCCTACGCGGATTCAGGACAAGATTTTCTCTTAGAGCCCGACTCCAAAACATTTTCTCGCAAGGACGTGTTTATGGACGCGAGTGAACATTGCTTCCCCCCTGGGGGCGTCCGTGACGAGCACCAGGCAGCTTCCCGCCGATGGGGAACGGTAACCTCAAGACTTTCCAGACTGTTTTAAGGCAGCCGGCTGCGGTTTTCTTTGGGAACCTGTGGTCACTTTCCCGTGCAAGACGGTTACCACAGAAACAGTCACCCCTCTTCCCTGTCCCCCGGAGTTGCAACCATATCGCCTCCTATCTCAGAGGACACCCAAAGAAGCCTTCTCCCCTTAATACTGAGAGGAGAAGAAAAAGTGTCTTTCAGTCCAGGATTACTCTTCGCTTCTGAAGCGACCAGAAGTAATTGAAGAAAATGCAGGGTGCGCCCCCGAAGACAATCCAGTGAGTTCACTACGCGAATTGTACCGCGAGATCCTATATAGGGATGTATAGTCTTCAGGAAAATGACTCATAGACTATGTAGCTGTCGTCACAAAGATTGGGTTTTAGAGTCTCTCCCCCCCGAACTCTTTTTGTCGTCTATATGGACCATTCAGGGGGTGAAAGCGGGACCCCCCAAAGAGTTTCTCTCTATCCTGGAAAAATCTCCCCCTCTCCTGAAGTTCAAGGTAGACAAAAAGAGCACCGTAGGAAATTTCCGCAAATTGAATCTCCTCCGTCCGATCACCTCACTGGTCCATTGAGGTGGCCTAGTTGGGTGTTTCCTACTATTGTCGAGCACAAGCCTTTTTCCGTACGTTTAGGAGACCGGCATGGTCAAGTTTTAGATCGACCAGATTCCGAGGACTCATTTAGTAGCCTGGATTCGCGCGTGTCTCTGGCTACGCCCCTCAGGAGATGGTCTTCCTCTGTCAATTCTAGCGATCACGTTCATAAGCTTGCGCCGACCAAGTTTTTGTTCCCCTCTCATACGTTATGTGAAGGCCCCAAACCGGCGCCTCACATAGTGGTGACGTCCCTCCCGCCTCTTCGAAGGCGATGACATTTTTCTTTCCGATTTTCCGTCACCTACGATCTGCTCTTTCAGATGGGGTGACCATGAGTGGGCGGCGAATCCTGTCCAGAAGGCACTGCGTATTTTTCAATGAAGATGGAGCGCCCTAATGAATGCCTCTGCCAGCGTTTCTTCCGGAGAATCGGATTAGGTATTTCATAGCAGTTCTTTTTGGCCGCTGTCCCGGCGGAATCAGATTAATTCCTTACGGGACCACTGATGATCAGGGTTTTAAGTAGGTTCCGTCAGGTGCCGGAAGTGCCCCCAATATGGTTAACGAAACCCCTTAGTCCGGACCCTTTCCCCGAACGCTTTTTTGGTGATTGCAAAATCACTTCCCTTCCGCTGCTCTGTGTGTTCCTAAACCTCGGGCCAAGGTTCAACGACGCCCCTTTAACGGGAAGTTCGCCCCCTTTGTTTCGGCGTTTTCTCCTTTTTCCTTCACGCAGCAGATGCTTTGACGCTCCAAAATGTCCAGTAGATTTGAATGACAAAGACCGGCCTATGGAAGTGTGCTTCCGTGTAAGTTTTAGTCGACTCGCAAACTTGGGAAATTGTACAGGTTCTCACGATTTGATTCTCTCAGTCTTTTTTTACCGTTTTCCGCTTTACCAGATTTGTTTTTTCTAGAGATTGGTATTTCTCGGGCATTTCGGGCTGGTCCCTCCCTCTTAAGTCTTCGTTCTAATTACGAGATCTTTGACGCCTAGGATCGCGTGTTTCAGGAAACCCTCGGGCCAGACGTCCTGGCATTCCCGTATTCGCCGTTTTAGATTCTTTAGCTTTTTCGTTAGCGGTACAGTTCGAAAAAAAATTCAAGCGACCCCCCCCCAGGTCATTTCGTTGCTATTATTCTGCACAGCCATTCCTTCAGGAGGAGAACAGCATGTCTTTTTCGGTGACACATTATTTCCCGCCAGACCATTGCCAATTTCTTGGAAAACTTACCTTCCTGAGGTAATCCTCCTTCACCGCTTTCTCCTTTTTCCCCTCGACTGAGATCTTCAGAGACATCGTCTCCGTGAGATTTATTTGTCCTCCTGTGCGATCCTCTCCGGAATTAAAACTCCCCTTTTTTCGAAGAGCACCCGGTTCTACTGTGAACCGGTTGAGTGGTTCCCCGGTCAAAAGCGGTTCTTCACTTTATCAGATCTGCCGACGATTGTAATGCTGTGTTATTTCACCTCTCTTCTTAGATCCTCTCCTTTAAGTAGGTTCTTCTTCAAGGCCAGAAGTTTCATCGCATTTGTTGAAGAACGAAAAGATCTTTTTCAAGTTCAAGAGCTTACAACCTGTTCCGATCGCCTCCACCTCACCTCGAAGCGTCGTTTCCCCTGATGTTTTACTTGCAAATTAACCATAACTTGAGAAGCTTGTCACTCCGAGGGTCTCTTCTGTTTTTCGTTTTGCATCATTGTTGAGCGGGAATAGGCAATTTTTTCTCCCCCCCCCCCAATATTTAGGGGTTTTTCTTTACCCCCCAAATGCGAAAACCCGTACCCCCTTTTTTGCCCTCGTTCTTTGTGCGCTTGGGGGAAGATCTTCTGGTCCTTTCCGTCCCAATTTTTTTTCGGAGAACTTTCGTTGTAGGTGGGCCTCCTTTTTATGCGCCGGCGCGTGCTTGCGACGGCGTAGGGGTATATTCCCTCCAATCTGCTTGTCCGTACCAAGGACCATCATTATGGTTTTTTCTTTTTCCTAGGTCTGCGCGGACCCAGTTTAACCCCCGGTTCCCTTATGGGCGAGGCTCCGTTTTTGGAAGAGGCCCCTCCTTATTAGCGCCTCTGGACCGTTCTGAGGTATCGCAAGACGCGTTTCTTTTCCCATGGAGCGAAGGATTACTTTACAGGCCCTCAATGACGGACATCTTATGGCGTAGTTGATCTTTCCTGAGCTTTCATACTCTTCTCATGCTTTTTCCCTTTCAGTTCTTCATTCTTTACTTTTTCCCTTTCGTTTCGGGTGCAGTCTTAATAGGCAGCTTCCGTCCGCCCCCGTATCGCCCTTCGCAGGATTACCGACCGCTGGCCGGCGTCAATTTCCTCCAGGATGGTGATATACGGAGGCTGGTCGCCCTTTTCCCGTGCTGTCCTTCCCGTCACCATCCCTTTTCCTTATTTGCCCGCAGAATGATGGGACTTCGCCCAACAGCCTTCCACGATGAAGATCTTCTGCTCCTTCCTTACGGAAGAATCCTTTGTATCTGATCTCGCACAAGTCTCTCGCTTCTTTTCTAGTCCCCCCATGGGCGCGAAGTACGGCGGCTGCATCGTCGTCCCCCTTCGACGCAGGGCTTTTTTTTTTTTTCGATTGTTACTGATTTCGAAACCCGCCCCCCCCGACGACACACGTCGCTCCCCCCCGTCGGGATCTGCTCACGGCATTTTTTCACTCCTGTTATCTATTACCCTATGCGGGCTTTTTTTCCCCGTGGTCGCCCTCCAAATGTTTTCGCGCGCGACCTTTTTTCCCGCCGCTCTTTTCACCCTAGATCTGCCGTCTTGGAGTGCTGCCTGCCTCATCCCCCCTCTTAGCTCCCTGAACACCTGCTCTGTCAAGCTACCGTTTCCCCCCTACTTAATCCATTTGCTGATTTCCCAGGGCTGTCCTCGATCTTACCGGTCTTCCTGGTTTCTTCAGTTGTTTTTTGCAGTCACAAAGGTTTTTACGGCTTCGGTTCCGCTGGGGAGTTTGCAGTGATACCTGGCGGAGCTGTTCTAATCGTTCGTCCCGGTATATTTCAATTTCTGATTTCATCCTGGGATTCAACGAATATTCCCATTGCAAAGATTAAGTAGTTTCATCGCATCAGTGCTTCCCCTATTACAGTATACCCGGTCACAGTGCCACCCCATTTGATCCATTTTTTCTTTCCTGAGCGAGTGAATCTCCCCTTGTTACGGCCTGCTATCATGCGGACATCCTGTAATCGCCCGGCCGGTTATTCCTTTCTCTTATCGAAAAAGAATCGTTTTTCCCTTTTCCCTTTCATTCTTCTTTCTAACTCACCCTTCTTCCAGTACCGGACACTGCCGGAGGATTGCCCATGGGAAGGACTCCAGTCCCCCTTAATTACGGAAAAGCAAACGACCCCCCTTTCTTCTCCCCTTGTCCCATAAACCCCCACATCTATCCTTCCATCTCCGTTTTTTTTTGTATAGCGTGGTGTTGAAGACCCCTCTTCTCCCTCTCGCGCTGATTGCTTTCTATTCATTCGGCCTTCTCCTTTTAGCAATGCTCTGATTGTCTAGGTGGAGACAGGCCGAGGGCCTTACGATCAGTTTTCCAGAGACTCCTTCTTTTTCGTTTTGACAATACTCGATGCCCCCTTTCGACCCTGCTTACGTGACCGAGTCTCCCGGCGTCCGAAGCTCCGGAACGCAGGTTCTTTCAATTAGCAGATTCATCCCATGTCCCCCAATTGATACACGTTTGGTTCCGCAGGTGAAGGACGACGACCTCCTCGAATTAACAGGACCTTTCCTCCCCCCCCCGTTTACGGTTTGACTCTCGTCTTTTCTCAGGATTCGTCAAGTCCGTGTAACGACCCGCTAAGAAGATTGTCCGCTAGAAAACCTCTCCCCCACTTTCTAATCTCCATCCCCAAGAGACCTATGAAGAGCCAGTCAAGTTTCTGCAGCCTCCACATTCCCCCGAACTTTTTTTCTGTCACGCTCCGGCCTGATCCGCGCTCCATTTTATGGGAATGGGCTGCCCCGATCGTGACTACTCCTTGCATATGCTCTACGTCTGATGATTGAGGCTCCCTCATTGGAGAGTTCCGCAGAGTTCATCATTTTCACGAGTCTTCCAGTATACAATAGATAGAGTTCCGCCTTCCCCACCTTTGGTAGACAGCGTTCAACGCATCTTTTCCCTAAAGGTCGAGCCTCTTTAAATTCCTTCCATTGTACCAATTTTTTCTATTGTGGAGGGTTGAGATTACTTTCCCCTTCACGTGACTTCCCCTTCTCGACATCCCCGAGAGGATCGTACGTGGCAGTCAGATCCAATTTTTGAAGCCCCTTCCTCATTATCTTGCTATATCAGAGATGAAGAGAGTCTCCCCTCAGAACTTTTTTTTTTCTTTTTTTTTCTTCGAGACCCCATTTTTCTTAGTCTCTGTCACGGTGCGTCGTTTTAGGGTACTTGAAAGCATCTCGTCTGATATTGCAATCTGGTGTGACTCCGAGACCTCTCCCTACAGGCTAGCCGGCCTTGCTACGGCCCCCATCTTTTAAGTCAGAGATCAAGTATCCTTGCCTGTCCTTTAGAATCATCGACTGTCCTATTTGAGAAAGTTTTCGCTAGAGAAGGTCATGCCCTCTTGCAGCCTGCTTCCCACGTCAATCCGCTAACCCCGATCAGGACCCTGCGAAAGAACCTATTAAGTCCCCCAGCACATAGGCCCAGCACTTGCTTTTGAAGATACAGGAATCCTCTATGAGATCTCATGGTCCATTTCTCGGCAGATCCTATGTTCCTTTGCGATGTGGAATCTCACCTGGTAAGGTCTCTTCTTTCCAGGGTTCCGCTTACCCCCGATAAGTCGCCCGTCTTTCGAAATCTCTTTCCCCTAGATTTACGAGCGCCCAACAATTATTTTATGTCATTGTGCCCCGTTGCATAATTGATTTTTTACTTACACCCTTCTCTACGGTACGAGGAAGGCAGCACTACCCCTTGATGAAACCCCTCCCCGAGGTTTCTGCCTCCCTTGGCGGGACCTTGCCAACCTTTTCCCCGGCGAACGACGGGCTGGCGTTTTCCAAAAACTGTATTTCTCCCGTCATCATTTTTTTTTAAAACCCCCCCCCTCGAATGGGCTGCCAGGCTTCTTTCTTTTCTCATCAATAGATCAAAATCCCCACCCCTCTAAAAACTTCTGGTTGTCCTGTGCGTCAAATGTACGTTCCCCCCTTTTCCAGTGACACTGCCTCCTTCTCTTAAGGATGAGCGACATTTTTCCTCCTTCTTCACCTTCTGACTATTGTAGTTCCTCATTTCTAACTTAACCATTAGGGTTCCCCTTCCGCAAGTCCCCGGAAAGGCATTTTGATTCCGTCGGATATGGCCCCGACCCCCCCCTTGATGCCACTTCTCTTCTTCTCAAGGAACCAGAAACCCTTTCCCGTTCACCACCCTTCCCGTAGCCTTTTCTCTTACAACATACATAGGCTTTTTATACAGCCTCTATCTCCCGTATTTACAAATCCCCCCCCCCCGATCTGCTATGAATCCACATCTCTTTTTCCCCCCCCCAAGGACCCGGACC
>Ga0179591_1274983_pt1 | contig 17754 bp, 16 predicted proteins | sample CZOMad2_1_08_16f_FD_182891 | JGI IMG/M metagenome (GOLD analysis project Ga0179591, IMG submission 182891) | Vadose zone soil fungal communities from Angelo Coast Range Reserve, California, USA - CZOMad2_1_08_16fungal (PacBio error correction) | ecosystem: Environmental > Terrestrial > Soil >... | reverse complement strand
AGCACTTCGAGCCCTCCTCTTTTTCCCCCCCCTGGTATGAAGACCTTTTCCCGGCATTTCGCTACCCTTCCATTGGCGACTTGAGAAATGTTACCCGGCCGGGTTTACCTTTTTTCTTTCCCCAATCCCCCGCCTTCAGACCGGCTCCTTCACCAGGTCCTCCCCACTCTCCTGCGTTCGTTCCCTGTTACAATCATTTTACTCCGGACTTTTCTATCGTTTCTATATCTCGTTCCCCCTCCCCTAAAACTAATGAACCCCGCATATTAAATGTTCCGGACTGGCCTCTGGCTCCCCTCCTTGTTCAGTATCGGTTTCCCCCCGGCTTTTCCAGGGCCCCTCGAGATCACCCCCGTTTTATTCTTTTCTTTCATTTTTCTTTTTGACGTCCCCCATGAAGCCATCGTTTGCCAAGCGAAGGTTACTTCTTTTTTCAGATTTTATGACGGTGGTCCACGTACCGTACTCACAAGGACCCACCATCCCTTTGGTACCGAACCCTCCCCTTAGTTTTTAGTGATTCATGAAGTCTCCCCCTACTGCGCATCCTTCCGCCCCCCTTCGTGAGTTTTTGAGGAAAGTGTGTTCCGGTTATCACCCCGGCTTTCTAAGGCTTTGATCCTTTTTTATTCCCCCCCTCCACCGGCGTTCCCCTAATGGCAATCGGTGTATCCATGAAGCAATAACGTGCTTTCCCCCCGATTCGTTTCGGTCGAAAGCGCCGTTTTCTTCTAACCGGTCTTCGTTCCTCCCACTTGGCCCTTCCCCCCAGGGTTCTTACGAACCCGATAATGATTTCATTCCCCTAACTCACTCCTTTTAAGCTGGAATCATTTCCTTCCTAAGTAAGCTGACCCCGTCCTTTCTCATCTGTGTTGCTATAGGTTAGTTTGGTTTCTTCACCTCACCCCCGTTCTTCTTTTTTCAGTGTGGGACCGTCTTTTTCCGGCTGGTTTTGTGATAAGGTGTTCGCCTGTGTTAATATCTTCCGTTGCTAACGGCCTCTCCCCCCGTTGCCCCCTCTGCTGTTTCTTTGCCGCTTAACCACCGTGCCCTTTTTCGTCTTCCCCCCTCTTATTGCCTGACCGTGTAGGAAACTAGGATCGGCATGTCCCCGTTCACTCCGTGAGATAGATTCCCTGGTTGTCCCCGCTCCTGTCTGCTGTCTGAGGATGGCGCTTTTCCCCGGTTGATTTTCCGACTGACTGTGTGCCTGGCGGTTTCTCGTTTCCGGCCCTCCCGCCGCCCTTACGGAAGCGGCCTGCCTACTCGTTTCCGTACTTTTTTTTCTACCAATTTTTTGTACGTATGACCTTTTTGCGGGTTCCCGATGTGATGTCGATCTTCTTTCCCCCCCCTTTCGCTTTAAAAGGCTTACTTCGAACTTCTTTCCCACAAGGTGAAGTTTCTCGTCCGTTGATGAACTTTTTCTTCCTTTCGTTATGTAGAAAGATCCTAGGCAAGTTTATCCCTCTACGGAGAGTTTTTCTCCATGAGCTTTCTATAATCAAGTTTACTGTCCCCAAAGCTTCCGCCTGCGTCACAGATAGCGGTTGCTTGATTTCACCATACCTTCCTTGCGCATCACCCTAGAATAAGCACTCTTCTTTTTGCCCCCACACCCTCTGCTCCCTTTTTTAAGGGAGGTTTCTTTTTGAATTTCCCGGGGCTTTTCCTGTGTTTATGAATAAAGACTCTGCACCCTATGTTTTTTTTTCATTCTCCCCTTTACCTCTACGCTCTTTTTCTGAACTTAAGCGTGCCTTAGACGCCTCGTTTGGTGACACCTTTTTGTGATATGAGGAAGAGATACCTCTTTTCACCTCTTACTCCCTCCCGGATAGGTCTCACACCCTGTAATCTTCCTTCCCCCCCCTCCGTCCTTTGAATCTTTTTTCCTCGTGAGCACGATTTAGGTCACGCCCTTGATCGAGGGTGATCGTTATCTTCTTTTCTCTTTCCAAGTCTTTCTCGTTGGAGAAACTAAGGCCGATGTAGAGATTGGTGTCGGTACTTATCTGTATCTCTTTTTTTACACTGCATCGGACTCCGTGCTGCTCTCTCCCGAAGTGAGAGCCACGGTCCCCATTCGCGCTTGAACTATCTCTATGGGTGCGCCGTTTTCTGGTATTCGGACTGTGATTTTTCTCACAGTCTCCTAAACGCCTATTTGAGTTGAAAGATTTACGGCACTAAGTCCGATGTGAACCCTCCTTCCCCTCGGCTCTCTGGTCGTTAGAGTCATTCACAGCATTTTCAGACCCGAAGTCTAGTCAGCGTTTCCCGGGCGAAACTCTCTCCCCCCTTCTGGATCTCGTGTTCTCCCCTTCGACAATGTAATTCCCCTGCCTCTCCCTTTGCTTCATTCCCTTGTGCGATACTTTTTCTCTCTCCCGGCAGTGAAGAGTAGCTTCTTTTTTTTTCCCGAATCATCTCACGATTAATTTAATGGGTAACTACCGTTTTTTTCTTCCTCCAGACCCCGGCGGGAAAGTTTGTCTTTTCTGGTGTCCCCAAGCTTGATGTGGGACCTTTTTCCCTTCCCCTTATCTCGGCCTACTTCTTTCATTAGACCAACTTTCTCCCCGTTTTTCCCTTCCAGGCGGCGCTCTCAGAAGTTGGTTTCTTTTTTCCCGACTCTGGCGCTTACCCATATGATTTCTTCTTCTCCTGATTCCTTTTCCTGCCATTTACCGACCGATCGTTGGTGTGTTCTGGTGTTGTGTCCCTACTAACCTTTCTTCATGACGCACACCTGGATTCGTTATGGCGCGTCGTCATAGCCCCCGCACTGGTACCAACCTAACTATAGCCGTTTTCCCCTTTTTAGTCAATTCGACTCGCTTTTTCGACCCAAGATCAATTAGGTAGGGGGTTTCTTTTCCTGATTCTTTTCATTCTCCCTTCTTTTTTTCCTCTCTGAGGAGGCCCCCTTTCTTTTTTTTGACCCTGACGCATTTTCCCAGGCGCATTCCTACACCTCCCTTCCTCCTTTTCTCCGATGGCGCCAGCTGTCCTCCTTTTTCCCGTCTTCACTGGAATATCTCCCCAGGATCCACCCCCGGGAAGTGTTGGAAAATCTTTCTTCCTTTTCTGGTTCTGCGAGAGTCTTGGCCGATTTCTCCCTCCAACTCTTTCTGAGATCTTCCTCCAATATAATGTTGGAGCTAATGCTCTCGCTTCCTTCCGTTTCTTTCTTTTTTGATGGCGTCGCACAACTTTTCTTTCTCCACGCAGTTCGTGATTGGCGTTCTCCTTTTTTACCCTCATCTTATTTCTCCTCTTGTTGGTTTGTTGTCTCTCTCTCTTTTTTTGAAATTGATGTCCTCGCGGCACTCAACGATTCATTCTTTTTCCCCCCTGAAGCCCAGCCCCCACCAGAAGCGAAAGGTCCGTTGATCTCTTTTTTTGGGTCCCATTGCTCTCCCTTCCCGGCCCCTCTGATTTAACCGACGACTTGGTTGCGGGTATTCCAGATAGTACTTTTTTGCAACACCAATCTCGCCTCACCGCCTTTTGCAAGATGCGAAACCGCTCTTTTTTTTATCCTGGTGTGAGTTCTTGAATACTTTCCCCCCCTCTGCTCAGCGCGACTTTTCCCCCCCCCAACATTCGAGTCAGTTCGGCCGCCTCTCTGGAAATGCGTCATTGGCCTTCCCCGACGATTGCAACGCGCATAGAGGAAAAAGCCTCCCTCGTTTCCAAACTGCCCCCCCCGAAAAAGTTCCGACCTAATTCTTTTTTTTCCTTATGCGTTGATTTTCCCTTTTCGAGTCTGAGGAGACCCCCTTTTTTTTCTCGTTTCCGTTTTTGCGTAAAGTACAGGAATGTTCGATTTTTTCCTTATACCGGTGATTTCTTTGACACTTTTCCTTTCTCTTTCGGAATTCTCCTTCCCTCGCTGAAGTCCGAAGAAACTTTTTGTTCCAAACCGACCGTGCTTTCCCCCCTGACCAGACGGGAGTGAACCCTCTTTTCTTCTTTCAACATGCATGCGTTTGAGCCTCTCACTGCTTTTAAGACGATTTGGAAGTTCACTCAGTTCCCCAAGAACGTCTTCCGAAGGAAAGCTTCACTTCTCAAACTGCTAACGTTTCGCAGCAACCACCTTCTTTCCAGCCGCAAATACCTACTGACGGAACAAAACGGAATTTCTTGACCCGTGCCTTCGTGGGTACTTTCCCCTCCCCTTGCCACGGTGAAGACCTTCTATTCTTTCCCCCCATTGTCGGTCTCCACACGCGCTCATCCCACTTCCCCCTCTCTTTCGACGCCTTTTTTACGAACGATTCTTCTTAAAAAACCTTCATGGAATTGGATCTCTGCTTTCATGTTTTTCAACATAGTCGGAGACCCGCCTCTGTTCCTCTGCGTCTTATCATCAGAAGCTCTCAGTTCAGAATATTTTTTTTTCCCTTCCTCGGCAGCATTCTGCGCCCGGGTGAAGATCCTGCCTTTGTTGCTTTGCTTCCCCCCCTTAGCCTTGATAAAATCACTTCGTCTCCCTTCGGAATTTCTGCGACAGTTATCGTCTTGACCCCCCCATCGATAACTCGTCCTCCTTTTTTTCCCGGATACAACATAAGCAATCGTCAGCTGCTATCTCTTCTTCACCTTCACTCCACCCCTTTCTTTCCCAGTCGTTCCGTACCCTTCGAGAAACGCTTCCACGGTTTTTTTCTGACTTTACATTTGTCATCAGAGTCCGTGCTTTCCTCTTTCCCCCTTTGGATTCTTCTTTAGTAGGTTTTCCCCCCTTTTCAAAAACGGATTCCGTCGTCTCAAAATCTAATGTTCACTCCCCCCCCCCTTTCTTCCTAAAAGTAGGTTACGGAGCATTCTCCCTCCCATCGTGCGACCCCCCCCCCCTGCTTGTCGTCTTTTTTTTTTTTTTTTGTGATATTATAAGTGCATTTAAAGCCTTCCGACCCCCCCCGTTAACAGGAGCTTGTTCACATATTTTTTTGCTCCGGCATATTGGCTGATCTTTTGATGCTAGGAAGGTTTAAATCAGCAACCGTTCTCATTTTCTTTGGCATTTTTTTTTCCTTTTAACATTTATCCCCTTCCATTTGATGATCGCAGGAAAATTATAACCATTAGCTTTTCGTTGACTTACATCCCTCCCCCCCCCCTTGGACATTAGTTCAAAGGCCAAGTAAACATCAGGTGACCCTGATAATTTGACCCCCCCCCCCCCCGTATAGAACTCATTTTTCCCTTGCGGCTGGTGCCCCCGCTCCGTTTTTATATTCAAATCTCTCCCCTCCAGTCTTTTGGCAGACCATTTACTTCCTTGGTGTTCTTTCTGCACACTCCCTAGTTCATTCCGTTGACGGAGCGGAAGCAACTACTTGCCTTTCTTCCAACATTTGCGGCCAGCCAAAGAGGGTATCTCAAAATTTTTTCTCGTTTTGCTGTCACCATCTCGAACTAAGGATCGTTCTCCCCCCCAATTTTTGCTCCCCTCTGGTTCAATCCCCTCGATTCGTTCTTTTCTCCCGAGTGCGAGGTGTGGAATGGTTTTCCTCCTGGATTCTAATTCGGTCGACCCCCCCCCAGGAGGAAGGCCCGACTCCCGAGTTTTTGACAGCGTCGACCGCAATTCCTTTGTTTTGGGAGTTCTCGCCGCTTTCTTGACCTTCCCTGATAGAATGTCCCCCGATGAGACCCACTTATCACCCCTCACACTTCAAAATTGAGAACGTCCACCTCCTGCACGCTGTAAAGACCCGGTTTTGCTTTTTTCCCCTCCCCAGACCCCATTTAAATCGAATTAAATTGTTCGCAATTTTTTTTTTTTTGGTGCCGACCTCTTTGTCCACTTGGAGTTAAGGTCTTCCGCTGTGGGTTTTAAAGATATTTTTCGCCTTTAGCCAGAAAGTTATCTTCTCTGCCTCATACCTGAGGAAGGACCACTTTCTCATCCGTCAGCAAACCTGTTTTTTGTTTTCCGACTTCCGCTTCTGCTCACGTGATAATCTCCCTTTACAATTTCCGAGAAGTTTTGGGTGACTTTTCCGGATCGCAAGATCCCTCCCCCTTCTTCGAATGCCGTGGTCCCAATTCCATTACAAACCTTTCTCACAGCCCCCCCCCCCCCTTGCTCCGTCCCTGTCGGTGCGACCTTCCGGCCTTACCCGACCCTCTCTCCGGCTGTAACGGGTATGATGATCATTGTGGTACGGTCCGTCCAGCCCTTCCCGTATCGTTCGCTCTTCAACTCCATTCTTTTCTTCGGTGGTCACGGACAGTGTTCGCCCCCCCCGCCACTTCCCACATTCCTCACTTGGTTGAGGGCTAGCCCCTCCCCATTGCCACTGCCGTTTTCACCTATCGAGAAGCGGTTTCTGCAGCCATCCCTGGTAACCTCGTCTCCATGCCTTTTTTCTGTGTCTGGGCATTCCCTCTCCCTATCAAAGGATAGCGTAACGTCCCAGACGATAGAGTAACTTCCCGATTTCGCCCTCTTGGGATACGCCTTTGAATTTTTTTTAAAAAAACTCGGCGGCTGGTTGTTCCCTCCCTGAAATTTTCCCCCCCCTGTCATCCCACTTCACTCATTCGCCCCTCTTTTCGAGGAAGTGATTTCCCGTCTTAAGACATTCACGAGTAGACGGCTCATTTTGCCCCCCTGCTGCAGGTGCTCTTTGCACCCCTGACCTATTTCTTCTTTCCCTATTTTTTGTTCTGAGAGATTCTAGTTTCGCTCCCCTGAACTCAGTGTTTCCCTTTCGCGCGTCTACGCTCACGTCTTGAGAATTTCCCATCGCTTCTTCTCCTGGCTCAGGTTTCATCTACTTTTAAACATTTTGTTCTTTTCGGTGGGCACTCCACCGCCGCAATTTTTTTTTTTCCTTGCGCCTTTTTTGATTTCTCGTCCCGGAGCCCACCTGTCCGTCTCTGATTAGAATTGAAAGAAGTTCGCTCACTCTTTCTTCGGCTAGCTTTGAATAGAGCGTTGTAATGCGGACACCCTAATGTCTGACGATTTGTTGACGTTGATTTCTCCTGGATCAGACCTTCTTTTCCTCTCAGGGTCCCGGATTGACCTTCGTCATATCTAATCCACAAGTTGATTTTAGTTTTGATTTTGTTTTTACCCCCCTAAGACCCAGGGATTTTTGTCCCCCGAAGCGAATCGTTCCTTTGACTCTTTCTAATAAGGGAATTCTTTTTCAGTCCTACAAAAAGGATTCATCAGCCCCTTTTTTACCTCCGTAAATATGATCGGTTTCCTTTTCTTGAAGGGCCCCCTCGCCAGTTAAGACCCCGGTTTTCTTGCGGACATGTTTGTGCCATTTTACCATTGCAGAAGGTCGATCCTTTTTTTTTCCCCCTCCAAGTTTTCCTGCGGATTTAAGGGTGTTGCAGATCCCTGAGAAATCTCGTCCGTATTTTTTTCTCTTTGCCCCAATGTTTTAGTAGGCTTGTCGCCATACCTCCTCTTCTCCTAACGGATCTCCATCGTCTTCTTTCCCGGGAACCTGCTTTTACTGTTCTCGTCACCATTGTATGTTAGCTAGTTTCCTTTCACCGTGTAGCCCTGAAGTCCCCCTGCCCTGCACCTCCACCCTCAGGGATTCCTCTTTCTGTGTGCTGGATGCTTCCCCCCTCCACCAAGCTTCTTTCGTTTATAAGTATGTTTCAGTGCTCGTTTCAGGTTTCTTTCTTTTTCTATTTTGTTTTCCCGTGGTTTCACTATAACTTGATTGAGATCAGGCTAGCTCGACCACTCGACCTTCTTTTGTTTTTCTCTTTTCCCCCCCGGATTCGTCATGTTCAATAGATTTCTTCCGAAGATTCGAGATTTGAATAGATGCCCAGTTAACCTCCTTTGCTGGGAATATTTTGGTGTTTCAACGTTCGTCTTTTGATCCGTTTCTCTCGTTATTTCCCGTTGAATTGTGTCCCTTTGTTCGAGTAAAACTAGGGATTCGCCCTGCCTGTTTGAAGGCAATGCCAGAGCGCATTCCCGTTCTTTTCTGCTTTACTCGGTGATGGAGGGTCTCTTCCCCCCTCCCACAGTTGTCTTGTCTCCCCAGGTTGGCTTTGTGATAGGAGATGGCATGCCATCCCCGCCTCCCCATTGTTCCTAGATCCCTTCGCCCATGCAAGGTTCGGCCCCGCTCTTGGGCTTCCTTTGAGAAATAATGGTAGAGCTTCTTTTTTTTTCCGTCCTCTCTCTAGAGGCAGGCTGGCCAGGTCAGATGTAGGATCAATCAAGGAGCTGGTATATATCCGGCTTTTCCCCCAATGTCCCCCAAAGCGCTCCTCCTTTTCTCCCTATAACTCTTTTGATTGAGATTTGATCGCTAATGAACGGTCATCCTCCCTCTTCTTGCACCCCAACCCCTTTTGTGAAAAGAGCCCAATTCTGAGGACGGTGAAATCATTTCGAGTGGAGATAATAAAGACCCTCTTCACGGTTCTAAGATTGGATTTGAATATGCCTACTTGTCCTCCTCCTTGTGCTGTCTTTAATTCCCCTATGTCTTACCGAGGATAATTGATTGGATCCCCCCCTCCTTCGCCTCTTCCTATCAATTCTCGAGCGGATCTGCCGTTCATGTCCTGATTTCCCCGCAACCTATGCCGTTCCTTTTGCTCTCAGTGAACGGCACGTCGTTTCCGTCAGTGTTTTTCCGATTGTCCCTCAAGCTGTCTTTTTCTGATTTCCACGTAGGATCCCTTTTAGGAAAATGAAGTCCTCTGGTGTCATACGGCTCTGCGCCTCCTTCAGTCCACTTGCACCTTTCTTTATATAAGGTGGAAGCCCCCGGGGCCCCCCTCTCCTCCGGTCTACGGTGGATCCCGCGCTTTTTGTACTGCTCTTGCGGCAAAGGGAAGACACCCTTTTCTTCTGATCCCAACTGATCCGGCATCCTTTGAGACTTTTTAATAAGAACGGCCTTTTTCCGCTAACTTGCGAGGCTGCCCATCAATGAATCCCCCCCCCGTTTTCCTCACAAGAAGTCGTTTTTTCTGTACCTGCTTTTTTGCGCAAATTGGAGCGGTTTTCCTTTGCCCCTGCCTTTTGAAGTTCTTGACCTCGCCTTTAAGGGTGCGAAAGCTGTTGCTGGAATAAATGGTCCGTTTTTTTCTCAGGATCATATATTCGTTTTGCCTTCAAAGGAAAGTTTGTTTTCGACAGAACCGGGAACATTTGATTCACGCTTCAGCAGTGATTGACCCTTCTTTTCCCCCTTCCCTCCCAGACTTCCTAGATAAGCTTTTAGTTCTTTTCCCCCCGTACGACCCGTGTTTTCCCCTGGTGTCTCCAGATTTTTGCGATTTGGTCCCGTGGTCGTTTCACCCATCTGCTGTGCTTCGGACCTCCCCTGAGCCTCCGAACTTTTCATAAGTGTAATAACTCTTCCCCTTTCTTTCCCCATCGCCAAATTTGGTTTCCAAGTCTGTGTCATATTCCGAACCTACCTAAAAAGTACTTCTAGATCGAAAGTCTCGGCAAGGCCCCGTTCTCGAACGATCAGTCCCGGTCGGGGGACGTTTCCGTTCGTGGAATGTATGGTCCGCTGATTCTGCCCCCTTTTGCTGTGCCTTGCCCCATTTCCGTATTTCCCGCTTTTCTCGCCGGCTCTACATGCCGGCGAGCTGTCGCCTCCTTAGGGCCGTCATCCTTTTTTTCTGAATATGTTCAACTGCTCCTTTAGACTCTCGTGTTGTCCACCCCTTGTACACGGCGTGTGGAGTAGCGCGATTGTTTGCTGGTCTCTTTCATTTTTCTCGAGATATGTGCTAAAAAGAGATTGCGGTTTCCCCCCCTTCCTTTTTAATTTACTTTCTTTTTTTCTCACATGTTTCTGTTGCTGTTGTCTTGTCTTCGCCCGCACTGTATAAACGTCTCGGCTCGTTCTTCTTCTTTGCATTTGTTAACATACGCCTCTCTTTTTCCTCCTTTGTCAGATCGATATGGTCCAACGTGGATTCCAGCTTACTAAGTCCTCTTCCGTCTGTTCCTCCATCGCTTGCGCCTCCCGCGTTTCCCACCCGCCGCCGCCCCGTTTTCTTTCATCTGCACAGTTTAGCTCTCCTTCCCCTTTTTGATCTTGTTTATTCAAGATCTAGAAGAGTTGCTTCCGATCGTGCCTCCCAATTTCGACGCCCTGTGGCCATTCGACCAACAATTTGGACTTCTGCTCAAGGTGCCAAGACCTTTCTTTCCAACGAATTACCAGCGCGCCCTCGGTCGCTCTCTTTCCTCCGGTCCAGGATGCGCTTGGCCCATGCCCTTCCGAAAATTGTGCCCCTCCTCGCGGTCCTCCCCCGCCTTTTTTCATGAAACCACGTCTTAAACCCCAGAGACCGTTCATGATAGGTTTCGTTTGCTTTTCCGCTATTTAGATCTGCGGTCAGTACCAAAGTTTGTTGATCTTTGCTGCGCCTTCAAATCTCCTTTCCCCCCTGTGCGATGGTCATGATCCCCCCTTTGTCTTTAGGACAAGTTCTCGTTCGGCCCCGAACATTCTTCCTTCCGCCAGTTTCTAAGGATTGCCTCCAAGGTGTGGGTCCCTCCCCATGATCTTATTCCCCGCCTGACCGTCGTGAACACGTCGGCCCCGGTTGGATGATTCTCCGTAAAAGATCCGCGCTTTTCTTGCCGTTTGAACCGAAGTACTCCACGGTGGACTGCAGTTTTACCACACCGACTTTTCAAACTTGATTCCGCGGTTCGTTCGCAAGCCCAAAATTCTGGCCAAGTTCTGGTTTCTTCCCAACCGTCAGCTGATTTCACTGCATCCGTTTCCAGGTATTCGCACATTGTGAACCGTGAATCCCCCGGGGCGTAACGTCTTTCTTCCCACCCGCGATCGCAAAAGTAGTTTTCGCCCCCCGTGACGCTCCTTCTTTAACCCTTTCTGCTTCATTGCATGGCAGACTCTTTCCTTTCCCCCTACTTGCTTCACCCATCGTCGTAGGCCCGGTCCGCCCCTCGTCCTTGCTTCCGAAGCTAATCTCCTTTTTCGGCGAGACCGCCAGTCTCGCCGAGTTCATTGCGTTGGCAAAGTGTCTTTCCCCCTTTCGGATTTCCCCCCCTTCTTCCCCCCCCCATGCACATTTCTTTGAAATTCCTGTCTTCATCCATAGCTTTTCCGGACACCCTGGCTATTCCTCTCCTTGGATTCCCCTTGCTCCCCTTCCCACGCCGCCTCTTCTTCTCTCTCAAATCACGTCCCGGAAGCGTGACGTTCACGGCTTTTTTTAACGTCCTGTGCCGTACCCCGAACTTTGTCATCGTCCTCCCTCGCTTTTCCTTGTTACCGTGAGATTCTTCTTTCCAAAAGGTCTTTCCTACAGTTCCAAACGGTCCTGCTTGCATTGTTTGGCCCCGTAACTCCCGCACCGTAGGTCGGGCTGAATCAACCTGCGAAGCGTTGAGATTTTCTTTATCCATTACCCCATGCCCGCTGCTCACTTCCCGGTCCCGCCCTTTCGCGTCATAGGGTTGTGTTTTTCGAAGATTCTGATGATAGGTGTCACCTAACCTCCCAGCAGTTCGATTTCTTTTGACCCTCCTTTTTCCCCCAATCTTTCACATGTTTTCCCCTATTATAGATACCCTATTGATTATCCGCCTTCTGCCCCCTCCAATGGCTGACTGTTCCCATACGCTTTTTCGTTATTACACCTGTCCTTCCCCTATCCGGGCCAGACCCATAAGGCCGAGTTCGTCCATTCCTCTTTCCTCGCGGCTTTTCACGCCTTTTACACAAATCGGAGCCCCCCGCCAACGCTTTACAATGTCACCACGGTGGACGCACCCTAATTAAGAAGATTAATAGCCGATTGGCCCCCTTTTTTTTAGTCAGGACTTTCCTCCTTCTCAATTGTCGGAGACCGTCGTTACTCTCAAGCTCAGTGTCCAATTTCGCCTTCAGTTTTGGATCAGCTCCCTTTACTCTTACGCACGTTTCTTCTCCAGCCTTTCGGATTCCTGGTCTGATGGCATCTTCTACTTTCGGACCGCTAGGAGAGACCCAGTTTGGTGCAAAGAGTCTCACGCCCTCTTGGGTCATCGTTTTTTCGAGTTCTCGCAACTTCCTTCTCTCGTTAAAACGATGCGCACCCACCCCAATTCCCCAAGCCCTTAAAAGCACTTTCCCGTCTTCATCTTGTAACCGGAAAGGCTGCTTCCGCCACCCCTGTCTACACGTTCCATAGATTCTGAGAACTTCTGTGCTGTTTCGAACGCATGAGGAAGGAATCCTGCCGCACTATATGGTTGTAATGAACATCCCTTTATACCGCAGAATAAATGTTTAATGAGTTGTGCTTCTGTTTTTTGTTTGGCCCTGGGTGTTTGTGCCCGTCTCTGTTGGGGGGGGCTGACCGCTTGGTTGGGGTTTTCGTTTCCTGGGTTTTGTGTTTGGTGGGTTTTTTGTTTGTTGGTTGGAGCCTGTGGGGTTTCTCTTGTTTTTGTTTTTGGTGGGGGGGGGTCTCTCTTCTGGGGGGGTGTGGGTGCGGTTTGTGGGGTTTTTTGTGTTTCTCTTCTTTTTGTCTGGGTTGTTGGTGTGTTTTGTTTTGCGTCTTTTCGTTGTGGGTCTTTGTTGGTTGTTGGGTCTTGGGTGTTGTGTTTGTTTGGGTTTGGGGTTGTGTTTTTTTTTGTTTGTGGGGTGTTTGGTGGTGTTGGGGGGTCTTTTGTAGTCAACTTTAGAAAATCCTATAACTGGTTTGTCCTGCGATTCTGGTTCGACCCCTCTTTCTCCCCCCATTAGTTCCTCCCGTGTCTTGTTTCCTCCCGGAACGAACGCCGTTGGGTCCCTGATCCCCCGGTACCCACCCCGTGTAAGCTCAGCCCTCCCACCTGATATGCTCTTTGCCGACTTCATTCCCTCCACGCAACCTACATTTCTTATTTCCCCCCGTTCTGATGGATGTCCTTTAGTTTTTCCTTTTCCCTTTCCCAGACTTAGTAAAAGTAGGAGAAGCTATCCGATTTCCTGATTGGTTTTGCACCGTCCTTTTTCCTATTTGTACGCCCACAAGCCCCTTACTCCACTTCAGCGTCTTCTCCCTTTGCCCAAGCCTGGGGCAAAAAAGATATCGCACTTTCTGTTTCCAGTCCCGCTCACCCAGCCCTTCACCCTCGGTTTTTTCCCTTTCGTGGCCTGACCCTTTCCTCGATCTCCCCTTAGCCGACGCCTTAGTCTACTTCTGAACAGCTGTAGAACGCCTCGCTTCTGTCGTTTTCCCTTCACTCCCCCTGTCAAGAGTTGCGGCCGTCCGGATCGGCTTGTCTCCCCTCACCTTTCCCCCGTTAAGCTTTCACTCAAGTTTATTAGGTAAGAGCGTTCTTTCATAGTCGGAACTGGAATTATACTTCCTCTATTTGTTCCCCCTTCTTTTCATCATGGATGTGCACACTTCGTCAATCTTCTCAATACTCCGTTGGTGTTGTTTTGAGTCGTCCGAAGAATTTGCCCATGTTCTCCCAGCCTTTTTCAATTCCCTCTTGAACAGTTAAATTCTCGAAGACTTCACAAGCGCCTAATGAAAGGCGACCCTTGAACAGTGGTTCGTGCCTGATTCCCCTCCCGAATTCTTTTTTTCCGGATCCTTTCCCAGGGTCGTACAGACCCCGTTCGAGCCGGCGTTCGACAATGTTCAAGAATCCCTGATTGGCCGTTTTCTATCCTTCTCCGATGTGTAATGCAATACCCATTCATGAACCGGCTTGATTACATGTTTGTTTTGGTGGTTCCCTGCTATGGAGTCAGAAGCCTCCTTTCCTCTTTTTGGTTCCCCCTTTTATTTGCAGGAGTCCTCCTTCTCCATCAAGTGAGTCGCATGCCTTGATTCTTTCCGCCACGGGCTTGCCACCCGTACCAGGCTGCCTCCTTTTCTCGTCTATACGGGTAGTCTTTTTGCTTTTTCCCCCGGTAATACTACCCAATTACGACGTGGGGAATTCCCCCTATCCCCGGGATTTAACTTTTCCCCCAAGTGCTGCAGATTTCAGGGGTTGAGGGTTGCGGAACCAGTTTTGCGGCTCTGACCCGCTTTACTCCTGGCTTTCTTTTTATCTGCTTACAAGCCCACCTTGCGTCTATTTGCATTCCCTCTTTTGGTCGAAGTATCCCACTGAATACTCTGGCTGTTGAAAACTGTTGTTGACTTTCTAAGAGTCAGTGGTTACTCATTGAACCCCGTTTTTTCGTCATTCGGACTGCTCCACCGGGGACCACTGTTTTTTTCAGTCCCCCTTTCTGGTATGCTCCCTTATTTTTCCACTTGCCGTGTCTAGCCCCCAGGCAGGCAGCCCGCCCACGATTATCCCCTCTGATCAGTAGTGAGTGCTTCCTGCCCCCCTTTCTTTCAACCTCTTCCTCATTTCGTGGTTTCCTCCTGTTGACTGCTGTTGGTTTTTCTCTTGTGAGAATAGTGCTTCAGGATTTCGATAAGGTGGCTCCTTCAACCTTTCGTTTTTCTCCCGATTTAACAACAGATTGCTTTTTTTCATCGAGGCCTCCCGAATTCTCCGATTATCTTGTCTGTTTCCCCACGGTTCATCTGCCCCTCATCACGCCCCCCCTCTTGAGCCCGATCGAGGTCTTTTCCAATCTTTTAAGATTTCTCACCGTCTTGAGGATGGAGTGTCAATTTGACGTTTTATTTTTATGAGCAACCTATTTCTCCCTTCAGTTTTATGAGGCCCAGGCCGTGCTTAGCAATTTTCTGGCCGTCCTTGAACTCTCTCACTTTGAGTAACCCCAGTCGGTTTTGTTTTGAATCGTTTTCGTTGTGTTATTTGTCTAGTCTTAGATGCCTTCCCCCGCTTAATTTTCAACTTGATTCTCCTCGACCAGGAATTTTTCTTCCCCTTTTCTTCTAGTTTTTTCCTTTCCCGAGGTACTTTCTCCCTTTCGCGCGTTTTTTCTTAAGTAGTCAGACTCGTCCCTCTTTTTTTTAGAAGCCTTTCCCAGACTTGAGGCTAACCTTTCCTTTGATATAATAACTGTTCCCCCCTGTCCCTCCCTCTCCACTCCCGAACGACATGATCGCGTGCTTATTTGGCCTATGTCGAATCTTTCGATCAGAACTCTGTTTCCTTCTTGCACACAGACACGCCGCCCCCACCTGTTAGTTGCGGCCGTCTTTCCATCCTTGGAGGGATAATGTGGCTTTCCCCCCTACCCCTCTGCACCCTGGCAGTTTAGCTATAAATTTCCTCCCTACCTGTGTCCCTTTCTTCCTTCCCGCTTGTCCTCAGTTCTGGCTGTTTTGATTTTAACCATCTGGATAAGATACGCAAAACCCCCTGACCTTTTTCGCGGCTTTGATGCCCAAAAGTCAGTTAAATGCTTCCTCCCGTTGGTCGCGTTTTCCCATCCTTGCCAATTCCCCTTTTCCCGTGAATTTTCCTCTGTAATGTTTTCTATCCTTATTATTTTCCCCCTCTTCCTCTTGAGGGATCCTTAGACACTCTGGAATTGCCCCGTCTTGTTTTATCTAAGGCGCTTTTGCTCAGTTCCCTCCGTTTCTTTTCTTTTTTCTTGCTCCTAACTCCTTTTCAGCCAGGGCCCTTTCCTTTTAGGAAATCTTCCGGTGGTGACCGCCGACCGCCGTACTTGATGATTGTAGCGGCTGGCAAAAGGGACCACGCGAGTGCTTGCCAGATCCGTTTCATTTCTCTCCTCCTATCCGCTCCATGCGTTACAATTTCCCTCTCCTATTTTCATTACATGAAGCCGCTTTTTTTTACTTAGTAGTTTCATTTTTGTACTGTTCTTCCCGATCTCTGGAGTATTTTTTCTCGTCCCGACAATGGATTTCCCGTATCCCTGGGGTTCCCTTTGCAAAAGGTCGAAGCCCTTTTATTACTCTAGAAAAGTTAATGTTAAGCTTCCGGTGGTTCATCCGGGATCAGCCTGTAATTGCTGCTCCCTCACTCAGTCTGACCCCTCCAAGGATCGGACCTTCCCTTTGAAAGTGTCTAGGAGGCATCCCTGATTGACCCCGTTTCGTTTTCCTCATCCTCTCTAGAAGCTTTTCAGTGATATTCCCCCCCCGGCAAATTTACTCCCCGATTCTTCTGTTCGATCCCTTATTGTTTTAGATTGTGCTGCAAACCCTAACCCATCCCTGTTATGAGGCTTCTGATTTTACTTTAGCATTTCTCAGTCCGAGAACTCCCTTGCTAGACCTATAAAAAGGGCTCCCTCTCCAAATGGCCTAATAGTCTCTTAACTCCCTAATACCCTTCATAGTCCCCTCAATGTACTTTTCTCCAGACAGAATCCTAACACGATAATAGGTCGTGGTATTCCCGGTTTTCGATTGCCGTTTTCATTCGCCGATTTTGGGTACGCGGGAGTTCTTTACCCATTTGCGAGGGCCTTGACTTCCTCTTTTTTTTTTCAATACTTTCAGGTTCACATCAGCGATATGTGAGCCGAGGTCTAGATGTGTTTTCTTCCGGAAATGACTTCGCTTGTGTCAACCTCAGTCCTTTCTCTTGTTTGGCTAATCTTTTAAGCCACCTTTGCTTGTTTTTTTCTGTAGGCCGATTGTTTGTCATTATCAGACATGAATCCCTCTCCCCTTTTGCCGGGGAAGTTCGAGCTACTGTGGAAATCACTTCAGTTTGCTTTGGTTTTTGTTTTTTTTCCCCGATGTGTTCTTATCTCCTTCGGCCGTTGAGTGGCCGTCTCATCAGTAATATCCTCCTTCTTTCTCCAATAGTTAGTTCGTAGTATCTGTTGCCATGCATCCTCTTCTAGAAGCCGTTTCTTGAGCCCATCGCTGTCTCTCCCTCTAACTGCAGCAGCCACTTCATGTGATCCGCATTGCCTTTATCTCGAACTTCCTATTTGATATTGATGCAAAAGATTACTAGTTTTCGGCTTAATTTGCACCCCGCGGTCAGACTGACCCTCTTTCCCCCACACGGCGCTTTCTTTCCCTTTCTGGTGATTTAAGACGGTACCCAAAACGCTGATGCCCGGCCCTCGGATCGCTTTTCAGTTGAGGATCCTTTGAAAGCTGCCCTTCGTTTTTCATTACCTCTCGAAACAGGTTTGCAACGTCGCTTACCTCCCCCAGCTCTCCTCCCCCCTGCCAATCGAACCCCCTCATCCCTTTTCGACCTCCCTCTTTTATGGAGGCTTTTTTTAATGGAATGCGAGTCTTCTATGAGGGAATACCAACCTCTCTTTAACGTTCTTTATGTTTCGACTCTTCGTCATGTGATTTTTGATGTTGATACCGGGCCTGAAAGGTAATTCTCGTTCCCTTTCACTTCATCATCGGGAAGTTTCCGCCTCCACTATGTTGGACCTAAGTCGGTTCCCCTACGCCACGCTCCCTTTCTCGACCAGCCTGAACGGCACACTGAGGACGGTTGTCTACCCTCATGCAACTCCTTTACCTGACCTCGATTTGACCGTCCTCCGTTGGCCCACAATCACGTGATGGTACGTCTCCTTTTAATTCCAAACTTTTCTTCCAGCGGTTCGTTGAACCCCCCCCCCTTCTTGTCCAAGCAGCCCCTCTGGCTCGTAGGAACAACCAAGGACTTTCCCTTGGCATTTCGTGTGCATCCAGTCTTCTCCCCTCGTGATGCCAACTGAAATGTGTCCTTCCCCTTGTCTGTGACCGCTCCCCACCGGCATACCCGCCCATTTTTCTGCTTCAAATCCGTCCTCCAACGACTTCTTTCTTCAAAAACTCTTTTGCTCTTGCCCTGCCGACTCTTCCTCCTTTAAGTTCCGCTGGCCGTTGATGACCACCCCT
>Ga0179591_1313971_pt1 | contig 17756 bp, 22 predicted proteins | sample CZOMad2_1_08_16f_FD_182891 | JGI IMG/M metagenome (GOLD analysis project Ga0179591, IMG submission 182891) | Vadose zone soil fungal communities from Angelo Coast Range Reserve, California, USA - CZOMad2_1_08_16fungal (PacBio error correction) | ecosystem: Environmental > Terrestrial > Soil >... | reverse complement strand
TCAAGGTTATTCCTATTTTCACCAGAAGTTTTGCCAGTTTACCTCCGAACACTAGGATTCTAACATCACAATCCTTCTTTCTATTTATTCTGAGTACATCCGATCTAATAATTAAGGTTCCCCCCTTCCCCTCCCCCGCCTCCACCCTTCGGACGCCTTTCTCTTCCTCCCCTAATTAATTACAAACTTTATTTTTTTCTACGCGCCGCCCTCTATTCGTGTTTAGAGAGTGTTTGCCGACAAGAAAACGGCTTCCCCCCCCCATTTTATATCCCTGACTTACCTCAGATCGTCCGTGTTTCTATTCCCTCTTCCCTCGCTCTCTTTTGGTCCAGTGCTCGTAGGGAACCTTTTTTTTTGGGTTGGACACGTGTCTTCGTTAATCTTAAGCACTCGTTTTTTTCCGTCTTCCTCCAATCCGATTTACAATCATCCCCCGTCCTTATTTTGACCGTCGCGCACCCGCGGGATGCTCATCTCATTATTCATGGCTGCCTTTTCTACCCCAAAGGTTCTATTTCCCTCCACAGATATTTCAATTTCATTTGGGCGAATTCAAGTTTCCCATTTAACTCCTTTTTTTGTCAGGTAGTCGAAAGTGCTTTAAAAGTAACCGAACTGTTCCCCCCCCTAACTACTCCCTTCCTCCGTGTTAACCGTCCCAACGCCTGGAACTTCCTTTTTCTGTCTTGGTTTTTTCTGCGTTAAAATCGCCACTCCCCTTTGCTGTAGTTTTTACCAGAGCCGTGTTTTTTTTCTTAGGTGCGCACTTCTTCCTAATTGGCTCTCTCATGTTTTGCCACCCCTCTGGTTCCCAAATCTCGAAATTTAGTGCATGCCTTTCAGCCCCGTTCACTCCTGTTATATGACCCTTTCCCCATGCCCAAGCCTTTCTGTTTCATTCGGAATGGATTGTATTAACACACGCCTATCATGCCCCCTTTTCTCGTAACTATGGCCCGCCTCGAAATCGTTTAAGTTCCCCCCCGCCTTTGAAACAGGTGTCCAATAATTCCAGCCTTTTCCCTTTACAATTTGCGCCTGCTACCCCCCCCTTCAAGCGTCATATGCCAATGTAGTGGCCGCCTCCCTCCCCCCTCTTGTTCATCGCGACAGGTTGTAAACCTGCCATGTTTGTTTTCCCTCCCCCCCCTATGCCGGGTTCTAAAAAAATCGTAGGTGTGCAGGTGCGTTTCTTTCCCCAAATTTCCGTCACAAATCATTGCAGTGTCCTTGTACGAGCCTCCCCCTCAATGTGCGTGTAGACACCGATCGTCGTCACGATGTTTTTCCCCCCTTTGGTCTTTTCTTTCTCCTGCGGCGCCCCCCAGTAACCCAGTTGGGTTCACCTTCGGTTATGTCTTTATATTTTCCGATAAATCACGTCGCGCTGTCAGGTGTCTTTTGTTATCCTCATGGTTACTGCGTTAACCAGCCGTGGTTTGCCTTTCATTTTCCCAGTTTCAGTTTTGACTTTTCGAGAAGGTTTGACTTAATTGACTCAAACCCATGCTTCAGCTTGAAACGTATCATTAACTCCTTTACCCTAACTTAACGCCCCACTTCCGTGAGTCTTTTTCTCCTGATATCGAAAACCACTACATCCGCATCGAACATAGGTGAGTCCCTATGTCTGTATTTTCCTGTCGATTCAGTTTGGCCCCGTGTCTCTTTTGCGAAGGGACAAAACTCAGCCATTATCTCCTTCTAGCAAGAAAGTGATTTTGTGTCCTGGAAACGAAAAATGATCTAAGGTCCCCTCAGGATGTTTTTTCCTTCTCCAAGCTTTTTGTCACGCCAAAGCTGAATATTTTTCCCCATGCCCTGCCCTGTATTGTCCCTCATGAGTAATACTTCTGGTCAGGTCATGGAACACCCTAGACATTTCTCGATTCTAGTGGCTCGCTTCATTGTTTATCCTCCTTTTCTTGCCTCTTGGCGTCTTTTTACCCTCACCATTGCGGCAATCTATCTCCTTCTTTTTTTAGTCAGGTCAATTTTTTATCTATTTTTCTTGTATGGGCATTTCTCCTTCCTCTCGGTCAGCTAGGCGTTTTCCCCATTCCTTCCTGCCTTTTTTTTTTTTTTTAACATTTTTTTCTCTCCGCTTTCTCTGTTTCGGATACTATGTGTGAGCTTTTTTTTTCTCACCTCTTTTAACCGCCTTATCTTTAACGAGTGCTAGGGAAGTAGATTTAGCCTTTCCGTCCTCTTTGATCTACATGTCGCCCTTCCCCCTTAGGACTTCGCATATGAATGCGTTATGTCCCCCTTGTCCCTTCGTTCGGCTGGCAGACCAGTAACGTCCTGGCAAACCTTTTTTAACTCGCCCAGGGAACAGTCTCTTACACTATATTTCTGCTCTCCCGTATTGAGTGCGTTATTATTCCTCTATTGACCCTAGCCATCGAGATTTCCCTGTACTCGTCTTTTGACCACAGTAAGACTTCCCCTCCTAGGCCTCTTCGTCATTGGGCCTCCTCGGCTGTCTCTTTAGAATCCTTCTAGGACCTTCTGTGACTATACGGAACTTTTCTGGTGAGCGTTTCCCTTTGGAACCAACCAGTACGACCCCCAGATTTTTCCCCTTTTGTGACACGTGATCTGTAGTCTCCCCTCTTCTTTATCCCTAAGCCAGAATTCCCAAAGTTGAGACTCCTGAAGAGTGTTTTTTATGTCGTGTTCGTGTGCTTCTTTTTATCCCTCTACTTCCCCTTCTTCAGAGGACCCCACACCCGTTTCCCCCGTCACAAACGATCCCATCTGCCATCCTTTCCCTGACCTTCGTACTATCCTGCGCTTGGTCCGAGAATTTGCTCTCTTCCTTCTCGCTCGAGTGAGTTGCTCTGTTGAGAAGGTTACCACACCCTCCCCCTGGACCCTTTATATTTTTTGTGGCGTATTTGATTTTTTTTCTTCCCTTCCAGTCCGGTTCTTTAAATAGGTGGAGTAAGCTCCGATGTGTTTTTGCCCCGCCAACACTCCTACGGTGCGTTTGGACACTCCCTCTTTAACTACTTTTTTTTTTTCTTAGCTATAGCCTCGACACCTCTAATGTCGTTACAACCCCTTCTGCCTATCCCTTTTTCCCGGACTCGCACACCCTCATAACCCCCCAACAATGAAACCTACCCTTCCCGTCCCGATGTTCTGAGTGTTGAATCCCACCCGCAACTCATCCGCCCGTCCCTTTCACTCCCCCATTTGATTTAACCCCAGTCTGGTATCGGACAAAGCCATCTATCCGGCTCTTACTTCTCGTCCCCACTTCAATTTTGTATCGTTTTGAGATGGTCCAGTTTTCTCTTAGGTGTCCTTCGCATACTTAGACCTTCGGGCCCCCCCTCTTTCAATTCCCCCTTGAATCCCGTCATCCATCAATGCTCATCTCTTCCGCTGCTTCTCGTCCTCTCGCTACGGTGAGCTACTTGCACTCGACATTTGTCGAACGGGGTACTGGTTTACCCCCTCTCCTTCAGTCACAGAATATTCGTTGCATCCCTCCCCCTACAATAAGGGTCGTGCCGTCTCCCTCTTATTAACAAATGTTTAGCCACTCATTTTCACGTGGCTTTCTCCCCAAGCTACCCCATCACCTTAGGCACGCGTCTGACTGCATTCCCTTTTTTTTCCTGTAATAAGTCCCCCCTTTTCCTTGGCGATCGGCCTCGAATGTCATTACTCCTCCTTTTCATGGAATTCGGTTTACTCAGAAGGAATGGTGTCACCTGTCCTTTCCTGGTCTTGCTTTTCTGCATCCTAAACTGAAGAGGCCTGCCTCCTACTCGCAATGGGATTTTTGTCTTGGATTCCACGAGGACACTTCCCTCTTTACCACTTTTCGTCCCCATCGCTTTGCCCCTCATCAGCGTGCCGTTTTCCTGTAAAACGCCGTCCCCCCCCTTCTTTATTACGAAACACGGCTTCGACCGCACCCAAACACACCTAAAGGGTTTATACTTCCCCGTCCCCCATGTCGACCCCAAGATACCGTCCGGGCCTTTCCTCTCCCCCCCCCCAATAGTCGGATATATAAGTCTGGGCGTTCCCACCCATCTATTTTCCTAATCCTGCAATGATGCGGAACCGACCACTCCCCCCTGGTGACAACCGTTACCCAGCTCCTAGGTCCGTCCACACGAGTTACTTAATCGGAGGGAAATTATTTCTATCCCATTAAGAATTCAAAGGACTTTTTGAAGGTATTTAAATATCCCTGGCTATTCTTGGGAAAAGTATGCCTTTGTTCGCCCCAAGATTTGTCACTACCCCCTGTAGTAGATTTGCCATTTATCTTCCGTAACCACTTCGACTACACTGCCTCTGCTCTTGCCCTTCCCCTCCCCAAAATGCATTGACGCATCATCTCCTTTTATCGATTTTCTCACGTGAGCCGATGGGTCTTTTTACCGACTTCAACTTCCCATACCCCTCTTAAAATTCGTCTGACCCCGTGCACTCCTCCGACGTCGCCTGACACCCTCCCTTTTCTATATTTGGGTGTCAGCGTCCCTTTCCCAAAATACGATCCCCGGAAGTGTCTACACAAGGGGACGCCATGTCTTTATTTTTCTCTTTGTTACCCCATTGTTGTTATGTCCTTCAAGTGCATCTCTCAATTTAATACCCTTCTCACTTCCTTCCCCCCCCCCCTTGACAATACGACCCAGGGGGTACCGCTAAGCATTCTTTCCCTCTTCTGAAACTTCATCTTGATCGTATGATCGTTACGTCCCTCTTCATCCGGAATAGAAAACTTTGCCCCCTTTGGGCGGGAGACTTTTTCTGCAGTTAATCGATTTCTCCCCCCCAATCTTTCTTTCCGCCGCCACGTGTGTAGAGATCCGGAGATCTTCGTCTCCTCTTCTTCCGCCTTCAGCGTTTACTGGCCAGCCAGTCACGACCTATTGAGTTCAGGTCCTTTTGTCACGACCACTTAAGCTGTTGAAGGAACGGCTTTCTCCCCCATGCTAGGGGTATCCTGAATTTAACAAGGTGGCCTTCCTCTGAGATTATGATCATAGCGATTCCCCTTCCCCCCAATGGACGCTTACGGTTTCCGTGACAGACCTTTTTTACCCGCGGAGCTACACCGATTATCACTGTGACCCTTCCTATTTTCGACCCTGTTCCACAGATTTGGTTGTCGTGCGAAAGCTCGCAGAAGTTTCCAGCGATGACAGTCGTTTCACTGGTCTCTCCCAGCGACGTATTTTTTCTCGAAATGGAAAGACCCCTCTTTTCGCGATTGGCACAGCTGTTTTGAAGCACCCCGAGGTCACATCTCCACGCTTCTCCCATCCTTGGATCCAATCTTCCTCGCTCAAACTTTTTTGTTACTTTAACCCTCACCCTCCACTCTCCCAGTCTTACGCTGACCCCCCCAAACGATTTTCCTTTGGAGTGTGTACCTGGTTTTTTTTCTCTGTTCTTGATTGTTTCCCTTGGGCGATTCGAGTCAGTTCGCACTCAGTCAATCATACTTTTCTCCCCAGCTTTTTTTTCTTGGCGCTATGCCACACACTTGTTCACCCATTGAAGGTCGTTCATCTACACCCCCGTGTCCAATTAGGTGCCTCAACTGCTTGATACCTCCCCCCTCCCCATCCCTTTTCTCGTAAAACTATTTTGGAGCGGATAGTTCACGCGGTAGGAAAGTTCCTCCGCCCCAAGACTCTTCTTGAACCGCGACACACGGGGATACTCTACATTTTCCCAACGAAGGAGGTTCATTACTCTTCATGCAGAAGAAACGTGATTTTGGGTACCTGCTTATATAAGATGCGGGAGGACTGTTTTGCTTACCTCCAGGCATAGACTCGAAGTCGGACTCCTCTTTTGCTTCTGAGAGTTCTGGTTTTCCCGCTCACCCTTCACGGTCTGCCCAACATGGAATTATTACGCGCCCTAGTGTTTCTCTCGTATTGTCCGACAGAGACTCGAGCCGCCTTTCTTTTGAAAGTGAATCCTTTTCGTTTTCTTCGTAAACGAAAGCAGGCCTTTCCGTTTCCGATGGACTTTGAAACTCAAGACCTCCCTCAGATTCTTTCTCCTGCTACTCGCTGGGGAATGGTGCTGCTTTTTCCGGCTTGTCACAAACAAATGGGGGCTGCGCTGACAGACCACATCCCCCACTTGCCTTTCTGCTCGGTCACCTTCAATCCTTTTCTTTTTCAGAGAATGTTTACGATATTATGATGGACTTGGGACTTGTAACTTCGATCGCCGCATTAAACCATCAATACCCTCCTCCAACCTCATGTCACAGGCTCCGCAATGGCATGCATGTTTTTCCTTATTTTAGGGAGGTGATCAGTTTTTATCTTTTTTTTGACCCCAGGAAACATTCGCGAGATCTTCTCCCCCCTCAGCTACTCTCGTCCCTCCTTTTCCTCGCTCGGGCCGAGTTTGGCTGGCACAAAATAGGGTCCCCCCCACTAGCGCCTCGCTTCCAGCATCTAAAACGGTCTCTTTCCTTGTGTTTCGATAAAATGAATTTTAAAGAAACTTTACAGTGTTATGGATTCGTAAACCCTCCCATTCATCAAGTGCTAAAGACCCAATTTCGTGCCTTTCTCCAATTTTTGTTAACGGACCATGATTTGCTTTTCCCGAAGTGTACCTCGTTCCTTGAGCCGTTACACTTCAGTCACATGGGCTTCTACAGTTAATCCCTCTGCCTGTCGTCAGCGACCGGTTTTCTTAGGGTCCCCCACTCATGTTTTTCGCTATTCTTTTTCAGCGGACGAGGAGTTATTCCCCTATTTAGCAAGGTCTGGCTGTCGGCCCTCTGCGGCTCCTTCCCCCCCTAATGCCGAGGTCTGTTCTAGTCCAACCTCAGACTGGACTTACACATTCGTCCGATATTTTTCCCGTTCTTCTGACCTTCATCCCGCGGCGCCCGCGAAATTTCGGTACCTTTACTCTCATGCTCGCTCGGCTTTTTGCTTCTCTCATCACGTTCCGCGTGGTGACCTTTAGACGGTGCGTCCCCGTTTTTCTTTTCATTCCTCGTTATCACCTGGATGAATTTTCGAGAATGCATTTCCCCAACCCGCCTGAACTTCAGCTCTCATATTACCCCCTTCTTCCCCCCTTTTTCTCCCAGTAAGGTCTTCGTCTTTTATTGTTCGAGAGCTTGAAACCCACGACAGTACCTTTTTTCTCTTTTCTCGGCGATTTGCCCCCTTTAGCCCTTTCTTTTTAGATTCTTTTTATGCCTGATGTGAACGGGGGCAACACCCATCTCCGTTCCCTCTCCCTCCGTTTACCTATCTTGATGCAAGGGTTACTCATTCCTTCCACTGTACTCAGTACTAAGGGTTTTTCTTCTCCCTATGTTTGCGCCCAAGACCTGATTTTTCCCTTAAATCCGGTTGTGGCGCTTACCATGGAAGACGTCCTGAAGGTTTCCATCTTTGCCCTCTGCAAATTGGCGAGCCACCAGATGCTCATTAATGTTTCTTTTCCTTCTTCAGACTTCTTTGCTCTTTGCGTGGTAATACAGGACTATCTCCATTCCCTTTCCCTTTTCTACAGGAAAGGGATACTCCTTCGATGTGTTCTTGTTCTTTTGGTGTATCCTCGCCAGCGCGTAGCGTTAAGTGCTCTACCTTTCCCTTTTCTCCAGCTTTCCCACCACTTTACGTTGTTTCCCTTCTCGACTTTGACCCGTGGTTTCGGACAGATCAGACTTCCTTTTCAGACATCGTCCGTCTTAAAAGCCTTTCGCAAGGTCTAATCCCGTGTTTTTGGCCGCAACTTTTTTTACGGGGCTCTATTATGTCGACCCTTGGACACCATTTAGAGTCTCCCTGCTGGCCACCAGAGGGCCAGTAAAGAAAGTTTCTATTTTCTCAGTTTGACGCACCCGTGAAAGCGTCCTTTTTTGTGCCCCCCCCCTTTCCGGTCTTAACCTTCTCAGAAGGCTGCCCATTCCCAGTCCCCTTGACGATAGTCCTTATCGCCCCTCCTTGTAGGATCTTGGTCGCTCTTCGACGCATGACAATAGGATCAGGCTCTTGTCAGATCCTTCGTATTTCCAGCTTCGCCCATCAACAACTTCCCTTCTGTCTTTTTGGTGATGTGCAGGATCGCGTCTTGCTTCCTCCATGTCCTTTTGATTCTTGATATGCCGTGCATGCATTTTTCCTTAGCCTGTTCTAGATTCTTCCTGGTCCCAATTCAGTTCGAAGCTTGCAATTTATTCTTGGGACCCGGTCTTGAAGTTCAGCAAGGATAGTGCACCCAAGACTTGTTCATTTATTGACCAGTGTCTTTATCGGGTGGTGTCCGCCCCCTTCTCCGCGTCGAGTATGCTTTGTTTTCCCCCTGTATCCCCCCTTGCCCCCTCCGCCCCCAAACCTCGAAAAATTCCCTGGATAGGTTCCGCTGATAAGACTTTTTTATTCTCTGCTGGTACTTCCCCCCTGCCAGTTGAGACCCAAGTATTTCTCTTTGTGAGTCTCTTCTCTTGTTCTTCACACCCACGGCACCTAGTCTTTTTTTTTTTGTCATTGTGTTCTGAATGTGATGGTGATGCGTTTCCATGGCCGCCAATAGGTTTTCATTCCTGGTTGCCCCCCCCCCGGTGTCTCTATCCCCGTTGCCGTATTGCGATCTTCTCTTTTCAGTTGTGTGAGCTGATTTCCACCTCTGTTCCTCCAAACCTTCTTGCGATCCCCCACTTTAATCCACTCCTCCATGCTCACCAACAACCCTCCCCCCTGACAGACTTTTTTCCCCTCGGTCTGCGTTAAACCAGTCTCCACTGCTTTAACTCACTCGTTCTCCTTCTTCCATTCATCAACATCGGGGACATTTTTCCTCGGTATGTTCCCAGGATCTTATATTGCAATTATGAAACCCCCCCCCACTTCTCTTCCTCTGTTTATCGGTTGGGCGCGGACAGGAGTTCACTCCCCCTACCCTCCCTTCTGCTTGGCGCATAAATCAACACTCCGAGATGATCCCTTTTACTGCGTCCTTACGATCTGTCTTTTTTTGCCGATGTGCGGTGCCGTCTTTTCCCCGCTACCCACCTGGTACTAGCACGTGTCCACCGATACCTAGCATCCGTCATAGGGGGTTCCCGTATCTCTCGCCCGAGTAAAAGCGTTTAGACTCCTGGAGGAACCCCCAACCACTTTCTTTCTTTCCTTTAATAAGCATCTTTAGGACCCCCCAAGAATTTACTTTTGGATGACTGCTTTCCCCCAATGACTCCCCCGAATAGGACAATCGACTGATGTCCCAGATGTCACTTTCTTCTCAATCATAAACTAAGCCACGACCCTCCCTCCCCCCCCCCCCTCCCCCCCTCCCTTCCTCCCCCCTCCCCCTTCCACCCCCCCCCACCTCTCCCCCCCCCCCCCGCCCGCCCCCCCCGCCTCCCCCCCCACCTACCTTCACTTATCCCCTCTTCTCCCTCGCCTCCCTCCCTCCCCCCCCCCCAACTCCCGGCACACCCATCTAACCTCCCCCCCCGTCTCCCTTTCTCCCCCCCCGACCACCCACTCTTCCCCACCTCCCCCCCCCCCCCCCCCCCCCACTTTCACTACCCCGACTCATCACTCGCCCGCTCCTCTCCCCCCCCTCCTACCTCCCCCCCTCCCTCCCCCCCCACTCCCCCCCCCCACCCACCTCTCCCCATTTTTCCCCCCACTCTCCCCCTCCTTCCCCCCTCCCCATTCCTGCCCAGCCCCCCCCCTCCCTTTTCTCTCTCCCCTCCCCCCCCTCCTCTTCCCCCCTCTCCCTACCCCTCCCTCCTACCCCCTCCTTCCCCCTCCCCCCCCCGTCCAACTATCCCCCCCACCCCCCCCCTCCACCCCCCCCCACCTTCTCCCCCCCCCCCACTCCCCTCCCTCCCACACCCCCCCAGCCCCGCCTTCCCCCCTCCTACCCCCCCCACACCCCCCTCTCCACTCCCCACCCCCCCCCCCCTCCTTCTCCGCCCCCCGGCCATTGTTCCCCCCTCCCCCATCTCCTCCCCTCCCCCTCCACCCCCCCCCCCCCCCCTCCACTCCCTCCCCCCTCCCCTCCCCCCCCCCCCCCCTACATTTCCCCTTTTCCTTTGCCATCCACTCACCCTCCTCTCCCCCCCCCCCCCTCCTATTCTCCTTTCCTCCTCTCCCGACTGTTCATCCCTCCCCCCCCTCTCTCCCCATCCCCGCCGCACTCTCCCCACCCTCCCCCCATACTTCTTCTCTCTCCCCCACCTCCTCCCCCTATCCCACCCTCACCTTCCCTCCACACCCACCCTTTCCCTCATCCCCGCCACCCCCCCCCCACCCTCCGCACTTCCGTCTGAACTTTCTCCTCCCCCCCCACCCCCCTCCCCCCCCGCCACCCCACCCTTACCCCCACCTCTGTCCCCTCTCCCCCTCTTCCCCCTTCGCTACACCCACCCCCCCCTTTTTTTCCCATTCCCTTCCCCCCCCACCCCCCTCCCCCCCCCCCCCACCCCTTCCCCCCTCCCCCTCCCACCCCCCCCTCCCCCCACATCTTCCACCTATCACTCCCCCCCCTCCCCTCCAATCATCCCCTTCCCCCATTCTCCTAACTAGCTTCTCCTCTCTCTCTTTATCACGGTTTTATGACTATGCCTTTAACTTACCATTGCACTTTACAAACTTTCCCCCTTGTATTTCTTCTTTCAACATGCCGAGGTGATGCAATCGTCCTCTTAACCTCGAAATTTGACCTTTTCGTATCCTCATTGAGACGCCCGGCGACGTTAATTTATCTTCCCCCCTTCTATCGCCTTTTCTTTTCCTGGTTTACCTGGTTCCCTGAAAAGCCTTAAGTATTCTAGTCTTTGACCCCTTCATGATTAGCACACCCCCCCCCCAATGTGTCAAGGTCATGTCCCTTCACTGACATCCCCCGCCCCTACTTTTTGCTTATTCCAGTCTCCCCCCAAAAACCCCCTCTTAAGGGGCTTCCCTCCTCCTGGCGAAAAACTCCTGATTGGTTCACTTTCTCTCAATGGTCTGACCATTTCCCCCCTCCGATTAAGAATCCGCCATGAATATTCTCCCTCAACCTGCTTACGCATCCGTTTCTTCATCGTTTTCTCGATCCTTCCGCCATAACTCAAGGATCTGTTTTATTTTCCTCCGCCCCCCTCTCGGGCCCTATGCATGTCGTTTACATTTTTGTTCTAATCAACCCCTGTAGTCTTGGTTGCGTGTCGGAGCTCTTCCCCTGCCGTCCCACCAAATCTCCACTTAGGCTTACGTAGGAGAGCACGCGTTTTCCTTTTTGTTTTCCATCCACCCAACTCCCACTTCCCTTCAATTTTTTTTTCAACAGCCCCCCCCTCCTCTCGAACCGTTTTTTTTGTCAAACACCGAAGGCCTCTTGTTTTTCGGGTTCGCTCGAAATAACCTTCCCCCTCCCCCCCTCCTCCCGCCTTTTTTTGTCTACCCCTGTCATTTTTGTCCCGACATGTAGCGTGGATGGTTAACCTCCCTCCCCTTTTTTTTGTCCCTTCAAGGCTTATATCAGGTCCCTTTTCCTTTGACCCCGGCCCCTTTTCCCCCCTGACGCCCCCTTTTTAAAGAGTTACCAGCTTCGACCCCACAGATTATTCCCCCTCTTTTCCATTTTCCAGTCGCGGCACGTTCGCTCCTTCCCCCCCCGCACCGGTTCCCTCCTTGTTTTCTGGTGCGCGGAATGTAATATCCTCACATGAGCACCTTCCTTTAATGACTTTCCTTTGTCAGCTTTCCCCGTTCCTCTTATTTTTACTCTAACCGGGCAGTCCCTGCTTTTCCTGATTTCCTTCTTTAGGACCTACCATCTATGAACCTTTAAAGGAACTCTTTTTGACTTCTTTCTGTTTTACCCCTGCCATTTCTCAGATCACATGTTACGGTATCTGACGCTTGTTTCCTTACTTTTTGAATCTTTCCTCCTGTGAAGGTACGTACCTAACGAAGTCCTCCCACGTCCCCTTCTTTCCCGTCGCCTTCCATTGAACACGCTTTTTTTCTTTGCGCCAAACTTCTCCCTCTGGGTCCATTTAATGAGCAACGGTGTGCCCCTGCGGATGTCTTCTTTTCCGCCACTCGACCCCCCTCCTACAGATCTGCCGTGGAGGTGACTTGGTCTGCTTCTACCCACATGATCGACGCTGCCTTGAGCTCTTTGAACTATATTTTTCAAGATTTGGGTCACAGATGGTTCACCTTCCCAACCCCATTTAGTACTAAAGAAAGACCAATATTTTTCGCCCTAATTCTCTCTCTACACCGCGTTATTTTTATTACACCCTACATACCCACTGCATATTCCTTAGGTACCATCTTTCATAACAAAGTCTTATCGGCCGTTGTCTTTACATGGCGTTCACTTCTAACGACTTGTTTCTTTCGTCTATCTCTAGGTGTATCTCCCCAGAAACTCCCCCTTCAGCATACCCCATTTTTCTGCTTTTTTGCTAGAAAAATGGTCCTGTCTTTCTTCCTCTACATTGACCTCCAGTTCTTTCACTGCTATGTCCCCCTAAAGAGATTGTAGAGGATATTTACCCAAAAATCGTTGGAGCGAACCGTTAAAGTTTGGTAGTCCCCATCCTTACCAATTTGTTTTTCTTTTGTGTTAATGGTCTCTCCGTAACACGGAGGCTTAAGTTTCAAAAGAAATCCTTTCTGAGTCTCTTCGGCACTTACGCCTAACACTCACCTTCGGTAGCTTAAAGAGCATACGTGGGTTTTTAAGACTTTTTCGATTTCATTACACACTCTCTCCCTTCCCAACAGTTGTTGTTGTTTATAGCTCTTCTTAAACAGAAACTATGGCTCTGACCACCAGTGGTTCTGGTCCATTTCCTCAGGAGACCAAAGATTTCTATCCGCCTTTCTCTCCATTGACTCGTATGCATAAATGATTTGGGTAAGTGATGTCCTCCGTGTTCGTCTTCAATTCATCCCGTCCTTTCCTTTTTCCATGATTTTTGCCCCTCTGAACCCGATTCCTCCCCCGCTTTGCCGTCTGCACATATGCTGGATTCCTCTTTTCCTGGATTCTCCCTGAAAAAATGGGGTCGCTACCCTGCAAATTGCAGTTTTTTTGCTCCCCTACTCCCGTCCCTTTTTCTGAGAAGTTAATATATTGATGGTTCCCTGTCCTTTTCTCCGCTTTTTGCCTTTTGCACCTTCCCACAGCCTTTTCTAAGCGACAAGATCAGGTACCTGCCCGCACTGTCCTCGTTTGAGGTTCAAGATTGACTTTTTCCTCCTTTGTGTGCACCAACAGCCCTTGAGGTCGTTTGTTCCCAGACTGCAACCTTTTATTTCAGCTCCGGTCTCCCGGATTAGATATTTTTTTTGATAGCTGTTTCCATCGGTCCGTTTTTTGGCTTGTCAACCCCAAGTGTGTCCCCCGCCTTTTGTCAAACTTTGTCCATCGCATCAACTTTTATTCCTCTCCCTTTTTTGCTATCACCCCCCATGACTTAACCCTCACTTTTTTTTCCCCCCCGAACTTCATTATCATTGGCCCCTATTACGAACCAGACAACCAATCCTTTCAACCTTTTCTGATTTTCAGATTTTCTACTATCTTTTCTGTTACTGTTCCTCACCAGTTGGCGTTTCAACTTAAACAAGTAGATAATTTTCCTCCTTTTCATTTTCGTCTCCCGTCACCTTGTCTAGGGAAACTCACTTCTTGCCCGGCCAGTTTCTATAATCGTGATTGTTTTTCCCATGGCCTTTTCCCCCCCCCCGATAATGTGGCGATATCGCCCCTGTCCCTGTAGAAAATCGTAGTATTGCTACGTTGGCGTTACGTTATTCCTTCTTCTTACCGTTCAGCCCAAGACCAATTCGTCTCTTCCGTTGCTTGCCGCACAGTCATCTTCCTTTCCCTTACCCCTCATTTCGTCAGACTAGGTTTCATTTGGAGGTTCTGTTTAGATGGAAATCCGCGGAGCCCATCAACACTTTCCTTTCCCCTTTTCTCTTTCCTCCAGTCGCCTTCTGTCCGATCATAAATGCCCGATATTAATTTTTCCCCTAAATCTTTGCTAACTTTTCTTTCACAGCCGGGGTTCTTGTCACCGCAATGACCTTCTTCCCGGATGACATTCGAGTCGAGTGCATTTCTGCGACCCCTTCTTTCCCACTCCTTACTATCCACATACTGTACCGAATTCTTCCCAAGGTCGACGTCAATCGTGCACTCGATCTTGATGTTTCGATACCAAATCCCTTTTATATCCCATCTAGTTGGTTTTGTGTCGCGTGAATCTGCTTGCCTTTCTCCACTATTGAGTCAGTTGAGTTCTTTTTCTATGGTAGACTTGATAGGTGCCCCCCCCTTCCTACGACCTGTGCGCCCCTCTGCCGCCGTCCTTTTTGATCTTTCCAGTCCTATAGAAATCGACTTCTAAACTGGCAACCTGTTGCGTGGTTCCTTCTCCACGTCGGTGTCGCCCAAGACCATATAAGAGATTTGTCCTCAGTTTGTGCCAGGGCTCGGGAAATGCAATGAAGCCGAGAATTTCTTTCTTTTCCCGGATGATCTTCGCCCCTCTCCTAACTCTCTGTAGTAACCCCAGTGTTCCGCCTTTCTGGTTATTCTCTTATTTCCTACCTTGCTTACGTCGCGTGTTGTCACCTTCCCTTACCGCTCTTTTTTTTTTCACTCACTCGTGTTTTCGCCAGGAGGACCTTGACTATGGGATCCTTCCTTCGATTTTTCGTTGTCCTTTCTACTTGAAGGCCGCGGTCCTCGTTCGGAGGGGGTCGGATTGGAAATTCTCTTTCCACCCTTATTTTGGTCGTCGTATCCGAGGATGCACCGTTTTTAGAGTTCGAGGAACTACCAGAATTTTCCTGCCCCGTCCACAGTCACTATTCTGAAGTCCACTTCTTGAGTTGACGACAAATTTTCTCTTTTTCGCTTTCGGTTATACCACTACCGTGCGACACCCACCTTTAGGGCAGTCACTATATTTCTTTTTGACGGCGTCTCGGCAGTTGATTCGCCCAGTACTGACCATAGGTTAACTTCGCTTGGCACCCCCATTTTTACTTGTTCCCCTTTCGCAAAGTCTAGTAAAACGTGTTCAACTTTCCCGTCGCATCTCCAGTACTTGGACCTGTTCTATCTGTGTGACGTAGTTGTTTGTATTTGTTAGGCTGATGGATTTTCCATTACCTTCGGCGCAGGTTCACGATTTTGTATTTCAGTTACGTTCCCGATCCAAACGTGTCCGACTCCTTCCATTTTTTTTTAGTCCCCCTCGGTGATGCAGAGGGACTTGTAAGAGGTTTATCTGCTTTCCATGCCTTCCATTTCGATTTCTGTGCGTTAGTCTGATGCCCCCAGTCCGTTCGACGTCGTAATGTGATTATAGACGTTTTTACACTTGATCGAACCGTTCTTCGAATTACCCCTGGTATCCTCAAGAATATTTTGCCCGCCGTATGAAGTCTGCTTTTTTTTTCAGTCTGCCAGCAATATTTTACTAATGAGATCATCGACCCCTTGTGCCCTGCGCCCCAAAAAGTATCAATATCCTTCCCGGTTCCGACTTCCATCTTAAGACTCTTGGTCCGACCCGCTTGGTACTGCCTTTCCTTTTTGAGATGCATACTGTCTTGTCCCTTTAGTTTTATCTTTTGAGCCTTTCTTCCCCAACCCGCCCCTTCTGTTTCTTGTGTCATTGTTGTTGAATTGATTGAGGTTCCTGGTCCTTTGATAGGTGAGCGCCCCCGCCGTGTGGGGCGTTTAAACCAGGTCGAGGTTGGGGGATTGCCGTATTCTCTCCTTAATCCTACGTGTTTGTTGTTGAGATTCCACTCCCACTACTCGTCACCGGAACACGGCGGGAACTACTAAACATATTGGACGCCCTTCTTCCCCCTTCCCCACCTCCCCTAACTCCTCAACCGAAACCAGACCGATGGTCGTTTTTGAAGAACATGCAACCGCTCACTCACTGAGCAGGTTTACTCTCCTCCAACCTTGCTGCAACAGCGTTGTATTCCTTCCCCCAAGCGCTCTTTCCTTCGTACTTAGGAAATTTTTGATATGGTATGTTTGGAGCTGGTCACCCCTGTTGATCTTTTTCCTCTCACTCCTCATGATCTTTTTCTTGCCCTCCCATCTAAGGAAATCTTCCTCCCCCAGTCACCGTCAATATTCTGCCTCCGCCGCTTGACCTTCGCCTCCTTGTCCGCCAGTTAACAACTTAGACAATCACATCGTCTGACACGTTCCTGGTCCAATTCTCATCCCTCGAACAACGAATATCATTCCGGAGTGCAAAAATCATCGAAGTCGTCCTCTGACCTACCTCTGTCGTGAACCAACCCTAGTCCCTCTGCAATGTTTTGTCCTTTCACAGAGACAAGACCCCTCCCTTCGAAGCTCCTGAAGTTCCCAGTTTTTTACCTCGTACCCCTACGACCGTACCTTGGCGATCGGCTAGATTTTTCCCTTGTTAAACTTCCTTACTCGGCCGTCCTTTTCAACCCGCCCTGAATGTCACAAGACGTTCATGGTCGTCTGACAGTCCACTCCCTTTGTTTGCGCACTCTCACTATCTCCTTTCCGCTCATTTTTCTCCGGTCCTCTATCGCATCTGTAGCCGGCGCGGATCCCTTTCCTCAATCTCTTGCAGTGCCCTTCGATTCCTCCGTGGATTTTCTGAAAAGCGTCTCTTTTTGTCCGCTATACACCGGTTTCTCATACGATAGTGACCAACCCACAACATAAGGTTGTCCACCGGCAGGCCCTTTCCCCGAACCCCCAACTCCTCAGTGCCTGGCCTCTCCCCAGTTCGAACCAGACAAACCCCCCACCCTTGCCGGTTTGAGGACCCCTTTCATTCTGGTGCGTAAACTCTTCTTAGTTCCTAATCGTAATTTTGAGACACCAGGCCCCCCCATCCGCATGATGAGAACTTTTCCCCCTTTAACGCCCGGGTTTCTTAGCCACTATTATCGCATCTAGTTTAGGAAGTTTGTTGCTGCTCTCCAAGTTCAAAGCAGGCCCGAGGTCCTTATTCCCGAAGCCTGTTCCCAGTTTGTCCCTTGCCCAATGCTGCAATTTCCTTGGGTCGAACCTTCTTTTGAAATCAAAGACGGGTTTGTTTGGCCAGTGTTATTTCTTGGTGACGCGATGAACTGTTGACGATTCCAACTCATTAGGACCCCTGTCATACCCGGAGTCGCCTTGCTCCTTAAGTTATTGTGTACGTTCCACTTCTCCCCCCAAACGCTCACAATCTCGAAATCTGTCACAGTCCTTCCTCAAGTCGCCCATTCACTTTGGTAGTTGAGTGCCTTGTGGGTTTTCATTCTTTTGAACACATCAAATCGATCCCTAAGTGTTTATCCCTGTTTTTTGTAAGCCTATGATCTCTGGGACTGTGGTCAACTAACCTTGTTTCTGTTCGCTCCATTTCCCTTATATATTAATCTGAAAAGGTATACCTGTTCTCCCTGATATTCTGGTGAACCCGACTCCCCACGTCTTTTCAACGCGCACCAGTTATGACCCATCTTTTATGACACCAGATGCCAGTTCGCTCCGTTCAGAGCCACGTTTAATAGAATTTTTCCGGGCTCAAGGAATGAACTTCCGTTTATTTACTGAGAATCGCGGACTACTAAGCACTAGATGCAACACAAATAGTCTTGTACATCACGTGTGTTAGAGACTACCAGTCCTTATTTTCGACGTACATGTGCCTCCTCAGGTATTTTTTCTGAAAAGTCAATACTTCTTTTACCGCCATC
>Ga0179591_1295498_pt1 | contig 17757 bp, 26 predicted proteins | sample CZOMad2_1_08_16f_FD_182891 | JGI IMG/M metagenome (GOLD analysis project Ga0179591, IMG submission 182891) | Vadose zone soil fungal communities from Angelo Coast Range Reserve, California, USA - CZOMad2_1_08_16fungal (PacBio error correction) | ecosystem: Environmental > Terrestrial > Soil >... | reverse complement strand
CCTCCCTCCCACAGTCACCCCCTGTTCTAAAATAGGATTAGTTCTATTGCGTGACCCCTGCTTCTCACCAACTCCCTGAGAATCTCCGGGATGTTTGGATCGTATTTTGGGGATCGTAAAATTATTGCTTCCTGGGAAAGTGGCTCCTTTTTTTCTGGTTTTTCACCAGACCCCCCGCTCCCCCAGTTCTTGTGGGTCAAGTCTAGCCGGGTCAACCCCCCAACTTCGAAGTCTCTGCATTCTCCCCCGTCATTAATTATTGACACCGTCCCCTCGGATCCATAATTCTTGATTTCTCCGGAATTGCCAGAGAAATCCCCTGAACTCTCCCGTCTTGTCCTCTCCACAAAGTTTTGGTTTTGTTTATTCTCATTCCTTCCCATTGCTGGCTGGCTTCGACAGGATGAGTACACCCTATATCCAACGCCGCCTCGTGCATGATCCCCCCCTTCCAATTACCTCTCCCCTATGATTGTTACTTTTGGCAACTTAAAATTTATTTTTTCTGATTTCTAATTTCTCGTTTTTTGGTCTATTTCTTTCCCCTCCCCTTTTTATTCTTTGCGGTTGTTTTTCTTTTTTAAAACACACACCCAACGAGAAAAAAGCACCCCATTCAATTACATGGAGAACCACCTTAGTTTTTTCTATTCTCAAAATTTTCCCCACTATCCACAGATCCGGTATATCTCTTCTAGTTGAGTCCCCCTTAGTTACTCCTAATGACAATCCGATTGGCTCGGCCCAAGTTTTTACTGGTGCTCGGAGCTTCCCCCCCCAGGATGGTCGTCTCACCCATAACACTTCGTTGCTTCATAAAACGGGTCCCTTTTTCCATTTGTGGCCCTTAGGTAATAAAAATTCGTTTCGGTTGTCCCCTTAAAGGGCCAAATTTATCAAAACCCCGCAATCTAATGTGGACCTTTCCCCCTCCAATTGGGAAGGTTTTTGTTAGGATCTTATTCCCTATGCTGCAACTTTAAACCTTAAAACTCTCGTTAAATTCAGATTTTCTACCCCCCCCTAGTTGCACCCCGTGGCCTCCCCAGAAACCCACAACCCCTCGGATCCTCTATACTGTTTATGCTCACTTTAATGCGTTGTTATCCTTCAACAATTACACCCCTTCACCCCACTTTTTGCTTCCCCCTATTTTATGATTAAGTCTTACACCGTTCCCCCCCCTCTAAATTCAAATAGTTTCATATTCTTAACACCTAGATGGCTTTTTAAATTTTTTCAACGACCGGGTGATTCCAGCTGACGTCCCATTAGCAATCGAAAAACTCTTTATGGAGGGGATCATGGCGAAACTTGTTGGTTGTTTCCCTTCCAAAACCTATAATTAACCTCTTTTTTTCTCTTTTTCCAACTTCCCGAAATTTCTTCCCCCCTTCATTTCTTGTGCGGATCTTAATTATTCAGGTCATTATACTTTCCAACCTCTGATTTTTACTGTGACATCAGTATAACCTCCTTCTCAAAATTTAATTATTCCCATTAGTTTTTTTGGTGTTCTTCTTTACCAATCCAAGGAATTTTTTTTTTTCCAAGACCTATGGCTCGTTTATCGTTAACACTCCATAGTTAAAAACTCACCCCTCCCTACCACTGTTTGGTATTTTGGTTGTCGTACCCCTCTTTTCTTTCCTTCTCTTTTCCAGCATTCGAGACGACATAAAAAATTTGGAATGACCGAGACCTCACCCTCAAGGACTTTCCTGCGCATATCTCTTCCCGATGAATTAAGTCGTCCCCGTTGGGACTCTGGTCTTCTCACAACGCCGCTGTGGTGAATTGACACTTATGATCCCCTTTTTCAACCCCCCCCTAAAGTGATCCATACCACACCTTTACAGGTAGACTCTTTCCCCTAATTCGAAAACATATAACTGATCTCCCCCCCTTAGGTTTTATTGCCCTTTCCCTACTGTTAAACTGACTTTTTCTCGAAAGTGTCCCTTTGCTATATACTTTTTGTTTTCCTTCTTCTCGATTCTTCAAATTTCCGCAAACCTTCACTGGTAGCCAAAACGTCCCCCCAGAACAACTTCCCTTAAGACGTTTTTAGGACCCATTGGCGAAGTGCTCTCTTCTTTCTAGTGCTTTTAGTGTTTCCTCTTTTTGTTACTCAATCCTCCACCTTGCCCCCCCCCCCCCACAATCGGCTTATGCTAATTTTTGTGTCCCTCAGCACCGAGCTGGGGACTATTTTAGTTTTTTCTTCTTCTCAAGGACGTTTATTGCCATTCTGGTCAAACCCCTTCGGTTGCTTTCTTTTTTAACTTCGAACGTCGAGATGTCCTCATTTTCTGTCGAGTTTAAAGGGGACCGGGTTCCCCCTCGTACCACGACACGCCGTCAAGCCAACTTTTGACGTGATTCCTGCTGAGTAAGCTAGTGCTCTACTTAAGGGACACCCCACCTCACCCTTTTATCATCACTCACCCTTTTTTTAAGATGTTTTTTTTACCCCAAAGCACACTACAATCTTTTTTTCCTTTGAACAGCCCTCACGACCTCTTTCACAGCCCCCGCGCTGGTGGTGACACCTTCCACAAATTCTTAGTTAACTCTTTCCCCTTTTACTCCCTCTCCTTAGCCCCACTCTTGTCCTCCCCCTGTTACCTGACTTTTTCCAAGGATCCTATGTGCTGTATCGATGAAGCCCTCATGGGCCTTGAGCTTGTGTTCCAGGGCTCACTTACTCGACCGATGATTCTTTTCCCGTACCCACAATTTCCCCTTTGACGGAACCGGATAAGCGCCTTCATTACCTCTGCAAAATAGTCGTTTCTCCTGTTCCTCCCAAGGCGTGATTGCTATTTTTCCTGGTGGAGCTTTGTTGATAAGTTAGGAAAGTTCCCTAGGAAGCAACTCTCCCCACGGGTCTCCAAAAATTAAACTTATCGAACTTTCAGCTTTTTGGTACCCCCTCCCCTGAATTTTTTTCTTTTTTGTCAGAATCTCCTTTTTTTCCCCGGTTGTATTCTATTTTTTCAAGAATGCTTCAACAGGTCTACAAATCAGCCCCTTTTTCTTTCTGGACGCTGGCCCTCAGACTTCGATTTTTTTCCCTGTGATATAGCGTTTCCGGTCCGCTTATCAGCCTTTTTTTTTTACCCTTTTTGTTCTTTTTTTTCAACCCCGATCCGATTATTCCAATTCATCTTTTGTGGCTTCGACTTCCCCCCCCGAGCCGTAGTGCCCTGTCCTTTCCATTCATCTACTCTCCAAGCTTTCGACGTACCCCTACCCCTGAACCTTTAAAATTTGCCAATGTCCCCCATTGGGTGCTCCTTTTTTTTTCACGAAACCCTTTTTTTTTTTCCCACCCATGCTGTGTGGTCCCCTTCTTTGATTTTTTGTTGGATTTCCCCTCTCCAGGGTTTACATTTTTTGTGATGCTTGATGCATTGTCCGTTTTCCATTCTTCTCTCCTTCCTTCCTGTCCACGTTGCCGTCTTTTTAGTCTTTTATGTCCCTGGTTCTGTTTTTCCCCCGGTCCTAGCATAATACAACCTGAACCTCTTTCTTCCGTTAAACCATTTGACCCTCACATTTTAGTGATGCAGAACTTCTAACGTCAATTTTTTAGAAGCCCCCTTCCCCCATGAAACATCCTCCTTGTTTCGGCACACAAAAAATTCTCCTCCTCCTCTTGTTATGTTTTTCCCTTTTATGATTTAATGTAAAACCTAACCCTCTCCCATTCTCTCGTCGCTAATATTTTCCCTCATTGTCCTAGCGTACTTGTTTCTTTTAACGGGTTGTATAACCCTCAAGGGGTCTTCAGTGAAATGTCAACAGAATTCAATCCCCCCCTCGCCATCCCGTTTCCAAGTTCTCTGGCCAACTGATTCCTTTCCTTTACACAGGCCTCCCACAAACATCCTGTCTTCGTTTCTTTATGCGGCACCTCTTATATAAGTTGTTTTTTCTGGTTTCACTTAATTTCCTTTCCGAGTACTTCTTGTCCCATTTCCCTTCCAGAGGGCCCCCTAGTTTCACCCTGTCCCAATTTTCGATCTAATTAGATTTCACCTTACTCCTTTCCCTTATCCTTATTTCCCGACATCCCAAGGGTGGACACTCCCCTTCCCCTAATGGGACCACTCCCCAACCGAACCAAACTCAGTTGCCCGTGTTAGGTTTTTTTTTCCGAATTGTCTACTCGTGCCCTTCTCCCGACTCAACCTGAGGTGGGCTCACAACGCCTTTTTTTTTTTCTTTTGACCACCCTAACCCCCCCAACTACTGGTGATTTTAGTCCCTTCCGCCTTTTAATCTCGTTGAAACCACATCATTCCTTTTCCTCACTTTCTAATTACTTTAATGAATCTTCCCCCCCTTACAAGCACCCTTTTGAAGACCAAATTGTTTCTCTTTTCTCCTCCCCCCGGACCCCACCGTTTACTTTCCATATGTTCGTATTTCCCCCCAACACTTCCCCAAATTTTCTCCTCGAAAACCCCCTGCATTTGTTTTCCCTCGTATTCCCTTTTTTTTTTTATCACCCCCCCCTTTCGTTTTTAAAGTTAATCCTCTCTTGGTCATCAGTCCCCTTGGACTTCTCTTTGAATTTATTCACCCATGCCCTCTATTAATACCCCCCCCCCCTTTAACTTTTCTTTTTCCCAATTGAGCTCCCTTAATTATTAATCTTTTTTTCATTCCTACCTATGGGTTTATTTCTGCTACCATGGTATGCCCTTCTGTATAAGTCCTCTCTTAGTCCACCCATATTCTTTTCTAAAGTTGTTGCTCAGACAGGGCCCGCCTAGGCCCCCCTTACTCCTTTTACCATATTTTGATTTACCTCCTCCTAGTTCTTTTCCTTGGTTAAGCCCCCCCCCCCTAGTTCTCCCTTTAATTTCCACCTTCCAATGGTCTTTTCCAGCCCCCTGCAATTTTTTTATCCTCCCCCTTGGTCTTTACGCTTTTATCAAGTCCCCACCCCCCACCGCCCCCCCATCGCCACTTTTCTCAGTTCGGGGTTTTCGAGTGATCCCAAACGTAGTTTGACCAATCTTAGCTGTATGGGTTTTTCATCGCTTTGCATTTTCCCCCTTCCACGCCATTCCCTGCAGGTACCCTTTTAGATTTTTATTTCTTTTAAAACAACAACCCGTAACCAAGTTTCGGGGGTGTTGTTTTCTTTGGGTGGTTGGTCGTTTGGTGGGGTGTTTTGCTGTTGTTGTTTGGTTTGGTGGTTTGTGGTTGGTGGGTATTTTTTGTGTGTGTGTTTGTTTGTGTGTTTCTTTTCTTCCAAGAGTGTCACAAACCCCTAGACGTGCTGCTTTCCCTCTTAAACTGAATCAATTTCCTTTCCAAGGACCCCTCTTAAGAGTCGTTCTTGTAGAATCCTCCTTCCAGTGATTGTCCTCAGGAATATTCCAGTGTCTTTTTTCCACCCTTCACGCAGTTTGTTTTTCTAGCGCTATTGGCTTTTCGTCCGGACCCTGCTCTGATTCATCATAACGCGGACCCCCAGACACTGTAATTGGTGCCAATAAAGTCTTATGTCCGTAATCTCCTGCCTATGGTCTTTTTCCACAGTTCCTGTTTACCCATCTCCATTTACCTTTTTATCTCTTTTTTGGAGGGCCCAAGACACCTGCCAATGCACCCCCTTTCTGTGCCGTTCCCTATGTTTCTCTCCCCGGATAGCCCCCCCATCTCCCCCCTAGCTCTGTCCTTTTTTTGCTTCCCCCCTTTCTCTCCCCCCAAGAGCTTTGCCCCCCTTCCCATTTTGGACTTTTGATTATTTATGCTTTCAAATCCTTGTGTATTTTACCACCCTTCCCTATAATAAAATTCCCATTGTGTCCCGCGTTTCAACCAATGCTTTTGTGTTGTCCCCCTTCCCCAGGCCCCATTCTTTCACCAAAACTCAGCTAATTGCTCGCGTACATCCAACGTCTTCCTGGTAATTCTTATGGTTCTCGTCTGTATAACTCTTTCGCAGCACCCTTATTACCCCGAACTCGTGTTTACAGAACTGATTTCTTTTCCCCCCCCCCCCCGAAGGGTGCTCACTTTCCATGCCAGCCACCCCCCCCCATCGGGCTTTCATTTACTATCCCTTCTCTTCCCTTCTGACAGTTCAGCCTTTCTTCATTTAACCCTCCCCGTGTAAACAAAATTTTTACTTCTCGATACCTTGAACAATTTCCTGCCCGTCCAATATTCTCTTCGGAACCCGATTCTGTTCTAAAGGTTTTTTTTGTGTTTCAAAGCAAGTGGCTAAGCCGTAACTCACTCGTAACCAAAGAATTTGCGGTTTCTAATGCTTTTTTTTTTTTTTAAAAATTTTTTTATTTTTTGAAACCGTCCCCCCCTATTTTCTACAACAACATTGTTTTTCCCCTGGATCCGCTACCTACAGCATTTTCTTCCCTTCTTTTCTTATTTTTTAGATCCATATCCCCTCCGCCGTTTCTCAAAAGGCGTGTTCATGGCCACCCATACTCCCCCTGTCGAAAATTTTACTATTCCCCTACGTTTTGTTTTTTTTTACAACCCCCCCCCCCCCCCCCTTCTTTCTTTTAATCCAACGCCCCTCCTTTTTCCTGTCGTCCCTATTATCCCCTTGGACCAACAGAAAAAGTCTTATAACTGCTTTTGTGTAATTTTTTGGGAGGTACGAGGTCCCCAGGGAGGTGTTTCAGATTGGGTTAACCTTTTCTTCCCTTATCCCTTCCTCCCCTCCCGCCTCTCGCCTGCCCTTCCCCCTCAAACCCCATCCCCCCCCCCTTCCTTCTTCTCTCACCCCCCCATCACCACTTGTCCCTATCTCCCCACCCTTATCTTCCACAGATCCACGATCCCATCCATATCTACCCCTCCCCGCACCCTCCCCTATCTATTAGTTTTCGCTCCTCTCCCTACTCCACTCCCCCTCTTTGCCTATCTACCCTCTTCTCGGCGTTCTCACCACACCCCTCCCCCCTGCCCCCCCGTTGTTTTCCTCTCACGTGACCTCCCTTGATCCCTTCAACCTGTTCCTCTGGTCAGGTAAACACAGTTTTCTCAGCCTTTAATCACCCCACTCCTTGGGAACTCTTTGAGATCAATCTCGACTTATTTGAAGACGGTCCTTCCTCCCCCCCAGCAGACTGGGACCTTTTCCCCTTAATGAACTTTTCCTCTTCCCGTCTCCAACAGGACCCGACCCCCACAACTGTCTAGTTTGCGATGGCAGCAATCCTCCCCGTACGATGTAACTTTGATTTTTTGGACATAATGGTACCGTGACCCTTCTCTTTTCTGACGCACTCCCTTTTTACGGATCATGTGTAGGTTTCCCTTCTTATTGCCTCTTCCTTGACCGCCCCCACCGCAGTGGTATCCCCACCCGTCTTAAACCCCCGCCACCCGGAACTGGACGCTATCCACCTCTGAAAATCCAATCATCTCACAGTTGGCCAAAGAGGAACTCCCGATCGAGGGGGTGGACCCTTCCCTTCCTCCCTATCCCCTCACATTACACCCAATCTCTTTCTCTACCACTCCCTTCCTTTCCCTATCCCTTCCCCTTTCTCTTTGGCCCCCTCCTTCTTTTTCTCACCTGGTGAGGGTTTGTTTTTAATTCCATCTCTCACACAAGACCACCCCCACCAAAAAATCAGGATTCATGACGTTCGCTAATTGGTTTCTCTTCCGAAACGACATTCCCCCATCCACCTCCTCTTTTCGGGTCACCCCGCCTTCTTCCCCCCCCCCCTTGTCGTTTTCCACTTTCGTTGCACATCCCTTCTGTCTTTTTCTCTTTTATTTCGAACATGTTTTTCCCTTTCCTCCTTTTCGTTTGCTTAGGCCCCATTTGACCCCCCTGACCCAAGGACCTCACCTTTGAAGATCTGCCGTGCTTACCTCCCTTGGCTTCTTGACGAAGGGGAAACACCACCTTCCCAGTTTGCCTTATACAACCCGGCCCTTCAGATTTTAACCCAAGTCACTGACCTTCCATTGGGAGTTCAGCACAGAAACCCGACAGGTGACCCATCACCAAAAGTTCTATTTTTGTTTCCCCCTCCCCAAATTTTCATTCCCTGTAACCCCCCAGTTAACATTTTCCCCCATTTCTTCAAATTTTGCTTTAGAAACAGCGACCGCCTCTTTTTAGTATCGAGAAGCTTTACACTTTGTTGGGAATACGGCGATTTTGTGACCCCTCTACAGCCCCCAAACCGTCACTCGACTAATCTTTTATTTCGACCACCCTTCCCCCCACCGCTGCGCAATTGGACCCCTTCCGGCCCCTCATGAGCCCCCCCCCGTTGCCAAATTGAATTTCTTGACCCCTACTTTCCACCTCCTAACACCTCCTTCCTTCTTCGAGACGGTTGGTTTTATTCTCAAGTCTTTTTCTTGAAAGAAGAATTGATAAACACATGTTTTCTCAACGCGAACTTATCGCCTATGTACCCTCCTCCCGATTGTTTTTTTTGCTCTAGTCTCCTCTTACTTTCCGATTGGTACGTGTTAGCTCTTTCTATTTCATCCTTTTACTCTGCAACAGGTCTGCCCAAAGGACTGTTTTTCGGTCTTTGTGGAAAGTAGTGCCTATATTATTTGTCCTTTCCCCCCAGTAGCCCGGTTCCTTTTCAGTAGTACTCGGGGCCGTTCGGTAGGTAACTATATGCGTATCGGGTGGAGTCCCTTCTTTACCGGTCCCCCCCCCAAAAGCGCCGTCGTGACATTGAATTTTTCCCCCCTTATTACCCGAGAAAATATAGGGTCTGTGCTGTTCAAATCCCTCCCCCTACAATTGCAATGACACTGCGCTGTGGCTTAATAGCCCTCCCCTTCTTTAAACCACAAGCTTTCTTTCTGAACATGTCTTTTCAGGTTGCCTTCCCTTTTTCCCTTGCTCACTCACATATTTCATTTTTTTGATTGTATTTTGATTTGACTTTGTTCCCATTTCTTCTAGCCCTTTTTCCACCCCCTTCGTAGATTCCCTTTCTGTTAATGGTCGTCTGATAAGGTCATGGAATCACGCAAATCATAGACGTTCCCCCTTTTTTTCCAAACTCCCCTCGATTGTTATTTTTCAGTCAATTTTTGTGAAACTCTGCCACTTGATCTCGTCCACAGTGAAAACCAGTTTCGACATCGTGTTCCCGTTTCCCCCCCCCAACCCTTAGCCTTCCAGATCTTTTCTTGCATTTGTTTGTACCCCCCCTCACCCACGTCATATCACTTTTGTCAAATGATATCCCATGTTATTGCATTAGACGTCCTTTTCTTTGTAACCGTTGAGACCCAACTTTTCCCGTTGGTCCCCCTCCTACAAGGTGCCCTCGCCTGCCCTCCCCACTATCGAGAGATCCCCGTCTTCGGCTCCAAGGATGCCCTGTTTCGTCCAAGTCCTGTCACACCTTTCTGGATGCACTGTTAGTATAATGCTTCCTTTCCCCCCCCCCTCGATCTCGTGGGTTTTTCTTGCTCAACTTTAATTGTAATTTCCTTCTTATTACTGACATTACATCATCCTTCGATTGGCCTCCCATTCGTTCCCTTTAATTCAGATTAAATTCTAATCCCACTTCCTTTCTTTTATCCTACTAACTTTTCCTCCCCCCCCGTTCCAACTCCCCTTTGGGTAAGTCCACTGACTCCCCCCCCAATTCCCCCAATCGTGGTCCCTTATTTCCCCTTTATCATTTACTTGAACTCGCCGAGCCCCCCCCCGATTCGTGGTATCCCCCAACCCCTCAGCGCTTGTTTTCCCCGAACCCCCCCCCCCAACACGAATTTGATTTCTTAACCTTCAAATATGTTTCAGATGCTTCATTTAACACTCCGAATGTTTCTCCTATATGTCCTCCACTTTCCACACTACTAAAATTCCCTTGACTGTGAAAATGATGTATGGTCTTCTAACAATCCCTTCCCACCCCCCAGTCATTAAATATGTTCCTTCTTTCAAACCCAAATTTTCCATTTATAAACCAGTCCATATCTTTTTTTGACTTTCAGATTGCTCCCCCTTGTTTTCACGTTAATCAATCCTTAGTAATTTCTGGCAATACCCTTCCCCAATTTTTATCGTTTTAGTTTAAACTGTAATCCTCCTTAATACAACCCTTATGAACCGGTCTTTTACCTTTACGCTTGAACTTTCCTTCCGCATACCTTACCCCATACCCCCGCTTTCTTTTTGACTTCTTAGTCAAGTTATGAACTTGACTTTTTTGATAAGTCTCCTCTGAGGGTCCCCCCTAGATTTCTAAGTTTTTTGCTCCGGATCAAGCCCCCCTAACCCCTAAGCTTCCATTAGCGTGCCTCTACCGAAGCATTCGGTGATTTTTTTTTCTCCTTTGGCCTGTTAACTTTCACCAAACCACCCCCCTTTATTCTGCCCTACTTTCCTTGTGGAAATTTCTTCCCCCCCCTCCCCCCTGATGTTTTTATACGACAATGATTCTACTCCCTCCAAAGGCACCCCCCTTTATGCCCTCTTGATTGTGAGCAGCTTTTTCCACGTGTTTTATGGATTTTTTTTCTAAAAACACCCGATCGAGACCTCTCTCTTTAGTAGTGGGGATTCGGCCTTTCCCTCGTACACCGAATTTTATGGCCCCTTTAAACTTTCTTCCTTTTTTTCCTTGTCTTTACCCCAACCCCCCCCTCCCACAAAAGTTTCGTTTGAAACTAGTCTTGTCCAAACACCCCTCTTGAGCTCCTTCACTTAATTCCCTTTTTTCACCCAATCCTCTCCCGCTTTGATGCTCTATCTCCTTTCCCTTCTCAGAAAGCCCGAATCACTTTTCTCTCTCTTTAAACTTTTGTTTTTCTTATTGACCTGATGTTCAAAACTCGCTGGCTTTCCTTGCAGTTGCATTTCTTTCCTTACCCCCCCCTCTTCAACCCTAGATGCTGCCGATGTTTTCTTTTTTCCCCCCTTAAATTATCGGTTCTACTGCTCTCCCCGGCTATGTTTTTTTCGGAACATCCCCTTTTTGTTTATTGGTATTTTTTAACCAACTCAAAACTATTCCCCCTTTCCTGGCCCCCTAAAAATGTTCCCCCCTCCCCCATGTCTTTATACTCTCCCTTTTCTTCGACCCCGCCTGTTGTGCCAATTCCCACCTGGTCGCCTACTCACAGAACCCTTGTGACAGTTTTAGTTACTTTTATCTCCCTTAACAAGCCCTTTGTTGAAAAAACCACCTGGTTCGACTTTCCCCTTTTTCCTGACCCGTAGGTTCATACTAACCGTGTTTTTGCCCCTCCAGGCAACGCTGTACAAATTCATAGTCCAGCTCAATCTGCCCCAGGTCCCCTCCACCGCTTCCTGGGACATTAGGATGGTTACGCTTCTTTTCACCCTGTGCTCAGTCCCCCACTTCTCCCACATCAACTATTTTAAATCAGAGTACAGCATCCCCCCCACCCCCATTTGCTAACTCGCAATGACCCTCCCCCCCCCCCTTTATTCGCTCGATAGTATGGTCTCTACGTCCATCTTCTTTCATTAAACCATCCAACCCCGTTAAACCAAATTCTTATCCTATGCTCCGTAGAAAATCACATCCCATTCACAAATATTTCCGTTATAACGACCTCTCTTGTGCTCCCCCTCAAGGGTGCTCGGCCCCCATTGCCCCCTTTTCGCAACCTCCCGGTTCTACTTTTTCGAACCTTTTTTTTTTAATTAACGGCCCACCCCATTACTTCATACCCTATTTTGTCCTTTTCATTTTTTCACACTACAGTCATTCTTTCACCTTCCTTTTTTTTTTGCTTGGTTAGCTTCCAATCCTCCGTCAAGTGCTACACTGCCTTCTGTGTTTCATTTGACCTAGCTATCAATCTTTGGAGACCATGTAGTGCCCATTCGTGTTTGTCTTTTCAAAATCAGCTAGTCTTCTGGTCTCCCACCCCCTTTTGAACCTATTTTCTTAGGTTCAGCTGCTTTTCCCCTATTAGGACCATTAGACCCACTCACCAGTTTAGCCAATTATTTTTGGTATTGTGGTGTGCCTTTTTTTACCCTTGCTTTTTCGCCCTTGTCCCTTTAAACCCTTTCTGAACAGTATAAAAAAGCATGTTTTAACTTTTGGAAATATAGCTGTACTTTGCAGTACGGTCCATCGACCCAGATTTCCCTGTTCACCCCCTCCGCTGATGGCCCATTTGTCCCGCCTAACGTGACAATTACCATTTAATCCTCCCCCCCACGGGATAGTTACTCTGATGGCTCCTGAGACCCCAAGATCAACACCCCCGCGGACACCCCTTGGGTTGCGTATTACTGGTACGGAACCCTCCCTCCCCAGTTTAGCCTTCTCCCACGTGTACGTATGATAATCCCTTTGTCTGTACCCGTTTCTGATTTAACCCGTCTTCACTGGGCACATACCCTTAGGGTAACCTATTCACGTGTCACCCTACCCCGTGCCTTGCGATTCATTCTTTTTTTACCCCCCTTTTCGCTGTGGACATTATCTGCTAGTGTGGTTCGGTGTTTTCCGGTACCATCACGCAACCTGCAACCCCCAAAAACCCCCCCTATTCGCTTGCTAATTGTTGTTTCCGAAACGTCCATTGGCTGCAGATTTTTTATGGGGGGCCCTTTACTTGCAAAGGGCTTGTCTGCCTTTACCCAAATCACGTTGTTGGCGTTTAAAATTTCCCTTCCCTTCTCACGAATTTTGCTTTTTTTCCTTCGGGCTAGGGCATCGCCCCTTTTCCCCCGACCGGACTCCGGAACGTTCTACCTCAGTGTCCTGCAATACTGGTTCCCCATGGCCAACTTCTTCCTCATAAAAAATGAAGTTTCCCCCCTTTCACGTTCCCTTTGAAAGTTCCTTCCATGAACCCCCTGGACCCCTAAACCTCCGTTTTACCAATCACCCTTTTTTCCCTTAAGTAACTGGTTACATTTTCCCCCCCTTTTTTTTTACATTTGTTTTCTTCTCAACAGGATCCCCTCTGTGAAGTAATCGAGAAGTGCAATTCCTTTTTTCCCCTAACCCCCTTCCTATTGGGCGGTCGACGCACCCCCCCCCTGCTCAGTTGCAAGGGTTTTTTTAAGTTTGATCTTCCTTCCTCCCCCCCAATTCCAGCAGACCCTGGAACCTTCAAACGCTTCTGATCAGCCGTGAAAATCGAAATCTTGAAACTGTCCCCCAGACATCTCCCCCCTTCCTTCTTTCGATATGGTTGAGTTTGTGCATTTTTCCCTGTCTGATGCTTGTCCCCCGAACTCCTCTTCCCCCTTTATCAACCCTCCTCCCCTTCTCGAATCTCTATGGAACTCCGTGTTTTTTTATAGAGGATACCTATCAGTTCCTTTTTGGCGAAAGGTTAGAGATTCGTCTATTTAGCCTTGAGAGCTGCACCCCCCCGTTCTTCCTCCCCCCAGCTGTGTGAGGGTTTTTGGGAAATTATTCCCTCTTTTTTCGATTTGCTTTGATTTATCAGAGCCCCCCCCCCTTCCAGTTCAGTTCAGAAGCGGTGTTTGGGTCTTCTGATCCCTATTCTGTGCGGTTCCTGGGTTTTCCCTTCTACCTTCCAAAGAGCCTTCGATTTCCTTCCCTTCTCATATCTCCAAATAGCTTTGAGCTGTTCAACCGTACAGCACTTTAACCTTGGACTTTCCCGGATGGTTGTTGGCTAAGTTTTCAGTCAAAATTTTCCCTTTTCCCCCCATTCTTTGGTTTTTTTTTGGTTCAAAACGGCGGGGCCGTTTTTTGGATTTAAACCTAGTTCCAGTGCATTTTTCAAATTCTTCATTTTTGATTTTTTTTTTGCTTCTTTGTTTGGCCTGTGTTTTACACATTATCGACCCCCCCTTCCTTCCTTTTCACGGAAGCGTATCTTCTCCCCCTTTCCCCCCCGGTACTTTTTTTCAAAGTGATAGCCGTGAGAACGCCACTTCTGCCTTTTTTCCGACCAATTTTTCTTTGACCCCCCTTTCTTCCAAAGTCCCCAGTGGGATTTTCCTCCCCCTTTTCGAAACCAAGGCAATTGATCCAGGTCCCCCTGTTTGACACCCTGATTTTTACCCTCCCCCCCCTTTTTTTCGGACACAAACCACTATCCCTTCCTCCTATTGTTATTTTTTGCATTGTGTTTTTCTTATTTCCTCACCCCTCCAATTAGAATTGTACTTTGAAACTGGGAGATGACAGCGAATTTGCGGGTCACGGTGTTTCCCCACTTTCCCTTTTATGCCAATCATCCGTTCCCCATCCGCCCTTACCACCACCGAGTCTTTTTAACCAGTCAACCACGTTCTCGTTAAACTGAGTGAAGTTTTTCCGTCAAGTAAATCACCCCCCCGTTTATGCACTACTTCTGTCATGCTATGCTCTCCGTGTGTTTGTATTCACTTCATTTAAGATTCAGCTTTCAAGGGGGACAGTTCCACTAAGCTTTGAGAGTCCCCATTTTCTGAGGAGGAATTCCGTAGGCATCGAATAATTTCCACCTGTCTTTTTCCCTTCCTCATTTTAACCTTCCCGTCCACATAAGGGTAAGTTTGTCCCAAACTTCCCCAAATAACACACCAATCCTTTGTCTCCTCTTTTTTCTTTTCTTTTTAATAGCTCAATATACCAGACAGCCTTTCGTTGTTTCTTTCCCGAAATCAGCTTGATTTTTTGCAATTATAAAACCCCGAATGGGAATCATAATTTTCTCCACTGACTATGTCATGAAGAAGCCCGTTTTAGCATTCTATTCCTCGTAATGTCCTCACCAGCAAGACAAATTTTTTCCTCCTTTATTTAGTTATTAACTAACCCAGCCCCACCCGGTTTTAATTAAATCCTTGGTTCCCTTTCAAAACTACCCCATTTTTTCCCCTTTAACCGGGTTCCCTTCCTTGGGAAGGAGGTTGTTATCCCCCGTTTCGTTTAACCAAAGTATCACTTTGTACGAGATAGAGAGAATATGTGAAACGCCGCGAAACCTATTCTAATGTTCTCTGAGAATCTTTCTTTTTATGGCTTTCGCGTGCTGTCCTGCTCTTGCCTGATTTGGTTGTTTTGGGTGGTATAGGTAACAAGCATCTTTTTCTCCACTCCAACCTTTACTCCCTTGTTTTTGTTTACAATGTTTCTTTACTTCTGTCTTATTAAGCCTCCCTATCCATGCCACCTCTTTTTTTTCCATTTTTTTTCAAATTTAGTACCAGCTAGAAACTAAACAACATAACCACACACACACCCAACACACCTTTTGTATAAGACCCTCTGCGGTGCAAACACTAGTACTTTTTTTTTTCTCCCCTTTTTTCAGCCCTCCAACGATTTAACCAGCTTTCAATTCTGCGTGATTAACCCTCCCTCCTTCATCTTTGTTTCTTCCCATTTTTTTGGTCAGGGCCAAAACCTTCTTTTTTAACATAATCCCCTTTCCACTTTTTATCCGACCCCCTGCCTTTCTTATACGCCACTTCTTGGAATCTTCAGTCCAAAAACTGTTCGCCCATTTTTTGTTAGTATTGTCACGTTGAAGTTTTTTTTTCAAACCACTATGCTCGAGATATCTTTTTTTTTGAGTGGTTTTGGATACGCCTTGTCTCGAACCACGCATTTTTATTCCAGTAATATGCGGTTTTCCCCTTTGAGTTACCCCCACAACCCTAAGGAGAAAAAGTTCGTCCCGAGCGGGGCGCCAAACCCTCTCGGAGAGCATGAGAAAAAGAAGTCCCTGGATGGATCCACGGGGCCGCGTTTCTGAGCTTCGACTGAATGCTGAGTTTAAAGACAGAATAGTTATTATAGCTAGAGGGGAATAAGGAACTTCTGTTGTTGAGTTATAATCTCCATCCTCTGGATGGCTTCTAGGTCCGCATCTTAGAAGATAATAAAGCAGCTGAACGATCCTTTCAAGACCGATTTCGTGGCAATAAATATTCTTTTCTATTCTTTTTTTCTCTTCCTCTCGTGGCAACCTCCTTTCCCCGAAACTTTTATTATGTCTATTTTGAAACGCCCCCTGACCTTGGACGAAACTTCGTTCCCTCTCACATCAGGCGCTCCCCCATCCCCGCATGATCCTCTTATCCGTTTTTGAGGCTCCAGGGGCCTGCCCCCTCTACGACCATCTTTGCGCCCCTTTACTGCTTGTAAAAAGCATTTCTTAACCCACTCGTTCGAATCCCTTTCCCTTTGACTGAGGTTAATAATCCCTATGTTGTTGCACAGTTTTCCCTTTCCCCCAATAATCTAATGCTCGGCTCCCTCCCCCGCCATGTGGAAGGTGTTTATATTCTTAATCTGCTGCACGTCTAACCCCGATTTTAACCTCTGAGGAGCTTTCCAAAAACTACCTCCAACGTTGTGGAAATTCAACAAATCGGTTCTTCGAGCCATTCTTTGTTAATAAACTTTAAGCGTACTCATTTTTTTCAACATACTTTAAAATTTTTGTGCGCGTCTTATTTTGAAAAAAAAAATAATCAAAAAGTTAATAAGACTTCCAAAAATAACTAAATTCTGGCTGGATTCCATTTCACCCGTCAATTTTTTTTCTGACCATGTACCATTCTGGACGCCCACAATATTCAGGTCTTATATTTTTTAAACTTGTTTAGTTTTGTCTCATAGGCCATATTAATTAACATTTTCCCTAGTTTAACGCCCCATCTTTCAAAGGCATCTTGCTGTAGTTAATTCTCCTTTTTCGACCTTCTGATATTACCTCCACATAAATTTTTCGAAATACATTCTTTAGTGTTGGTTTTTTTTTTTTTACCACTCGCTTTTTTTACCCCCGCAATCTCGTCTCTTTTGTGCCATTAGTGACCCCTGTTCCAGCCACCGTTTTGATCCAAAAACTGATTTTTGTTTATTTTGGGGGAGGCGTTTACCCCCCGGATTATCGGTTATGTTTAAAAGCTGAAGGGGAATACAAAAAGAGAAAAAAAGAATTTGAATTATTATTAATGATCGGGCATAGTCTGGAATGTACGAACGAAGGGCTGTCAAGGACCGAGGAAATTAAAAGTGAAATAAAGAAAAAAAACCTAAGTCAAGGGAAGCGAGAAAAAGACCAGGATGTATATGACTTTTCACTCTCTAAAAAAAAACGGAAGAGTCCGAGGAACCGGGATAGATCATAGGTTAGGCCTTCGGAGCTTACTTGAATGGAGTAAAAACGTAACGCACCCTTTTCCGTCCCCGGGGTGATTCCCGGACGATACTTGTTGGTCCCCCCCCTCGAGCCCCCTCTCTCTTTTCTCTCTCACCTTTTCCTTGTGAGTTTTGTTTGTTTAAGAAGCAAAAAAGTACACCCCCCCAATGACACCGGCTTGTTTCCTTGTTGTTTTCCATACAGAATTTTCCTCGACCCCCCCATGGACCGCCCCCCCCCCCCCCCATTGAGTTCTTTCCATTCTGCCAAATCCCCTGATGTGGAGTTTTTCCTTTCCTGAAAATTCTCCTCTGCGTTCTTTCTGCTGACCTTTTCTTCATCCCTTCCCCCCTCCCCCCCGGACGTCCTCGTCCGTTTTTACTAAATTTTCGTCAGAATGGGAACCCTTCCAACTCCTCCTCCCAAAATGACCAATCGCCCAAAATGACCACTTGCTGCAGTTGTAGCCCTCGATCGTGACCACAACCAAGGCATTTTTTTTCCCATCATTTTCGGGAAGAACGAGAAAAAGTGGACAGTAAATGGAAATTTTAAAGGTCTTTAGTTGACCAATGGATAACCTTTGAAAAATAGGTTCTTTCAGAGAATTCACTCAGGGTCACACCTGAATTTTTGTAACGGTTAGCCGGCCCAAAATTA
>Ga0179591_1279297_pt1 | contig 17757 bp, 20 predicted proteins | sample CZOMad2_1_08_16f_FD_182891 | JGI IMG/M metagenome (GOLD analysis project Ga0179591, IMG submission 182891) | Vadose zone soil fungal communities from Angelo Coast Range Reserve, California, USA - CZOMad2_1_08_16fungal (PacBio error correction) | ecosystem: Environmental > Terrestrial > Soil >... | reverse complement strand
AGCTCTTACCTTCCCTCCTATTCTTTTTGTTTTCCCCCTCCTTTTTTGGCTTCAACCTTGCAATACGATGTGGGTTTCTCGGAAGCCCCTCTTCCTCCCTCTGATTCGTCCAGTTATTCGATTTCTTCGATGGTAAGAGCAAGTTCCCTTCTCTTTGATTCTTCCGATCCCTTTGAGATAAGGGCCTCTTCCAATTACTTTCCCATGCCTGGATGACCCTATCCTGGTCATCCGTTTGTAAACCGCGTTCCCCCATTGAGTCCTTTCTTTTGATCTCGTGCAGCCCCCCGCCGATCAAAAGTGTTCAGATTATTGGCTTATTTTCCTGTTAGAAGTTGGTTCTCTTCCGAGTTTTCCATGTGAGGTTCCCCCTTTCGCCTTCCTGGTAATAAAGTCGTACTCGAAGTATAACGGCGAGATCCTTTTTTCTGGTGTCCCGCCTTAATTGTCTTTCCTACGCCCCTTGTTCGCGTTATGGTTCCCGCTGCCCTGAGTCCCTCCTTAGAATGGCTGATGATTTCTCCAAGCCCGAGCGATCCCCTCTACCGAGATGGAGGAAGGGCTGTATTCCTAGGGCACCTGGTTTCTCCTTTTTTGAATGTAACCTGATAAGATCGGCTTTTGGGAATTTCTATACTTTCACCTTAGAAATGTGTTGCTACTCCATTGATTAGGCGGGAAACCTTTCCGGCGCCTTCGGTTCCCCCACTTCCACCCGTTGCTAAAGATTCCTTACCCCCCCCAGATAAAATTTTTCGTTTGTTCTTTTCAGACTGGACCATTAGCCGGCTCTGTCTTTTCCCTTTTTCTAACCCCCCCTCCCCTGAAAACGTGGATCAAAACAACTAGTTGGACTTCAGTCCTTTTTTTTACGGAGAGTACACGATTTTCCCGTTGCTGAGTTCATTGTACAGGCCCCCCCCCTTTTCTCCTTTTCATTCGTCCTAAAGATCCTCCTGCGTCATTATTAATGTTGGCCCTTCCAATACATGAGCGAAGAGAACTTTTGCGACCATAAGGCCCGAGGAACGGCGTGATACTTTGTTCTGATTCCGGGATGTGAAACATCTTTTTTTGCTCCCCCCAGTTTCCCTCACCTTCCCACCTCGAGCTGTTGGAGGAGTCTTTGATCATGCGGTCTGCAGGGGATTGGAATAGGTCCATCCTTCTTCGACCTTCCTTTATGTTTTCACTGCCGCTGAAAGCAGCTCGGTAACTCGACAAAGAATCTCCCCGCGCTTTAGTGAACTTTTCCCTCCCTTCCCCCAAAGAACTTTCACTTTTACAACTCCCACCTTGGTTACACTTTGTCAAATTCTGTTTTTTTCTGAGTATCCCCTCTTCCCTGACGTTCGTCCAAATTCCAAATTTGGCACGACCCACGCCAACAATTTCTTTTTTTAATATCACGCTGCCCCTCAGAGACAGGATTGAGCCTCAGATTAAGTTTCTGTTTTTTTGAAATTCCCGGTACTTCCCCTTTTTATTTTATGCCTGGACTTTTCCCTTTTCCCCCCCCCTCCCCTCTCCCCTTGTGGTTGTGATCCCGTGTCTTGAAGTAAGGCCCTAGGTAAAAATCCAACCCCAGAAATTCTCTTTTTTTCTCCTGTTATCTGCCCTGGCTGCTGGGTCTTCTTTGTCACACGATGTTCGGACTTCGTGGACAGGTTTCTTTGGCGTAAGATGTCTCACCCCCAGTTAGTGTACTTACCCCTACAACTTGTAATTTCAGTCTTTTTGGCGGTTTGACCGTACTTTCCGATTTTTCCTTGGTCTCGTCCCCTAGATTTGCAGGGCTTCCCCTGGAAAAGTCCCCGTGAATTAACTTTCTCGACTATCCATCCCCTCGATTCAACGTTAATTCGAACACTCTTCGCCGGCGAGGTTTCCGTGTTGTACTTTGCCACAGGTTCCCACTCCCAATATCTCCCCCCCTTTTTCCTACAGTCAAAAAGTTTTCGGCCTCTTCCACTTTCCGCATGAGAGCGCAGTGTTTTTTTTTGGAGGTTCTCCCTACGAGGAGCCTTTCGTGTCTGTTCGGTCGCGACTCATTCTCAATCCCTTTTTTTGCCCCCCCCATTTTAAGAACGGTAGACAGTTGGTCAGGCCACTCGACCAAAGAACCTCTAAAACCCCCCCTTTGTGGGTTCCCTTTCTTCATCATCGTAGTTGCCCCTGACTCCAGCCGCGGACTTCATCTTCGCCTCAACCTCTGGTTTTGGAAGCCTTTTTCTTTGCCAAGTTACACTGACGGCCTGTTTCGCCTCAAGTGAGTTTCTAACCCCTTATTGCAGTTCGGAAGCCCCTTTCCCCCTTTTCCCCCCGCCCCGCTATAGGAAAACAACATCCAGGCCAGTTTCCCGTCACAGCCCCCCCTTCCCCCCCCCTTCTTGTTTCTTCCTTTCTTCCGAACTTGCTTTGATCAATCTGCTTTGCCTTATATACCCTCCGTTTTCTCCCCATTTTTCGCGCCCATACTCCTCCCTTGGTCGCTCCTTTCCCATGTGCAATGTTTCTGTACACGTCCACCGACTCACCCCTTCCGCTTCCCCCTCTCCTTTAGCTCTTTCTTCCCCATCTTCGTAGCTCCTTCCAAAGTGGAACCCTTCGCTTTTTTATAAAGCAGTGATGTAGCATCCAGCTTTTCCAATTTTTTGATCCGCAGTTCTTTCGTGATCTCCCCGTCCTTCTGCCCGCGTTCCCCCACCCATTTCTCCCTTTCTTTTTGTACGACCTCCAGACCGTCTTCCAGTTGCTGTTAACTTAGTTTCTAACTCCAAGCCTTCCTAAGGGAGCCCATTACTAGACCATCGATCAACCTTCGACCCCCTTTCTTTCCAATGTCTTCCAATACCCCCCCCTTTTCCCCCAAAATGGTTTCAAGTTAGTCACCAATGCCCCAAACCCTTAGAATCCTTTTGAGAGAGATGGAAGCCCCATACCTCTCTATCTTTCCATCCTCCGTTTGAGATCTCTTTTGGATTACTTTCCCCCCTCTTTCTTCAGGTTTAATTCGAAGTTGATTTTTTGATAAGGAACCCTGTGTCACTCTTTTGATCTTCCTTAATACTTTTCCTCGTCGATTAGCTTCCCCGAAGGTTTATTCGATGGCACCTGATTTAAGAGCATTGCTGCTCTCCTTTATGTTCGAATAGGGTTGAGCCCCTGGCCTCTCCCTTCAAACTTAGTAGGGGACCTTAGCCCCTCTCTATCCGTTGTAACGGTGCGCGATTCTTGACGGGAGTTGATTCCGTTTTCCCAGATCGATCCACACAATCTTCTTGCCTTTTTTCTACAGCCGGGATGATGGATTTTCTTATCTGGTTCTTCTTTTCTAGTGTGTCAAGTCTCTGCTACGAATACGTGGTATTCACCGTCTCTGGTACCTTGGAGAGTTTTATCTATTCATCCGTTTGATTCTGTGAAGTTAGAAAGCAAGTCTCTTTTGAGGAATGCGCGCAACTGGCGTGGGCGAATCTGGCGTAACAAAGCCCCTTTCTTCCTATTAGCTCAAGCCTATCTTTTCAGAAATTAGAAAGCTTTATTTCTCTTCTGGGCTGCTGCCTTCTCTAAAATGGGCCTTTTGGTTTTGCGGCGCAAAGAGCGGAGTTGGAGGGGTATCTCCTCTTGTTTTTTCCCCCAACTCCGTTCTTGTCGCCACTGGGGCCCCCCCCTGACCTGTAATAATCCCCTGAAGAAAATTTTGTTCCTTCCAACATTTTCCGAGTTTTGTTTCAAATGAGACCATTGATCCCCTTCGATGGCCCCCTATGGCTTCTCTTTTTTCCCCACCATCCTCCCCCTTCTTTTCCGCCCCCTTTTCTTGACACCCACCCCTGTAGTTTTCTTTTAGGAGTGGAATTCGTAAGAATGTTCTGCAGTTCTTTCTTCAGTGCAACACGAGTGTTTTGATGAGTTTTCTCTTCCCCCCTCCTTACGCTTACGTTCTCTTCTTAATTTCCCCCCCTCAATGTCCTGAGAGAGGACCTGTTGCCTTCCCCCCTTCATTAAGGTCCATCGCTTAACGTGTGCGTTCTCCCAAGTTGGCTCGATGATGGATACGTGACCCCTGGCGCCTCACATCCCCCTTGACGGCGCCCTTTTTTGGAGGCGATGGATTAATGGTCTGCGGGTGATCTGGATCGGATGTTGTCTAACTTGCGGTTCCTGTGTGTCCTCCTTTCCACTGGCTCCTTTCAATCTTTTCTGCTCCCTCCCAGAATTCATCTCTTTCGAGTTCGGTTTCCAAAAGAAATTTTAATGAAACTCACATTTTCCCTTTTCCCCCATTGAGCTGTTTCTTGTCTCTACAGATACTTTCGTTTCCCCCACCCAGAAACCCCTGGCACCGCTTATACGACTTCTGAAGAGCACGATGAAGGCCCTGCTCCCCCCCCCCCCCAAAGTGTGCCCTTCTGGTTTGATTTGAACCCCCCGAAGTTCCTTGTTCAATCCCTGCTTTCTTTTCAAAGCGTCACCTCTCTTTTCCTCCTCTGTTTATCTGTGACCTCGGTCTCTCAGGAATAGGGACCTCTCCTTGTTATTGTTCACCTCCAACCCGTAAAACTAATCGAATTTTTGTATGACATCCTGTTTATGCTGCAGCGTTTCGTCACCCCGCCTTTAGGGTTCCCTTTTTTTTTTTTGAGGTCCCCTGATCGATATCTATACAAGAACTAATTCCCCCCTTGTACAAAAGTCTGTGTAATTTCCCCAGAGGAAAGTCACTAGAAGTCGGCTGAATCTTGTTCGTTTTACTCGATGCTTGCAGCGCCCCTTTTTCATCTTTTTTCCAACCGGAAACGCAATTTGCTTCGACCCCCTACCAGCGTCCCCGCCCTTTCTTTTTCCCCACCGACGCCCTAAAGCTCGGCTCTTTTTCTTGTTTCGCGAGCCCCCCCCCCCCCTGGTTTCACTTTTCTCCCTCGAGCCACCCTGGGTCCCTGAGCAACCGGCCCCCCTTAAGGTCTTCAAAATGTCCTCGTCTCCTTTCTTTTAGGTACGCCCCTTAATATCATGCGTTATTAGACTCATTTCCCCCTTATTTTTTTCCATTACCATCTCAGTCCCGTGTTAGACATTTCTTTTTTTTCTGATCTTCCCTCAACTCCGAATAACTCCTTGCACCAATGCGTGTGGGTGTCAAGATTTTCTTGAATCCATCGTTTACTGCCTTGTCTCCCCCCCTTTTCCCCTCTCATCTTCTTTCACTGAATCAAACAGGTTATCCGGTTGTATAAGAATTTCGGAAATCTATTTTTTTTCCCTTTCCTTCCCTTTTGTTTACAGACATCTACAGTGGCGGGCCAAACCCTTCCCAATTGCGCCCTTGTCACGGTTGCAACCCCCCTCAAATTTTCCCTTCCAGTGCAAACACATTCCAGCAGGTCCCTTCATTCCAGCACTGCCTCCATAATCGTTCTTCGAATGTGATTTTTTACCTCCTCCTTTTCTCCCATCAGCTCCGCCGTATTCCACTCCGTGTTCGCAATCTCCTTCCCCCCCCCCCCCCTCCCGTTCAGCATTAAAGACCCCAGCACTTCGTTCAGTCCATAAAACCTGCTAGGCAATATTTTTTACTCGCCCTGAAGGTTCCATCGTATTTATTACCTCCCCCTTTATCCCTGCCGATTCCCCTCAGTCAATTCCCCAGCTTCTCTCCAGCAGCCCCTGTTAATCCTCCCTTGTTCCATTTTATCGTTTGCTGCCGGAGATCCCCGTCTTGCACCGAGTGTACCAAAAAGAGATTCCTTTTCTCTTGTCGCTCTCCCCCGGAATTTGGACCATCGTCCGTATGGTTCCTCCCACCGATCTCTCAAGACCCTTTCCTTTAATTTTTTCCCCCCTCCCAAGATTTCCTTCAATCGCCCCGGGATGGAACCTTGCTTAATTCAACCATAGTAACAATTTGTCTTCTGCAATGCCAAACACTGAATTTTTTCCACATGGTGAGATAAGGAATGTAATCCTCTCTCCCCCCCTTCCCCTCCCTTTTTTTTTTTTTTTTCGACTGATCGGAGCCATCAGGTTGATTCCGAACTTTGGCAGTGAACCTTTTTCCTACTCCCCCCCCAGGTTGTGACGATTTTATTTGATCCTATTTCCCCATCCAGTCGATTTCGGACCGTTTATCTTCTTTTTTTATGGCTAGGAAGCTTCCGAGAATTGAGCGATAGGTTCCTTATTTCTCCTTTTTCCAGCCCTTTTCCCTTCCCCCCCAGATGCCGTTTTTCCTTTTTCTGACCCATTAATCCGTTTGTACCCGCGGAGACGGAGAGGTCGCTTTTTTTATCCTCTCACTCCGATCCCAAGTGGAAAAGATTCCTTATCAGCCCCTTTCTTTTTTCTCTCCAGCTGGTTCTTGCTGAGATTTTCGGGCGGCTACATACCAGTGTCTAAACCTGGTTTTGAGAACCAGGGATCATGCAGATCGTTTCTCGGTTGTGGACGTTCCCCCTCCCTTCCTTTCCCCCTTTGCTTTGAATTACGAACGGTCGTCTCGACGCTTTCGAACACCCTTGATCCTTCGTTTTTCTTAGAGAGTTTGTATCACCTTTCTCTTCCGAACATTCCTTCCCCGAGCTGGTTCCTTTGCCTTGTTTTTTTTCCGGGCCCTGGAATGGAAAGTCTCCTTGTTGGAGGGTTTTTTTTTTTTTGCATTCCTTTACGGGCCCAATTGACGGGGTTTTCCGCACTGGATGATGTTTCCCTGTTTCTTTTTTTCTTAGGTCACTTCGGTACTTTTTACAACTTCAAGTAAAATATGTTGCTTTTTTTTTCCCTATGCAATTCGCCGGCTGAGTTTATTTTCATGTTTGCCAACAGGGAATGGATGTTTTCTTCCATATGGACATCATCCCACCCAAGCTGTTGTGCCCTTCGTGAGGTTCTTTCGGAGTGGACTTGAATCTGTCTACTTAGTTTATGTCCTTTCACCCCCTTCTTTGGACTAGTCGCGATCCGGTCAGGCTACGATGAGTTAATTTTCTAATGGGCTCTTCCTCCCTGCGGCAAGATTCCTGGTTTTTCGACTCATTAATCCATCGACGTCCCGTGTGCGCGTCTGTCCTTAGTTTTTTGTTTGGTCTCTTTCGAGACTTGGGCCCCCTAGGACTACCGGAACCCCCGCCGGTCCGGAAGCTTGTAGGCGTCGCCTGGCTTGGGCGATTCGGTAGGCTCCTTTACTCTTTTCCTTTTATAATTTTCCTTTCCTCTGCAGAGCTTGTACCGACGACAACAAGAATATTTTTTTAATGCGGTTTCGAGTGACTGTCCCTCCCCTCTCCCCCTCGGTCACCTTTCCCCCCCCCACTTTTGCAAGGTTGGTTACCCGAGGATCTGAGTATCCTTTATAAAGATATTCCAACTGAAAACCCTTTCCCCACCTCTACGCACCCCCCCTTCGGGGTTTAGAGCACTGCTGCCCCCTCCCCAGCCCCAAGGATGTTTCCTAAGATCAAAGTGTCTAATTTTCTTTTTTTGGATCTTTTTTTTTTTTTGACGACGTTGCCAATTTCTCACTGCCCCCTTCGAACGCGTCACATATCCTCCTTTTCCCTCCTCCCGTGTTCTCTCTCTCTTGACGCTGTTCTCAAAGTCCAGCATAGTTGGAGTAACTGAAATTTCCCCCCAAGGTTAACCTCCTAAACCTTTTCTCTGTGTTGTATAATCCTGGCCCGCTTGTTTTCCGTGCTCGTCCCACCCTCTTGTTCGATAGTTTTTTTTTTTCTTCCTCATTCTGCGGTAGATTTATACTCATATACCCCTTTCGTGTTTCTGCCACCGTAACAACATAGTGTATGGAAAAAGGTCTTTTTTTTTTCACTTCCCCGTATGACTTCTTTGTCTTCGTAATTTGAGTTTCTTTCCCCTTCCTGCCAAGTTCCTTACCCCCCGTCTTAATTTTTCGACCCTCCCTCCTTCCCCCCGATCCAATTCGTTAATGAAAAATAGATGCCTTCCAACCTCCCTCCTCGTGCTGTTTCCGTTATTGTCGCCCACCTGGTTTCACGTCTCCTCCTCCTTTCCAACCTATCCTCTTGAACCTCTAGTTTGAATGCCTGATCTGCAACATTTCCTTACCTGACAGTGGCGGGAGTTCCGACATTTAAGAGAACACCCTTCGTTCCTTTTCTGTCTGCGACTAATTCTCCAGTTGCTCCCCCATACCCTGCCCTGTAGTCACTCTGCTTTTTTCCCTGACGGACCCCCCATCCTCCCCCACCCTCAACGGCCCTTCCACCACCCGATTGCCTGTCCTGAGGTTAATGACTGTTTCCCCTTGAAATCTCCCTTCCCCTCCTCTCCATCTTCGCCAAAATAGGTGGAAGATGTTGTAATTAAGTCTTTTCGTAAGTAACGGATTGTCCCCTTCATTAACCCTCTCCCTTGACCCTCCTACCTTTTGAGCAAAAAACCACAACCAAACACCACCGTTTTTTTTTTTTTCTTCTTCACAACCTTCCCCGTCCACCGCGCGATCGCCGGCAAACCCACATTCCAGGGCCAGGTGACCTAGTTCCCCCCCCTCCCCCCAACCCCCCCCCCCACCCCCCCCAAAACCCCACCCCCCCCCCCCAACACCCAACCCGCCCCCCCCCCACTCCCCTTCTTTTTTCATGTGAGTGACTCTGATTCCTCCTCTCGGATAACTCAGTTTTTTAGAAAGAGTCGCCCCTCTCGCCATGCTCATTCACTTCCCAGAGCCCTTGGTCTCACGACTCCCCATGCATTTTCCTTTCACTATTGCCGCACTCCAAGCTTTATCCTATTCGTCATGTACACATTCCCCCCCCCCTTGAAAAGATTATCCAGTTCCTTGCGTGAAGTCCTTTCTCATTGCTTCCCGTTCGTTTGACTGAACAAAACTCCCAGTCGCGCCCGTCTTTCAGTTTTCCCTTTTCTGTTTCCGACCTACACGACGTTCTCTGCCCTTCCTTAGGGAACAAGATTCCCCTCAACTTCCTGTGTCCCTGTTCCATGCACCCGCAATCCGAAAACCTTCGAACTGACTGGATGGAACCGTAATTCCCCTCCCATACCCTGGTGGTAAAGTAGTTCGCATCACTTTCGAATCCATGGCGAGCTTCCAATCTCCTCTCTTCTTGTCCTCCCTTTTTTGTTTTATTTGCTCTTTATTAACGTTATTTTTCCACTTCTAGAAGCTTTTTTGGTTTCCTTTGTGACTACGGACAACCCTTTTGACTATGTGAACTTTCTTTCCCCCCCCATGATTTGGTTATCTCTTTACTTGAGCTGGAATCTCGGCCCGGAGACCTGCTAGGTACGATCGGGTCTGAGGCCCGGTCCCCTCCCCCCTGAAATTTCCCCCCCTTTCCCTTCGTGGATAGAACATAGCGACGCTTTCCCCTTCCCCTTGATTTGATGACGGTGATTTTTTTATCAGGCACCCGCCCTATCCCCCACGGGAACAAGATTCCTTTCCTACAGCAAGTCCTTCTGATATCAAGTCTGGTCTTTTTGAACACTTTCGGCTTCTCATACTTGTAGTAATGATGGCTTTCCTCTCCCTGGATTATTCCCTCCTTGAGCGGTGGCGTCGTCCTATGCTTCCGTGGGGACGTGAATGACGACGCCCCTGGCGTTTTTGTCGCTGACTGCGAACACCTGCAGGGCTTCGTGTTCATCTCGACTGTCTGAGTCTATCTTTAAGTCCAGTCTGATATTCCGACATTATACCCAGACGTCTCTACGGCTTCTTCGGATCGGGCTGGCTGGAGGGGTTTGCCCCTGAGTTTTTTCTTTTGTGACTCTCGGCGTGGGTATTTTCACTGGCCGGGATTGTCAAGTGTTTGCCTTCCCCTCTAAGTCACAGCGTTGCGCAGGACTGTAGTTGCCAAAGTAATCCCCCCCACATTTTCCGAGTTCTGTTTTCTTCATAATTGCGAAAGATGCCACCGTTAGCGTTTTTTTTTGACTGATTTACTTTTAAACTAACGCTTTACCCTTGTCCAACCCCCCGATGGGGTATGGCATCTTTTTTTTTCTTTTTTTTCGGGTTGTCACTTCTGTCAGCCTGTCTACCTTTCTTTCGTTATGGTCCCCTTCAACCCGGCGTGGACTCGCGCACCAGGTCTCCCCCTCGTTACTTTTCCTTCATTACGGAGGACTTGATCGAAGAGGAAAGTGCGACTCAGTCTCTCCCCCCAGTTCGTGTCTTTCTTGAGCCGGTGGCATATGCAGACGTTTTTTTTTTGAAGAAGAGGAACGGTCACACTAGCGGCGGAAGCTTTGGAGGCGTCTCTTTGTCCTTCCTTCTCTTTCGAGGTTCTAGGTCGATGTCGTAACTTGCTGTTCCATGTTTTTCCCCCATAAGGAAATGGGCCTTTTTCAATTCCTTCCCGACGCTCCCGCTTACGTTTCGGTCACGCGCGCCCCCTCCCCCGGAAATTACCCACTACTTTCTTTTCCCCCGGGTGGCTACCCCCTGCGTGGGATCGTTATATGCATCCTTTCTTTACCTTTCCCGAAAAAACTTTTTTCCCCCACCGTACCTATTACCCTGAACCCAACTTGGGACGAAAAAAAGACTGCAGCCCCTCCTTCTTTCCCCCCTGATCAACAAGTGGACAGATTACCGTTCTTGGTTGATTGAACCCTGTCAGTGACCCCCTTAATTATATATGACTGGAAGACGTCACTAGATCCTCTCTCCTCCTCCTCGTGTTGTGAGCTCTTTTTTCCTCCCCTTTTCCTCTTTCCTAGAAGTACGAAATTAGGGTTTTAACCCGTCAATATGAAATTGTCCCACGCCTTTTTCGCTTGATCGTCCCCAAGCTGTCGATAGTTGTCGGTGCTATTTTCTGTTCTTAATATACTCACCCTCCCTTTCATACCCCAGCTCGTTTACCAACCCTTGTTTCATTTCAACCCTTTTGAGAGTATGTTCCCGTCCCTCAAGATTTTTCTTCTTTTTTCGGTCCTTTGAACTGTCCTTTTCTTATGAAACAAAAGGTCACTACTTAGCGCCCCAATCCCCCTGTATACGTACGCCGAACCTAACTAATCAATCGACGCCCCCCAAACAGATTCCTCTCTCCGTGTAGTCTCTGATCCACCGTTTTTCCGTTCCATCAGAGCCCCCTTTTTCTCCAGTTTCCCCAGTTACTAGTCTTTCTGATTTCCCCCCCTTTTCTTAGCCAGTGATGGGACATAAATTAAACGAATTTTCTTAAGAATGATTTTTCCCTTTTCCCCCTCCTCACTCATGCAAGATTTGTTCCTACCATAAATCATGGTATCCCTTGCTCGCCTTAACTCCTCCCCCGAAATCCGGCCCTTCATGTGGTGTCAAGATTGATTCTAAATACTTGTTTTTCCCTGTTTTCAACATGACTCATCCATCCGCCGCGATCACTACCCTGAATTACTGAATCCACCACTCCCTTGTTCTAAGTTCCTTCCGCTTGTCCAAACGTCCCTGAACCTGCACCTTATGTTCGACCTCATTTCAGCAACTTGTGACCTTGCCCGTTCCTTTTTCCCCCCCCAGCCCCGCCGCTCTTCAACCCGGAAAAGGTTCGAGAAGTAATCGCCTTCTAATAATTTTAGAATTTGATATACTCGGTGTGATCCACTCGCTCTCCAGTCGCCGTCACTCCTTTTCTCCCTTTTCAGCGCCCCCCTTCTCCCTCTTTTCTTTTTAATCCCCTGGCAACTGTTTACACTTCACGACCCCCCAAACGTCGGAAAGAGATTCCTTCCAGCATTGTCCTCCCTTCTTTCTTACCAGTTCGTAGCCGCATCGTCTTGTCCACCTCGTCAATACCTCCCCAGTCTTTCTTACCTCTCCTTTTCGGACCAGATCCTTTTTGACAATTTTCCTTTTGTCCTTAGAAAAAACCACTAGCGCCCTCGTTTACAACACGGATTTCTTCTGGGTAGACCCGTTTATTCTTTTTAGAATTGCCTGCGTCCGTATTTTCCCCTTTCCAGCACATTTTCAAAGGGCCCCCCTGTCCTTTCCCCCTTTCCATCGAATAAACGAAATTATGTCTGTCAAATGAGTAATTCACCTCCCCCCCTTTCCCCAATTTTCAGTAGTCACCCCTTGCCAAACTTCTCCCGGCGAGAACGTTAATGTAGCCTTTTCTTCTTCCTTTCGTTGTGTGTGTTCGCTTAATCAAGGTTGAAAGTTGTGCCCATTCTCTTTCAACTTTTGGACGATGATTCCTTTCCATCCCCCTTCTAGTTCGAAGGTTTATTCCTGGCATTTCATGGCCGTCTTGAAGGTGCTGAGCAAGAGATCGGAGTCTGTAGACGTTTGACTCCCCCCTTCCCCCCCCTTTTCCCCCAATGCCGTTGTCTTGACACCCCCATAGCGGAACCTGTTGTCAACTGGGCTTCGACGGTAGTTTTTCCCACGGCAGCACCCCTCCGATCACGTTGACACCAGATTCCTTCTCTAAAGCACGTAGAGCCTTTCCTTATTGACGGTGTACACAGGCTCTCTGGTAATAACAGCTTGTCGTCCTTTCTCCATTCTGACCGGATCTCTATATTTTTGATAGGTGGCCGTTTCAAGACAATCAGTGCTCCTTTTTCGAATCTCTCCCTTGTCGCGGGCTTGCAGCACACCCCCCCGTCCGACTGGTCCGCGAGTGATCCCCTTCCGAGGATCTTTCCACATTCTCCCTTCATGATGGGCAGGGCGTATGACGTTCGTTTGGGTCCCTCATGTGTTTCCCCTGTCCTAGAGAGAGGCAGTGGTTTTCTTTGTCTTTTCTGGGAAGGGCTTCTGGTGTTTGATTCAAGACCCCCTGGATTGAGGAGGGAACAGCTGTGTCCTTTTCTTCGGTCATCCATTGCCCCAGCCTTAAGGCCCTTATTATAATCGTTTTCCTCTGTTGGACTTCCCGTCCCTAAAAAATGCCTTCGCGGGCGATTTGTGATTTCAGGTTGCAACCCTGGAACCTCTTTCCCCTGAAATATTGCACCCACGCTTAGGGGGAGGTCTTTTCGGAGTCCTTTCGGCCAGCCTGCCCCTTCTGTCAGTTAGGCCACAGGCGTTGGAGAATCCTGTTTCACCTACCTCAGTCCATTCCTTTTCCTCCCCATCCTTTCGAGAAGAGATTAACATGTTTTAGGCCCTAGCTTTGTGGCGTCTGGAGAACCCTTTTGGCCTGATGATTTTTTCTCGTGACCCTTTGGACAGAGTCCCCTTCCGCCTTTTGGCGGCCCTATTGATTGACCTTCGGCGTTTTTGGTCTCTGGATCGGTACCAGTCGACCATTCTTTTCCGTGTTTCATAAGGTAACCTCTCTGCAAGTCCAGCTTCCGGCCCTCCGACTCAAAGAATTCTGATCGCTTCCTCGCCAAAGCAATGTCGACCAAATGGTGACAAGTGCTAACTAGATTTTTGGGGATTGTATCAGCCCTACTTCTTCTTTTCTAAACCCTTTTCCCCCCCGTCCACCTCAATATCTCACCTCGGGGTTGGTTTCTTGAGTTCTCTCCAGCAGGCCAGGATGTGCAGATCCCAACAGTTGAATAAGTTTTTGTTGGATTTTCCAGTTCTTACTCCTCTTTGCAATGAGTAGAAATCCCTCTCTCCTATTTTCCTGATATACTTTTGGTTGTTGGCCTCTCTCGAACGTTTTTTCCCCTCATCCCTTAATAGAGGAAGTTTAAAATTCGGGTTACACAACACCCCCCCCGACAATTCTTCCTGCTTTGTTCCTTCCTTTCGACTTTTTCTTTTTTTTAGTGCCACCGAAGTGCAGGAGTGCCAGGTTTTTTTCTGTAACCTTCTTGTAGATGTGCCCTACGTTCCTTTGTTAGCAACTTGAACCAAAGTTGGTTTTTTAACCTTTTTTTCCCTCGTCTTCCGTACACGGCTGTCGAATTTCTTTTGAGGACCCGTACCTTGTGCCTCAGTTCCTCTTTTTCCTCCCCAAGGCTCTCCTCTAAACTCACTATAACCGCGCCGAAGTCAGGACCCAATCGACGCATCACCCTCTCGCCTTTTTCTTCCTGGTTAAGTCCGTTTTCGAAAAGGTTTCCCCTTTTCCCTCACCGTATAAACTCCTCAAAGTTACTCTCATGGCTTCTTTTTTCCCCGACAACATTCAGCTCCGTTCTTTGGTCTTTCCTCCAGTCCATATGACCCTCTCTCTTTTCTTTCTAGAATTTTACACGCCGTTGTTGCCGTAATACCCCCTCACCCAGTCTGACCACTTCCCCCGCAAACCTCCGGCCTCACAAGCGTTGGTGTCTCCCTTGATCAGCGTCTTCTTTACCCCCCCCTGAATCTCCAATCGCCTTCTCACAACCAGGAAATAGGGGAGACCCCTGTTTAATTAAGCTTGCTTCACCCGTCGGATGACCTTCCTTCGCCTTCACGCTGTTTCACTCCTCCTTTGTTTTTTCTACAAAACCCGCAATTCTTCCAATTGTCAAAATAAACGCGCCCCTCCCTTTTTTTCTCCCTTGAAAACCCCCCCTCAATGCCAAGGTCCTAGAATTCACAGCCATGCACCCTTTTCAGTCTCTCCTTTTTGCATACTTTCCCCGCTGCGCTTCCTTTGAAATCCCTGTTCGGCAAACCGTCCGTGCGTCGTGCTTTTCCTCCCCCGCTTATGTCTTTCCCCTCCCCCCCCCCCAACGGATATGAATAGATCCTCCTTCAGGGTGTTAGGTACGAAAGAGGACTTATACCCTTATTCTTCGATTGTACACCCTTCCCCAACCGTGATCTCCGCAGCATTGAAATTACTTTCCCAGTCCTCTTTTTCCCCCCCCTTTTTTCTCCGGACGTTGCTGCCGGCTCAACGTCGACCCCGAGCAAGAGGTTTCCCACCCTTTTTTCCTTGGTGAAATATCCCCACGCAGGCAATTTGGCGAACTTCCCTTTTTTTCCTTGCTCTTCCCTTTCCGCACCGCCTCTTACCCACACGTCTTCCTTCAACCTCCCTCCCCCTGTCTGGAACAATTTTACCCCCCCTCGTCACAACTGGTTGTTTGTCACCATTGAGCCCTCCCCCCCCCTTCCATCCAACTTGGACGACGTAATACACTATATCTTTTTTCTTTTCCCTCCTTGTTGTGTTTGAAGTCTCGATCGGACAAAGGCATCCTCCCTGTTGATTCAGAAGTGTTTGTTTTCTGCCTTTTCTCAGGACCAACAACGTGTGGTCGATGATTTGAAAATCATGGTCCCCCCCATTCGCTTTTTTAGAAGTTTTTATTACGATGCTTGCGCTGGTGGCCTCTCCCCTGTAGACTTTTTCCCTCTTGGGTATGCATACGGTTCCATTTACCATGAAGTGTATGTAGACCCCATCTCCGGAATCCGTTTTCCCACCGGGTGACTCTGCCTACGGTTTTGATATTCCTTTCCCCGCCACCTCCTCCCCCCCCAAGTGGAACAAGGATTCTTGACCCCCCTCTGTGGTCCTTTTAGCTGGTTCACGTCTGGTGTACAAGGGTCTTCGGTTACGATATTGTCATAATCTCTGGTCCCTCGCCGAGAAGTTTGGCTCCCCTTTGAGTCGGTTTCTTACCCCAGTGATCCATTTGATGTGCCTTCACTGCAATGGGCGGATGTTAGCGACGTTTGGCCTCCCCATGGATTTCCTCCCCTTCTGAATGGACGATTTGATAAAAATCCGAGGATATTATCTTCTTAATGGGGAAGGGGGATAGACTTCTGTCACCTGTTCCTGGAATGTGTTTTTGCCTGTTTCTTCCCTTTCCTGAGTCGTTGGCGGGGTCGGTTGACCCTTCCGGTCCCTTGAGCAATTGATCTCCCCCCTCACCACCGGATGCGTCGTGTGGACCCCCTTGCCTTTTTTGGAATCTTCCTGCCCGCTTTTAATTACCATATTATACCTTCTTTTGGCTTCTCCTGTGATTCTCTGGCGTGGCTTTTCTTTCAGTTGCAAACCGGAGTTACACCCCTCGGGTTTTTCCTTCCCCCCTTTGTGGAAGGGTTTCGGTTCGTTTTCGGCTTCCTGGGCGTCTCGGTTAACCCGGAGAGTTATGGGCTTGCCCCCCACGGTCGTGGAGAATCTCCGCTACCCAGACCCTCCGTCGCCGCTCCCCCCTTTAATTCCTTTTTTTCTCCCCCCCCCCTCTCCTCGAAGAGGCAATGTTTTGCTGATAGGAAATAGCTTCCCCGGGTGCGAAGTTTGCTTCTTTTCCCCAGTTTTTCCTCTGGATTGATGGAGTCCGCGGTGCGACTTACTAGGCCCCTCCCCTCCCCGACTTTTCTTTTTCGATTCTTCCTTGCTTCGGGGCGAGCTCTTAAATTGAGGTTTCTTGTTTCATACCTTCCTTTCCCCGCTGCAAGCCTGACTACTGAACAAAAGTAATTCATCCTCGCTTTTTAGAGGCACTCCCCAAGAGCTCCAAATGGACCCCATCAACTTTGGTTAAAATTTAAAAAAATGAGCTGTTTCCTGATCCCTCCCCTGCTAGTTCGTCCCAGAACACCCCTTTTTCCCCGTGTACCATACCCCCCCCCTCCCACTTCGGTGTCTTTTGCATCAGCGCCAGTCTTGTGAAGATCCCCCCCTCCCCTTATGGGTTGGCGAAAGAAGTTCGGTTCCCACCTCTCTGCATGGAAGTCCACGCGTCACAATCCCCTCTTGTTCCATTTTGTTGTTTTTGATGATGACGAGTTCCTCTGGACTCCGTAACGTTTTGTACCCCATCCCCCCTTAATTAACTTTTCCTTTTTTGATCTGAGAGCTCTAAGGTTTTCCCCCCTCAGTTGTTTAGTATCTAGGTGCCCCCCCTTTTTTTTGTTTTCTTTTCCCCCCCTCTGCTGTAGACTTCTAATATATCCCCCCTCCGGCCACCTTGCAAAAAGGGTTTCTGGACCCTTCCATTCTTTTGGCGCTTTTTCAGTCATCAAAAGATCGGATTGTTATTGTCTTCTTACCCCGCTTTTGCAGAGCTGCCAGTTTTTCTACCCCAACACCCCACCCCCTTCCTCCCCTTATAGACCTGCCCCTTTTTCTTCCCCCCCGCGCCGCAAGGCATCAATTCTACTACTACAACACAGCTCTTCTCCCTTCCCTCTGTGCTTTACGATTCTCAAAAGGTTTTCTCACGAGCCCGTCTAAGAAGCGCCCCCCCCCGTCCCTCTCTTGACTAAGAGTGTCCCTATCTCGTCCCGTTGAGGGGGTCCGCAGTAAGATTCCAAATCTTCTCCCAGAGTGGTAAGACTCCTCCCGTTGTTTTATACCCACCCACACCCCCCCGTAGACCGGTCGGTCACGGCAAACTCATCCAACCCCCCTTTTTCCCCCTTCCAAGAGTGTGGGTTCAAATCTTAATAGTTGAAAACTTTCCTTAATACATGTTTTCCTGAATCGATTTTTCCTCCCAACGAACTGGGGAGATCTGGTAACCATCTTGTCGGCAATACCGGCGACTCCTTAGCTTTGTTTTCACGCATCATCCAGCTTGCCAAACCAAGCGTCCTCCTTTCTTGAAACCCCCCCCCCCCCACAACGTATATTCGCGCACCCCCACATCATCAATTTGCTCTTAATACTACCGACTACCATCACTAGAAGGATATCGGTTTGTCCCCCCGCTCGCCCTTCGCGGGAATTGTTCCGCCACGTTTCTCCCATCCCGCGCCCCCTTGAGTCTCCATCCCAAATCCACTGCTTCGGTACCCCCCTCCCCCGAGATTTTCTGAAATAGATTCCGTAATGAATGAGCCTTCCCTGGTTCCCGACAGAGACCGCTTTTTTAGCGCCTCTGACCTCTATTCTTTGCCAACCC
>Ga0179591_1159953_pt1 | contig 17759 bp, 14 predicted proteins | sample CZOMad2_1_08_16f_FD_182891 | JGI IMG/M metagenome (GOLD analysis project Ga0179591, IMG submission 182891) | Vadose zone soil fungal communities from Angelo Coast Range Reserve, California, USA - CZOMad2_1_08_16fungal (PacBio error correction) | ecosystem: Environmental > Terrestrial > Soil >... | reverse complement strand
TTTTATTCTCCCATACTTCTTCCCCTTCTCAACTACGACCCGGGAACGCGCTTACAGTTCAGTCTTTTTCTCTCTGTGCCCACAGGATCTCCCCTAATCTGCCCGGCGATACTGCGTCCTTGGAGCTCTTCGCTTAATCGGGTTTCTTTTTCTTCTTATACGGTCCCCCCTCCTTTTTTTGAGACTCTTTTTTCCGAACCGTAGCCGCGGAGAGGGTTCTTGTCCCTCCCTTCATAGACGTTTAGGAGTAGATCAGAATCCTTCAAGTTCTTTCTAGATCTTTTTTGCGAAGTATAGTCCCAAGTTCCCCCCCCTCAAGTTTCGGACTGCCGGCTCCCGCTCCGTCTGCTTTGCAATTTCGACGAACGTTCACAGACGTTTATCTCTCCGGTCTCGTCCTTCACAGAAGGTATGCACTTTTTTTTTCAGCTTTATTTCCAGCTGAAGCATTGAATGCTTTTCCGTTTTATGACAGACGCGCTGTTCAGATGGCATCCTGGTCTTTTCGCCCGGCGCGTTGACTCTTTGGCGTGCATTTCTTTTTTTCGCTTCTTTCTAGACCCAAGATGACGGCGACGATGCTAGATGTTGCCTTTTCCTCGGAGCCCCGGTGGTCTACTCTTATTCGATCCATAGCTTTTTAACATTCGCGTTTTTATTTGATCGCGCCTTCCTCCCGTCTCTCCGAGGTGGTCATGACCAATGTGGATGTTGCCTTTGCTCTCCTTTCACCCTCCCCCCCCAAAAAGTTCCCTCCAGGGGCTACTGAATGCAGGTCACCTGACGGTCTGGTCCCTCTTTCCCTCCTCGTCATTTTTTCAAGATCGGATCCTTTTTATTGATTCCCCCCCCCTTACGCACTTTGGCGGAAGAGACCTTTGTCCACTTGGTTCAGTCCAGTAAGCCCGCTGCCTCGTCGTTAAAGCATTTTGATAGTTTTTACGAGCAGCTTTCACCTGTTCCCCTGCTTGGAGTCGAACGGACCCCAGTCTCCTTCCCCGCTTTGTTTTTTCCTGAAACTGGCAAAAATAACCTCTTAGACCTCTTCTTCGAGGTTTCGGAGAGATCGACGAGATTCCGCTTTTTGTATTTTTCAATCTTCTTTTATGCACCCCAGCCGTAGAGAGCTGACCTGGCTTCCTATTCGCGTAGATCCTTTTTTTGTTTTTCTTTCCTCTTTCTTGGCCTCACCGTTGTGAGAGGCGCAGCTTCTTTCGTGACGGATCTTTAGAAGTAGCAAGAGCTAGGAGACTCGTTCTCTGTTTAACTTCCCAAGCTCCTTTTCTTTTGGAAGGCTCTCTTTCCACTTTTCCCGGCACTCCCCTCCGGACGCGCTGAGCTATCCTTCCTTTCTTGCTCTCCGCGGGGGGTGTGAACGACTCCCATAGTCGTCCCCTTTTCCAACCCCCCCCGGTCTTTCCCCCTGGATTTCCTGGTCGGTTTTCCCACCCCCCTTTTGCGGGTAACCAATCGCCCCAGACCTCCCCGTGCATGTCCCTCCGCCTGCGGACGGCAGGTTCCTATCCTACAACACCCACAGGCGAGGCATTCCTGCTTCCTTTACCTTTAGCAGAGGTGACTTCTCGTCATAAACTAAATTTTTGACTTCTTCCCCCAATCGTCATCGGCTTGCCTGGGATTCTTTTTTCCTTTCGAGATTTGCAGCTTCGTCTCCTTCTCCCGCCCTTTTTTTTTACTCTCACGTCGAGTCGTGCACGTAGAGACGCTTTTCTCTTTTCCTGTCCCCCGTTTCGTAGCAAACGCATTGGTCGAACGCAGGAGAGAGCCTTTTTTCCCGTGCAAGTGGCCGTTTCCCTCTGCCTTCACTTTCCCCCCGCCGACACGCCTTTTCCTCTTTTTTCCTTCCTTTTCTAGACCGCCGACAGTTATAGTATACAGCTTCTCCCCCCTCGGCAAGAGGACTCGCGCATAGGGCCCAAGGAGAAGTTGCCTGCGGTTCTTCTGAAAGCGTCCCTCCTTTCTGAGAGGATCGCCATCATCCTTCGCCTCCTCTTGCCAGAGTAAGGCGAGGTCAAATCACTTTTGATCTAAATAGTGTTATCACGTCCGGTGACCTTTCCACCCCGAGGTTACACCCTTTTTCCTGTGGAGCGTTCGACTTCCTCCTTCTTAACCCCCCATGACCATGTTCGAGCAGTTTTTTCTCCTTTCGGAGGCCATGTTAGCTCGGCGAACGTTTTCTGAATTTCTCGCGTCGGGTAATTCGATCTCGTCCTTTCTGTAGTTTTTCCTTTAGCAAGTGGATTTTTTCTGGCAACTTTTTCCTTTACCATTTTCTCTGTAAGCCTGGTCCCCTATAAGAGGAGGCGGCGTAGTTCTCTCCTCCTCTTCTCTGTGATAGGCCACGAAAAAGTGCTCATCCGCGGATTGCCCCCCTTATGAAAAACCCCCCTAGTCTCATTGAGGACTTACCTCTGTTTTCTCCTAAACGCAATCGACGATGGAACAGCTTAACTCTGTCCCCCTTTTTTTAACAACGACTGGAAGGCGTGGAGTAAGTAGAAAGAGGACCCCTTGGTAGCCACACAACTCCTGGGAGAAGGTGCTGTGACTGTCACCTTGCCCTCGGATTCACGCCTTTTGTTTCCATATACTCTTTTTTCCCTCCCCGTTGTTGTTTTTTCTTTTCTCCCGCGAGCGTCTTGCGTTGCTGTCAGTCACGCCCCGCCAGGTTTGGTTCGCTTTTTCGTTCGTTTCCTACACGCGGCCGTCGTTTTTCGCGCGGACAGGCCTGATTCCGGGCGATTTGCCCACCTTTTTGGTGTCTTATTTTTTTTTTTTTTTTTTTTGTTTGAAGACGTTCGTTCCCCTGCCTTTCTCCCACGTTGGGAGGGCCGATTCACTATTAGTAGAAGTCTATCTGCCTCCTGCCTCTTTATGGACCGCCTTGCAGACTTCTGTCCTTTTTTTCCTCGTTCTTCCCCCTCAGGTTGAAGTACTTTCGTCGACTACCTAGATTTTCCTCTCTTCAGTGAAACACGTTAGCCTCGATCCTGGCCCCCCCCTCCCGCGCCCCCGCGTTCCTCTGAGCTAACCTCAGGGTCCGATGCGGGTTTCTCTTCCCAATCCAGCCGAGGCAGGTCACGCTATGTTTACCGGTCACGGCGGATAACACGCTGCGGAGTGTAGCACATCTTGTGGTTGAACTGATCTTGAAGAACTGATGTTTCTTCCTTTCCGATCGATGGGATCTCCTCTCCTCTTGACCACGCCTTTCGAAGTACCTCGATCGTGAATGAGCCTTTGCTCCTGCTTCTCTCGGCCCAAGCTGGGGTTTTCTCCTCTCCTTTTTGCTTTCTGTTGCGGTTCGACGAGGCGCGTGTAGATTCCTCTTTCCTCACGAGGATGTCGGACTGGTCGTAAATTGCAGTTGTCCTTGACTTTTTTTACTATTCAGCGTTTTCTTTTTCGACCCTGAGTCTCGAGGACTGCGTTCCTCTCCCTTTTTTCTTTTTCCGATCCTTTTCCAGATCTTCCTTCGGCTTCCCCCCCCTTCCGTCGCGTGTCCGGACGAACGTCTTGTGACGCGTTGTCGAATCCTGTTCAGCATCTTCATCGCGCTTTTTCACACGACTTCACCCCAGTCTTTCCTCTCTTTTTATGAGGCATGCCGTCCTTTCGTTTGTATCGCGTTAGCGGCCTTCCCCCCCAGTTTTCACTTGTTTACAGCTCGGCTGACTGAGACCCGTCCTTTCGAGTCTTGTCACTTTCTTCCATCGGCGGAGACTGCCAGGGACTTTCCCCCTCTTTTTAAACTAAAGTTTCTCCCAGCGCCCCCCGGCGGTTTTTTCCCAGCCACGTGCCTTTCAGGAACTTCTTTTTAGGACTTCGATCATCTCTTCCCCAAAAAAACGCGGACGGTGTCGCCTCTATCTTCGCGCCGTTGCCCCGTCCCCTTTTTTTCCCGCTCGTTCCTTAAAGGATCACGTTTGAAGTTCAGAGACACGAACTCCCTCCCCTCAGAGATTCGACCTGACCCCCCCCTGGTTCAAGTCTTTGATTCCGCACAACGGTGAGCACTCCTTCTCCCCTCTTCTTAAGCAACGGCTAAATCCAGGCATTGTGATAGCCGCACTCTGAGATCCCGGTTCAGCCGTCCCCTAAGCTTGTTCTCCCTCCGATTTTCAACCTCTTTTTACTCTTCTCGCGCAGACGCCCCGATCCCTGTCCAACGAAGGAACGTTTATGTTCTGGTCGTGCAGGACGGTCCAAAGCCCTCTGAGTGTTTCTTTTCCGACGCCCAGAATGCTCCGGCTTTACGGCTTGTCTGGAACCTTGCAATCGTTCCCTCTGGCTTCCTTTCTACCCAGTGACACCGTAGAGATCACTTTTGCCCGGTTTGCTCCTTCGACCGAGATTCCCCCCATTTTTCTCGCCTTCTCCCCCCCAAACTCGTCCTTACGGACCGGCCCTCATTCTATCCCCTTCTTTTACGTTGTGGTGGTTGGTAGGTAACACGGGGACGAAACGAATCCTTGACTACTGGGCCCCTGCCCTCGTCTTCCTTCTTTGAGAGTAGGATGGTCTCTCCCCGACTGAAATTTTCTTTCTTCGAAGAGCTTCGACACAGTTTGACCCCCTTCCCTTTCCATTGCAATCGTAGAGCATTTGGTTGATCTTGAGCAATAAGACCCCAGTTTGCACACTTCTTTTCCCTTCCCCCCTCCCAGACTTCCCTTCCTTGCCCCCCTACTTCACCCAGCGCGTCGGGAGATGGCTTCTCTCTTTTTCGCCTGCAGAGGGAGACTTACTAGGTGCTTTTTTCCTCTCTTTTTAGCCCTCTTTTTGATCCTTAGCCAGAGAATTTGTTGTCCGGGAACGGGTTAGCTCCTTTCCAACGCCTTCCTAGGTCTTCCCGGCCATCGATGTCGCGGGCGCTTTGCGAGACTTCTTACTTTCTTTCTTCCACTTCTGGGCCTTTCTATGATCTACCCGACGACCCTATGCTCTTCCTCCCCACTTTTTTTCGCGTGGATACGTAATAGCCTTCTAACGAGTGCTGTTCTACGTCTTCCACTCATTCTTCTCCTCAGCCTACGTCTCTCTTTTTTCTATGGAAAAACCGACAGCGCCTCATACCGGCTGAATGCGAAGTCTTTTCCCTCCCCTTTTCCTTTACACGTGGGTGACCTCAACCTGCTCTGATTGTGTTTTGAGCCGTATTTACGAAGATTCCTCTTTCCCTTTTTCTCACTTGCTCGGCTGAGAGCGGATGCGGCCATCATTGCGGGGGCGATTTGAACAACATCCCGTCCTGTCCTTTTTTTCCCCTTTCGGCTAGAAATAGTCGGTGAAGTGTGGCGCTGACAATTTTTCTCCCACCACGTGTATATAAGGATACTCGACCCCTGCGGCGACTTTTCGAACTTTTCATGGGGTGCTTGCTTTTTCTCCTTTCATATGACCAGTTTTTTCCATTGCATCAAGAAGACACGGCTGCTCTTTGGCCAAAGATGCGAGGAGAACAAGCGGTCAGAGGTCTACCCTCACATCTTCTTTTAGAGAGTTGGAGGAACCTACTCCTCCCCCTTCCAACTTTTCTTTCTTTCTTTTTCCCCTTCCTAATCCCGTTGTGTTTTTTGTTTTCGTATTCTCTGTCTGTCAGGCAACACGCCCTTTTCGGCCGCCCCTTTCTTTGAATTTTCCCCGAACTCTTCCGTTCTTCCCCCTTTAACTTGGTGCCGCTTGGCATATGGGGATCTCCTCTTGCGTCCTTAGTTGATAATGATGGGGTAAGATAGTTTCATCCTTCAGCAACCATCCAGTTTTTTCTTTAATTGTAGCGCTGGTCTTTTTCCTGATCTCTTTTGTTAAAGAACCCTTTCAGCAGGACTGTTTTCTACGTTCGAGTCAGCCCTGGAATCACCTCGACTTTGAAGGTTGAGTTTTGGAGTCATCGCCCCGCCCCCTGTTTCCGACTCTCTCGCCTCTGCAAGTGATCCCGCTCTCTCCTCCCGTATACGTCTGATATGAGAAATAATTTATAATAGTCACCCCTTTCCCTAGGTTCTTTTACCCCTTTTCTTTTCCCTCCCGCGCTTTTCCCCTCTCTTTTTGAAATGTATGTGTGCCAGCAGGATCTCAAGAATTTTCCCATTTGATTATTCTCGGCTTAGTTTTCGAACTCTTGAGATCTTCGCCTTCCCTGACCCCTCTGAGAACGGTTATTTCTCTTCCGTTTGCGCAGCGGGTTCGGGCATTCGATCGACAGTCCCCTAGTAGATCCTCCTTGCGTTTCCTACTCCCGTTGCCGGTTTTCCCCCCCTTTCCCCCCCGCCCTTCTCGCAACTCTGCGGCCACGCGACCCCTGCGCCTCCTCGCGCTAGACCGTACCGGGGTGGCCCCAAAGGTCGACGCTTTCCTTCTCGAGCGCAGGTCTTCTTTCCGCGTAAAATATGGTTTTCCCCAGCCTTCTCGTGGCTTCTTTCTGCTCCGCGTGCATCTTTTGCCCCCAGCGCAGAGCACGATACCTTTTCCATTTTTCTTTTTTTTCATAAGAGTAGCTCTACAGGCGAGTTTTCCTTTGTTTCTCCCTTCTACCTGTTGTGCGCCTTTTTTTATGATGCCCCGAGTGATGCACCAGATTTTCCCTCCAGTCTGTTTTGTGTACCGTCAGGTACTTCCCCCCTTCTTTTTGTAGAAGCGATTAGAGATATACCCAAGCGCGGTGCTCTTTGAATATGATGACCCACTGTTGCTCCCTCCTTGTAGCTCCAGATAAATTTTACCTTTTATTGCCATGCCGTACATTTTGTTGGCGTATTTCTTCCCCCAAACCCCCCCCGTTCACTAAAGGGGCTTGATGGACACTTTCCCTCATGATTGTTTTGGCGGAACTGCTCTTCCGTCGATTCGTTTCCAGATCACGATTTCTCTTTCTCCAAACAGGCAACGCCCACCGCGTGGCGGCGCGCGATTTTCCATGGTTGCTTCTTCTTCCCTCTTTACTGAGGGATTTACCCCAGCCCCGTGCTTTCTTTTTTCGCCTTTTTTCCAGTTGCTTGCTTGCGTACGAACGCCCCCCAGACTTTCCTTATTTTTCTCCCGACTGCCAACTTTTCCACCTCTGTTTTGACAGTAAAGTTGGTGAGGGTTCGGCGTTGCGACTTCTTTATTGCAACATCTTGTCTTGGAGCACCCGGTCTGCGAGTTTTTTTCCAGGGATTCCTTGAGTCCTCCTTTTTCCCTGTGTAGCAGTTTCTTCGGCTCGTAGCCGAGCGTTCCCCCTTTTCGACGGCTGCTCCTGCGCTTTTTTTTCGACCGGTCCTTTCTTTCTCTGATCTCCTCTCGGTTCTCGATTCACTTTCTCTTTCGGATTAGATATGGCCTGGAGACGTTCGCCTCCCTTTCGCACTTTTTCTCGAGCGCTAGTAAGAGCGACGCCGAGAAGCTTTTTTTTTTTTTATTTCCCCTTCCCCACCCCCCTGTCGGAACACCGTGGTTCGGTTGAACTTTTTTCTTTTTTCGACCCCCCAAGGGAGTTTACAAATCGTCCTCTCGCCCTTTTCCTCCTCGCCGAGGACGTTTCCGCTCCTCAACCCACCTTGCAGCAGCCTGTGATGGCTTTCAATTGACCCCCTTCGCAGAGGCCGATTTTGTTTATCACCCTTCCCTGGTCTTTTCCGAGGAATCGTATTAATCTTGACTCGTTTTGAGTCTTTTTTCCTTCTATTTGAGTCTTTTTTTTGTGGAACAGTCTTCGCCCCCTCTTCATACAAGAATTGCGTTCTGACTTTTTTTCGCGTCGTATTGTTACCTTCTCTTTTTCTCTCCCCCCTAAGGAGACGCACGCCGGTCCTTCTCCTCGTCGTTTTGCTTTAAAGTACGTTCTTACCGAAGGAATCCCCGCCCAATTCCTCTCCCATTCTCCTTTTTCCTCACCTTTTTATGATCTCCCGTTTTTTTCTTGTATTCAGCCCCGACGAAGGAACGCTCTCAGTCTTTCTCCCCCAGCCGCGTCCGCTCTTTTATTTTCCCCTGATACAGCAAGAAGATTTCCTTCTTGGATTCCTAATCGGCGAGCTTCAGTCCCTTCATCTTGGCCGCCATTCGCCCTTTTCGACCATTTTTCCTCCCCGTTAGTTCACTAGTTCTTTGCTTCCGACCTCTCCTTTGTTATCCGCAGGTGCAAGTTCTCCCTTCTCTGATGCGTCCCAGTGGCAGGAGTACGGGTTCCAAACTCCTTTGCACCCATTTTTTCCCTGTTCAGACTCCTTTCGGTTCGCGCCTGTGTTGCCTTCGGCAATTGAGCGCCGAAACGTTTTTTGATTTTTTTTTTGGTAATTCGATCGCGGTGTGAGTCGACAGAATTTTTCTGACAGTCTCCCTTTTTTCGCGGCTTTCCCTTCCCAGGATGTCGTCGTCGGTAAGACTCCCCCCCTCCTCGCTGTCTTGAACGAGATAGTCGGCGAACGCGTAGTGATCTTTCACGTCCCAAACGTGTTCCTACTTTTTTCTCCCTTCTCCCCCCACCGTAGAGCTTCCGATTCCCTTCCCCTCTTTTTGTGTTTTGGCCCGCATCGCCAGATGGAATACTGAAGCAGCTGAGTATGGGCTACGTCACCTTTTTTTTTAGTCCTCCTTCTCTCAAGAGAGGACCAGGGTCGCCCACCCCTCTTGCGTTTTTTGTGACTGACCGCAAAGCTGGTCTCCCCTACCCCCTTTTCCACTACTATCTTTTAATCCTACAAATTAAGTGTGTTTGTTATTTGCTGAGACTGATGACGCCGCGACTTCTTTAGTCTTCTTCCGTTTCAAGTCCGCTTCTTGTCTCCTTTTTCCTCTCGTTTTCCTCTAGTCCACGCCCGCCGTCGTTTCTTGCGCGCCCTTTCCTTCTTTGTCTACGGGTCTCTTAGAAAACGCAGCTGATCCTCAGCCTCTCTGCCTGTTTTTTGTTTGACGGAGGCAACTTTGTTGATCCAACGTGCGGGGCGATTCGGTCTCTCTCTTCGTCTCACTTTTATTCTATGCCGGATGACGACGACCTCTTCATTCCCCCTTCTCTACCTGGTCGCATGGCAGGACATTACTCGACTCCAATCTCCCCTCATTCTCTTCCCAAGTTCGAGCGCTAATTGCTCCCCTTCTCTTTTAATCCCTTTTTCTTTCGAACAGTCAGGTTTGTTAGCGGTTTTTTTCTCCCTTTACGATTGCAGGGTCCATACGAGTGAGAACGGTTCCTTCGGTAACACCCCTCTGTTAGTTTCTTGTTTTTTCTTCAAAATTCCCCGTGGACGACGATGTCTCTTCTTTTTGGTTTTTGCCAGATAGATGTGCGCACCCCTCTGTTGTTTCCTCACTTTTTCCCTCCTCGCCGCTGCGCTTTCCCCTTTGAGCTTCGGATTTGGTAGACGACTTCCGCTTTTTCTTTGGTTGATCCCCGAGAGACGTGTCTGTCAGATTAGGATCCGCGGTGTCGCCCCACCCCCCACACACCCCCCCCCCCCCCCCCCCCCCCCCCCCCCCCCCCCCCCCCACCCCCAAACCCCCCACCCCCCCCCCCCACGACTGGACGTCATCGTGGGATAGCGCTGACCCTTTCTGATTTGATTGCGCGCTTAGGTGGAGAAGAGCCTTTCGTTTTTTCTCCGTCCTCGTTCCATCCCTGGCGCGGGCACTGCCGCAAGTAGGATAGATTTTCGAGACGTTTTTCAAGACTTCATATTCGCCCCCCCTCTATTTAACGATGTCTGACGATGGCGCTTTAAGTCTTTCTTTCCCCCTTTCGTTGATCGAGAAGGCGGGTCCTCTGCTCACTTTTTCTTGCTCCTACTTTTCTGCGCTCTATTTTTTCACGTCACTTCAATCGGGGCGCCATGCAACGGGACTTCTCTCGCTTTTCCCTCCTGCTGCGTGACCCCTACCCAGGTCGGGAAGAAAGCTGCTTTTCCGTACCCCTTTTTGTTTTTACGGGGACTTTCTTTTTCTGTTCGTACCCCCCCACGCGTTTTTTCTTCTCGACCTCTCCCGGTTTGCGTTACGGTCTCGGGCCTCTCCCTTTCAGGTTACTGTCCTTAAGCGAAGAACCGAGAGCCTATATTGTCCTCGTACCCCTACCCCTTCTTTTGAAGCGACCTCCTCGACCTTGTTTAGTCTCTGCTCCCCTGCCTTTCGTTCACGGATAATCAGCCGGTGCCCGAAGAACTTCGAGACCAGGTCAGAGAGCCTCTTTTTTGTCTCAAAGACCCATCATTCAAATACCGTCAATATCTCGCCTCCCCCTTCTCAACGACGATTTTTCTGTTGGCAAGGTGCAGGACGGCCAAGTCCTTCTGGTGTTCCTTTATGAAGCACCCCACAAAAAATCTTTGCACCCTGTTTTTTCTCCTGCAGAGGATGTTTTTCACCTTCTTTTTTGCTTTTTTTTCAATGGTCCTGCAACAAAGTGCCACGTTATCTTCCTCCACTCTTTGCTTTTTGTGGTGATACTTGCGCTAGTCTATTTAAAACCCTTAATTAGCGGACCTTTCCCCCAAAAGATCCTCTTGGACCTCCCTCCATATCCTAGGCTAACGGTGTTTCTTTGGTTGTAAACGGGGACGCACGGAATCCATCTACCTGTCCAATGCCCTTAGTACAGGATAGTGATGATCTCCTTCGGTTCTGACGTTCCCACCCCTCTGACTTGCTCTTCCTCAGCGAATCCCTCACCGGCCTAACTTCAAGGCACCTCTCCGCCGCGACATCTGTGCTTCGAGACTCCCGCCCCATTGTGCGTACCCCCTAAAGTCCCCCAATATCAGGTACTTTTCTCTTTTCCGCTTGGCAAACGAGGACAACCCGGCGCCGGTCGGACTGCTTCTTTTCGTTTGAAAGTTTTTAGGAGTTCTAGCGCCCCGGAACGGTGTTTTTGTTTTTTTAAGAGACCGCGACGATCCCTTGTTTTTGACCGGGGTCGTAGAAACTTTCTCCCCCCGCGATTTGCGCTCGGCCGCCTAACGTCTTTCTTGGTTGCTTCAGTTGTTGATTTGATTTTTCAGGCTCCTTTTTTTCCCCTCCCAGTGACAGTATATGATACCATCCGAAGACCTATGCGAGCCCCAACGCGAGCTGTCAGTCTTACTCCTCTCTCTTTTTTTTTTCTTTCCACTCCCGAATTCGCCTTAGATCCTCTCCTCCCTCGTTTTGCTTCTGGAGATTCCTTATTGGCAAAAGAACTTTTTAACTTTCGGAAGGCGTTCCTTTCCCCTCTTTTTTCTTTCTCTCCAGTTTTACGTGTTTCCCCCCCCTTGTTTTTGAGTCTTCTAATTATTCGTCATTCTTTCATAGTCTCTTTTTTCCTCCCGGCGTCTCACTTGCAGCGGACTCGCTTTATTTTGCCCTTTTCAAGGTTTTTGTTCCGATGGGATCCCCTCCCCTTCGGTGCTTTCCTTACTTCGACCTTCAGTAGCTCCCGGTTCGGACCTCTCCTTTGTGCGTCCGGGGCCTGATCAGGAGACAGCTGAACGCGCTCCCATGAGAATGGTCCCCTTTGTGGTGCTGACTTGCTTTTTTAGAAATATCTTTTTCCCCCTTCACTTCTTTTCCCCTTGCCAGTCACAGATTTAGTTCTCCTTTTTATTTTTTTGCCCCTTTAAACGCAGTTAGAGCCTTCAAGCACGGTTTACTTCGGTTGACCTTTTAGTGGTTCCCCCCGAAATCTTTTTTCATCCTCTCCTTCTTAGTCATCTTCCCTTCCCACGTGCCAGTGTCCGCCGCCGCCTTTAGTGAAGCGAAAGGAGTGGAACAAGAGGCTGACTCATGCCCTTGTCTCCGAGCCCCTATGGAATCTGAATTCCCATGACTTCTTTTTTATCTGATGTGGTAAGATTCTGATAAAGCCTTCGCACCTTTCCCCTCACTGGCTCGATGGTCGGTAGTCTAATGATTTGTTCCCCCGACAACAATTTTTGCTGGGAACCCTGTTCTCTCCTCGTCTTTTTCCGGAACGTTTTTCCTAAACGCGCCGTGATTTGATGTTGGTTTCCATCGCCCCTCCAATGACGTGGCAGCATAAGAGCGGTTCTGCGGCTTTAAACATCTCTCTTTGCAGGCCTTACTTCCCCGCCCCATTTTTTCCATTGAAAACAATCCTCTTTGTGATGTCACCCCTTCTCAAATACGACAAAAGCGGTTCGAGACCTCTCAGTTCCTTTTTCGTACCCTTTCTTGTATTTCAGCAGATCCTAAGACCGAATTTCTTTCCCTTCTTTTAGCTCCTCATTCCTTTTTTGCTAGCGGCTGATTCTCGAGAGAGTATACTTTTCTTTTTGTCCCTTTAGACTGTCGTTCGGTCGTAGACGCTCGTCTCCCCTTTTACTACTCTAAGGGTGCTATGAAGATTACTAGCCGGCACTCGACTCCCCGCTTCAAGTCAGCTCTTCCTCTCCTTTTCCAGTTTTTGACCCCCTTTCTCTAAAAGAAAGTCGAAGAGATTTTCTCGTCAGTCTGAACAGAATTCTTCACACAACCTTTTTTTGTCTCTCTCCTCCGCTTGCTTCAGAATTCGACAGACAGCGAACGCTTTTCTTTTTTTGTTTTTCTCTTGTGGCCCTGACTTTATAACTCCCGGAGTTTATCTTTTTGAGGTGATCAGGTTGATTTTATATTGTCTCTCCTCCCGCTACAGATCAGCGACGATTTCCAGTTGTTTTCAGGTCAGGTATTTTTCCTCCTTGTAGAAGTCGATTAGAGCGTACTCTCGCCCCCCATTTTTGAGGAGGTGAGCATTCTCCCCCCCCCTAAGGGAAGCTCACTGAAGGAGTTTCTATCAAATGTCGGTCCTTCCTGTTTTCCTTCATCCACACCCCACCGTTCCTACAGGGGCCTTCCCCTGGTACAGAAGGGACTCTTGTTTGCGGACTGCTAACGTTAGAGCTTGACCTGAATCTCGAAGGAGTTCACCACAGTGCCTTCGTTTGACGCGCAGTGGCAATGGGTGCAATTTTCGGCCGCTTGGAATTTCAGTTAAGACATGATCGTAGTCTTTCTCCCTTTTTCCCCCAGTCACGGCGCCTGCTTTTGCTTTTCCTCACTTGACCCGATCACGATTGATTTGACGTCCTTACTAAAATAACCTTTTGTTGACTACCATGCTCGTTCTTCTTTCTCTTTTTTTTGGTCTTTTTTTTTTTTGGGAAGCTGTCTTGGATTCCCTCCTTCGTGACCGGTTGGATTCTCGTCTTTTTCCTTTGAGCAACTCCTCCGTAGAAGCTTTTCCTTACTACTTTTCGGGTTTTAAATTTGTCTAGGCGGCGCTTCGTTTGTCTTTCTTTTCCGTCGCCGCGATAGCGATATTTTCTTCGTGACGGCGTAGTCCCTTTCTTTTCGGCCCCTCCACCGAGAACGTTTTAATACCTTTTGCAACTTCCCTCCTCTCTTTAGAGTCTGACGACGAGCCGTCTGTGTTCTTTGCGTGTTACGCCCATCACGAAGTCCTTCCCCCCCAACCGGTCGTGAAAGAACGTGGCTTCCGTACTGTTGTTTGCCCCGTGCGACAACGGGCTTTTTCCCACACCTTGCGCCTGGTTCTTTTGCTTTTGAGGCCGTGCAGGTTACCGACTCAGAAACCAACTTCCTCGTTCCCGAGCTCAGCATTGGAACACTTTTTGTTGTTTTTTTTCTTTTTTTTTTTTTTTTTCTTTTTTTTTTTTTGTTTTTTTGTTGGTGGTGTGTGTTCCCCCTTTCTTTTTTTTTTTTTTTTTTTTTTTTTTTTGTTTTTTTTTTTTTTGTTTTTTTTTTCTTTTTTTTCCTTTTTGTGGTGTTCGTTTTTTTCTTTTTTTCTCCTAGCCGAGTTCAAATACTGTTCGCTCAATAAAACCTCGACAAAGTTTTTTGAAATCTTCTCCCCATTTTTCTCGTAACATTTACCTTTAATCGTTAGTTGGTTGTTTTCCACGTTCTCTATGAAGCTTCTGGTTCCCTCTTCGCCCCTCTTCGTCGATGAACGGCAATGCCGTCGTCCCTTTCTTTCTTCTGAAACAGCTCTTAGCCCCTCCCGGCGCTTTCACTCTGCAGCGACTCCCTTTGTCGTTCTTACCTGGCTTCCCGCCATCCCGACCCGCCGGGTTATTCTCCCTCTCTTCACGGCGCTCGTCTTCGCACAGAAGTGGAATGCTTTTTTTTTTTTCCAGCGAATTTTCGTTCTAACCCCAGCAGGTTATTCGGACTTCGGGACAGGACGCAGCGTTTATTTCCGTCTTCACAAGTCGGTCCTATCGGGAAGCGGACGATCTGACGGGCCTCCAGCTCAGGAGACCTATTGTCGTTTTCCGCCCCCAGATGTGCGACGACGCATTCGTTTCTCTTCTTTGAAAGTGATCACTCGATGGACCTTTGCCTTTTGGCGGTTTTTGCTCCCCCGAACGCTCTTCCCTTCTTCGTTTTTCTATTTCCCGTTTGGCGAAGGCGTGCTGGCACACTTTTTTCGCGGCGTATAACGGTCGAAGGCGTGGTTGGTACCCTTCCCTCTCGCCTTTTAGACGCATGTCCCTGCTGTTTTTTCTTCTGGAAACAGGACTGAACAGGCAATTTCCTCGTTTTTGTCCCCCGGACAATAGGACGAAGGAGGCGTTGCCGCTGTAGTTTTCTGATCATAGGGATTCCCCCCCAATGGATTCCCTCTGATGTGCCGGCTTCTTCCAACAGCACCGCGAGTCTCGTTCCCCCCATGCGTGTGTGCGGAAAGCCCTCCCCCTATGGTCCATCCGACTCAGGTCTTTTTTGTTGCCTCCCGGAAACGACTCTCTCTTTAGAACGTGCGGAACCCTTTTCTCCCTCCTTCTTTTTTCTTGTCTGATACAGCCGGCGGCCGCTCCCCCCTCCTTCGCTGGGCTTTCAATCTTCTCCCCTCCTCCGTTGTTGTCTCTCTGATCTTTTCCGCAGCGAGGTGCGTGCTGGCTTTTCCTTTCCTTTCACAGAAAAGGAGTTTGGAGTACCGTTGTTCCGGTAGATTTTCGCCTTCCTTTCTTTGAGGAAGCTGGGCTGATTAATCGGGAGATGGCTTTTTCTCCCCAACCTCCTTTTGATGACGGATAGGCAGGTCTGTGCCATACCTCTTACAGTCCTCTGTGATTCCACCGTGGGCGGTGTCCCCTCCTTTACTCTGCGGATATCGCGGCGCCGCACTACCTTCGTATATTGCCGCCTCTCCTTTCGACTCTGCATGCCCTTTGTACTAGTTCAGGTCTTTGTCAGTCCCTCCAACTCTCTTCGAAGTACCACGCTTCCGGACAGTCTCTTTTCTTTTTTTCGGCTCGCACAGGAATCTCAGACAAAGGTTACCCATTTGGCCCTTTCGGCGTTTGAGACGCCTCACGCAGTGTTTTTTTGTCTCCCCCCCGTTAAAGGCGGATAACACTATTGATGGCTTTCCCACCCTTGTGGAGGAACCGCGCCGGGTAAGAAGTTTCTAAGGGGCGGCAGTTTCCCCTATCCCGTATTGTTCCGTCCCTCTTGGTCGGGGAAACTGTTCGAGCTTCTCCCTCTTGTGGCTAGAATGGCAGAATTGCGAGAGCTCGGCTGCTGTTAGACGACTCGCTTTTTCTGATTTGTCCGCCTCTTTCCCCTTGGCTGAGAAGATTCTGTCTCACGCGGCTTGTCGGACTTTTTCTTTGCGTTTGTTTTCTTGGATAAGCGCGACACTTTGTTAGCTGCCTGAGTTTGGCGCCGTCTTTTCCTACCGCCCCTTGTCATGCTATCAGCTTCCGGCCTTTGCCGACCCTTCCCTTCCGCCAAGTTCGTGGAGAGTGGTCTTTTCTTGTGCCCCCAAGAATAGTAATCTCTACGTGTTCCTTGACTCCCTAACGAGTCCGAGGATGAGCGTGGTCCCGATCCTGGTCCCCTTTCGTATCGGCCGTCGGCCTCTAAAAGGTGTTCAGATTCATCCGGCTTCTAGTGTTGTTGCGACTGGGAAAATTTTGCCTCGGAGTTTCTGCACAGGTCCTCCTAGTTTCCCCTAAGTTTTTCGCAGCGCTCCAATTTTTTTTGATCTCATTACTTTTGTTTTGCGGACTGCGATGATGCTTTCCCCCCCACGCTTCTCGGCGTCTTTCTCGCCTCAATTGAGATTCCGCTAGGTCAGCTTTCCGCCCCCCAGGCTACGTTGTCTCTCAGAAATTTATAGAATATCGCCTTGTCCGTCGGGTGGCGCCCCCTTTGTAGAGACTCTCAACCGGCTCCCGGTCCCCGAGCACCAGAAACGGCTACCTCACAGGATGGTCTCCCGTCTCCGTAGATCCAGCGTCCGCATCTCCTACTCCCTCCTCCCACTCTTTCCCAATACGAGCTTTTCTCAGTTTCATCTTCCCGTCGACGTAACTAATTAAGTCCTATGTTTTTGCAAGGTTGCAGGACGGCCAAAGCATCCTCTTTGGCTCTTTCTCTTAGACTCCCACAGCAGTCTTTTTCTTCCTCTGACAGCGCAGCGCTGGAACCCGGCCCCTTTTCCCCCTCTTTCCCGGTAATTGAATGAAAACAGTGCAAACGTCTAGGCGCCACGTTGGAGCCTGTTGCTTTTATTTCCTTCTTTCCCCCACCCGACGAGCCCTATTTGCTCCAAACCCCTAGTACTTTTGACGGCCATTCAGAGTAATGGTCTGGAACCCCTTGTGGTGGTTGGTACTCAAGGGGACGTCCCGGAAGATGCGACATGTCGAATGACGTCCTTTCCTCGTGGCCTTAGTGATGAGATGGATCGCTACCCCAGCACACGAGAAGTGCATAGACTTTTCCCCTCAGTGATTAGCCGATGAATCCATGTTTACACGCCTTCGACCTTTCCCTCTCGCTTTTGTGCATATGAGCATCAGACATTATCAACTTGATCACGATCAAAAACCTCTGCCGGGCCTTGCGCTCTCGGATTGCCACTTTTGCCACACGTGCGGTCTTGCCATGATCTGTGCGATGTCGAATGCGGAGATTTGTTCCTCCGTACGAGCGCCCAAAGCCTGCAGAGTTTTGCTCATTCGTTCTCCGGTCCCGAGCCCAATTCTCTCCGTCCTGTGACCTGTTAGTAGAAATTGCCACCGACTATCGATTTTCTCTGCATTCCGCGAAGTCGCAGTGGCTTCGTTTCGACCCTTATTTCTTCACCACTTCTATCACGTACCCGTGCCCCATTTCTCTACTAATTAGATGAGCTGCCATGAACCGAGCGATGCCCAGTCTATCCCCTCATATCTGGTGTTTTTCTCCCCTCCCGAATTCTTCGACAGCTCTCCGACGTTTTTCTATCGTTTTTCCTGTCGATCATGCTGGCCACCAAGAACTTTATACCGGATGGAATGGCCTTCGCCGTTCCAAGAGTTAGTAGCCCTACGTGGGTGCACCCACCGGAGTGGACTTTGCCTCTTTCGACTTCCTTAGAAGAGCATCCGTCGCCTGGCGTCGGCTGGGTTTCCCTGCAGCGGCGCGCTGCGGATGTCCTTGACTTCCCTGTTTTCGATGGGTCCTCCACCAACCCGCTTTGTTTTCTTGAGTAAGTTACCTGGCATTGGACACGTCCGGCGCCGGTGGGCTTCTCCCCTTCTTTGTCTGTAAACGGGGCGATCATTCTATTCCTCCATTCCGACCCCCTTGCCGACAGTTGGTGGGGCTCCAAGCTGTTGACCTTATTCTACCAGTGTCATCGCCCTCAACGAATACTCGAGATGGCGGCAAAGTCCACTCTCCCTTCCTTGGTAAATTGGTTTTTCCAGACCGTTCACGCGTCCCTCCTCTTTTTTTTTTTCAGGCGGACACTTGGCGTTGCCTCCCCT
>Ga0179591_1348592_pt1 | contig 17762 bp, 21 predicted proteins | sample CZOMad2_1_08_16f_FD_182891 | JGI IMG/M metagenome (GOLD analysis project Ga0179591, IMG submission 182891) | Vadose zone soil fungal communities from Angelo Coast Range Reserve, California, USA - CZOMad2_1_08_16fungal (PacBio error correction) | ecosystem: Environmental > Terrestrial > Soil >... | reverse complement strand
GGAAGGTTACTGTCTTGGTGGAGATGTTCGACCTCGGCTGGTAAGCTCCGACTGACTTGTCAGACTCTGGGTTTCTTTGTCCGCTTACTCTTCCCTTCTCTCTCTCGGCGGGATTCCCAAACTTTGGTTCCGAACTTCAGTTTAAATCCTCCTTTTGTATCATCCTTAATTTCTCCCCCCTAAATTTCCCTCTCAGTTTCTTCTTCACTCCTAGTGACCTACTATATTTTTTTAGCCATGGAATACCCTTCTATCCTCCCTGGTCAATTTTGATATCCCTTGGATAGTTGGCCGTCGTAACTTCCTTAGCCTTCCTTTACTCTCTTTGGGCTGAGGTCCTGCAGATGCCCTTCTTCCAACCGTCCCCCTAGGCAGGGCCTTCACACCCAGCCACTTTTCATCTCCTTTAATAATCCGCTTCCTTTCCTTTCTGTCCTTTTGAGCTGATGGCACTCCCAGGTTTCTCCGTCTTTTTGTCCCACCCAGAAGTCCCTTTTATCTTTTTTCCTTTGTTGTTTTTTTTCTCTATGTGACCTTCATTGTCCTTTCCCCAAGACCCTACCCGTCCCTTCCGTCGACCTTTCCTCCTTCCCCCCAAGTTAGACCTCTCCGTCTCTCAGGCTTTCCTTGGTTTCTTATTAATTCTAGATTCCGCCGTTTGCTGTGGGTTTGAGCTCCTGAATATCTTTCCCGTCTCTTAAAGTTCCAGTTGTTGCGCGGGCGGCAATTTCTCTGGCCTTTCTAACAAGCCCTCGGCCCTCCCTTTACGGCTACCGGCTTCCCCAAAGGTTTTTCAAGTATGACTCGATAATGGCTTTGTTTGTTTTTTTTTTCGTCGTCTTTGGTTCTTAAGGTCCCTGGGATGCTGGATTCGCTGATTAGATCTAATTCGGATGACATCTATGGCACAGTGCGTACATTTTTTTTTTTTTCTAAGTTGGGTGTGGTGTCTTACTTTTCTCCCAATTAAGGGATAAGGTTCAATCCCCTTTGAGCCTCTTCCCTCCTTCAGCCTGATCATCTTCCTTATCGGTCTTTTTTGAGCCCCTCTCTGCCTTTCCCAGGACCTACTAACCCTCCCTCTGCACTTTTTCTTTTTTTCTTCCCTTTGCGCATTGCTTACTTTTTTTTCATTTTTTTTTTCTTCTTCGTGGTCCCTTTCAAGGACCTCAGAGAGCCGTTCGTACTCTAGTCTTCTTTCAAGTGTGGTCATTATTTCCGATTTCACTTTGTGATCTCGACCTGACCCCCAACTTCTCTCCTCCGATCTTTCGAGGCTCTGTTAATGCCCAAGACCCCCTCCCGGCGACCTCGTTAACAGTTTTTTTCTCCCCGGCCTCAAGACGCGTTACCTCTTGCGCGGTTACAAGTCTCTCAGATGTCTTTGCGTTGTTCGTGATTTTCTTCGAGTGTGTCAACAAGTTTAATACACATTTCTTTCAAAATTTTGACCTCAGTGGCGACTAGTTTTCACTTTAAGATATCTCTTTTTTTGAGAGATCTTTTTAGTCCTTTCCGATAGGCTTTCTTTTTCTCTCGATCCCTGAAGATCTTCCCCCTTGTGGGTTTCATGGCATCCGTCCAAACTCGTCGACACCGTAAACCTTGACGTCTTCTTTCTCTTCGACTCTTGTCGTTTTCTTAATAGTTTTCCCCACTGCGCCGGCTCACAGCGTTCTGCATAGTAGCATCCCCTTTTTTGGGTTTTCTCGAACTCTCGAGTTCTCCATCTGAGTGTTTCTTCTGAGAACTATCGATCAGATCGCGTGGCCTTTGAAGTCTTTCCTTTTCTCTTTAAGGCGCGTGGTCGGCCCCCCGCGTCTTTTTTCTCAGCACCCTCCTCTTCTCTTCGCCAGTGCCGTCCTTTAACCTTGTTCAAACAACCCCTTTTTTCAATCTTTCGCCTTCTTCGTCCTCTCTTCTCACGGTTTAATCCATTTTTTTTTTTGAGGCTCACGAAACAGAGTCGTCATGAAGCTCTTCTTCTGAATCCCCTCCCCAGATTTGGTGTTTTTCTTCACTGACTTTGGCCTTCCTTTAAGTATTCCTCCGATACTCCTGAGCGGTTTCTTAGCCAAAACTTTGCACCTCCAAAGCGGGCTTTCCCTCTCCAATATCACCGTTCGACGAGCTAATTTCCTTCCCTCTTCCTCTTCCCCCCCCCACCTTTTTTAGTTAAGTCACTAAGACTTCCCCCCACGTAGTCTCCCGCCGTACTTCCTGAAAATTTTCCTCCCGTTCCCTTCTTTTGCGTCCCTCTCTGCTTCTCATCACTACAGTGAGACCAGAATGCATTGGTTACTCTACTACGAACCCTCTTCCATTACTGCGCTCCCAAGACCCCCTCCTTTAGAGCATTTGATCCCTGCAATTACCCAACCCCATCGCATACTACCACTTGTCTGATGGACTTTAACTCTCTCCTTTTGTTCCCTTTCAAGAAGGCCACCCTATATTTTCTAACTCTCGTTTTTTTCTTAGTAGTGATTTTTCTGGCCCCTACGTCGCTCACCTAAATAGTGCAACCCGAAAGGCTCTCAGGATGTTCTTTCCTCTCTTCGGGGTCCTTCCCCCCAAAGGACTCATCTTCCCTCCCAAGTATTTTCTTTTACCTGCTCCCAATTTTCCATTTTGACCGCCCCCTCCAGAATTTTTTCAACAATATATTCGCATACCCTTGATCCAATTTCTTTCTCAAATATCAAAGTACTGTCAATAGTTCCCCTTCTTTTCTACGTAGACCAATTTAAGGAACTATACTACGGTCAGGTTCCTCAAGAATTTTTTTTCGTGTGTCGGTGAGCCCCTTCAGTCCCCAAGAGCGTTTACTTTATCCGTCGCCCCTCTTAGTTTTTTTTCGCTTCTCGTGTGTTCTTGAAACACATTTTAACGCCCGATTTTTGTGTAGGTTTGTCCCCCCCAAAAGTTTTCCCGCTATGCTTCCCATTCTCTGGACCCCCCCTCCCTTTCAGACAACTGAGGTGCGCCTTCCTTCAGCTCTTGGCCTCCCAACGCTTCCTCCCCCTTCATTTTTTCTTTGCGTCCGCACTTTTTACCCGTCCTTTCTCCACCCTTTTCCTCTACATACCAAGTTGCCCGCTTTGTTTACTACGCTGAGACTCTATGCTTATCCCGGAAGCCTCTTGGTTTCGCCCCCTCTGACCCTCCTTTTCCAAATCCCCCGCCTGTATTCCTCCTTTCCTACGCGTATTTCTCTCTGGCTTTTTTCCCTCACGCGGGACCGTTTTCCTTTCCACCATCACGGCTGATCTTTCCTGGCGTTCCGTTCTGATTTATTGTTCGTTCTCTTTCAAGTGTCTTTCCTTTCCATCGAGCTGTCTCTCCCCTAGCCGATAATTCACCTGAGAGCTTCGGGTTTTTACCACTTTTCCGAATTCCGGATTTTGCCTTCCTGAGGTTTTGGCACAACTTTTCCAAGCTTTCTCCGTCGCCCGAGACTCTTCTACGCTGTTAAACATGGTTTCCCTTTTTTAATCTTTTCCGGATACCCTTTAAATTCTTCTCCTTCGGGATGATTTAGGTTTTCTTTTTCAAACTGCCGTACTTCGAACTCTCATTGTTCCTGGAACCTTTCCTTATGGCTTCTTTTCTCTCTTGATATTTCCCTACTATAACTCTAGCGGTAGCGCCGTCTTTTGTAGTTCTTTTTTAAATAGCCCCTATAGACCAGCCCTTGACGGCATTCCTCGTTTGTTTCGTCGTCCTCAGAAGGTCCTTTTTCCGACGTCCTCCCACAAACCCTTTTCAGGCCAGACTCTTGCCTCCTCCTTCACTTTTGAAGATATTTTGCAAGGGTTCTTTTTGTCTTTAGCGTGTCGCTTGTTGACTTTGCCCCCCAGAAGAACCCAAATTCCTCGGTCAATTTAAAACTATTGCTTCCCGGGGTATGTTGCTGTTTTTTATACCCCTCCCCTTTATTTGGCCTTCGAGTTTTGAGCGGGACCCTTTATGCTTCAGCCTGACGTCTTCTCCTAGTCGTTCCTTCGGCTTTGGTTTGCGAGGCTTTTGGCAAATGGTTGCGACGCCCTGCTCACCAAACCTTCCCCCGAACCCGGTCCTTACACATTACTCCAGTTTTTGTCTCAGCCCTCCGTCATGACCTCCTACTTAATTGCCAGGCGACGTTGGAGCCCTCTTAATAACCAACTTTCCCCTAAGAGCCTCCCCCCTCGAACAATCCACAGCCGGGCTTATCCTCTTACTTGTTTTGATGCGTAAAATTCTCATAGCCTGTAGACCTTGCTCGTTTTAGCCGTCCTTGGCCGTTTTTTATCATTTTTTAACTCCCTGTCCATCGATTTTACCCCTTTTTTGCTTTCAGAGTGTCCTCCCAAGCCCCTCCGGAATTGCTCCCCCGTGACACCTCCTTCTTTTGAGTCAGGTCCTTACCCATCCACTCGCTGAAGTTTCTCTTGGCCGATTTCCCTATCTTTCTGTTCAATGATTCTTTTTCCAAATACGATATACCCCTTTGTTGATGGATATTTACTTTTTCCATCTTCCCCCCCCGCGTTCCTTCCTGATATCACTCTTTTCCAGATTCCTTATAATTGTACAGTTTCTTTTTTTCATACCCTTCCTCCTCTTCGATACCCGCCTATCCCCAGTCATATTGTTGTCTCATGGCACCCCGTTTAAGTCTTAACCCTTTCTTTCCCATCAATCCAGTCTAACTTCCTTCTAACCCCCTCCAACTTCCATCAGCTATTCTTTTCCCCTGCTCTATCAAAGTATCTATTTCCTGATATCCTCCACAGTTTTTGGAAATTTCTTTTATCTTTTATGGACGGCTTTTTTTCATTAATTTCTCCTCCGCATCTTTGCTAATCTTAGATTTGTCTTTGTTTCCAGGTCCAGTTCCCTGTTTTTTTTTTTCCCTTTTAGACTCTCCCCCTGGAAGTTTTGTGTCCTCCAAAGTCCTTCCCGAATCTTCATAGCTCCGTCAGCTATCTGTCCCAGCTGCTCTATGTTTTCAGTGTAGTCCCGTCCATTCCCTCGAGCGAATTTAACTCTTGATGGTCTGGCATGTCTCCATACCCCTTTTTGAAAATTGTTTTTTTTTTCTGTGGCTACCCCCGAAGGTGTCCGGTCTTTGTAGGAACGGAAGATTTCCGCGAGCTCCACCGTCGTCCCCCCCGAGGTCTGTCTTCTCTCTTTTTGGGCTTTGCTCTTCGTCTTTAACTGAACTTCTCGGCGGCCCTTACTGACCCCCCCCCCTCCATTCTTCTTCTATGGCGAAGATATTTTCTTCCTCTCAATTCAATCCCTCCCAGGTATGTTTTCGTGACCCCTATGTTTCCTTCGCCGTTGAACTCTCCTTGTCTGTTCCCCCCCTATTTCGTCGCCGCCCATGAGGTTGTCTTGCCCCCTTCCCCCTGCAAAATCCTTTCTTTAGCTCGTCTTTTTCTGCTACTCCTCCGTATTTAATAAATTGAACCACCTTTCTCTCTTTCCTCTTTTTTTAGACCCTTTTCGGCCCGCGTCGGATTTCTTCCTGTTCTTTGAAGATTCTCCGTGAGCTTGTTCTCCTTGACTCCTTTTTTTTTCTCTTATGGCGTATCCTATATGATTCCACTCATTGCCTTTGAGTCGCCTTTCTGTCTGGTTCATTCCTCTTTAACTTTTCTTCACGCCATCTCCGTGCTTGGAACTTTTCCCTCGGCTCTTCTTGATGGTTCCCAGAGTTCCTGTGCAGTCCACCTTTTTCTCTATCTGCACCCACATGCTTTTAAGACTCTGAGAAGAGCGTTTTTTCATTAGTCCTGTTCCTTCCGAGTTTTTCCTCCTTAGACCCCTAATGTACTTTCTGCTTCTCACCTTAACTTTTTAACTACAATTTTCATAGGGGTTTTCTCTGTATTCCCATCCCCTGCCGATCATTTTTTTCCTTTTTCCTCCAGAACACGCCAGATTCCTTCCTCCATTCCTTTTTGAATTTTCAAGCCTTCCAGAGTCGCCTTCCGCTTTTTTTTGTATTTCTTTGTCTTCGATTCCCCCTCTCCCCTCTTAGGAATACTCTTTTTGGGATAGCACCACCCCCTGTTTTGTGATTCCCCGACACGGTCTTGGCTCCTTTTCTTTTCAATGTCCCTGGCAGAGGCCTTTTCCCTCGAGCCCAGTGGTTGCCCAAGTTCTCCCCCCCTTGGCGCGCCCCGACGCCCTCCCCGCAAGATGCTGGATCTCGCCTATTACTGGATAGCTTTAGATCTTATAGCCCTGTTACACATATTCGGGGATCCTCATAGAGTTTCTTCCAACAGTGCCCTCCCCCTGTAGGTTTACTACCACGGGAAACCACCCGTAACAGGTACTCTCAGTACCCGAAACCCGGTATTCGCTACTCCTATCCCCCTATCATCCATTGGCCAACATCCCTTAAGAACTCACTAGAGGTACTTTCCCTGGGATTGCTCCCTTCTGGATCCCAGGAGTGACTCTCCCCCCGGCCTTCCCAGAACTGCCACCGATCCACTGCGATTCTCCGTGGTTCTGTTTTTTGGCTGTTTCGGGTTTCTGGAGGTAATCCACAACTCCGGCTCCCTGAGTTAACCCTGGCAAGAGATTGAATTTTAGTGAGTGGGAGTTCCGGACTTTTTCATACCGCCTTTTGCAAATTTATTGGTGTTGCAGCAATCTAATCATTCGTTTCCACTCTAAAGATTCGTTTACTATCGGCCAGTTTCCCCCAAACAGTCGGTCGGAACTTTTAGAATCAGGCCACTTGACTCCTCTTTTTAGTTACTGCAATTTGATAAGTTTCTCCCTAAGTTGGGTCAATGGGAGTTCGTTTCTTTTTTCTTGTGCTCGTTCTGTTCTTTTTAGTAGTTGTCGTCCTTCCCCGCCAATGTCTTCTCGATTCCTTCTACCTAGCTTCCGTCTGGATCGTTCCCATTGGCTGACGCTTTTTTCATTAGCTTCGTTTGCGCCCCTTCCTGAGATTCTTATCCAATGCTTTCAGGCTCCCCGCCTTTTTTTCAGACACACGGTTTCCACTTTTTTAAGCTTTTTACCTTTTTCTTCACCCCCGACTATCGGTTCTTTATTTCCCCGGCATTCCTGTACCCTCTTTTTTTCTCTCACCCTGGCATGTTCCATAAACTTTTTTCAAAGGTTTCAGGTTTTTCATAGCTTAACTGTGACGGAGACCCGTTGAAGTCTTTTGTGAAGTGAAGGCCGGCACGTTTCTTACAACAAATGCGAACACGGTACAGCGGCCTATGATCTCGATCACGTGATTGACTAGCTCCCCGACTATGCTCGTTTGGCTGCCCCGAGACTTTTTCCTCCCCCCCCCTCTCGATTCACTCATTCAAGCAAACTGAGGAGCGGCTGGTTGGCCCGCTTTCCTTTGCAACCCCTTGAGCTCCTTTTTTTAAAGGAGGTCACAAACCTCTGAGTTCCTCGGGTTGAGTTTCCCCCTTTCCTCCGGTGCTCGAGTAAAGTTACCGACAAGGCCTGGCAGCTTTCGCTCGGTTTGACCTCCCTTCCCTACTTTTCCTCTCCTGGTTTGAGTCTCCCTTTTCCCCTGTTTTCCATCGTTCGCCTGTAGATTTATGGTGAGTTTTCGGGTGTTTTTCAAATGCTCCCTAGGTCTTTTTCGAGTCCTCCCCATATTTGTGCCAGTTCATTGCTTGGTTAGCTCTCCACCTTTTTTCTTTGAGGCTTTTCGGTTCCCATCTTTTTTCAACAGTCCTAAATCAGTCCTTCTTTTTTCCCCCTGACCTGGGCATAGCTCCGCGCTCTGGTTTTTGTGTGTACTTAGAGTGCCGAGTCTGCCCCCCCAACGTTATTCCATATGTTAAAAAATCTTTACTTCTCATAGATCTCCCTCCGAGACTTTGCCAGTTTCTTTGTTCTTTTTTTTTTCTCCACATCGGTTGAAGTCCCAGAACCCTGACCGTCTGTGCCGCTGGCTTCAATTTCCTCTAATGGGGTACTTCTTTCTCGCTGTCACCTGTGCGGTATCTCTTGCAATGTTAGTGAGATTACCTCACCCTTCAGGTTCCTCCCCGTCATTTTCCGTCGTCTGTACTCTCCTACTCCCTTCGAGGAGTGTGGTTTTTCCTAATTTTTTCCTTCTTGCCCTGCCCTTGGTCACTACATTCTTTGAAAAACTTTTCCCCTTTCAGGAAAATTATCCTCCCCCTTTTCCCTTTCCCTTAAGCGATCTTCTAAAGTAATTCCCATTAATAACCCCCGTGCCTCCCGGACCGAGACCCTGCATCCCCATACTTCGTAGAGACTCTTTCACTGGGCTCTTGTGGCCCTTCCTCAAAATCGCTTAAGACTAACTTTTTTGGACGTATCCGTCAACGATCTCTGAAGTAATCTCGTTCTAATCTCATAATTGTTCTCGATGCTTTAGATTTCCAAACGCCACTCTTACGGTTAGGACCCACTGAAGTTTTCTTTGACCCCCCAAGTCGCTGCTTTTCTGCCTAGGGCGATGTTGGTCCCCTTTCCCCTGTCTCAGACGTCCGTTCTTTAAACTGGACAAATTCCTGTATATCCCCTTGTTTGTTGTTTATGAGTGACCTTGTGGTTGGCCGTTCCAAGCTGCTTTCTTCGTGTTTTCCTTCTCCCAATCGCCCCCTACTTCCTTTCATGCGGCCCTTTTGACTTTTTTTACTCTCTTCAACCACTGATCCCTTTGAAAAAATTGGTTTTCAAGTGTGGATTTCCCCTCTAAAGCTTTACAGTTTCTATGTTTCCGGCGGTTCGTTACGGTCCTTTCCCTAATTTCAAGGTACGGACCAGTTTACGCTACGTTTGATATCACAGGGATAGTTCTTTGGCTCATCCAGGATCCTTTCCTTTTGGGCTTTTTTTTGGGCTCTTTCTGTTTGATCTCCGTGGGATTTCCCTCTCACCTGGAGGCGCTTTTAATTTCCCTCCCCGTGATGACTGCCCCCTGCTTCCCGGACTTTTTCGCAAACCTTTGGTGCTTATTCCCGTTTGAATTCTGTTACAGCAAAGGGCTCGGTTCCTTCCCGGAACCCCCCATAACCAAGTGTCTTATCCCAGGCTTCCTCTTCTGCTTATAGATTGCCAAGTCGGTGGTGTGGTGCGAATTCTGGCGTTTTCTCGCCCCCTGCCACGCACCTCCCCATTGAAAATGTACGATGGTACCGGCAGTCGAGACACATTTTGTATTTACCACATTTTTTTACTGTTCAAGTCTTACTGTCAGAAACGATTTGTCAATGTTCCGTAGGAAAACTCTATTTTTACGAGTCTCTCCCAGGTAACTTTCCTCCTGGCAACGGCAATGCTTATATGTATCTCGAAAAAGTGACTTCTGGTTGATATATTACTGCCTAAGGTTCCCCTTCCCCTCCGGGATCCCTGCCCATCCACCCAGTCTTCTCTCGATGTCGTTGCGGGCCCCAATCCAGAAACTCTTTTTAGTCTTGACTGTAAACCGTGACTTTTCGAGATTGCCCTCCCCATATATTCGACGTTGCCCCCTCATCAATAATGACGAGATGGCAAGTTCCCCTTGAAGTTGTCCCGTTCGGCACCCTGTTTTTTCCTTTGGTTTTTAAAATTTTTTTCATTTCTCTTCTTTTCCCCTTTAACCTTAAATAGTCGCAGCTTTTCTGATCGGTCTCCTTCGAGTTGTAAAATTCCACAATTTTTTCCTTTCAACTGGTCTAGGGTCAATCAATCTTTCTTCATTGTATATTGCTTCCTCGAAAGCTCGTCCCTTCCCTTCGATGCGCGACGAGCGTCCCTTGAACAAACTCCCCGGATGAATTCATCGTGAGATCGTATTAAAGTTCTTTCCAGTCCTATCTGTGTATGTCGAGTTCCAGTGGGACCTGCTAGAACCACTGTGCTTAAGACTCTCCGGTGTCCTTCTCATTCTTTGTTTCGGCCAATCTTCGACATCCCACGTTTTTTTTTGGGCGCCACCCGCTTTAACTTGCAACCTTTGCCATTTTGCACTGGGGAGTTTTCTCTACCCTTCCAGGCTTTTTCGGAGGCTCCCTACCTCCCAGCAGGAGTCCCTCCTTTGTTGAATTAAGCACATGCGTCCATTTCTCGGGAGATTCTGAATTTTCGAGGGCTTCCGTCTTCTTTGGGTTCCCTCCATTTTCCGCACAATTGTCTGTTTCGCCCGTTACTCGGGTCTTTCTCAAGCATCTAAGTATTCTTGCAGCTTTTTCTATTATGCACTCCAAGACTTTCGTGACTCCCCTTAAGCGGAGCCCCCCGAAGTCCCCTAACACCTTCCTCTTCAGATCCTCCTTGGTCTTCTCACTTTCTCCTCAGTAGCTTCACTCATAGTGTTTGATACTGTGTATGCGCTGAACCCTGCCACCGATTTTCTAGATCACTGAAGAGGCTAAAATCCATCGCCAACACTTGAACTTTTCTTTGATCAGACTCCCCCTTAATTTAACCAATGTACCTCTCTTAGATTTCTGTACCTCAGGTCTTCTTCCTCTTTCTGGATTACTTTTTTCGGTCCCAATCCTCTTTTTCTCGTTTTGTTGTTAGTATTTCCCCCGATAGTGTCTTTTGGCTCTGCCTAGTGAAATCTTCAGTTTCCCGTGCGCTCCCTTCTGAACCTTTCCCCAAGGCAAGCATTTCTCTAGGTCTTTGCCCATGTTCCTGGTAAACTTCCCCGGAGTCCACCTTTCATTTTTTTAGCGCCTTTCTTCCTCTTCCGTCCGTGTTCCTCCCTATAACGTCTGTTCTCTTGCCCAAGGACTCTCTGCTCCTTTCCAAGTTACGTGCCCTCATCCTTCTGCGCCCAGTTTTTTTCAAGTCTTCTCCTCTCCCCCGTTTCTACTGCGACCAAAGTCCCCCTCCTCTCGTGTTGTTTTGGGGCCAGGCAGTGGGTTCCTTCCTTGTGTTTTCTTTTCTTTTGTTTATTTTTTCCGTCGTAGCCGCCCGATTAGAGCCTCTTTGTTATTGCATTATGAGATCCTCCGGACTTCCTCCTTCGTCTCGTGGACGGTCTTTCTGATCCAAACCGTTTTCTTTCTGTCCCCCCGTATTTCACGCTGGTAGGGGTCATGCTTGTTTTGGCTAGCCTGAAGGTTCTTCCCCAAAGCACGGAAGCGCATCGGTAAAGTCTCACCCACCCTCAGGTTTCTTCGGCAGCTCCTTTCCGCTCTTCTCAGTTCCAGCTTTTCTTGATCCTTCTTGACTCGGCATTGATTCAAGCCACATATCAAACTTGATCTTGAGTGTACGGTCTTAACTTTTTCCGCGGACCCTAAGGTCAGTCCCCTTTCCCCCTAGGTTTTTTCTCCCAAGGCTCCCCGCAGCGCCATTCTAGTCTTTTGTGTGTGGAGCTACCTAACCTTTTTTGGGGTCTCATTCCCTGATCTAAATCCTCCCATTTCACCCAATGGAGATATTTCCGAAGATCCTTAAGCTCCCCCCCGATGTCTTAGTTAACTCTTTTCCAAGCGGGCCGTCGATCGAGATCTACTTAGGATCCGTTTGATCCAGATATAGGTCTTCTCGGTCTCTTGTCCCAACTCCATCTTCATTGGAGTTTTTTTTTCCCTCTGCAGCCTTGCTAGTGATCCCTTCCTACAGCTTTGACCACATGGTGCCTCCTCTGCTGGTCCTCCCCCTCTGGTGTTGTTTTTTTTCTTCTTAACCATGTTTCACTGTATTCGGATAACGCCTCGAAAGTTCGCATTTTCTTTTCAGGGCGTGCCTCTCCGAGGCGCACCCTATTTCTGACCATCTTGTCGCGTGCGCACTCTTTCGGCGTTCTTCTTAAGCATTCGCAGCTCCTAAGGCAGCCTTCCCTACGACTCGAACCAATCCTTATGCGCCCATTGGAGCCCCCCTCCATGCTTGTTCAGATCCTTTGCACCCCCCTTGTGTTTCAACCTATGCCATCTTTAGTGCTCTTGCACCTTGCCCCAACTCTATAGAGTCTCTTTCTTGCCTCTTCTTGTCTTCTCCTTACAGTCGTTTTCCCTTTCTTTACGTTACCCCCCCATCCTTCCAAATGACCTTTGGTCCGGCTCCCCAAGTCTCCCTCACATTTTGCACTTTGTACTTTCTTGTGACCCCATGCACCTTTTACCTTTGCATCATTCTTCCTTTTATAACGTTCTCGGGCTTCATGGCCTCTCTTCATGACCGTACTTTTGGCGAGGCTCTAATTTTTTTTGGTCCTAGGCGCTTTTGCTTTGGGCGGGATAAGGTGCGTTCCAAGTAGGCCTTTTTTTCCTCACTCACCGTATCTGCTGACCTCTTGCCTTCTCTCCTCCCTTTTGAGTGATTACCAACTGCTAGTTCCCCCTCCGACGCTACGCGTTACGCCTAGACCACCGTATTCTTTCCTCCGCCGTCTCCGGATTCTTTTCCTTTCTGTTTATAGCTCCCCTTGGTTTCGTACTCTTGGTTCCCCTTGGAGATCCTCGTCGGTGGGAGTAACCGGCTACCCCCCCCATAGATTCCCTTTATGACAGACTCTTTAGACTTCCCCAAACCCTCTTTCCCGCTTTAGTTATGGACGTCCACCCCACTTTCCTCTCTGTGAGTGCTCTTCAATACTCCTATCGACTTTTTGAAACGAACTAAAACCTCCACTAATCTATCTTTCTCCCTCTTGTTGGTAGTTTCCCTCCGTGGCTCTGTTAACCCCCTTTCCCCCCCGATCTCCTTTCCAGAGCCACAGGATTGCCCCCCTCTAATTCTACCACTTAAACTTGAGGTCTTTTCTGGGTTCCCCCCCAAGGAGATCCCTATACTTTATCGCTGCTGTGCTGCGCCCCTCTCCCCCTCTCTTTTCTTGCAATTCATCTTTCTTCTTTCGGTTTACTTTTTTACGGTATTCTGATATCCCGTTCCCATAACTTCAGGAAGGTTCCTTCCTAGATTTCCCTATGGCGGCCGTATGCCTTCCCTAATTTAATGGCTGAATCTCTACGGTGGTTTATGCTTTCTCTAGTTCTTTCTCGTCCCTGTTGGGATCCGATAATTCGACGCCCCTTCTGCGATGTTTAATTGCTTTTCCCGCTTGATTCTCCTAAAACCTTTCCAAGCTGACAGTTTCTTTCTCCCAACCCCATGTGGTGATTCTGAGTAGTTTCCCTAGGTTCTTGAATTTCCCATTCCCAGAAACACTCAGGAGCGCCCTTCTTCTTTCGCATCTCTCTTCCATTCGCGACATTTTTTTTCAAGCTTCTTTTTCATTTACTTTTTCCCTTGGAGCTCACCCCCTTCTGGTCTCGTTGCCTCCCCAGTGCCTCTTTCAACTTTTCCCTTCGAAGTCCAAGTCTATCCTTTTCTCCCTCTGGAAATCTTAGGTCTTAGTTGATTCCCAAGTTTAAACCTCGTTATTCCTTTCTTTTATGGAGTGCATCCCGAAATTTCTGGCTTTTCCTAGTCCTTTCTCCCATATCACATCCCCTTTCTCCGAGGCGATTGTCTTTCATCCCCTCCCTGTCTCCGCTTTCGTTTTCACCTACCATCTCTCTTCTGCGATTTTTTTTTTCCATTCCAAGGAGAGGCTTTTGTTTCTCAAGTCACACCCCTTTTTTTCGCCCTTTCCTTCTTGTTCTGCTGAGTGCCCAGAATCCCTCTTTTCAAAATTTTTCCAGCCCCTTTCCTCCCTCCGGGAGCCGCTCCCTTGCGACGATTTTACCTGTCTTTTCACATTTTTCTTTGTGTTTTTCCACCAATGCTCGCAAGTTTTTTCCTTCTCGTAGGGTTTCCTGGCTCTCCTCCTACTTTGATCCGGCGTTCGTTTGCCACTTCTTCTTCCAACATCCCTTCTTGTCGTTTCTGCTGTCTCCTCTGAGTCTTTTTTTTCCCTTTGCAGATCCTCCCCTTAACTCGGGCAACTCGAACAGCTTTTCTCTTTAAGTTTTTACCTCCCCGGCCGTCGTTTTCTCCGGGGTTTTCGATTTTTTTTTCTTCAGGTCTTTGTAGCGTGCTTCTCCCGCCCCAAAACTTCTTTCATATTTAGCTGCTATTCCCCCCCGAAGCCCATCTCCAGCGGTTCCCTCTTTGAACAGTCTTTTTTCATGGTGTCTGCTTTCTGGATTGTATTTCTTCTTCCTCAAGAAAACTTTTTTTTTTTCGTCGTCCCCACCCCTTTGGAAATCATTTCTCCTCTTTGTGATGGATGCTGTCCCTCTTTGTTTTTCAAATGCAATTTTCTGCGAGGCTCTCCTCTTCTGAATTCTTTTTCTCGGACTTTTTCTTCTGATGCCGAAGCGTTTCTTTCTGCGAGGAGATCCTCCTTTTTTTGCAATTCCTTAGTTTCTCTTTTTTTTACTCCCCCTTCTTTCTTGAGCACCACACCATTTTTTTCTCCAACGGTCAGGAACTGGTGACATACCTTTTTTTTCTTCTTCAAGACACCCCGCTTTGAGCTCAATTCTCTTGGCTGTCTACCTATGACTCTTCCTTCCCTCTGGACGACGCCTTTCCGATACCCGACTTTCCCATGGACCCCAACCCCACCAGTACCCGAGACTAGAAGCATTGATTTAGTTCTAGTCCGCCCCTTAGCTCTTTGATTTTTACGCCAATGGGACGTCCCCTATATACTTTCTCTCTGGAGTACCCAGGGTCCCCACCTTTCCTGTGAAGATTCTTTCTTCGTTTCCCCTCCCACTCACCGACCTCGAGCTCACCAACCCTCCATGGATTTTCCCTCGCTGTATCCTACCCCTCTTTCTGGAGTCCCAAATTCCCCTTGGTCGCTCATCGACTTCCTGTCCTTGAGCGTCCTTTTGAAACCCTTCCCCCCTTCTCCTTTCGCTTTTTGCTGAGAAAGGCCCTCCTACAAAGAGGTCCCTCTCCTCCTCGTTTGGTTTCTTTTTTATTGCCCCGATTTCCTTCTTTTCCCCAATTTCCCACGCTTTCTCCGGTCGTTAACTCCCTACCATCGCCGCAAGACAGCCTCCTTTTCGTTCTGGATTAGGACTTTTTAATTCCCCCCCCTTGAATCCTTTTTTTTTCCACTCCGGATGTTTCCCGATTTTAGCCCTTTTTGTGTCGCTCTTTCTTTAAATCTTTGCCTGCCTTTCTTTCTCCAAAATGCCGTTAGCTTTCAGTTCACTTCCATCGGCTTCCAAGCCCTTCCTGTATCCAAGTCATTACGGCCACTCCGTTAATGATCCTTTTACTTTTGTGGTTGTTTCGGGCGGTCTCTTGTTCGTTTCGTAGTTTACCTCTCCGTTGGGAGTTTAATTCCCATTCTCATCCCCCTGGTTTATTGCCCTTCCCTTTTTTTACGGTGTGGAGTTTTTTTTAGAAAAACGATGACTCCCCCCCTATTTCTTTTTCGGTCTTTTTTTAACGCTCTGAGACTTCCCCCCATCTTTTGAATCGGACATCCTTTCAAAGTACATTTTCCTTTAAACCTGAGGGCTGCTTTTCCAGATTTCTCCCTCTTTCCTCTCGGCCTCTTTCTCTGTTCAAGTTTCTTCTTTTCTAGCTTAAGCATTCCTAAAAGGCTGTAAAAAGGTTTCCGTTTTTTTCTCCTCCACAATCCCCATTTTTTTCCTTTCCTTCAAGACTTTCCTTTTTTTCCCGGACGACCCTTTCTTATTATTATGTTCTGATTGTAGGAATTCCCTTTATTGGAGCCGACCCCCCGTAGTTGTCCCCTTCTTCAATCTATTTCTTTTCCCCGATGCAAGGCTTTGTTTTGTGTTTTCCCTCTACAAGAAATATACACGGTTCGGGCCCTTTCCGGGATCCCCTTCACATCCCCCCCCTAACAATAAAACCCTCAGGAGAGATATGAATGATCCTGCGGGCCTCCTATGTTATCCGGTATTTTTGCCCGGTTACTCTCCCCTCCTTTCCGCCTTCTCCTCCGCTTCACCTCGCTTAGTTCCAACGCATTCGATCCCCTTGTTTCCCGCTCTTCCTTTCTTACAACTCCCGCCTTTGCTCTTTGCCCCTGGAGTTGAATACCCCTCGCGCGAAACAGACGCGGATCTCCTAAGATAGACCCATCCCGATCTCTTTTTTGTTTTACTCTCACCCAATGTTCCCTTTTACCTTTTTTAAGAGTAGATTTGAGTCTCTCCCGAGTCGGGTGTCGCCGCGATTTTCATCCCCTTTGCAACTCGGAACTAACTCTTCTTCCTCCCTCCTTTCTTTTAGATTGTCTATTTTTCAAAAGCGCAAGCTGAGTCTTCTTCTTCTCTTAGCGCGAGCTCTGTCGTCTTACCCCCGCGTTGCAAATTCTCTCAGGACTTCTTCCTCTCTCCCCTTCAACCTCCATCCTTCTCCTCTTTTATGGTTCTCTGTTCTTCGAAGAGTATCTTCCGAAGAGCACCCACGGTGCATTTTCTTTCTTTCCCGCCCCTTATCTGCCATTTATGCTCTTAATTTTCCATTCTTTGGTGTCATGAAGCTTTTTTCTTCCTCCTCGGTGACTTTTTCACCTAATCCTACCCTTTAGCTTTCACCCCACGTCTTTGCTCACTCATTGAAATCATTTTCTCGGGGTATGTGAGTGCTTCCTCCTTGTCTCCCTTTTTCTCTAAGTTTTTTCCCCCCGAAACCTGCCCGCCTTCAGCCTTCTCCTTTTGAATTGGTCTCCGATAGCTTGCCCTGCGGAAGCGATTTCGCTGTTTTATGCTTTCTTCGGTTCCTTCTTCATGCCCTCTCTTTTGGACTCCCCTTCTCCGAGAGGTGTAGAACCACAGCGTAACGACTCATATTTTCTTTTACTTTTTATCAGCCCTCAACCCACGCGAAGCGACTATTTTTTCAAGAAAGCGACGCTTCTCGAATTATGCATTAAGACCAACTTCTCGCCAGTATTTCCCCCTTAACTCTCCCCTAACCCAATACACCGTATCTTTGGAATTCAGAAGTCTCCCCCCGGATAGTGGACGTAGCCCCCTTGGATGAAAGCCCGTTTTTAAGTGTCTAGGTCCTCTTAAATGGCTAGCTAGTAGAAGTAACGGATATCCGCCTCGAGGAGTGGGATTCGCACGGGGACCCAGACTTTCAATCTCCTTACGATTTCCGAAACGCCACGAGTCACTTTCATGCTCAACAACCCAGCAAAATTTTCCCCTGCTGCCGCCCCCTCCGCATCCTCGCCCCTTGTCTTTAATTGAGCGGGCGCCCAATAATTTTAGTAATCTGAAGGAGCGTACTGATGGAACTTCCACCCTATTTTTCCCCCTCTCTCTATCCTCCCCCAGTGGTTGTGGTTGATCCTATTGTGATTAGGCACTTGTTGTTAAATCAGTCCCCCCCTCGCGTGATCTTTAATTCCCATTATTCGGCCTTCCCAGATCAAGGAAGCCAGTTCCCGAGGATGGGAGCCCCAATGGGGTTATTACCACCCTTCCCCTTCCCCAAATCGAGCTTTACCCCCCCCCAAAAATTCCTTGGTGTGTGCGCAGCGCCCCCTTTCGGTTGTATTTTACATCACTATCAATATGAAAGTAAACCCCTTTTTTGACCGGCTGCCCCCCCCTACGGTACGGCCCCCTCCAAGTTAAGGTGGCCCACCTATTCTTACGGCTACCGTACCAGTTCGGCTACGGGGATCCCTTTACTGGATACTTCCCCCTGTTCGGCTTCCCGGGATATACATTGCCTCGGTGGTATTGTTTCTGGGCGTCGTGTCTGCGCGTATTTTGCTCGATCTGGGAGTATGAATAATCCCAGACAGGGCGGCCGGAGCCATTAATCTCTCTTAGATTACTTAAGGTGATTGTTTCTGATCAAAAAGTCCTTCCCCCAGCATTCCTAAGTGTTCGGGTCCTAAAAGTTGGTGT
>Ga0179591_1535534_pt1 | contig 17763 bp, 29 predicted proteins | sample CZOMad2_1_08_16f_FD_182891 | JGI IMG/M metagenome (GOLD analysis project Ga0179591, IMG submission 182891) | Vadose zone soil fungal communities from Angelo Coast Range Reserve, California, USA - CZOMad2_1_08_16fungal (PacBio error correction) | ecosystem: Environmental > Terrestrial > Soil >... | reverse complement strand
GGGTCCCTTGACCGGTTGCGGGCCCTGGAACCCCGGGAAAAAAACCCCCTTTTTGGCCGCCCCTTACCTTTTTGGTCTGGAGGGGCCCTTTCTGGATGGGGAAATCCTGCCCCTTTTTGTGATGGACCTGTCCTTCCTCCCCCACCCCTGAAGTGAATTTTTGGTGATTTTTTCTTGGTGTGATTGCCTTTGACCTTTTTTTTGAAAACCCCCGCCATTTGAACCTTTCTCCCCCCTTTTTGAGGCCGTGGTTCCTATTTGAGTCCCTTTTTGACCTCTTGAAGTTGGTGCCCTTCTTGCGGCTCTTGTGTTTTGCGCCCCCTTGGAGGGGGGCTTTTTGTGGAATTTCCCTGAGGCCTCCCTAATTTTTTGAGAGGTTGGTTGATTGAGGACTTGGTTTTTGTGACCTCCCCCCCCCCCCCCCCCCCCTACTGACTTCCTTGAGGCGTGGGACATTGTTGTTTTGTGATGTTTGAATGGACTTTTGACCCCCTTGCGATGATTGACCTTTTTCCCCTTGTGATTGAATTCCTTTGGATCCTTTTGTTTTGGAACCTACCCCCCCACACCCTGCGGCCCCCCCCGACCTTGAGGCCCCCACACACACTTTTCCCCGTTTGCACCCTTCACTACACCCTTGACTGATTGGTTTATGATTTCCTGGATTTTGGATCCCTTTTTTTAACACCCTTTGAGGGGCGGTTTATTTTTTTTTGACCTTGTCCTGGTTTCCTTTTTTGTTTCATTTTGCTTTTTTTTCCTTTTTTGTGGGCCCCTTTGATGCCCTTTTCCCCTTTTTGGAAGGCGTTGAAGGGTCCCACCCCTTGAAGGCTGATCCTTTTGACCCTCCCTTGAGTCATTTTTGGACCTTTTTTGATTTTGTTTCCTCCTGATGCCCTTTTGTGAATGACGTGGATTGCTTTTTGACAGACTTTTTTTGATTTTGACCCCCTTTTGGCCTGAATTTTTTGATCCCTCCAAGGTCCCCCCCCCCCCCTAGCCTGTCCTGAACCTTTGGCTTCCCCCCTTTTTTTTGCCTGCCTGAAGGGGCGCCGCACCCTTCCCGCCTAGGCTTGGTGGGCCGGGGGGCGCGGGGCGGCCTTTTTGATTACCTGATGAAGGCGTGGGTGCCCCCCCTGCATTTTTGGTTTTGTGACGATTTTGGTGCCCAGTGGGCGCCCAGACACAAACACCTGAGCCGGGGAAGCTCCCCTTGTTTTCCCACCAAAACCGCAGTGAAGACCCCACCCACAAAGGCACAACAAACCGGAGGCCTACCTTGAGGTGCCCTGCAATTTTGACCCACCTGAGGTTTGAGCCTCCTTTTTTTTTTTGTTGGATTGGTTGACCTTTCCCCTGATGTTGACACTGAGGCGTACCTTTTGACCCCCCCGCCCCTTTGCCCTTCCATGGTTTCCTGTGTCCCTTCTGCTTTCCTTTTTGATGGATGAAAACCCTCCCTTTTGATTTTGGGAAACCCTGTCCTTTCTTCCTGTTTATCGGATCCCTGTTTTTCTGCACTGGAAGGGGGGCGTTGGAGTTTGAGGAGCCCCCATCCCTTTTGGAAACACTTGGGGCCTGAGACCTGAGGGACGTATTTTTTCAACCCTTGAGCATTGTTTTTTGACATGTGGCCTTTTGCCTCCCCTTTTCCCGTTTTTGTTGAATGAAGGGCGCCAAGAAAACTGTCAACCTACCTTTCTTGCCCGCATTTGAGGCGTGGGAAAGTGGTTGAGGCCTTCCTCAACCTGAATGACCCCCCTTTTCCCCTTGCCCCACCCCCTTTGACTTCATTCACACCCCTGAGGGCCGGGTTCTGAATGTTTTGTGTTGATTTCCTGTCCCCCTCCAACCCCTTTTGGACCATTGTTCATGACCTTGGTTTCATTGACCCCTTTTTTTTGGCACCTTTTTGAAATTTTTGTTGGAGATTTTCACCTCAAACATTTGACCACCTTAGGACACCAATGATTTTGATCCGCGCTTTTGCCTCCTTCACTTGGATTCTTTTTACCTTTCTTGCCTTGTGATCCTTGCCCCTTTTGAACTTTGAACCCTTTCCCACTTTGCCCACCTGAAGGCGTCCCTTGACCTTTTACCTGATGATTGTACCCTTTGAACACCGCCCTTTTTCCACCTCCTCCTTGGAAAGGGAAACCTGTGGTTTGATGTGAGGGTTTTTTTGCCTGCCTGAAGGTTCTTGGATTTTTTGCCTTGAGGGGCTTTTTGTTGCCTTTATCGCCCCATTGACCCTGAATTCCCCCCCCTTTCCCCATGAGGCACCTCCCCCCCCCTAACCTCCTTGGATTGAGCCTTTTGGAAATTGTGATTCATTTTTGCATCTGCTCTGAGTTTTTGACCTGACCTTTTGCCTGACACCTTGGAACTCGGCTTTGACCTTCCCCCTGGCGGGGCTAGGCGTGGCCTTCCCCCATTCCTCCTGACCTGTTTGACCTTTTTCCCCCCCCTTTCCTTTTTTCTGATTGAGTGTGAACCCCTTTTCGGCCTATTTTTTTTGTTGCTGGTGACCTTCCTTGCCCCTTTGACCCTCCTACCCCTGGACATTGGATCTTTCCTTGATTGATTTTTCCTTTGGCCGTCCTGCCCCCCCCTTGACCTCCCTTTTTTGTGTGGTGTGAGCTGTTTGAATTTGCCCCCTTTGACTTGGAGGGCGGGTCCCACCTGTCCCTGCCCCTTTGATTTTTTTTTCCCCCCTTGAGGCCTTGAAACCTTGTTTTTGTGCCCTGTGGGACCCCTGGAACCCTTGAGCCCTGCCTGATGATTTGAAGGGCGAGCCGTGGGTGCTTGACCCTGATTTGAGACATTTTTGCCTTTGTGTGAGGGGCGGTCGTGCCCGTTCATTTGCCTGACGGCGGTTTTTACATGAGGCAGTCCTTTGCAACCCTTTTTGTTCACGCCTTTCCAGCCTGTGACTTTGTCCTTTTCTTTGACCTCCTGACCTTGATCCCTTTGCCTCCCCTGATGGACCTTGAAGGGGGCTGTCGACCTGCACCACATCCCTTGGCCCTTTGAGGCGTGGTTTTTGCGGCCCCCCTGTTTTTGGAATGAGGCGCCCCTTTGAGGTCGGCCCCTCTTGGGATTGGGTTGACCTGATTGACCTTGACCTTTGATCCCCGCCTTTTTCTTTTGACTTCCCTGGTTTGGAGGGCCCTTTTTTTGATCTGATTGCCCCTGAGGGCGCCTTGATTGACCTGATCTGACCTGTGGATTTTTTTTTTTTGATTCCCACTTGTCATTTTTCCCCCTGACCCTTGTTGGAGGGCATTTTTGATGATTTTTATTTCTGATCCTTGCCTTTCCCTTGGTGATTTGATAGGCCCTTGATGAACTTTCACTGACCTAGCCCCCAAGGCGCATGATTTTGCCTCCGACTTTGAATTTGATTGAAGGTGCGGTGGGTCCGTGGTTACTGCTTTTGATTTGTTGCTCCCCTGAAACCTTGCCTTTTTTTTTTTGTTTGAGTGACCTTGAGGCCTTTCATTGGTTGTCCTTTTTTGACCAATGTTACACATTTTTTGTGGAATTTTTTGATGATTCCTTGGAGGTTTTGCCCTTTGGAACATGAGGGGCTGTATTTGTTTTTGCACTGCCTGACCCCGCCTTTTGATTGGTGTACCCTTGAACCCCCCTCACTGACAAACCAAATGTAGCGCCCCCCCTGCCCCCCTGACCCCCACCTTGCACCCCCCGCTTTGCCTCCTGTCCTGAGGCTTTGGACCTTTGAGGCCTCGTGCCCCTGTTTGATTTTGATTGACCTCCTTCCTTGAAGGCGACCCTGCTTTTTTGCTCCATTGTTCCACTTTGAGGCTTTTTTGGACTGACCTGTGCTCTGCCTTTTTGAATGATTTGAATTGATCCTGTTTTGACCTGAGTTTTGTATTTTTTTTTCTTGACCTTTTGTTGGATTGAATGATTTGCCCCCTTGGCCCTTGAAAGCATTGAAGTGAAAAAACCCTTTTGAGGCGGGGGTTTTTCCCTTTTGAGGGCGTTGTTTACTTCATTGCCTTTTGAAGCATTGGGTGATTCCTACCCTGCGATTGTGATTTGACCCTGATGCCTTTTGAAGATTTTGGGTTACAATTTGCCCTGGCAGGCCGTTGGGGCCCTTGAATCCCCCATTTGAGGCGTTTGATTTTCCTTTGAGTGGGCCCCCCTTTTGAGTGACCCCTTCCTTTTGACCTTTGCCTGATTTTTTTTGATTTTTGTTTTCCTGTTCCCTTGAACCCACTTTGAGACCTCCTGTTTTTTTTTTTTTTTGCAATCACTGATCATTGATTATCATTGATCTCCTGTGAATCCCCTTAAGGCCCCCCTTTTTTTTTTGATGAAAACCCCTGGATGTTGAATGCCTGAGCTGAATGCCTTCTCCTCCCCTCTGACCTTGGAACCCCTTTCCTTTTGTTCCTTTTTTTGGCCTGCCTGATTGGAGAGGCGAGTACCCTGAGGGCGCCACCTTTCCCCTTTTTTGTGAATGCGCCCCCCTTTCACACATTGCCCACACTGACATGACTGAAGGGGGGGTTTTTTGAATTCCTCCCTGTTTGCCCCCCTTTGATTGAGCAGTGGGTTGCCTGACCTTGACTTTTGTTTGACCTTTTCCTTTTGTTTGGTTTTTTGCCCCTTGTTGAATTGAGGTGACCTGATTGAAACTACCCTTGGCTTGCCCTTTTCCTTCCCTGACTGTTGAAAACCTGATGTTTTCCCGTTCGGGGCCATGTGGCCCCCCCTTTGAACCCCGCCTTTTTTGACTGGATGAACCTCCTTTGCCTTGACCCCCCCCCCTTGTGGGATTGAGGTGATGTGTGCCTTTTTTTTTTTGAATTTTTTTGATTCCCAGGGATTTTTGAAATGATTGGTGAGGCCTTTTTTTCGATTTCCTTTTGTAACATGGATTTTGCGGGCTGCCTGGATTGGATGTCCCACTGGCACTGATGCCCTCCTTAGTTTTCATTCCCTGATCCTGTTTTTTTTTTTGAGGGCGCCTTTGAGTTTTTTGTTTTGATTTCTTGATGAGGTGGCGTGGGTTATTTGTTGAAGGGCGTGGAGCGCCCCTTTTGTATGTACATTTTTGACCTTTTGAGGCACTGGGTTGCGGGTGAGCCGGGTGCCTTGAGGGCCGTTGGGACCCACACCTAGGGAGCCCTCCTTTTTTCCTGAATGATACCTTTTTCCTTGAATGACACCTGAGGAGTGTTGCCTCCCTTTTTTTTCCCGCCCTTTGATTTTCTTTTGCCCTGCCACCCGGCCACCCCCCTTGAGGCGTGTTTCCCCTTGTTTGACCCTGAGGCGTCTTCCTTTGACCCTGATTGGAACTGAGGACGGGGTTTTTTTTTTGGAGGGTCATTGACCTGCCCCCCCTAATTTTTTTGGTCTATTTTTCCTTTTCTGATGTGAATTCGGGCCCCCCTTGACCGTGTTTTTTGATTTTTGTCCGCCTTTGTTCCTTTTTGATTTTTTTGAACCCTGTGACCTTGCTCTTCCCGTTTTTTGACCCTTCCTTGAGGCGCCCTTCCCCTGGTTTTGTGAATGCCCGGATCCCTTCCTGGACATTTTTTGATCCCCCCCTGGACCACCCTTTGCCCTCCTGCCTTGCCCCCTCTGCCCTTGGCGCCTTTGATCCCCCTTGACCCTTTGTTGCCCCTTTTGAACCTTCATTTGCCTGTCCTTGGGATTTTGTGTCCCCCCTTTTGGTTTGGATCATTTCCTGATTCATTTCTGAGGGGCGGCCTTTTGTTTTGGCCTGTGAGGGCCGACCCCTTTGCCTTGCCTGATGAAATTCTGTGATTTTCCACACCCGCACACCCATTGATTTGATACCCTTGCTTTTGACCATACCCCCGCACTTGGAACCCACGCCCGGCGGCTCCCCTTGACCCCCTGACCCACCCCCCTGACCCGCTCCTTGAACCAGCCTGGAATTCCGTGATTTTTTTTTTTCTTTTTTTGACCACCGGAACACCCTGAACTCACCCCTGACACACATTGGTTGTGATTCCTGTTGAGCCCCATGGCCTGTTTACTTACCTTTTTGACCACCCCGCCCCCCTTTGAAGGCGTTGGGCCTTTTGTGTTCTCCTAAGCCCTTGAACCTCCCCCCTTTCCCTTGAACTTGAATCCCTTTCCCCTGACCTTTTGTTTTGATTGAAGGTCTTGATTTTACCCCTTTTTCACCCTGTTCCCCCTGCTGTTTACTGAGCCCGCTTTTTGGCCATTCGATTTGCCCTGAACCCTCTGATCCTTGATCATGAATTTTGTCCTGATGTTTTTTTTGAGGGCGCCCCCCCTGATTTGATTGTGAACCACACGTAATTTCCGTTTGCACTGGAGGGCGTGGTTTTTTTCAAAAGCCACATGTTCAATGCCCAACTTTTCCTTTCCCTTCCCTTCTGCGCCCTTGGGACCTCCTTTTTTTTTTGTTTTCCTCCCCTTCCTTTGAGGTGAGGGGACCCCCCCATGCATGTCCCTGAATGTTCCTTGAGATTTTGCCCCTTTGTTTGTCCCTTTCCTTTGACTTTTTCCTTGATTTTGACCTTTTGTCCTTTTTGACTCCACCACTTCCTGATTTGACCTTGAATCCTCCTTGACCTTTGTCTTTTGCTTGAACCCTTTTTTTGTTTGTTCACCTGCCTTGTGTTTTTTGTGAGCCTTGACCTCCGGTGACCTTTTGATCCTTGAACCCGGAGGGCGTCTCCCCTCATTTTACCCTCCTTTTCATCTTTATCACCCCTTTGCCCTCCTCCCTCACACCCTGAGGGCATGGACCCCTTGATGGCGGAATTGCCCCGCCTTTGAAGGCGGCTCCCCTTGTCCTTTTTGAGGGCGCCTTTTGTGCCATTGACCTTTGACCACTGGGATTCCCCCCTCCCTTGGATCTGAACACCCCCCCTTTGATCCCTGTACCTTGAACCCTTGGATTCCCCTTTGATGGTGAGCACTTCCCACCTTTTCCGCCTGAAAGGTGTTTCCCCTTTTGAAGACCACCCACCTTTGGGTCCACAAACCCTTTTCCCTCCTTTGATTGGTTCCCCCTCTGATTGACATTTGACCTTTTGGTTTTCCTGGATGAAACCTACCCCTGATTCCCCCTGCCCTTTGATGACTCTTGGTTTTCCTTGCACCCCCTTGAGCCCCTGACTGAGTGATCCCCTCTGACCATTTTTTTTAAATTTTTGAAGGGGTCCTGATTTGCCTTTTTGCAAGGGGTACGGGCCGGTCGCCCCTGTTGAGGCACCCCCATTCCTTTTTTTGCTGGAGGGGGGGCAGTGGCGCGCCCCCCATAACATTTGCCTGATGGATCACCTGACATTGAACCTCCACCCCCTTTTGGATTGAGGCGCACCACCCACGCCCTTTGCCGTCTAACCACATCAACCACCCCCCCTCCTTTGCCCCTGAGCTGTGGACTGAACCCTGAAGGGGCATGTTGATTTACCCTGACCACTCCCTTTTTTTTCTCTTTGGCCTTTGACCATTAAGTCCATGGACTGCCATTCCTTTGCCTGAATGATGTTTTTTTTTTGAAGGTTGTTTTGTTTTGTACCCTTGCCCTGTTCCCCTTTTGCCCTCCACCTCCCGATTTGTTGATTGCTCAACTTCCCCTTTGACCCTTGATGTGAATTGAACCTTTCCCATTCCCCCCTGATTTGTGTGCCCCTTTTTGCACCCTTTTGATTTTTTGTGGATGAATGATTTCTTTTTTTGGCATGTCCCATCCTGGAAGGGGCCACTGATTTGTTGGCCTGAATTGTTTTTGAACCTGTTCCAGCAACTGATTTTGCCCTTTGTGTTGGGCCCTTTTGTGGACCTCCCCCCCATTTGACCTTAGGATGTGGAGGGCCCTTGCTTAGAATTTTTGTTTTTCATTCCTGAGGTGGGCTGTGGATTGATTTTCCCCTCCCCTTGCCCCCATGTGAGGACCTTGTTTGGCCGCTTTGACCTGATTTCGATTGATTTTTCACTTTTCCCCATTCACTCCCTTTTCCTTTTCCTTGAATTTTTTCATCCTTCCTTTTGGACCCCCCCCTTTTGACCTCCCCCCATCCCCCTCTCCGACCTGTTCCTGAAATTTTGTTCCTTGTGAGGCGTGAGTGAAGGCCCATTGTTGCCTGGAACCTTTTTTCCCCCCCTTGACACTGAGGCCCTGCCTGATGTGAAGGTTGGTCCCCCCTGCCTTTTGATTGGCTTTCCCTCCACTCATGAGGAAAATACCCTTGCCTGTGAGATTGAAACCTTTTTCATGAATTTTGTTTTTTTGATTCCCCTTTTGAACCCTTTTCATGCCTGTTACATTGAGGGGGCGTGGCGTGGCTGAATTGTCCTTTAGAACCCACAAAAGCCCTTGACCTTTTTTGTTTTCACGCAGCCTTGGAGGTTTTCTTGTTTTTTTTTTGTGAGGCGTTTGGGTTCGCTGTGGTCCCCATTGAGGCTGTTTCCCCCTGGTGACTGCTCCTTTTCGGGACTCCCTTGGACCCCTTTCATTGATTTTTTTTTGCCTTTTTTGACCCTTTGATTTTGTTTTTGTTGGAAAATTCTTGAAAAGCCTTTGTTGAATGTTTGATGATTTTTGACCCGGAGCCTCATTTTTGCCCTGCTGGATGAAGCCCCCCTGTTGACCTCCTTGACTTGTTGGGCACCCCTTGAAGCCCTTGTGTCCTTTTGTTTTTGTGACCTGCCCCACCCTTCCTTTTTGTAAGGCGTTCCTTTGATTGCCCCCCCCCCTTTTTTGCCCTTTTGAGCCTTTTTTTTTGTTACCCTTTTTTTTCCTTTTGTGACCTGTGATGGACCTTCCTTTTTTTTCCTGGATGCCTTTTTGAGCTTGTCCCTACCCTCCCCCCTTTTGGAATTTTTGCCTGGAGGGGCTCCCCTGCCTGAAAATTCCTTGGTTTGGGAATTTTTTTGCTGACCTTTTCACCTTTTGACCTGACCTGATTTGTCTGAGGTTGTCCATGCGCCTTTGTTCCACCTTCCCCTGGAACCCCCTGGAACTTGAGTTGCCCCTGTTTTTTCCCCTGATTGATTGGATGATCCCCTTTTCCCTGATTCTGTTTTTGGGGGCTTGAATGAAAGGGCCGCCTGATTTTGACCCCCCCCCCTTTTCTGCCTTGAGGGCCACCTGTCCCCCTGACGGCAAGGTTCCGATGGAAGGGCGGTCATCTTTTGATTCCTTGACCCCTTCCTTCCTTTGAGGCTTTGAGGGGGGGCCCTCCTACTTTCCCCCTGAGGCGCCCTTTGTGTGAGGGCCTTGATGCCATTTTATTTGATTTGAGGTTACCCCTGTTTTTTGAGGGCGTTATTGTCCCCCTATTTGGAGGCCCCTTGCCCATTCTTTGCCTGAGGGCGTGGGGCGCTGATGCTGAGTTGATTTTGTTCCTGCCTGCCTGAGGGCATTTGTTGACCTTTGTTGAGGGGCACCCCTCGCCCCCCTGACCCTGGTCTGGCCTGAAATTTTTTTGGTTGACCCCAGACCCTCCATTGGAAAGTTTGAACCTCCCCCTCCTTTTGACCCACCACCCCTTTGTTTTGATTTTTTTGACCCCTTATCTGCCCCTTTGTCCTGTCCTGAGCCCCCCCTGTTGACCCCTTGGATTTTTGCCCCTTCCTCCTGAGCCCCCTTTTTGACCCTTGGAGGTCCTTGGGTTGCTGGGGGGTCCCGTGGCCCCCCACTTTGATGAACGATCCTGATCCTTTTGAAAGGCGTTGGTGTTGTGTTTTTGGCCTTTGCATTTGTTGATTTCCCCTTCCCCCGACCCCTGGCCGTGATGATGGATTTTTTTTTGCCTTTTGCCCCCTTTTGACCTGAACATGACCTTTTTTGGAATCCTTTTGAACCCTTTGCTTCTTGAGGGTTTTTTTTTTTACCTTTTTGCCTTTGATTGAGGGGGGGCGGAACCACCTCCTTGTTGTTTTTTTTTACGCCCTGCCCTCCCCCCCCTGAGGCTGATGACCCCTCCCCGTCCTTGGACCTGGCGGCCCATGATTGTTGATTTGTCCTCCTTTTCTGAGTGGCTTTTTTTTTGCCCACCTTTGCCTTTCCTGAAGACCTGAAACCCCTTTGCCCACCCTTTTTGCACCTTGAGGGTATTTCACCAACACCCCCTGTTTCTTCTCCCCCTTCCTTTGCCTGACTGGACCCCCCTTTTTTCCTTCATCCTGATGACACCTTTGAACCAGTCCCTGAGGTGAGGCGGGGGGTTGCCCTGGCCCTTTTTGACCCTGCCTGCCCTTTGACCCTGAACCTTACCTCCTGATCCTTTGTTTCCTTTCCCTTTTACCCCTTTTTCCTGAGGCTTCCCCCTTGTGGACCATTCCCCTTGTATGACACCACCCCTGGGGGGGGGGGTTTTTTTGTGGGAGGCAGTGCCCCCGCTCCTCGTTTGATCCCCCCCCTCCTTTGGATGAAGGGCTTTTTTGTTTGGGTCCCCCCCCTGATTTTTTCCCTCTTTTTATGAGGGGCTGTCTTTTGCCTTTTTCCTGGTTTTTTGCCTTTCCTGATGAATTTTTTTTCCCTTCCTTTTTTTTGACTGTTCACTTTACAACCCTTTTTACTTCCTTACCTGACTGACCACCCACTTTTGAGGCTGTGGGGGCCGCCCATTTCACTCCCCCCTTCCTTTGAACCCCACCTTTTAGTTGATTCGACTGTTTGAGCCTTGACCTTTCTGGACATCCTGACCCTCTGCACCTGGATTTGAGGCTGAGGGACCTTTGTTTGTGAACCCTTTACTGACTTGACTCCCTTGGAATTTTTACTTTGACCTTTCTTTTCATTTCACCTTCCTGCAGCATCCCCCTGATTCCCCACCTGCCCCCCCCCCTCCCCCCCCCTGTGTTTTTTTTTGCCCTTGATTTCCCCTGTTCCCTTGACCCTTTGAACCCCTGATGAATTTCCCGCATGATGATGTGTCCTCCCCCCCCCGTTTGTCCCCTCCACACTGCCCCTCCTTCCCCTTTTGACCTTTTAGTGCGGCCTCGGACCCCCCCACTCCCCCCCTCGACATCTTGTCCCCCCTGAATTTGATCCCTGCCTCCTGTTATCTGGCCCAACCCCCCTGCACCTTTGTTTTGTTGACCTTGACTGGATGTGAAGGGCCGTGAGTTGAACTGATTTTCCTGATTTTTTGACCTCCTTCTGATTGAGGGGGTTTCCCTTTTGATCCTGATGAGGTGATGATGGGGACTCCTGCATCTTTTCTTGATTGGAATGTTTGATTGTGTGGTCATTTCGGCCTTTGACTTCCCTTGACTTTTGACCCTTCCTGGTTTGGATGGGAAAGGCGGGTTCCTTGACTTGAGGCCTTTGACCTTTGATTCTGGAAGGGCATCATTGAGGGATGTGCGATGCCCCTGAGGGCGGTGGGTTCCTTGACCTGAAAATGAACTTTTGCCCGCCTTGAATCCGCCCTCCCCTCCTCCCCGCCCCCCTGGAACCTGACCCCCTTTGGATTCCCTTTGCCCTGACCTTGCCCCCTTTTGGATTTTCCCTTTTTTTGCTGAGGTCCTACTCCTGTCAACTGCCCACCTTGATTTTGCCATTTCCCCTGACTTCCTGACATGTGCCCCTTTTTTTTGCCCAACCCCCTTTTTCACACCTGACCTTGTTTTTTGCCTTTTTGATTTGTGGTGTGTTCCCTGTTGAACACATTCTCCCCTCCCTCCCCTGTTCTTCCTTGTGTGGTTTCCCCCCTCACGCTGGATGCCCTTTTACCTGATGACCCTGAATTTTTTTTTTCCTTGATCTCCGACACTCCCCCTTTTGAATTTGACCCGGGGGTTTGGTTGCACTTTGGCCCTGGAGGCCTTTTTTTTTAACTGACCCCCCCTGCCCCTTTTCCGTTTTCCTGAAGATTCCTGACCTTTTGTGATTTGTTTGAACCCCCCTGTGATTTTGGAACCTTGGGTGTTCTCCTTTTGAGACACCCTTGGAAGGGGAGGCGTGGCGTTGCCTGACCCTTGACTTGAACTGGTTGCACCTTTGCGGAGCTCCGCCTTGAGATGCCTTTTGAATTGACTGTGTTGATGATGAAACCCTTTTTTTCCTGTTGAGCCAATGATGTTGTTTTTTGTTGACACGGGGCGGCTGCCTGGGACCTGAAACCCTTTTCCTTCCTGCCTTTTTGGTGTTGTTCTGCCTGGACTATGCCTTTTTTTTTGACCCCCTGTTTTTTGACCCTTTCCCACTGATTGTCCGTTTTTTGAAATGCCCCTTTGGACCCCTGAGCCTTTGGCCTCCCTTCCCCTGTTTTTGAATTCCCTTGATTGGACCTTTTTGACCCTGACTTGAATGCCCTTTGTCCCCTTTTTTGAAAGGCTTCCATTGTTTGTTCCCTGATTGCCCCCCTGAATTTTTTTTGTTTTGACCTTTTCCCTTGAATTTGTTCCCCCTTTTCGCCTTCAACCCTTTGTTGTCCCCCTTGATCCCCTGCCCTTTACCTTGAATTCACGCCCCCCCCCCCGGTCCTTTTCCCCCCTTTTCCCCTTTCCTTGACATTGACCGCCCATGGCTGTTGATCCCCCCCCCCACCCCACCCCTCATTTCCTTCCCCCTTGAATGTGAATTTTGAGGCCGTGGCCTCACTTTGGACTTGTGTGATTTTGCCTGACAGGGGATGAACCTTTTGATTTCCCGACCTGTGATCCTTTTTTTGATTGTGTTTTGGATGATTTTTTTTTTTTGTTGTGACCTTTTTTGAGGCCTGGACCTTGAGTGACACCTTTTTTGATTTCCCTGGAAGGCTGAAAAGGCAGCCCTTCTCCCCTCCACATGGAAGTTCCCCACCTTCACCCTCCCTTTGAGGGGCCCTACAGGGGCCTGAAAGCCCCGCCCACCTCCCTCCCCCCCTCCTCCCTTTTTTTTGACACCCCCCTTGACCCTCCCCTCTTGCCCTTTCCTCCCCCCCTGTTTTTTCCCCCCTTCCTTGACCCTTTGCCTTGAATTGAGGGAGTGGGGCGTGGGTTTTTTGTTTTTGTTCGGCACTTCGAGCCCCTTTGCCTCCTGGGACCTCCGCGAATGACGGGGCCACGTCCATGGGAGGCGGCCAGGGGGGGCCCCCTGAGCGCCATTCCTGACCCCACCTTTTGAGGGCCCGTCCCTCCCAACTGACCCCTTGACCCCACCTGAACCCATGAACCTTTTTTTGGTGCCGGAGCCCTCCTTTTTCCCTTTCCCTTTGACCCTGACTCCTTGATGTTGTTGCTCAACCCGCCCTGAGGGCGTTTGGCCACATTTTCCTTGTTTTTTTTCCTGAGGCCTTTGAACCCCCCTTTGACCTGAGGGCGTGGGTTTTTTTGGTTGGAAGGGCGTACCTTTGACTGTTGAGGTGCCTCCCTTTTTTTGATGTGCCTTTGTGAGGGACCTGCATGAGGGCGTGCACCCCACTGTGACCTGACCCATCCTCCTGCCCCGCCCACCTTCCTTGCACCCTGTCTAGACCCTGACCTTGTTGACCCCCCCCCCCCCCTTTTTTGCCTGCCCCCCGCCCGTGAGACACTGGTGTGGTGAAACTAGAGGCGCCTTTTGACCTTTTGCCCCCTTTCCCCCTCTCCTGACTTGACCTTGCTTGTTGAAAGGGTCGGCCTCCGCACCTTTCCCCTTTTTGCCTTGTTGAGGCTTTTGAGACTTGGCACTCCTGATTGCCTTGTTCCTTGATGAAAAACTGCCTCCCTTGTGCCCTGAGTGAATGAACCTTTTGATTCTTTGCACCCTCCTGTTTTTGCCTGACCCTTGAATCACCTTTGTTGACCACCTTTGATGGATCCTTTGACCTTTGTTTGACCCTGATTTGCCCTGAAACAAACCCCTTTTGATGACCTTTTTTTTTCTTCCTGCTTTGGATTCGTTTTTACCATGACACTTGTTTGGAGGGCGGTGCATGACCTTTCCCCTCCCCCTCCTTGTGGGCCTCCCTTCCCTGATCCCCCCTTGGACTTGCCCCCATTTTTTTTCTGTCCTTTTTTCCTTTGACCCTGATGTTTTTTTTTGGAATTGACCGTTTTTGTCCCCCCCCTTGCCCCCTTTTTCCCTTTTGATCCCCTTCTCGTCGCTTGAAACTCATTGTCACACCTGTGTGTGACCCTTTCCTGACCCCTGTCCCTCCTTGGCCCCTGATGATGCTTTGAGGGCTTCGGAAGGCCCTGATGCCCTTGGAGGGTGGAGGCTTTTTTTTTTGATTTTTGGCAAACCTGTTGACCTTGAAGGCCCGCCTTGGGAAGCCCCCCTTTGGCCTTTGATGACCTTGAAACCTTTGATCCCTCCCTTCAGCCCCCTGTCCTTTTTTTGGGTTTTTGGACAATCTCCTTTTTTTTGAACACCTGCCCCCTCCTTTGACCCTGCGCCTTTTTTCCTGCCTTTTTTGAGGCCCCCTTACCCCTTTGAGGGCGTGTGGGGGCCGCCCCTTTTGTCCACTGTTGATGAACCCCTTTGATGACTGATTTTTTTTTCGGCTTTGGTTTGTCCTTGTGTTTTGAGTGCCCCCCTGACCTTTGCATGAGGCCGGCACTATGGATTTGTTGGAAGTTCCCTTTTTGGACATTGGAAAGGGGCTGACCTGGAGGGCACTTTTTTTTGGTCCCCCTGAGGCTTTTGGCCCCTGAGGTTGTTGAGGGCACCTCTTTTGAACACCTTTTGATTGATGACCCTTTGAAAACGTGGGGCTTTGGATTTGACCTGGAAGGGCCTCATTTCCTTTCTGATTGACACCCCCTGTTGAGTTCACTTTTGTTGACCCTTTTTTTTGAGCGCTTGATTTTTCGAGGCGGTGTTGATCCCTGGGAAGGCATTGAACCCCTTGGAGGGCGCGGTGTTTTCCTTTGACAAACCTGCCTTGTTGAGGCAGTGACTATCATTCCGGGCAACTTTTTGGTTTGACCCCTTGAGGGGTCACCCTTTCCCTTTTCCTTGAATTTTTTCTTGACCTTTGATTTACCTTGGCCTGGCTGACCCTTTTGATGCCTTTCCTGCATTTTTGATTCCTCTTTTTTTGACATTTCCTTGAACCCTGAGCCCCCTGAGGCGTGAGGGGCCCATCCCTTGTTTGCTCCCCACTTTGTGATTTCAGCCTTTTTGATGCCTTTGAAGGCTTTGTTTTGACGGGCCCTCCTGCCTTTTTGCTCCCATTTTTTTTTGAAACCCCTGATTGATTTTTCCCCCGTTTTTTTTGGTTGAGGCTGAAAACCCCCGCCCTCCCCCCTGTGAGGCGTGGTTTGATGCCTTTGTTGAATTGTTTTGTTCCCTCGCCCCCCTTGCACCCAAGTTATTCCCGTTTTGTTGAAGCTCGCCTGAGGCAGCCTGATGTCCTCCTTTTTTGAACCAGTTTTACATCCCTTGGGGGGTGGTCTGAGCTCACCTTGGACAATTTCTTTGCCTTTGATTTTTCCCCCTTGCCTTGATTTTGACCTTGATGCTGATTTCCTTTTTGTGATTGGAACACACCGGGGCGCCCTGAGGGTGAATTTTTGAACACCTGATTGGAAGGTGAGCCTACCGCCCCCCCTTTCTTGTTTTTGACCTTGAGGCCTGAGGGCAATGGGGGGGGGCCCTGTCTTGAGGGCTCCCTCCTTTTTTTTTCCTTTGAAGTGATTGAGGCCCGCACCCCTTCCTTCTTGGATGGGAGCCTTTGCCTTGAACCCCCTTTGGGGTTTCGGCCTGAGAAATGAGGCGTACCCTTGAACCTGACCTTTTTGCCTTGCCTTGATCCTGAACCTGATTTCCCCTGAAGGGCTTTTTTTCCCGTTTTCCTTTGACCCTGACCTTGATGAAATGAAGCCCTGAGGGTGGACAACCTTGATGAGGAGGTTCGCCTACCAAACCCTTGTTTCATCACTCCCATGATTGCGAATTTTTTGGAAAGGTTGCCTTTTGGAGAAGCGTTTGGTAACAAGAAGAAAGGAGGAAGACAAAGGTGAGGAGGGGGTGGGGTTGGGAAACAGGAGTTGTTGGAGAAGGGTGTAAGCCTCCACATGAGCCTCCGTCCTGTTGGAGGAGCGTGCCCCCCCCCTTTTCCCCCCCTTGCGTCCTGATTTGAGTCCCTTGATTTTTGCCTTTTTTCCCTCCCTGTCTTTGAGGGGCCTGTTTTTTTGATGTTTTACCCCTGTGCCACCCCTTCCCCCTTTGTTGGGACCCCTCCCCCCGCCGGCCTTGCCTACCCCCCACCTTTCCTGACACCTTTTGGCCTGAGATTTGACCCCTTTGAGGCGTCCCTTTTTACTCCCTGGGAACTTTCCCTGCCCTCCCCCGTTTCCTGAAGGGCGGTGGGGGTGTTGCCTGCCCTGAACCTCCCTTTTTGCCCCACCTGAGTTGATTCCCATTGTGATTACTGTTTTTGCCTTCTTGCCCCCCACCTTTTGTGATGCCCTCCCCCCCCTTTGACCTTTTTTTCCCATGGATTTTGATACCCTCCCCCTTTGATGCATTGCCCTGTGTTCCCTTTCCTCCCTTTGTTTTGAGGGCGTGGTTTGGTTTGAGATGGAGTTTTTGCCCTGTTGAGCCCCTTTTTTTGCACCTGACCCTTCCTGATGACCCCTCCTTGCCTTTTTGCAACCACCCTGGGTGATGCCTGATTTGGATTTCCGCCCCATTGACCTTTGGACCCCCTTTTGACCTTGTTGGAATGTTCCTTTTGTGGGTTGCCTTTTGATTTTTTGTGATTTTCCTGATTTTGGGATGACCTCCTGACCTTTGGTTTTTGCCACCTCCTTTCCCTTTTTTTTTTTTCCCCTTGCTTTGTTTTTGGCTTTTTGACACCTCCCTTGTGTTTAACCGGCCCCCAATTTTTTTTTGCCTTTGTGTTCTTTTGATGTCCGGGACCTTGCCATTTTGACCCCTTTTCCCCCCCCGTTTCCTTTTTTCCTTTTTTTTGAATCCCCGCGCCCCTTTTGAGGGGCGTTTGTTGACATGGCCTTTCCTTGGCCCACCTCCACTGAGCTCCCCCTTGGTTTCCTGGACTGTTTGACACCTTATTTGAAACCCTTGCCCAGGCCTTCCTCCTTTTCACCTCATGGGACGCCATTGGTTGCCCCGCCCCCCTTTGAGGTGATTTTTCCCTGTTTGATTGCATTTTGATTTTTTGAATTGAGGTCCTGAACCCTTGCCCACCTGAGGCGTGGGGCCCTGATGACCTTTTCTGATGCCTGACCTTTTTTTTGGACCTCCTGAAGATCCCTTCTGTTTTGAATTTCCTGTTCCTGATGATTTCTGGTGTTTCCTTGAGGGGATACCCCCATGATTGGCCTTTTGACCTTTTCTTGTGCCTTGATCCTTGAACCTTTGAGGTTGCAATTGACCTCCTCTCCTCTTGAGGCCTTTGCCTGTTGTTTTGATGCCTTGGATGCCTTGGGATTGGGATTTGGGTTGAGTATGATCCCTTGACGCCTGTGTTGAATGCATTTTTGCCTCCTTGAGGCTTTGAAGGTGACCCCTGTGAGAGGACTTTCACTCAAACACATCCTGCTTGAGGCTTGACCTTGCCTTGGCCTGCCCCCCTTCCCTGGGAGCCCTGAAGCCTTTACATGCCCCACATTTCCCTGACCCTGCACACCCGCGGGGGGCAGGGACCTTGTACCCTCCTTTTCCTGTGGGCCCATTACCCCTGTGTTTGTTTCACTACTTTTTCCTTTCCTGTGAGTTTTGCCCCATCTCTCCTTGAATTGGCCCTTTTCCTGTTGATGTGAGCCCCACCTGAAATTCTTCCCCCTTTGTGAACCCCCCCCAACCCTGGATGCCTTGAGGCGCCCTTCTGAAGGGGGGCG
>Ga0179591_1331578_pt1 | contig 17767 bp, 27 predicted proteins | sample CZOMad2_1_08_16f_FD_182891 | JGI IMG/M metagenome (GOLD analysis project Ga0179591, IMG submission 182891) | Vadose zone soil fungal communities from Angelo Coast Range Reserve, California, USA - CZOMad2_1_08_16fungal (PacBio error correction) | ecosystem: Environmental > Terrestrial > Soil >... | reverse complement strand
TTGATTTCACCAATACATTCTTTTCTTCCTGAGCAAGCTGGGAGTCAGTATTTGACCACCTTCTTTGAAATGTCTGGAGCCGACCGGACTGGCGGTATCCGCCGGTTCGCTCGCTCTACCATTCCCCCGCGCTCTGTTCTTGACGGCCAAGCTCCCTCTTTCTCCGCTGAATAACGATTTTTCACCAATAGTGATTTTGACGTCGTTGTTTACGACCCCACTCCTTTTTCATTCCCCCCTCTCTGCATTCCGGCTTCGTTTTTCCCCTCCCCAACCCTTTTATTCCAACGAGAGGCCCGCCACGAGCGATGACAACCCGGTGTTACAGAAGGTGTCTTTTCGGACTCCTTTTTCCGCCCCTTTCACCTCCCTTTGCCCAACGTCATCTCCACACCCTTGACCTGCAAAATTTCTCAAACCCTTCAAACCCCAGCGGGCGCATTTCCCCTTACTTCCTTTCACCTCCGGTAGACCCTGATTGACCTGGATTGAAGATTGATGAGAGGCATGAAGAATACTCCCTAGTTTGCCAGATTTCAGCAGGATTTTTTCCCTTAGGTCTTTTTTGAGCCTTTTTTTTTCATATTGGCCACTCTTTTGTCAGAGTTACGTTCTCTCCGCCTTATTCTTCCTACTTTTTTCCCCCCTCCGCAAGCCCCCCCCCTCTGTCTCTCCCTTTACCCTCCTCTGTGTCCTGACGGCTTCAGACTGCGGCTCTTAGGTAGTGATAGATCGTGAATCAGTTTTCCGGGAGTTCGTAAGACTTGGCACGTATTCTCCTCTTTGTTTCTTTTTAACACCTTCATCTTTCTGTGATGAATTTCTTATGCCTTGTTCATTTTTTTTCTGGTGCATTCTGAAAAAGCCCTTTTAGAGCAAGCCAGTCCCCTATTTTGCAAAGCCGTCGCCTTTTCTCTGTTGGCAAAATTGTGCCCCTCCCCTTCCCCCCCTTTTTTCAATTTCTGGGAACCATTATGGTGGCTCGAGGTATTTCATATTTCGCCTCGAGGGTGAGCCCGCTGTTATTTTTAGATTTTTTTTTGAATTTGCCCCCCCCCCCCCCCCCCCCCCCCCCCCCCCCCCCCCCCCCCTGGTTCGTGTATCTTTCTACCCGAGATTGGAAATCGTCCACTCACCCATAACCCCCAACTTTTTTTTTTGAACCATTCAAACTACCTTGCTTCTTCAAACATTATTTTGTACCCGCCTAACTGTTTTTATTTGTTAGGCAGGTTTCGTGGCATCTACTAACAAATGAACCTTCCACCAACCTTCCCTCACATTCTCCACCCTCTGCCCCGTATGCCTTGGCTCGTTTTTGCTCATTTACCCTTCATATCCTCAGTCAATTAGTTAATTTTTCTTTTCCGGACAATCCCCCCTCTAATGTCCTTAATTGTAAGTGTACTACATAGTCTTTCCTCCACCCGTTGTGAACATCAAAAAGGGGTTAACCACCCTTTTTGCGCCGTGTTCCATTTTTTTTTACCTCCTCCCCTTCCCCCCTTTGTTTAATGGCGTTTTTCATCCTTTTTGGTCACAGAATGTGGGTGGTTCCAAATCATATGCCTCTACATTTCTCCCTCCTCCCTCGTCTTTTGTTTCTCTGTCTTCCTTTTTTCCCTATGTCTTTTTTTTTTGCCTTCTCCCAAGCAGACCAACTGAGCACATCGCTTGTTATTCCCCAATATGGTCCCCCCTTCAAACCCCCCCCTTTGTACCCGTTTCAGAGTTGTTTTCCCTCCATCTGGTCGGTTAGACCCATGAAAAGCAGACAACTGAGGCAACCCAACTTCCATTTTCCTCCTGGGCCCCCCGCCCTGCCTTGGTGAATCAATCCTGGTTCTTCATTCCACTTGGCCCCAACCGGCGGAGGGACATTAATTTTCAGCCTTTTTCGGAAGTTCGTCAGTTTGTTATTAGTGTCTCTTGTTGGACCCTGGTTTCCCCCCTATTTTCTACTTGGCCTTCAACCCCCTACTTAAACTTTCTGAGGACGGTGTTCCCCCTCTCCACCATCTTTCCTATTATTTTTTTTTTTCCCTCCGAAAGGTTCTTTCCCCGCAGGTTATTCCTCGGTGGTCGAGCGACATCCATCCGAACCGCTGTCTTTTTGTCCCACAACCCTTAGGAATGATTTCCACCTTCTCCTCACTGGCGTTTAACACTCTGTCGGTTCACCGAATGACGCCCCCCTTCCATTTCCGTCAGGATTATCGTGCTTTTTCGCACCCCATGCGATGATGTGCAACCCCCCCATAGGAGAATGACGGTTCGTGTCCTCAGAATATCCCTTCACTCTCCCCCCTTTCCCCGTGCGAACAAACTTTCTTCATCCACCACCTATCCTTTTTCAAAGGAATCTAATGTACAACAATCGTTTAGCAAGCCGTGTACGCCTCACGATCCCCTTTGACTTTTTCCCGCTCCCCGCCTTAGGCAGTTTTCCCCCTTTTTTTTCCGGAATGGATATGAGAACCCCCTCCTGATGTTTGATTTTTCCTTTTGTGAAACCGGATCGTTATACTTTCCCCACACACACAAAACGGAAACCTCCCTTACCCTGACCCTATTGTGCGTTACAAAGACCACATATCCCCTTTTTTTGAAAATGACTCTTCAAATTCGTCTATGGAGATCACGCCAGCGCTGGCCAGGGCGCACTACACTCCGGCTTGCTTTTTTCCCCCAGACTTCGCGCCATTTTTTATATTTATGTCCCCCCCCCCCTTTTTCGGTATTGGGTTTTTTGGTTTTCAACATAGGTGCCGGGTCCCCCGTGTCACCGTGTTCCCCACTTTGATTCCGTTTGGTTTCAATTTTCTTCCGTCTTTCCCCTTTTTCGAATACGATGGCTGTTTTTAATCGAGCCTGGCGGATTGCGTTTCCCTCCCGAGCTCTTTCTTTTTCCCTTAATTTGTCTCATGCACCACCATTAAAGCAGCCACCCCGTTGCCCTTCTTTAGTGTCCCACCGCCCCTGACTCCTCTTTTTCTTTCCCCTTCTGGGGCTCTTGGCCTCTCCCCACCTTGTGTTGATCTCAAGTGAGGAACTGGCATCTATCTTTCTTTCGGTCAAAAAGTATTTTGCCGTGTTTCTCTCCGGCCCTGACTTCCCTCGGTCTCTTAGAGGTAGCGTCTCCATCCATCCTCCCTCTAACCCTCTCGTCCCCCCCCAATTATGTTCTTAGTTATGGGTTGAGCGGAGCAACTGATTTTCATTCCTAATATTTTTTTTTTTTCGATCCAGCTTGGTCGTTCTTCCCCCCCTCCTTACGCCAGAACATAAGTGTGATGGTTTCCTTTTTTTCCGGCTTTGCTGTGTCTCACACCACCGCGATCCCTGTTGTCTTGGCGACTGTTTCGCCTATATCTTCCCGACGAGCCCCCCAGAGATAGAGGCCGGATAGGACAAGTGTATAGCCGACAAAACGCCCCCCCTCCCCGCCCTTTTCCCCTTAGCTTTGAGAGTTCGTTTTCCCCGCACCACATAGCCAAAACTTTAGCCTTCGGTTTTTTCTTTGGCAGTGAAACCTTCCAGTCCAGACCATTTTTTCGGCAAACTGAAACACCGGGCTTGTCCCCCCCTTCCTCCCTTCTTCTCGAGATGTTTCCCCCCGAATTCCAGTGTACTCTGTCAGACATTCTCAAACCCGGAAACAAAGAAATTTTCGCCCACAGCTCGTCTTTGCCTCCCCCCCGCCTCCCGGTCCCCATTCCCCCCCCTTTTACATTACTTTAAGTCTTGATTCGAGGCTTTAATTCATTGATGCGCCTGGGCAAGCAGAGTAGCGCCTCGTGCGATGGTGGGAAGTTTTGGTTTTTTAATCCTTTGTTTTCCCGCAAGTATATTTCCCGTCGTCTTTTTCTCATCGATCTTTATTCACTGTCCTTCCAAGCAAAATATGCGTGACGAGGCTTTCAATCCATTCTTTTTTCCCCCCTCCGACGCCCCCCTGGTTTTCCCTCCCACTAGGTTGGGCTTATCTTCAAGACCTTTGCTAGGCGATTACGAGCTTATAGCGGCTGTTGGTGGCATGGAGCGGAGTATTGATTCCCCCCCACTTTCCCAATGTTTTCTTTTCATTTTTCTTTCCGTTGGACTTTTCTTGACGGAGGCCGATAGAACTTCCTCTCCCCAAAGCCAAGTCGCTTTTTTCAACATCTTTTGGCACACCGATTCCCTGAATTCCCGCCTTTCCCCCATTTCCCCCTCATTCCAAGCTATGGCAGTATCCTACCCTCCTCACCTTTCTAGGAGCGTTGATCAGACTATTTGAGTTTTTTTTGACCCTCATCCCTGCCACCCCTTCCTTCCCTTTTTTTTTTTCTCTTTTGGGACCTACGTCAATTCCCTGTACTACCAAACTGCCCATTAGAATCTATTTTCTCTCTTTCCCCCCCCTCCCCACGATTTCTTGGAATTTTCCCCTTGCCATTTGGAGTTGTTATACAACCACGTTTTCGTCACCCACCCCTTCCCCGAACAACTTGAGCTCCTTCTCTGTTGTGAGTAAAATGGTATTCCTAAGACATCCCCCCCCGGCAGTTTCCCCCTTTTTATTTTTTCTCCTCCCGAATTTTTGTGACCCATTTTAACATTTGATCCGACTCCCTTTATCATTCCCTGTAAGGACAGATTGGCCAACGATTTCTCCTCACCATCCCTCCTTTTACACCCCTGGCCCCGGCGCCCTTTCAGGTTTTTTACTCTAACGCAATCATTGATACACCGCTCCGGTCCGTGCGTTCTCATGTACATTAAGACCCCTTTTTTTTTGAGGATATATTCCGTCGAAATTCCCTCGCTCTTTTCCTAATAATCCGTTGTGTTTGCACGCTTCTAACTGAGTTTATAGATCTTCTGGTAAACACATTTCTCCGGTTATTGGGACCATTACCGAAGCCCTTGCCGCCCCCTCCTCCCCGTCTTTTTCATCACCTTCTTGGCTATCTAACCCCCCAAGTAGGGCGACCGGTGTAACACCCCTAGACCTTCCCCTTTTCCCATTCTTTTCCCCCCTCGCCATATTAAACATTCCTATTATGAAGACATGTCGAACGCTTCTGCCCCAACTTTTGTTTCGGGTGATCATAGCTTTTTAATTTACTCTCCCTTTTGCCCGACATTTTCGTCTTTTTAGTTTGGAGTTGGTATGTGACCGTTCCCTTGTCTTTACCCCAGGCTCCCTTCGTCATACCCCCCTTCCCTAAATTCATGTGATTAATTGATTCGCTATGTTTTGGCCAACAAGTGAGCGCTTCGATTTTGTAATTTCTTCCTTATGAATTTCTCTTATTTTTCCCCAATGTCCATACCTTTTTTCTGACAGGACAATATCTGTAACCCCACCGACATTTGCCTCCCAGTTGATTCCCCACCCCGTGACCCCTTTTCTGGCATCTTGTTTTTGTTTTGAGCCACCCAAACTCCTTTTTGATATCGAAAAACTTAAGTTTTCTTTTCAACCCGATCCCGTTCCCTTTTCTTTTCCCCAATCTCCGAATTTCTGAGATCTGGCCTATCAGTAGCACCCTCTTCACTAAAATCACCCATTTTAAGTTTCCTCTGAAATTTGCATGGCCATGAAAAAAAAATCTCCTGTGCACCCCTATTTCTGGCCCGCCCGTTTTTGACTTACTTCCCATCGAGTACACCCTCCCCCGTCTTGAACACGGCGTTTCGAAAGGGGAATTTCAAGTTCCCCCAAAACCTCTTTCTGGGATATTCACTCCGGTCGGTGGTGGGCTATTTCATTTAATTTGAGTAGGACCAAAAAGGACCAACACAAATGGGATGCTGACCTCCCTTCCAATTCTTTACCCCCCATTGCACCAGAAACCCCCTACTGATCGTTTCTTTAAGAACGTTCCTACCCTTTGTCAAGGCGAGCTTTGTGTGTTGCATTATATTCCCTGCTCTTCTTACTTTTGTGGTTTAGTGTTTGTTTGTTATAGTTCTTGTGCTTGACCTTGACGGTCCCTGAGTTACTTTTTTTCTTCAGGAATGCCCCCCCCCCCCGGAATAGTCCCACTACAATTTTTTTTCCGTTCATACCTTCTGAGCTCCCTTCCGCCGCCCCCTCCACCCCAGCAGTGCTTCTTTCCTTTCCGCGTAGCCCCCACACTATGTCGCCCCCCTCTTCCATTGTTTACCCTTCACTCCCTGACCACCTTCTGAGCAGTCCCCCCCCTCACCCAGGGCGCACTTCACTCCTTCCCCCTCTCCCTCTCTGCTTTTCCACTGATCACTCTCCTCTTGTTTTTTCTCGAAGTATGGGTTCGGAACCGAAAGACGACAATCGGGCGGTCCCTTTTTTTGCCTCGGTTCTTCTATATACCGATTTCCCCCAGTAGCGACTGATGTGCTCCTTTATCGACGGACGTTTTTTTTTCCGCTCTCCCCCCTCCATTCCCTTTCAGCGGAAACTAAAACCTTTTTTTGGCGAACAGTCGCGATGATATCTTTCCGTTGTTGTTGTTCTAGAGTCAGTTGGGCCCCCAACTCCTTACCCCCATAATTGTTCTGTTTTTCCCTTTGGAATTTTAGTGTCCCAGACCCGACTTCCAATTTTGTCGGTCGAGAAACCCGATTACTTTTAATTGCAGAGAGGACTTCTAGCAGATGTTTCAATGCTCCGCCTTAATCACCTTCTTTTTTCCCACTATTTCCAACCAGTTGAGGGCTTTGAGGTCGTTACCCAAAACAAGCATGAATTCCTCGTTTGCATCCCCTTTTTTCTTCCCACAACATTGACAAACTGCGAAATAACCATTCCCGCTTTCGCGTCCCCCCTTTTCCCCCCCCCCCTAGCCCCCCCGATTTGCTTCGCACAACATTACTCATTAGCCAGTTTCCCCTGTTAGCTAATTTGCCCCTCCCCCTAATTTCCCACATGCCCAAATCCCCCCCCCTTCTTCCGAACACAAACGTCCTTTCCAACTATTTTTTTCGGCACGGTTTCAGCCCCCGACGCAGATTAACTCCCCCTGCGGCATCCCCTTTCCCCATCTTGCCGGACCATGGTAATTCTTAGCGAAGCGAGTTCTTTTGAAAATATTTTGATTTTCCTTTCAGGGTTGCTTCCTTATTTTTTTGTTCGCCTTTCCCCCTTGCTCCTTTTTTTTGTCGCGCAGACCCAGAAATACCCCCTACACTCTGCGTGACTCAGGTTACCCGACATTTTTTGCCCGCCCATTGGCACCCCCTTTTCGAGTTTGTTTCCCTTATTTTTTCTAGCCTTTTCTACGTTCAGCGGTTTTCCGTCAGGGTTGCCCTTTTCTTGGCCCAGCCGAGCTTTTCTTTTTTTTTTTAAAAATGGTCGTTTATGTTATCGGTTTTTTGCCCCACCTTTTTTTCTTTTCAGTTAAATTCGCCCGCCCCGGCCTTTCAACATGTAATAGGGGATCGCTTTTTATCAAGTTCCATTTGTCAAGAGTATTTTTTTTTCTCTCCGTTCCTCCAGGCACTCTGAAATTGAGGGGAGATCGTCTCGGTTTTTTGCTTTGAAAGGGTTTCACCACACCTCTTGTTATTGAAGCCGCGTCACACCGATTCCATGGAATGTGGGACATTTCCCACAGTCCCTTCACTTCAACCCTTCTTTTAAAACAGAAAAATATTGACTCCGCTTTTGTACCAGGCGCACCATTCCCCCCCCCCCCTTCCCACGTACTTTCGCCTTCTTTTCTGGACAATGGGGGGAACCAGGTGCCACGAACTGTCCCATCCACACGCCCGACTAAATCCCCAACTTTTTCCCAACTTACTCACCACTTTTTCCCTGCTTGGATCATTGAGAACGTTTCAAGAGGTGCCGTAGACACTTACCCAATTTCCAATCCTGTCACCGATATGGTTCGACGTGCAGACATTTTTTTTCTACCTAACTCTTTTTCCTAGCCAATCAATTTTTTACAAGATCTCCTTTCCCTGGTGGGTTTTAATAGGAACCCCCCCCCCTTCCTTCCAACCCCTCATCGGGGCTTGAGTGGTTGCAGTTCCTCCGGTTGGCGTTTTTCACAGTGAAACCACTATGCCGCTCGTCCACGCATCCACGTCCCCCTCCTCTTTACATTTATCTTATTCCTTTTACATCCCCTTTTTTGTTGTTTCTATAGATTACATTTCCAAGAGAGGTTCTCTACTGTGCTTTTTTCCTTTTTCTCAATTTCCAGTATGTGAACCCAAGCAACCGGATTGTAGAAGCTTCTTTTGTCTCCCCATGATGGCTGTTTGTCAAACCAACTTTCCGTCGCCCTTCCCTCTCCTCCTTTACCACCCTAAGTTCACCCCTAAATTAACCCTAAGATAGATGTCCGGTTTAAGGGGTAGTCGTCCAAAATTTACTAGAAACCCATAATCCCAGTGATACCCGGTCTTCCTAATACACACCTCTCTGACCCCCTCCCCTTCTTTCCGGAGCACGCGGCGGCTCATAGACCTCGGCCCCTTCTGAAACTAATGACCACAGGTGATATTCTTACAGCCGGGTAGTGTGCCCCCCGGTCCTTTGTTTTTCCTCCCCCCTCTTCCCCTTTTTTTTTTTAATAAACCATTTACTCTGTCGTTTTACGTTCGGTGTTGGGTACTAAAAGCAAATAAATGATCACTCCTTTTATTTGCCTTGCATTCTCAGTGCAGGTTAATTTCGTTCCATCCCCCCTCTTTTTTCCGAGCGAAACTGAGCTCGCACACGAGAACTGGCTGACTAATCTGAACAGCGCTGCTTTTGCACAGTCTCCGCTCCAGCACCGAAGCAAGTTTTTTCTCTTGGAACCTCTCCCAGACCCCCCCCCTCTGCCCCCCTGTCAGTAATGCTTGCCCCAAACTGGCACCTGTTCGTTTTCCACCGCTTTACGACGTGGGTTTTCGTTGCCTTTTTGCGTTATAAGATTGAATCGATTTTTAACGGGTATCAGGGGACTGTATCCGGACCCCCTTCCGGCAAACTTCCCACGGCGATCCCCCCCTTCGGCAGTCCTTACCCCGAGAGACTCCCCCAAACCTTTATCCGCCTGAAGGTCAAAAATCACTGGACTGGATCAGAGAACTGCTAAGGCGCCCCTGTACCGAGGCAACGCGCGTTCATTTATCTATGCCTCCCCTTCGACCCCTTTCCGCCTCTCGTTTTGTGCTCAACTTTTTTTCCAAAGCTCGGACTTCCAAGTACCCTGCAGTTTTTTATTTGGGCTTTTGCACCTTTTGAGAACTTTTTTTCGTTTGACCCCCACCCCCCCCCCCGGTCATTTTCCACCAAAAGGAGTCGTTCCCCACTAAACAATGAACCAGTCTCCTGGATGATATCACCTTTTCTTCCAGGCTGCCCATTTGGCGCGCACCCCTGTTTCATCCCCCCCCCTTCCTGCGTTAGCTAGTACCGAAGGCCCCTCTGACCCCTATCGACGACTGTGCTGCTCCGGGTTTTCGGTATGAAAAACCAAGGATAAAAGGACGATACTTTTGCAGGCCTAACTTGTTTCCCATTGCTTTTTCACGAGCGGTTGTGGTTTTTTTTTTCGCGTGACGTGAATTTTCATCCACTTCCCCTTCTCCTAACGTGTGTCCAATGTGTACGCTCAGTCCCTCCCTCCCCACCTCCGTCCCAGTTTTTGGGCGGTCTTTTATGCTAGGTTCCTTTGAGATTTTCTCTTCTCCGGCCTCCCCCTTTTCTTGCTGCCCGCAGGCTTTTTCTGTCACCGCCCTCCCTACATCCTGTGTAACTTTTTTCCCCCGGCTGTTTCCGATGTCAGAGGCGTCAGCTCTTGGTTGGAGAAAGGCCTCCGGTCAGAGACCCGGTACCAAGCCGAGGCAGATCAAGAACTGGCGAACCTAAATACCTTAAGGAATAAGACGGTTAGACAGCGCACGTCCCGCCCTTACCTCTTCTTCCGCGGTCTTGTTCCCTTAACAGTGTTCCCTTACCGATACGTGCGACATAATAGGTGAGGTTTAATGTAGGAATGGAACCCAGGGAGTCTAGACCCCTTCCCTTTTCATTACTTCTCTTTGGAGTTCAGATGGTTTTGGACCCCCTACCTTTCCTCTCCACTGTATGTGCCTGGAGTTGGAAATGTCTTGATTACTTTTAGCCGCGGTCTCCCCGTATTTCTGCTCTCCCCACCGAGCTCTACGTTTGATATGTCGCGTCTCTATCGATGCGCTCATGGACTTGACTGCTCCTGCAAATCATTAAACCAAGCCGCTGCCCATTTTCTTCCTTTTCTTTGGGCCGTTTATTGGCATAGTTTCCCCTTTTTCCTGTGCGGCTTTTGCCTGCCCTGCTCGGTTGAACAACAGCAGTTTTTCATAGCGCAGACCCAGAGGAGGAGACTGCTCAAAATCCTACAGACGTATGCGAGACCGTTTTTTTTGATTTGAACCCTACTCCGTAATTCCTTCCCAATCGCCCCCCCAAAACCGTCGCACCACCCCCCCTCTTCAATGACAGTCGGGGTATTTCCCACTGACCCCCCCCCTGACTCAGAGACCCATGTCTCAACCTTTTTTCTCTGATTGTCTTCTTCCTCTGGACACCCTTTTCCTGATTTCTCTTTGGAGTGAGCGGTTCCGGGAGTGCTTTTTTTCCCTACCGATCAAGTTCATTTTTCTTTCGCTGCTTTGAAGGACCCATTTTGTTTCCCTCGTTTTTTTGTATGCCCCCAGATATCTCACCCTTTTTTTCCAAAATCCCAACTCCCCCCCTAGCGTGGACCTGACGGCATCTTTCCGTTTCTGAGATAGGGGAGGCGAGGAGGCGTTAGATAGCTTCACAATGGACTGTCGCGAGTTTTTTTTTTTTTCGTCCCAAGGGCGTCCGTCTCCTCCCCGTCTGTTTTACAGGTAGTTCAGGGTTGGTTGAGCTATTTAACACTTTTAGTCCCTTTTACTCGGTTTACTTTCCCCAGGTTACTAATCTTTTCGAAGCCCTCCCTTCAGAAACGGCACCTTTTTCTCTATTTTTCCGTTCCAGTTTTGTCCACTTTTGTGTGGTCACAATGATTCCTGCCCTTCATTACTCTCCGTCGTTTTTTTTGACAGACCAGTCATATTCTGTTCGCTCGTCCTCTTGTCTCTAATGGTTTGATTGGTTTGCGGATTTTTTTCTTTCGATATTTCCGGACCGACCACGATTATTGGCATTAGTGGTCCCACTTAACTCCCTACCCATATGACAAACCAGTTTCCCCCCCTTTCTCCTGGCCACCATTTGGCGCACACGCAGTCGTCACAGGTTGAATGTTTTTCGTTGGCCATGGCTTCGCATTCCCATGGTTCAACTCGAAGACCTCACCTTTTTTGCCCAGCCATTACTCACTTTTCGGGCGGTCCACCTATTATACCTTTCTTCACCTTTCATTTGCCCATTTTTCGACCGCAATGTAAAATGATTTCCCCCTTCATATACTTTTTTCATTCCCTGCGAAGGTCATACTCTTTGGCCCTCAGAAAGATTGTCAGCCTAAACTGATAAAAGTCTTCCCCCCCCCGCCTAATTTTCCCCAGTGGGTACATAACTCCCCCCCCTGTTGCTACCCCCTTGCTGTTTCCGTCCATGGTGGTCCCAAAACTGGTTTTGAGTTCCCCCCCCTCCCATAACTCCGGCCCTGACGCTTCATTGTGAACCTAATCTCTCTCCCTCCCCTTTTTGTCGTCGAGTCATCCTTTTAGTACTTATGTTTAGACACCCCCCTTTGGCAGCCGAATTTCTGTGTACACGACACCTCACTGGCCCTCCGCTCGTTTTAAAAATGTACCCCCTGGAAAGTGTCTCTCCTTTTTTTGGTTCCCCGTAATTTGGCGGCCTCTGAGGTCTTAGCCAAATCAGTGACACGAAGGAATGCTGAAAATGCCCTGCCTCTTTTACTTTGTCTCCCCCCCCCCCCTTTTTTCCCCACCCCTTGGACCGACCCTTCTTTGCAATTAATGGATTTGGGCGAAATTTCCTTCTTCTTCTTTTTTTTCACCCGTGTTTATTTTTCTCGTTTGACGACCGGTCTACTGCCCCTTCCCATTTGCCGTCACTCCAAGACTTATGAGTGTATGTTAACCCCCCTCCTAATTATCATCTGATTCTCTTTTCATTCGTTTCCTAAGATTTTCCCGTTAAGGTCAGGTTACATCCCTCTTCCTGACTTGAGTTAGGTTCGTCCCCTTGTTAACCGACCCCTTTTCGCCGTTCGTAACCCTTTCATCAATTCTCTGATGGGACACTTCCTTTCTTTCTTTTAGTTCCTGCGAGTTTTTTTAACAACGATATAGTGCACCTGATTCTTCCAAGGACCAAGAATGAGTTGCCCCCCTCTTAAAACTTTTTCTGGCTTTGCAATTTTTCTTTTGCCCGTGATGTTGCCCGACCCAGTTAGAGGCCGTTCAAAAACCAATTCTAGCATAACCTCCCCTTCCCTCCCCTTCCATCCCCCCCCCCCCTCCTTGTGTTCCAGTTTTTGCTGCGAAGCCGCGTTCTTCGCCTGTAAATGTCCTGGCACACCAGCCCTCCTCTCCCCCCCACCGAGTCTTTTTGCCCAGGGGCGGTTTTTTCCCTTTTCCACAACTTCGTTTTATAGAGGTGGATATTCCCGCCGTCCGTTTTTTTTGCTTTGGTTTTTAGACCATTGGGCGTCGGGCTGTAACCACCAAAAAACCTTGCCCCTCCCCTGACTCTTTGTCTTTTCAATTAATTCACACTTAACTCAATAACTCCCGCCGCTTTCCCCCTCCCCTCTGGGTCCATTTCTATCAACCTCATTCCCTCTTTGCAGCTTCCTCGCAACTTCTTACAGTGAGCAAAGGTAGACTTGGGGCGTTTTTTCCCCTCTGTGGACCTCTCTTTGTGCCCCCGGTTGACTTGACTTGTTTATTTCTGCCGTTTGAGGTCATGCATGGGCGGAAGAGTTTTCTGAAAACCTCTCATAAGTATTCTTTTTCCTTTTTTGACCCCCGTTCTGCTTTGGACGCTTGTGAGTATGTTTTGACTTGGTTCAAGGAAGTGCGGCTGTCGGCCCTGCCCTCCTTTTTCCCCTCTGCCTCTGCTTTTGCACCCCCTCGCATTCTGGGGGCTCGATGGACCGTCAGAGGTTCTTTTCACCTCTAAGCACTTTTCCTTTAAATATATATGACTCGCTGCTTTATTTTTCCTTTCCCAGTTAGATCTCTTTTGTAAGGCGGGCACGAGCAGGAGCGATCCCGGGTTTTTCTCAGTTTTGTTTTTCCTGTGCAACCCCCCCGGCCTCCTTTTTTCCCTTCCCCCCCCCCTTCTGTCTCGTTCCTGCCCGGCCATTGACTATGCTCCTGTGTGTTTTTTTTGTAGAGTAGCCCTTAGCGATCTTGCCGCCTTCTTTGGACCTTCTTCTTCATGTCTTTGTCTTTCCCTCCCCTGCCCCCGGTCCTTGTCTGCTTCTGCACCCCCTGACGCGATTATCCCACTGTAGGAAGTTTATAGCTGCCGTGATCTCTCCCTCTTAGACCTTTTTCCTTCATTCCCCCCTCACTAATCGCCCAACCGCATTTCCAAGTATCTGCGGTGCCTCCTCCCCCATAGGGATCTCTGAGCATCTCGCTCCCTTCTCCGGCCGTGACCCACCCCCGAACCGTACCCAACCGCGAAAAAAAAGGCCCTTCGCACCTAGTCGTCCTCTCCCCCTCTCCTTTCAGTCTGTCTTCTTTTTTCCGGTGTCTTATGAATCTACTGAATATGACCCCCCGTAACGTTTCCACCCCCCTTCCCCCTCCCCGCACAAATGGTCCCGGGTCCCCCCGTTTCCTTTTCCAATCCCGCTGCTAGGGAAGCAGGAGACAAGCTGCGATTTCCCTCAGGCCTTTTTCCCCCTCTAGGTGTCGATTTTGGATGCGCCTGGGCCCCCCCCCGCAGGGTTCTCAGGGCATTTCTTTTTCTTGATTCGTGAACATTCGAGGCAGTTTCATGTGTTTCTCCCTTTCCGGGATTTTGTTTCCTTTCCCCATCGTATGGAATGAGTCCGTTTTTGTTGATCCCATGAGGTCTGGTTTTCCAAGCCCCAATTTTGCCTGAATTTAATTATCTTTTTGGCTTCCTACCGCCCCTTTCTCCCCCTCGAACCCCTTTTTTTTTTTTGCTGATTTCCCTTTTCTCCGGAATCTGTTTCTCGGGTCTTGTCCTTCACTCCAGCGAGTCCCAGTTTTTTTGAACAAGGAGTTTGGCCTTGCAGGTCTGGTTCTTTTTTTCTTTTTCTTCCCTTGTCCCCCTTTGTCGTCTTTTTCGGTTCCGTGTAATTCTTGAAGTTTCAGTAGTGCAGACCACCTTCCTTGGCCCCTTTCGTTTTTTTTAAGGTTGGTGGTGCCGAATAACTTCTTTTCTCTATCCTGTTCCCTATTTTTCCTCCGTTTGGCTTTTTGTCCCAATTCCAATTGGTTGGAGCGTATGCTTGAGCTTTGTTTTTCCCGACGTTGAATTCGCTTCTTTTTCCCGCTCCGGACCCCCCTAGGAATTTCCTTTTTGGGCAAACCCACCCAACCCTGTTCTACACCCCCCTGCTAAAACCTATAGTTACAAAATTATTACACTCCAGTCCACCTTCCTTTCCCCCCTTTTCATTTTTCTTTTTCTCCCTTTTCCTTGCCACCTTTGAGTTGGTGCATCTCACCCCCCTGGCACCCGTTCAAGTATACCGCCTTACCCACGCTATTCCCACTCTGTGGAAGTGGCGACATTTCTTCCCCCTCCTCCCAATTCCCCTTCCCTGTGAACCAGTCCTTTTTTTCAGTCCCTCTTTGAACCAAAGTCATTTATTTCAGATATTAATGTTCATTTCTTTGATCCGTTCCTTTCTTGAGTACCGAACGATTTACCTCGCACTCCCCTTTTCCAAACCATTTTTTTTTTGTTTAACCGCGCCACTGTGTCCACCTCGAACCAGTCAGACCCAATGATCCCCCTCGCAGTGGTTTGCTGTATCCTCGTGCTTTTTCCCCTCCCACCTTTCTCTCTGTGTACACACTGCACATACTACGACTGGCCCCAATATTATTTCCTCTAAGTTGTCTTGTCTTTTCTAGAGAAGTGTCGCGTATTTATGTTCGGTTTTCCCCCTCATCCCCCCCCCCTAGTTCCCCTATTCGTGACCCAAAGATGAAACCCTCCCCCATTCGGGGTTCTAGTGGAGTCCGTCTTTCTGTCACCCCCAACCCACTTTACCCCCAGTAGATGGTCTGCATGCTGTAGGCTTAAAATTTCCCCAAAGGTCTTCCTTCCGAACAGTTACTTCCCCTTCCTCTATGAAACTTTTTTGTTGAATTCTTAGTAAAAATCATTTCTGTCACAATTTTCATTTTCCCCCTTGGCTTTCGGTCTAATAGCATTCTCGCCCCTCCCTTTTCCCCCCAGGTTCCTTTATTTCTCGCGTTTGTATTTAGTGTGTGCTGGTTGTTCGTCAAGTGTGATGTTCCAGCTCCAGTTTCAACTTAACCCCCGCCCTTTTCCACGGACTCCCTTTTTCCTTCCGTAGTTCAGCCCTAATGTTTTCCATTAACGAGTTCTAGTTCATGTTTTAGTTTTGGTTTAATTGGCCGTAATATTCCCCCCTTATGCCCCCATTCCTCCGGTTTGTTCGAAGCGACAGGAAACTGTCCTACCTTTCGTGCCTTTCCCCACTCCAGTGCTCTACTTATCGCTCCCTCCCCCTTTCCTCCCCCCCCCAAGTTTTCGGCTGTCTTGTCGGTTTCGACACAATAGTCCAGTTCTTCCTTTTTCCCTCTCTCCAATCCCGGTTTTCCTTCGGCCATGCTTTCACAGATTCCCCCCCCTCTTACTTTTCTCCTGAGGTGGGGTTTGTGACTTCAAGCTGAGTCCTCATCAACCTTTTCTCAACACTGCCCCCATGAACCCTCCTCCCCCCCCTCCCCCTACTACCTCCTTCCCCCTTTAAAAGCTACTGTTTTTCCCCCCCCACCGCAGCCGCGCTTCTTCACGCACCCCTTACCATTTCTCTCTCTCAGATCCCACTCCTTCCTCCCTGCCAAATCCAAAGATCTGGGTCTCAACTTTAGTTCGGAGGCCCAACTGGTATATTGAAAGCTTTCTTGAAAACCGTCCTTTTTTTTTTTTGATTTGAAAACGGAGAAGGATTTGGTCTTTTCTTTCTGTCCCCCCAACAGGTTATCCCCTGACGTTTTCGACACACCTTAATTATCAAACTTTCACACTATTTTTCCCATGAGTTCCCTTTTCTTCTTGCGCTCACGCCGATGCTTGCCCCTTTTCTTCCCCCCCCCCCCCTTCATTTTGTCTGTCGTCCAGAATTCAGCGAACTCAGCCTGTTCATTTATGGACTATGTTTCTTTTCCCGGTTGCAACTCGGTTGCCGCGCGTTTGGGTCTTCCCTTTCCCTGTTTGGTTCTCTTTCTTTTGGGTCTCTTTAGACTAGTATCCTTCTGTAGACTGGACCTCTCTCCTTTCCTTATGGATTTACCCCCCTTTTACTACGCCGCCGTGCTCTCTGCAGTTGTCTCAGGGTCCCCTTTTATAGTAGTTACCCTTTGTTAAGCATGGCGCATGCCTTCCATAATCCCTCTTGCCTTTTCTTTGCCCCTCTTTTTTTTTTGTCTTCCCTTCTCCATCACGGGCATTGTTCTTGGTCTCTTCCCTCTTTTATTTGATTGAAGCGTGGATTTTGATTCGAAACGGGGGAATCTCTAGGATTTATTTCCCCTCTTTCCGTTCATCCCCCCCGGAGAGTTTTTTCAGGTCGCAGCAAGTAGACCGACGCTTATAAACTCCCTTAGTGTAGAATAACTTTCTCAAATTTTTCAACAATGTTCCGTGCCTTCTCGTAATGGTACTGCCCTTGAGACCATATGATCTCTTTATTTTTTCCCCTATAATGGTTTTTTTTTTTGTTCTTTGCTCAGATTTTGCTCCGGCGGCCCATACGAGTTAATTGGATGTGTCCTCACGTCTTGTTCGTGACTGAAATGTATAGTTCTCACCCCTGGTTCAGCCCACCCTCTTCTCAATCAACCCAGAGACTCCTCTCCTTTTTTTGAAGCAGATAGATGCCGGCGCCGTTAAATCCCTTTTTCCCCAAAGAACCTGCCGAACCCAATGAACCAGTTCTTTTTCGAGGAGCGGGCCGCAGCTCGTTCTCTTCCCCTCTGCGGCTTTTTTCCTTTCTCCTTCCCTGCGCATTCTTTCTCCCGGAACCCACTTCCACATGCCCTCCTAATTCAGCCCACTTCCCAATCGACTTTCGGAGGCCTGCTGAGCCATAGCTCCCTTGACCTGAGTTCTTCCTACTTTCCTTTTCCTACGCCTGGCAGACTATGCCGCACATTCTAAGCACCCCCCCAGCCGTGACCAACCAAGGACGCCACCCTTTTGCTAGGCCCCGAGTTCTCGAAATGACGACTTCTCCCCCCCTTGCCAAGTCACTTTCTTCCCAAGCCGGTGCGGATGAGCGAGTTGTCCTGCTGTTTAGTTAGATATATGTGATTTGGGTTTCAAGCATCGCGTGAGCGCCCTCTCGTCTGTCAGGATTTTTCCATATTTGGAAGTTATGGTTAGCTGGGCCTTATTTTTTTCGCTGACCAATGTCTCTTGAAGGATTCCGTTTTTGTCAGTCCCGACTCACTTCTTCTTCCTCAAGGTCTCCCCCCCCCCTCCCCCCCTCCTCAAAAACATCCTGTCGGACTTTAATCCAGACGAGGTTTTGTATACGCAAATTTCGACGTTCTGTGAGGGTCGGGGAGTTCTTTTGGATCGATATCGCCATTGAATCGTTGTTGGCGTCTCTGA
>Ga0179591_1324609_pt1 | contig 17774 bp, 23 predicted proteins | sample CZOMad2_1_08_16f_FD_182891 | JGI IMG/M metagenome (GOLD analysis project Ga0179591, IMG submission 182891) | Vadose zone soil fungal communities from Angelo Coast Range Reserve, California, USA - CZOMad2_1_08_16fungal (PacBio error correction) | ecosystem: Environmental > Terrestrial > Soil >... | reverse complement strand
TTTTCTCCTCCCCCCTTTTGGCAGCCTTCAGTCCAAGCCCAGCTCCGCGTCGGCGGGTCCCTCCCCTCCGTCGCGTGTTCTCTCTTAGCACTGGAAGGCGGCGTAGGCCTCTTCTCTTTTTCCCCCAGTTTCTCCTCCACTGTTCGTGGGAGGCGCTCTCCCCTACCCCTCGTAGATTCTACAAACCACGAATCTCCCCGGCCTCTTCTCCTCAACACGTCTTCATGAACGGAGATCGGCGCGCCTGACGCCTTCCTCTTTTTTTCCTTCAGTCGGCCAACTTTCCGTCCCCGTCTTCTTCATCGATCGCGTTCCGGACATAGTCCGCTTTCCCCCCAAAAAGGATAATATTCCTTACGTCTCATTTTTTTTCTCAATCCCTAACCCCCCTTTCCCCAGTGGTCGAGTCATCTTTCCCCTTTCCTTTTTGTCTCAAACTGTGGGGGAGACATGAGACTTAATTGCTCTTCCAGACTGGTTGCTTATCCTGGAAGACATGACGTAACTCTTTGATGAGCTTTCTAGGATGACAATATATCTGACCTCTTCCCCTGCGTCCTTTACCCGTATCTTGCAACTCGGCCACGATTTCATCGAAAATCATCTCCCTCTCCGACGCTAAAGATGAATTGAATTAGGGCGACGGCGTCCCTTTTTCCTTTCTGAGAATTCCAGCCTATACTCGCTATTCTAACGATAAAAACGAATGTGCCTTCCGATTGTTGGTCCCAAATGAACCTTTTCCCTTTTTTCGGGGATTTTTTCCCTTTACATCGCCTCCTTTGGCTGAAAGGAGCAAAAGTGTTTTTTCCCTTTTTTTCTCTCGAATGAGTTCCCTCCCCTCCACCCTGCCCCGCGCAAATGTGTCCAAAGTGTCGGCTCCCTTCTCCGTCCCTCGGTCCATGGAGTCCAGGCGGGCTGAACCCGTTCTTTTTTTTCCTTTCTTCTAACTGGCCCCCCTCTTCTGCGGTGCGATCGCAGTTTAGAATCCCCCCCCGGTTTGCTCCCCTCGCTCCACGGTCCCAGAAAGGCTCTGCAGCTTTCCTCTTCCGTAAAAAGGCCTCTCCGCCGCTCGAATGAAGCGTCACGTTTTTTTTCTTTAGTCCTCTTGCCCCAATTAGTCGCCCACCCATCCTTCTTTTCCGTTCAATTTGCTCCTTCCTAACTTGTATCGGTAATCGGGATTTCCCCTCCTTCCTTCGCGTAGAAGTGAAACCCTCTTTTTTGTTGCTGTATGGATTAAGGGTCATTTTTTTCCGGTCGCTCCGCTTTTATGGTGTGGTTTATCCATTGGTGCAATTCTCTTTTTTTTCTCAGTTTCCCAGCTATAAAAAAAGTCACGTCCCTCTTCGGCATCTGCCTTGGGAGAAGTATTGAACAATCTGCTTTTTTTTTTGCACCGGACCCTCCCACTCGACAAAAGAACTTTCTTCTTCCTTATTTTTCCCTTTGGTCACACGTGAATATATCTATCTTTTCCTCCTCCTCTTTTTCCCCCTTTTCTCGGAGTTGCATGGTCGAGTGGCACTTCCTCTGTGTGCCATACAGCAGGTTTCTTTCGGTGTTTTCCCCCCCAGTCTGAAGAATGGAAATCCCTTTTTGACGTGCTTTTCTGTCGCTGACAGAATGAAGATTAGAGATGCCCTTTTCAATAAAAGGCTTCGCGACCGATGGTAAACCCCCCCTACTTCCCAATGAGCCGCGCCTTTCACTTTCTTTTCAACTCAAGTGACGATCACTTTCGCCCCTCCTTCCTTTACGAAGTGTTCGGCCCCCTCCTTGATGATGGTGGGCGATGTGTCTTTTCCGAGGAATACCATCGCGCAGCATTTTTTTTTCTGGCTGCTCCCTCTTTTTTCTTCCTCTGCAGAGACGTTCTGGCGGACCTTTTTTATTCTTCAGTTTCGGAATAACGTGGATATTCTCACCGCATGTATTTCCAAGGCTGAGAGTCTTTCCCACCAACCCCCCCCCTTTTTCATGACGGTTTAAGAAAGCTGGACCTTTTAATATCCTAAGGAAGACCTTTCTCCATTCGGTTCGTGTATTTAGGTTAGTTAGTTGAGTCCATTTTTTCCCCTTTTCCTCGGTTTCAAACAAACTTTGCTCCTTTTTTTTTTTTTGATACCCCTACTGCCCTCTTTCAGTTTGGGAAGGAAAGGGCATTTTTTTTTTCCCCCCCCCCCTGACTTCATCGTTTTGGATCGTTTAGACGCGATCGAGTCTCCCTTTTTTCAGGAATCTCCTTCCCTTTCTTTCGTACACCTGGGGACCAGGCTGCGATCCTTTTTGCTGAGTTGCCAATCTTAGGGTCCGTTTTTTTTTTCTAGTTGTGTTTCTATAGTATGGAAAGAGCCCTCATCCCCTCACGAAGAGGTTTTCCTCCCAGCGGTCAGTCTCTACGCGAAATATGGGAGGTGATAAGTATAATGTCCTTGCCCCTCCTTCCCACTGCCAAGGGTCTTGACCCGAGTTTAGTGTATTCCCCTCTCCTTAAATGTCATATTATATTTTTGTTTGGTAAGGTCGTCGTTAAAACCTCCCCGAGATAGTACCCCCTTTCTCTGCATGCTTCTGTTGAAGCACTTAATATATGAAGTGGAGTCGCCTTTTCCTTCGGCCTTCGAAGTCCAGAACTTGTTAGAGAGATTGCCTCGCCGGTTTGAGTTCTCCTCTTTTCAAGGAAGGCGCAGTTTATGTTGTAGAAATTTCCTTTCCTCCCTTGGTCCGCGATCTGGGTCAGTTCATTCAGCGAGCCGGTCCTCCTTTTCCCCCATTTATTTTTCTCTTTTACGCGAAGTTCGACTGAGATTTGTTTGCTTCTTCCCTTTTTGCCTCCGGCAGTAGAGCATGGCGCGAAGGTCCCCCCCCCTAATCCGCCCCCCTTTTTCTTTTCCCCTTTTTCGACGCATGCTCTCCCCCCTTTTCTTCCCGTCGTCCGGCGTGAAGCACCCAAAGCTCAGTCGAACTTTGGAGCCTTTTTTCCTTTTTCTCGCTTGAGCACCTGGACGGCGTCCTCCTCGGATAGATGCTGAATGACCTCTCTCCTTCGTGGAGGTCCTCCCCCCCGAACGGCGCCTTCCTGCCTTTTCAAACCCCGGAATCTCACGGCTATCGTTATTGATTTCTTCCAGGTATTTTCTTCCCCCCTCGTGCCGCAGAACGGCGACGCCACTTAATGAAGCTCTCTCGGCCGCGCCGGGGCGAAAGCAAAAGACGCGTCTTCTTTCCAGTCCCCTCCGAAAAGGACCAAACAAAAAGTACCCTCTCGCCCCAACACCGAAATCAAATACCAACTCGGGTCCACGCCCCTCTCATTTAGCTTTTTTTCAAACTGTGTTAGGAGAAATTGATACCTCCCTCTTTCTGCGTAGATCCTGGACAGCTTTGCGTCCATCCTGTTTCCACGTCTCGTCGGGATGAGATTCTCTTCAATCTATATGAACCCTTCCACCTTTTTAGTTCTTGCCCCCCCCTGTCAGATTTGGCAAACTCGCCCACGCTTTCCCTCCCCCTCTCTTGTCGCATATGGCCGAGTTACGACGCTCCTCCTGATTGTTTCTTTCGCCTTCCAGATCGTGAGCACTCCACATAATCGAGACTCGATTCTTTCCCTTTTTCTTTTTCCTATGTTTGGTCCCTGCACTGTCCTTACCCACCCTTACAGTTTTTTCTGATCTTCCCCTTCGATCTAGACACCCTTGGACTTTCCCCCCCCCAGTGGGGTTTGAAACCTCTCTTTTTGACTCCACTACTCCCCACGCCGCGCCAAATGTGTCCCCTTTCTTTCTAGGCGATGTCCTCGCATCCCTCCTCGGCGAATTAACCTTGGCGGTGAAAAAGTAATGCAAACTCTTTTGTCCCACTCCTCACAAGTTGAGCTAGCATTGGACACTTTCCTTTTCTCCTCCACGGGATGAAGAACGATTCCGTCAGCATTCTCCCCTTCTTCACCTTCCTTTACACGCTGAGAAGATGAGCTCCCCTTTTCTTCCCCGTCACTGTTGAAACCCTGAGGCGGATGTCTTTTCCTGCGCCACCCGCGGTGAGAGTTCCCGCGCCACTCCGCGGGCACTCCTTTTCCCGTCAAATTGATCGTACAACACATCGTGATTTTCCCGCCGCTTTTTTTTTGGTCGTTCCAGTTTTTCCTTCTTTTTTTCCATCTTGTCGCGAAGAGTTTATTTGGTGTTTTATCCTGTTCCCCCCGGTCTTTCCGTCCGCGCAGGCAAAGCGATACCCCCCCTTTCCAGATTTTTTCCTTTTTCCTTCTTCCCTCTGCTTCGCTTCAGGAGATGTAGCCCTGCTTCGTGGTCCAACTGGATTGACACTAACTTTCGGCTTAAGCACAGCCTCCCGGGGGACCGTGAATATATATATGCTTCCTCTCCTCCTTTGTGGGTGGGGAGACTTCGTCCTTTCTCCGGGGGTGCTTCAGTTTCCATTGTCAGAGTGGAAGTCCCGTCGTTTGCCCTAAATTTTCCCCGATCGCGAAGCGACGCCTCTCCCCATCCTGCTGAAGAAGGACTTCTTCCCCTTGTGAGTTTATAGCTGGGGCAGCGTGACGAATGCCCTTTTTTCAACACAAACTAAAGCTGTCGCGACCTCCTGACCTAATTTTGCCACTGCGCCAGAAGCATTTTTTTTCCCTTCGTTATCTCTTTTTGCTTCGCCTTTGCGGACGAAGTGGCAGCCGGAATTTTCTTTTTCTGTCTGGTGGGCGATTTTTTCTTTTTTTTCCTTGCCCGCGGGATACATCGCGCCCTTTTTTTTCCCACGTGCCGCTGAATGTCGAGCAGGCGGGCGTTTCTCGTTTTTTTTGAACTTTTTGATGGATGAGCCAGTTATGGGCCTTCCTTCTTCATGTTCGGCATTCAAGTGGATGCTTTTTCTTCCAGAGTTAACCTTTCCCTCCCCCTTTGATGAGGTTAGGCCAGATGGGACAACTCTCTTTTGCATGCCGTTTAGCCCGACTTGACTCCCTTTCCCCCCTGCAAAAGTCATTTGGCTGCCGTCTGTGTTGCGTATTTTCGTTTTTTCTTTTTTCGTTCATCAAAGGTATCGCGTTTCCCCCCCTTTTTTAGATTCACCCCTAGCCGATCCCGAAGGCCAGCTGTAAGGGTGGGGAATGACCGTTACACCAAAATCGAACAGACTTCCAATTTTTTTTCTCTATGCGGTTCGAGTGATCCCCCCCCTTTCCTTCCTTCGCCTTCGGTGGCCGCGTTTCACCTCGTTTCCTTCTTCCTACAAATCTGGAGATTTCCGTGGCCGAGGTGCCACAAATCTGACGGTCGGGCCCCTTCTTTCCGGTGTGATACGTTGCAGAAAGAGAAAGATCATACCTCCGGAATCCGTCGGTCTCATATCGTTCCAGGATCTACGCTCCCTTTCTTCTCATGGTTCTAAGAACACAGTTTCTCAAACATTTTTTCTCGTTCTTCAAACGTTGGTCTGCGTTTGTTTTTTTCCCCACTGGATCGTAAGGCAGATTATTTTTTGTTGGTAATGTTCCCATTTCTTCCTCTGTCCGAAAAGCGATAAGATGAATTTCTTTTCGTCCATTAGAGGACTGATTTAAGCCCCATTGGAGGCACCTCACTCTCCTCCCTCCGGTAACAACCCGTACGCGCTTAGATTCAGAGTGGGATTAAATTGTTATCTTCTGACTGTCGAAAGAACTCTGCCGGGTGATTTCTTTATGTACTCTTCCTCGTGGGCAAGGAAGGCGCCCTCCCCGGATCTACTAACGTGTCCGAGATATTGTTCTCTTCCCCTCCCGCCCGCAGTCACGGTTTTTTTTCCGAACCCAATTTCTCCGCGGCGAATACGAGATTTTTTCCTCTTGAGCCTGGGCTTGGACTGAAGTCTTTTTCCGGCCTTGGGCCCATCGGTCTTACCACAGTAACCCTTTTCGAGACATAAAGATGTTCCTCCTGCTCGACTGAATTAACAGTCCCTTCCCCCTTTTGCAATGCTTCCTTCGGAAAGTCGCCCAAAGAGCTTTTCGCTTGTTGGGAAATGAAAAATGGTCCCTCTTGAGACACATGGACGCGTCTCGGCCCCTCGCTTGCCCAGTTCGGATCCTCAAGTTTCTCCTTTTCCGAAAAGAACGGCGCCTTCCTTGCCACACCCCCTTCCACATTCGCGCCCTCCTTTCATCGGAGCAGAGTACCCTAAAGAGGAAAAGCAAATCCCCCTCCCCCCCCATCTCATTGCGACCAACTTCACCCCCGAGCAGCTTATATCGCGCCCCCAATAAGCCACGCTCCATCATCTCCTCTCCTGGATTGCTACACTCCCAGAAGGCTCCGCCGCTCTATGCCGAGTAAAGCACCCTTCACTGTCCCCCTCCGCTCCCCTGATATCTCATTTCTGAGGACTCCTTTGTTTTATCGCTCCCTTTCCTCGCAAAAGAATTTCGTGGGGTTGTCAATCGAGTTCTTTCTACAAAGACTACTTCCCTTCTTCCGTGTAGAAAGAGAGATAGACCAACCCGCCAATCCCCGACCCTTGGTCAGTGAGTACGAGTAATCTTCGAATCTTAAATTCCTTTTTTTTCTCCTCCGTAGCGTCCCCCGCTGCCGCTTTTGCGTCCAGAGGATCGGGAAGAATGACCCCTTATTTCTTCTTCTGCCAATCTATATGAACACTACATCCACTTTCCTTTTTTTTCCCCCTTTCCTTTCATCCCTCCCACTCATATAAAGATTATTAGCGCATCCTGGCCTCTCCCTCTTCTCCCGGCGTTAGTTTTCCCCTTCGTGATCACCCCCCCCTCCCCCCCACGAATTGAAAGTATGAGTTCGATTGTTGGTCCCCCTTTTCCCTTTTCCCTTCGGATCAGGATCAGGAGAGCTGGTTTTTTTTTTCAAATCCACCTTTCCTGAAAGGAGACACAAGTGTTTTATGACCTGTTTGTTTTATTTACTATCAGCTCGCCCTTTTCGCCGCTCCTTCCCCCCACATTTGTCACCAAAGTGTCGGACGACCTTTCTTCATTCCCTTCATACGGTCATGGAGTCCAGTGTCCCCTTTCACGGTGTGTCCGAACCTCATCCCAAGTGAGATACGAATTGGAACGCTCGCAGTTTATAATCAACGGGATGCGCCTTCTTTTCTCCCTTCCCAGGCTTCCCTTCCCAGTAAGATTTCAGAACAACGCTTTTTTCCCCTCCGCCTGACTCGACATTCAGTCTTCGGATCCGCTTTATATCTCCCCCCATAAGAGAAAAATGAGAAAACCATTTTTTTTGGATTTTGAAAGAGAAAAGTCCGTTTTCTGAAGCATTTTTTTTTCGCCACTGGAAGAGTCATCTTCTTTCGTAGAATTGAAAGGCGGAGGCGCAGGTTCTCTGACTCAGGTAGCAGAAGATTTATTTTTTTTTCCCCTTCTTGCATCCGTAAGCGAATGAACAAGCTATACCCCCCCCCTTTTTTTTGACTCATGGGCGGAAGAGTTGCCCCGCTTCGGCGATGTAGCCCTCCTTCCCCCCCCTGCCAAAATGCAACAGTCCCTGTCTAAAAGTATTTTTTTTCCTCCCCTTTTTTTCGCTCTTCACTTGTCCCACGTGAAAATTTACCCTACCTCCGACGTTGCATTTGTCGAGTGGGAACTCTCTCTACCTCGCCTCCTCTGGCAAGAACTTCTCCCAAGGCAGGCTTGCCTCCTTTTTCTTTTCCACAAAACGTAACATATGGCGTGGACGGGACCGTTTTTTCCTTTCCATTCCGATTTCTTAGCCCCAACCCCCACCCACAAAAGCTTCGAGACGTCTTTCCCCTTCAACTGAATACCTTAATTCCCCCTCTCCTTTAAATTCTAAGAGCAGTATCTCGGCGGGAAATCACGTAGGACTCTTTTGATTTACTCCTTGGTGGCTTTGAAAATCATTGCAAACGGTCCTGGCCCGATCTTCTTTGTGGAGAAGAATTGCCCGTAGGACTCCCCTGGCAGGGTTTCAAAGTGACGCATGCGTTAGAGAATCTTCTCCGTTTTATTTTGATTGGTTCCCCTCTATGGGGATGCTGAAGGATCAGTCTCTTGATTAAAAAGGAGAGCTCCCCCTTGCTTTGCATAGACCACTTCTATTTGATCAAAGTGAGATTAACCTTCCCTCCCTCCTGTAATCCAGGAAAGAGGGACCTTCTTTTGATCGATCTAGGACAAGGTGCGCGATAAATTTTTTTTTTGTTTCGGCGTGGTCCTTTATTCCCATTGTCTAGTGCTTTTTAATCAAAAAGGTTCCCCATTCCCAGGTGTAGAGATAGGCGCCTCTTTCTCCCCGCTATAAGAGACATCCCTCATCTTTTTTCCTTTCGGGGCAATTCCCCTTTTTTATCTTTTCTGCCGCTTCGAGTTCAGATGATGTGAGTGATCACTCTCTTTTTTCTTCTCCTTCGGTGCAGCCGTTCGCCGGATTCCTTATTTAGTTCTCGCTTTTCCTATGAGGTTCGATGAAATCCGTGGCCTCTTTTTCCGGAACTCCAGGCAAATTCGTTTCTCTGGATTTGGTCTCTCTCTCTCCTCCCTCACGAAGAGGTATAAGAAGAGTTTCAGGTTCCCCCCCTTTTCCCGGATATACGCGACATCTGTGAGGTGCATCTTCCTTTCATTCATTTCCCCTTCCCCCCCGGGTCTGGACCCGAGTTTGTAGTGGTCTTTCTTCCCACTGAGACGTAAGGCATATTATCTTTTTTTTTCGTTGCCTTCTGTACTATGTCAGGAAAGCGATACCTTTTTTACCGAGTATGTTGCTTTTCTCCTTTGACTAGTGGAGTCGCCGTTCTGCAACTCTTCCCTTCCCCTCCCTTTTTTCGTCGTGAATCCCCATCCCGAGAGGAAGGGGTTTCCTTCCTCCTCGTGTGCAAGGAAGGAGCCGTCTGGTAGGAGAAAAAGCAGCTCCTCCCCTTGGTCTACCTTACTTTTTTTTTTCCCTTTTTCTTCAAGGTAGAAAGAACAATTGTAATTTCCCCCCCGCGAAGCTATTTCTTTTATGTTTCTTCCCTCCCGACGAGGAGCCTTGGGCTTGGCCTCTTTTTCTTCTTCCGGGGCACAAGCGGTCTTACCACGTAACCTTTCTCCCGCGTTTTCCTCCGCTGGGCCCCTTCCGCCGCCCCGCCAAGGATGCAGAGTAGGAGTTGCTTCGCATTCCCGTTGGGAAATGAAATTTTTTTTTTTTTCTCACTTGGACGGCGAGTCGGCCTCGTTCTTTTCCGTTCGGCTCCTACAAGTCGGGGAGGCTCCTTTTCTCCTTCCTTGCCACACGAGGAGCGTCTAAAACTCTTTATTTCCCGGTCATGGACCGGAGATCGGAGCCTTCCCTCCCTCCCTGCGACTCCACTTCATGAAGTGAAGTTGCTTCCCTCTTTCTTTTTCAAAATCTTTTATCTGCAGGAAGGAAATCTTTGATTTAAATGAAACTTACCCGCCTGTTTTTTAATGAGAGATAGACCAACCCCTCGGGGAAAAGACACTTGTTCCATGCCATGCGGTGCGCTGTTTGAGAAAAGGTGTGTTCGGAGCCATTTTTTCCCCTCCCTCCCAGATGGAAAGAGTAGATATTGGACCGCTTTTTTTTTTCCTAGTTTTCTTTCTTTTTTCAATATATATGGAACCCTTCCCCAGTCCTTCCCCACAAAAATCGGCTTTAAGGCCGCGATTTGCTGGAGTTCAGGTACCCCTTCTCCTTTCCTTAGCCCTTTTCTTGCCGCGTTAAGACGCATAAATATTCCTGTTCCTCTTCCCCTTTTGGAGTCCCTCCCCTCCCACCATATAGAGAATACGATCTTTCCCCCTAATTTTCGTATGGTGACGGATTGTGGTTCCCTTTTCCTGGTTTTTTTTTTTTCGGCTGGTGAGACTTTACATCGCCTCCAACTGGCACTAAATCCAAGTTTCTCCCTGGTGATAATATAGATAGCACGAGACCCCCCTGACAAAGAAATACCGTCCCTTAGCGAAAGTTTGGATTAGTCCCTTTTCCCGTTCATAGGGAATGGAGTCCCCCTCCCAAATTGTATCGCAATTTAGCATCGTCTCCCTTAACCCTTTTTTTCACTCGCGGTGCGCTCGAAGTTTATCATCCAATTCCCTCGCGCACGGCCAGAACGTCTCCTGCAGCGGTCCCCCCCCTTCTGAGGTTTTGCTCGACATTCAGCGTAACGTTGAAACCCCTTTTTTCTCCACCCATCAAGAGCACATAGCCCCACTTTCTGCTCCACTTCCGAACCTTTATCGTCATCGTGATTTAAACTTCTCGACTTTAAAGGCGGCGGCTCCCCCTTTCTTTATTGGTACCCTTGTTTCTCCTGGAAATGGAATATGCTAAATCCTTCTTCCTGCCCAGATAAACACAAGTCCATCTGTGGACGGTAAAAAGATTAGTTAATTCGGCAGTCCTCCCCCCCCATCTGCGTCGATAGGCGATGTAGCCTTTTTCAAGGTTCCCTTCAACGTCCTGGATTCAGAAAGAAAGAGAAAGTATGTTTCCTCTCTCTCTCTGTTACTTAAGTTCCTCCGTTGTTTTTGTTCCCCTTGTGTCCCATTCCTTAATCAGAAGTTGCATTTTCTTTTGCCTTGCAACGCTTTGCCTTCCATAGCCGACCCTTTCCCCCGTCCGGCTGCAGACAGGAAGAATCTTTTTCCTTTCCGTGGGTATATCTGTTTTCTTCAAACCTACCCCCCCACCCCTCTTTTTCTCGCGACCGAGTGGGGCAACCCCTTTTCCTCCCCCCTAAATCAAATCCCGCTCTTTCTAATTTTCCACTTTTTTTTTTTTCCCCGATTGAACGATCACTTCGCCTCCTTTCCCTGGCCGGTATGGCGCGGTCCCCTTTTGATGATTTTGATTTGTGTCGACAGAATTGCACCTTTTTCAGTGTTTTCAACGTGACGCTGAATGTCTCGCCTTTGCCGTTTTTCTTCCTTCCTGAACTGTGACGGTGCCGCTGCAGGCGCCTTATGGTGCTGCTGAAGGATCAGTTAGGGCACCTTCTTGCATTTTTTTTTCCTCCCCTTGTATGAGGTTTCGGGCAGAGACACTCGTTCTTTTCCCTTTTCCTGACGGTTCAGCCCGCCTGGGCTCATTTGACCTCCCAACTTTTTTCCCCCTTTTTTCTCGGCGTGTATTGCAGGTATTTCGGTCGTCCCCTCTCTGATAGTAATCAATTTTTTTACCTTTCTGTTGTCTAGAATCGGCGATTTCCCCTATCCCGAAAGGCCAAGCTTTAAGGGTGGGGCCTTGGGCCCCCCCTTCACTCTTTTGGATAGTTAGACGTCTCTTTGAATCCCGATCTGAATGGATACCTCAGGCGCAGTCTCTCCCCCTCTTCAAAGGTTTTTTTCTCCCTTCGTTCCAGGATCGCAAGATCTGGAGATGAGTTTCTCTTTCCCTTTTTCCCCCCTCTTACGTGGTTCAGGGGTGGTGGGGGGGGGGTGGTGGTTTTTTTAGTTCAGCCTCTTTTGCCCTTGGAGTAGGGGTCAGATAGCTCTCCCCCTCCCGAAGAGGTATAAGAAGAGTTTAAGTCCTTTCTTTCCACGATTTTCTTCGCGGAATACGGTGAGGTTTTTTCTAAGAAACCCTTTTCCCAATTTTTGAACCCCCCCTCTTTTTTTATGTCTTTCGTGTGGTAGAGAGATACTTTACCACTTTTTTTTTTTTGGTAATGTTAGTGAGTTAAAAACGGGTTTGAGCCCTTCTTTTTTTGCTTTCGAAGTTCTCCCCCCCCCTTATATCAGGAAGTTGGAGTCCCGGTTTTACTCCCTTCGTTCATTTCCCTGTCAAAGGAAATTGTTACGGAGATTTTTTTTTTCCCTCCCTAAAGAGAGAATTCTTTTACTCTTTTGCAAGGAAGGTTTTTTTCTTCGCACTTGAGCGCATCCACTCCCACTCCCCCCTCTGATCCCTAGGCCAGACGCCTCCCTTTCGACCCGACCATTTTCATTTCCCCCCTCTCGACTAGTCCCTCCTCTAGCCTGGGGCTTGGATGAATTCTCCTCCTTTTCCCCCCTCCGGTCTTACCCCCCCTTTTTAGCCTTTTTCCTTCGTCGCCTGATCGAATGCCTTCAGTCCAAGCCCCCCCCCTCCCAGTCGAACTTGCGTAAAAAGTGGTTTCTTTTCCTCTGAGAACCGGACGGCTTTCTGCCTCCCCGATACCAAGATCGCGACCAGTCTCTTTTCAATTTCTCCGTCCCTTCTTTCCCCGCGGAGCGGATAAAACACCCTTTTTTTTTTTTTCGTATGATTTCTTTCGACCCCCTTTCATGGACATAGATAGGCGCTCCTGAGTTGAGAAGAGAACTCCTTACTCCCTCTTTTTCCCCAGATCAGGACGAGAATCCTTTTCTTCTTTCCTCGTCTTTCGGGTTCCGGACATAGTCCTCCCCCCCAAATACCCTTTTTTTTCCCTCTTCTCGACCAACACCGACATCAAAGAAACTCGGGTTCCAATCCCCTTTTCCTTTTTTAAAGGCAGGCGATGTTTGAGACACTTCCTTCCTTAATTAGTCGTCTCTCTTTCCCTCCCCTTTGGAGTACAAGAGGATCACGGGACTCCTTTCTCCCCTTCCTTTGTGCGGGATGAGCGTATCTTCTGCATCTCTTTTAAATCTTCTTTTTCCGTGAACAGTAAGATTTGGCAACTTTTCCCCCCCTCCCTTTCTCCAGATCGTAGAGCATCCTTTTTTTGCATTTGTTTTTCCCCCCTGCGAGCACTTGCGGAGGAGGGGCCCCCCCCCTCCCCTATGAGAAGAGATAGGCTGAAAGATCCAAACTTCTGGTCCCACCCCCCCCCCCCTCCTTTTAAAGCTTTTCTCTTCTCTGAGAGATGGGAGACCTTTCCCTTTGCCGACCTCTCCCTTGTTAGTACTATCAGGATCTCCTCTTTTCCTCCCCTACGAACCGAAAATACCCTCATGTTGTCAAAAAGTGTCGGCCCCTTTCCCCTCTTCCTCATGAACGTCATCGGTCCTTTTTGAACTTTTTTTCTCCTCCCGTTGAGCATCTATTTTTCCCGCCCACTCATCAAATGTTGCGCTCCCCCCTCATGCTCTTCTATCATACAAAGGGATGCCGCCTTTTTTCCACTCCCCAGAAAGTCGTCCTGCCCCTCCGGCCAGTTCCGAAAAGATGCGGAAGATTTTCCTCCTCCCGCCGAATGAGCTCTGATTATTTTCCCTTCGTAGTCACAACCTCCCCCCCATCATCCGAGTGTGAAGGATTTTTCCAGCTCTTGGATCTTTTTCTTTCCTCCTCGATACTGCTCGTAGAGAATTAAAGGCGTCTCTCTTCCTTTTTTCGGTATGGATTCAGTTTAATGGATGGTTTGCCACTCTATCACTGGCATACTCCTTTCCTTTTTTTTTCTTCAAGCCCCCCTCTACCCTTCCCGTAAAAGGATATTTCTTTCTTCTTTCCTCTCCTGCAATTGGGAGAAATATTCTTTTCCTTACCCCTCTCTTCCCCTGCGTGGCAAAGGAAAACGACCCCCCAAATTCAAAAATTAGCCGTCTCGCTGCAATGTAGGGGAAAGGTGGCGAACTCTCTCGCTCTTTTTTTTTTTTGCGTAGAGATATGCAATGGTTCCCCTCCCCTCTTCCCCCCGCAGTTGCATTGTCGAGTTTTCGTTGGCCTTTTTTCTCCCTATGGCGACATCGCCCGCGGCGTTTCCTTCCAAGGAATTGATTCCCTTCACATATGCGCGTGGATTTTGACCCTTTTCTCCCTTTCCCCGGGATAAAAAAAACAAAATAAAACACCCCTTTCCCCCTCGACAGATGACAAACCCCCTCCCATCTTTCCCCTTCCTCAGCAGAATTTAAATTATTCCTTCCTCCCTCCCCCCCCCGTGAAGACACTTTCGCGATTCCCCTTTCTTTCCCCCCCTTTCTGATGGTGGCGATTTTTTTCGCTGATGGGTGGCGGACCTTCCCATTTTTCCTTTTTTCCCCGTGGAAGGCTGAAGGTCGAGCACTTCCTTTTTTCCCTCCTTCCTAGCGTTGTAGGAAAGCGGAACTTCGGCTTTCTCTTTTCTGCTGACGGATCAGGTTCGGCCATTTTTTTTTCCCCCTTTTAGCGCACCGCATGAGTTCCATTCCCTGACCACCTCTCTCATTTGGAATGGGCCCCTTTCCCCTTCACACGATGAAGTGAATGATCCCCTCGCTCACCTTCTTTCTCGGAGTGTGAGGTATGTTCTTTCTCTTTTTTCTCTCTGATAGTAATCAACCTTTTTTTCTCATTTTTGCTTTCTCCCCCTCATGTTGGAAAGTATCTTTCCCTCCTTCCCCCCTTAAGGGTGGGGAAGGACTTTTCACCCTTCCTTTTTCCGTTTGGATCGTTTAGACGATCGAGTCTCGCTTTTTCTTTTCTCCCCTCTCGAATGGATCACTACGGCGCAGTGCTTTTGCATATTTTCGATCTGGAGATGAGTTTCCCCCCTCTCCCTTTTTCTTGTTCCCTTCACTCCAGCAAATCGCGTCTTTCCCTTTATATGTGCCCTCTTTTTCCTCCCTCACGAAGAGGTATAAGAATTTTTCTTTCCCGGGGCATCATCCTTCCTTAGCCGCCCTCCCCTTGTGATTTCTTCCTCCCGAAAACAGTGGCGCAAACCTTTTTTTTATTGCTTTTTTTTTTTCCCCCCCGAGTGGGAGGGGAGGTCTTTTTTTCTTCCCTTGTACCAACTGAGATAGCGCCGCCGCGCGCCCCTCCTTCCTGCTCTTTCGCGTTTCTTTCGTCGGGAAACGCCCGGTTTCCCCTTTCCCGCCCCCCCCCTCGATAAGAGGAAAGAAGACCGTTTGTTTTATCTTTTCTTCCTTTTTTTGAGAAAAATTAATCTTCCTCCTTTTTTCTGACCTTTCCCTTTCTTTCTTCTATCCAGGTCCATGAACTTGTTAGGATTTTCTTTTCCTTTTCCCTCCTCAAGAAGGGAGCCTTTTTTCCGACCGCCTTTCTTCTTTTTGTAGAAATTTGAAGCGCCTCCCCCCCCCCCTCCCCCCCTCCGGTCCGCAGATTCTTTTTCCCCGAAGTCTTTTTCTTTTTTCCCTCTTTTGCCCGAAAGGTGGCATTTCCAACGCCCTTCTCTCAGCTCTTTTTACGCGAAGTTCGGGCTTTTTTTCTTTTTTAGCCTTTTGGTTTCTCTTTTTCCCCGCGGTATAACGTAACCCCTTTTCCTTCCTTTTTGTTTGTTGCTCCGCTGGTTCCTCTTTCCACCTCCCATCCCACCCACTCCCCAAAGGATTCTTTTTTGAAGCCAACTTCCCGTCCCCTCCTTTCTTTTCAAGTGAAAATGGTCGGTCTCCCTCTTTTTCTCTTTTTTCGGCCTCGGCTCGCCTTCCTCCCCCTTTCTTCTTACAAGTTTCCTCCCTTTCTTTCTACGAACAGACCCCTTTTTTCCCTTCTCTCCGCTTCCAAAACCACGGAATATCCCCGGCTCCAACCTCCCCTACTTGAGACCTTTCTTCCCTCTTGCAGAGTTGCCCTCCTCCCTTATTCTCTTTTCCTTTTTTTTTCCCCAGATAAGGCGAGAATTTTCCTTTCCCCATGACCGCTTTCCTTTCCTTACTTTCTCCTACCAAACAAAAAAGATAAGCTCTTTCCTTTTCCTTCCCCCCCACCGACATAAACTACAAACAAAACCTTTCTTTCATCTTAACCCTTTCTTTTTTTCCTTTCTCGACATGAGAATAAGGCTCATAAACTCTTTTTCTCTTTCGTACAGATTGATCGTTCCTTTCTCAACCTTTTCTTTTTTCCCCCCTCCATGACAAGAAATCAAAGACTTCCCCCCACCTTTCCTTTTTCTTCGTCCGGACCCGTAGATTTGGCCAACTGTTCTTCTCTCTTTTCCTTCCTTTTTTTCCCCCCCTCTAAATATTGAATTGAATTCGTCCTCCCTTCTTTTAGTACTCCTCCCTCTCTTTTCTTTTCCCCCAAAATCACTCTCTTTTCCTGAAGTATGGTTAGATTTTATTTTCTCACCCCCCCCCTCTTCAGTAGGGGATAGGCTTTCTCTCTTTTTCTCCCGATCTAGGAAACTGGCTTCCTTTCCTGGTTTGCGCTTCCCCCCTTTTTTTTCGGGACAATGGAATCAAATCCTCCCCCCCCCAAATACCGCAAACACGCCTCTTTTCCCTTCTCCCGTTTGTCTCCCCCCTTTCTTCTCCCCCGGAGGGATGAAAAGTAATGAAAAAATTTCTTCCCCTCCCTCTCTTCCGAAACTCATCAAAAGTTTTTCCATCGATTTCTCTTTCTCCCCTTCTTCACCATAGCGAAAGGAAAAGGACTTCTCCTTTCCTTCTCCTTCCTTCCGACAACGCTGCGAAGAGACCTTCTTCTCCTTTTTCTTTCAGGTTTTTTTTCCCCTTTTCTCTTGCAATTAGTCGCACACCCCTTCCCGGGGGGTTTCCCCCCCCTAGCCCCCCTTCCGTGTGAATCTTTCCCCCAACGGAGGTCCCCCTCTCTTTTTCGGAATCTTCCCTTTTTCATCAGTGATTCCCCCCTCCCCCCCCCCTTTTTTGCCTCGTCGATTTCCTTTTTTTTCCCAGTTGCCATTTCTTTCTCCTTTAATGGGTGGAGGGGTTTTCCATCTTTTCTCTTTTTTTTGTGATAAATGGACCTTATTCTTTCCCTCAATCTTTCCCCTTCTTTTATATGTGAAGGGAATCCCTCTTTCTTTCCTTTTGGGAGAAGTATGCCAATTTTTCTTCTTTATTCAGCGTGGAAAAGGAAAACTGATTTCTTTCCTCTTTATTCAGACAGCCCGGAGAAAGTAGGTTCACTTTTCCCCCCTCTTTTAACTCTCTCCCTTTTTTCCTTCCCCAAGGGAAAATAATTGATAAGGGATTCTTAATCCTCCTTCCCTTTCAGTCAAGTAGGTGGAATTTGAAACTACTTTTTCTTCCCTCCTTCCTCCAGAATCCTCCTTCCTTAGAAAAAGGAATGCTTCCTCTTTTCCCCCCAGTAACTATGCCTTTCTTTGTATAGATGGGAAGGCGCTGACTCATTTTTTTCCGACTCCTTTCCTTTCTTTTAAAAAAAAAAAATAAAATATTTACCCTATTTCTTTTCCCCCCACAATAACTTTAACAATAACCTCAATTCGCCTCTCCTTTTAGCAAGTATATTCGAAGGAATCATCACTTCCTCACTTGCCCTCTTTCTCTTTACGAATAGTGCCGACGGACGTTGCTCTTTCCTTCTTCACAGGGCGCTATGGGGGAGACGAATGCCCGCTGTCCTTTTTTTCAAATTACCTCTTCCTTTTCCTTTTCCCTTCCTTGAGAGTCTTGCATCTTCTGCCCTCTTTTTTAAAGCGGAATGGGACGGGTTCCGTTCTGGCCGTGAGATCCTTTGATTCTGCCTTTTTTGCCAGGAAAGGGTGGCTCACCCTCTCTTCGTTTCCAAGGCGTTTCTCGTTTCGTGCAGAAGAAAACTCCGAGGCTCCCCTTTCCGATCACTTTTTGCAGGCCTTTTTTTCTCCATGACCGATGACGTTGATGCCTTCTTCCGGTCCCCGCCGACCCTTTGACACATTTGGCGCGGGTTTTTTTCCCTTTGTCTTTGAAGTACATTGTCTGTGTCTCTCTAGAATAATTTAACCGGTTTCAAACCCCACTTTTTTCTTCTCTCGGCGCTTGTAAAGTCCTCACAAGCTCTCCGATGCCTCTTTTAAGGTTTTGCTTGAAGGGCAGTTTGACCAACCCCCTCCCAGACTTCCACTTCGTTTTTTTTATTTTTTTTCGTTATCACGATCTGAATGGATCCAGCCGGTCT
>Ga0179591_1295221_pt1 | contig 17774 bp, 15 predicted proteins | sample CZOMad2_1_08_16f_FD_182891 | JGI IMG/M metagenome (GOLD analysis project Ga0179591, IMG submission 182891) | Vadose zone soil fungal communities from Angelo Coast Range Reserve, California, USA - CZOMad2_1_08_16fungal (PacBio error correction) | ecosystem: Environmental > Terrestrial > Soil >... | reverse complement strand
TAATTTCTCCGGCTTTGTCCCCATGGGGGTTACCCTGAATGAGCACGCTGGAATCTATGGCCCCTTGCTATGTTTTTCTCTGACGATGTTTATCGTTCGCTAGTCCCGCCCTTCTCCCCCTCCCTTTTATGGTTTCTCCCCAAATCTCTCTTGATTCGGTTCCCCGAAACTGAGCTTTTCAACAATGACGAACGACTCCTTCCCCCCCCACCCTTTTGCTCCCTCCCCAGTCAGCCTTTAGACGTGTCGGCCCCGGTACGGCGGGTCGTTACGGATTTCCGAGCATGCCCCTTTCTATGGATCGCGGCGTCTCTTCCCTTTTCTTGAATATGGTTTCAACAAGATCGGTGGACGTACCCCCGTGTACCTTTTTCACCGGAGACCTTTGATTGCGCGAGGGATTTCTCCCTTCTCTTCGTCCCTCCGTTTCCCCGTTTCAATGGTGTCCAATACCAATGTTCAGAGTTGAGGTCGTTTGATTCCCCCTTTGTGTCGAATCCGGACGGTCAGCGATGCCTCACTGCGAGAGGCTCTCTGTGGGGTCTCTATTTCGTCGCGGTGCTATGAAGAAACGGAAACTTTGCCCTGGTCCTCTTTATGAGTTGATAGCCTCCTACCCTTATCGGCTTCCCATACGTCCGGGCTCCTCATATTTTTCTTCCCTCCTCCGCTCGCAAAAGGGGGCAATATCCTACCCCCTCGGCTCTATTCCCTCTTCCGACTTTTATTTCGGAAGGAGATTCCTTCTCGACACCTCTTCCCCCATTTATCCTTCCGTCTTCTGTTCCTTTTTGTCGAGGCGGTGGAGCCTCTTCGGCGAGGCGCCTCTGTTGACCAATCATAGATGGCGAATCCTTTTAGGTCCCCGTTCCGGAAAAAGAGCGTTGGTTTCCAATACATGGGTACAATCGTTCTCTTTTTCGTCGGACCTTCGGCCGCTCCCCCTCCCTGCCGCCCTGAATTAGGTCGTTCGCCACGAATGTCCAGATTTCTTCTGATCGTATTAAGCGGCAGTGATGAACGTGTGCTATCTCCCCCCCCCCCCGATGTCGCGTTCTCCCCCTTCTTCGTCGGCGAGGTGACAGTTTTATCTCCCCTCTCCCAACTGAAGACACCCAGATGGAAGGTGCTCCCCATCTTTTTTCCTCTCTCCTGCTTCACGATCCCCCCCTCAACCTTTGCCCCCCCCTCGCCTACTGCGTATTATTGAGAGAGATCCTCCCGTCCGGTTTTTCTTTTAACTTCCTCCCCCCCCAGCGACCTTTTTCGTGTCCTCAAAAGCGCTCCTCCCCCCGTGGTGTCTGACCCGACCCAATTGGCATACGTTTTCTCAAACCCGACCCCGAGTCTTTTTGTACCAGATCTCCTTGAAGCTCCGATATGATATGTGGTGAGAGAAGAGGCGCGCCCGCCCTCTCTGTCGTTCCCTTCAATTCTCCTTAGTTCAGCTTACGAACAGAATATCTTCTCTGCCGGCTCTTTCTCTCCCGGGAGTTTTTCGAAAAAATTTCCCCTATGGGGCCTCGTTCCTGGGATCTGGTTGCGAGCCAAGTCCGGTATTTGCCTTTCACGCACAAGTGCCGAAAATTCTTCCCAGACTCTCTATTGTTGTACTCTTTTTTTTCTTCACCTACACGGACAATCTCCCCCCCCTCCCGCCAAAGAGAGCCCCTCCCTTTCGGTCTCCTAGTCTCTCCCCCGCTTTTGATCCCCCCTCTCTTGCGGTGTGATGCCCCCCTCTGTGTGAGGTTTGATGTTAAAAGTAAGGGTTTCTCCTTAAGCCTCCCGCCTCCAACCTTCGAGGTCGCTAAAGGTATACTCTTTTCGGCTCGGTTTCCTATTCCAAGCCACCTTCTTAGTGGACGAGACTGACTGTTTGACGTCACGCCCTCTCTCTTTGGTGCGATTTGGAGAGATTCCCTTCCTTATGTTCACTTTCTTAGTTTTTGGCCGTCACGCATCGATGGCTTCTTCCAAACGGAGACAAGGAGGTTGATAATAGCCTTTTTGTTTTCTTCCCCCCCTTCAGCTTTTTTTAATGTCTCCCCCGGCGACCCAGTGAGGTAACTACCGACGCGGTCCTCCCCTCTAGTTCGTTCTAATGGAGAGCGGTCCGCAGGTATTGATTTCTCCGTAATGGTTCCCTCCCTATGCGGACCCTCCTCTTCCCTGACGCAGGGAGATATCGACTTTAAGAACCCTTTCCTGTGCAATTACTCTGCCAAGTGAAACTCTGCCCCCCCTCCCTCCCTTCGCCCTCGACGACCCCTGGCTTGCCATATTGGTTACCTGAGGCCCTCTGACGATGCTTTTCTCCGATAATCCACGGAAGGAAGGAGCCACCTACTCCCTCCCAGACCGACCAACTAAGATTCGATTCGGAATGTCGACGGGTCCATTTTCCCTTCTTGGCTATCCTTTGACGATGGTCCTCTTTTTTTGGGACAGGGAATGGTTCTTCCTGCGCCTTCAGAATGGCGCTGGAATATGAGAACACCGCCCCCCTCCCCTCACTACCGACTGATTATGTCCTCGCCCAATCCTGTTAGTAGTCATCTCTGGCTATAGACGCACCCCTTGATAGCGTCCCCTCTCGCCTTTTTTCGTAGTCGATCTTGGGAGAGATCGCTGTCTTGACATCGCGGCCTTCGTAGTTTCCCCTTGAATAAACCCCCTACCCTTGTCATTAGGAGTAGGCTCTTCTCCCGATCCGATGCCGATCACGCCATTTTCGATGTGTCCGGAAGTACTATGCGCTTACACATTTCCTTTGCCTCTTCCAGGTTCCCTAGAGCTGCTGGAGCCGCCCTCGCTGACGCGGGACTCCTTCCCCAGCGCTGTTTCCCAGCTAACGTCTGGAAGAACGTTCCCCCCTGGCTTTCCTTTTCCTTTTTAGCGTCCTACTTCCCCCCTTGGTTTCTGATAATACGATTCCCCCAAGGACCGTCTTGCGTGTAATTTTTAAGAGAGGATTACAAGTTTTCTCACCTCTCTGTCCTGCTCCTTATCCCCTGCCCCCTTTAATAATAGGTTTTTGAGAGTCTCTTATCTTTTCTCCTTTCTTTTTTGGTCCGTAGTCGACCCTACTCTTCCCCTCCCTTGACTTGGAACGCTCCCCATCTTCCTTGTCATTCGGCCTGACGAAGAGACAAATCGACAAACCGCCCGTTTTCCCGGTGTCTCCTTTCTAGGCAGTTGATGATTGATTGCTCCCCATCGCTTTTGGGGCTTTTTGTATTCGGCCCGCGCGCTTTTTCAAGGCGAGCTGTTAAATCCTTTTCTCTGGCGGATGTCCCTTTCCATCCCCTTCCCATTGTGACCATCTTCGCAGAAAATCTCCCTTCTTTGATCCTTCCCAAGCTATCCCTTTGATATCATTTCTAAGGAGAGGAGCCGAATGAAGAAGAGATTTTTTTTTAGGCCTCTCCCTTTCGCCCATAGAGACTCCCCCTTCGGAAATCGACGCGGTTCAACGCCACTTAGACATTGACCGACCTCTTACCCCCGGTTAGAGATACGCCCCTGATTATTCCTCCCGTCTCTTGTTTTTCTTAAGAGACCTAAGGCGAGCATGAGGGGTTTTTCCTTTTTTTACTTCAAGTGGCCGAAAATGATAACTGACGCCTGAAGGCCCGTTGCTTCCCTTTCCCACCCGCCCAAAAGAGTATCCCTTCCAGAACTTTCTCCTGCGACCCTCCCTGAGCGAATTTCAAGGATAATGCGATTTTCTCCTTCTTGAGCTTTCCCGTAGAGTTCATTCGATATGACCCCGACGTCGTCCTTCTCGAGTGATATCGAAGTAGTACCTTTCGCAGGAAACCCCAACCCTCTGTACGAAATTTCTCTCGGGTCCCCCTTGGCGGAGTCCCGACAAATTTTCTTCCCCTTTCTATGCACTTTAAAGTGGGCCTGAGGGCCTGGCCTCTTCAGTTCGGATAGCGGGAGGAGTTCTTGCCGCTTTCTCGTTCTCCTCTGACCCTCAGTTCCGTCTCCATCATGCCTTCGCGGCCATTAGTCGACTGAGGGGGAGGCTTTATCGCGCTTTTTGCCCTCATTGTCGTCCCCTTTTCTAGGCTCCCGGATGATGTCGTCTCCGCAGCTTAACTCTTGCAATCTAACCGCCTTTCGCCTTCCGGGCCTTTTTTCCTACTTCTCTCTTCTGCCAATCCCGACCATTCTTACCCTCTGATCCCCTTTTCCCACCCGGATGATGGAATGGTTCTCCCCAAGCCTGTAACGAGTATATGTTCGTCCCCTCAGCCTACGTTCTTGTGTATGGAGAACCTAAGCCCTTCTTCCCCCGACCATGAGTCTCCCGGTTAGCGCTGGCTTAGGACCATAATCCCGCCCTCCCCGATTTGGTAAAACAAGGAGAGACCTTATCAAAAGCCGTTCTTGAATTCGTGATTCGGTCTTGTCCTTCGACGGCGTTTGGCGTGTAGGGCGGTTCAGATCGTCCCCAACTCTCCGTCGCGTGTCAATTTTAGCCCCTTGTCCTTTGTTTTTCTGGTGGCCTTTTTCCCTAAGGATTGTCCTTTCTCGCCATTTTTTAAAACCCGTCTCCCCTCTGTTCCTAGGGTTGACTGAAAACTTTCCCTCGCTCTCGCCAGATATCTTTGTACGTTTCCCCGAGCACCGTCAGATTGTTTTTTTTGCCCGACACTGTTACGGCTAGAAGAGAGCGCTTCCCCCCCCCATACTCTTCACTTTTGTCGTTTCATTTCGGAGGAGGTCTCCCTCCCCCTCCTGCTCTTGATGAGCCAACGATCCCTGTGCGCCCCCCCCCCTGGTCGGTCCTTTTATCTCCTTTGCCCCTAAGGCCCCGTCGGTTTTAATGAGAGACGCCTTTCTCTCTCGCATCAGATACCCCCCAACCATATTTTTGCCCCCTTTCTTTGTGAGTGTTTCATCGGTCTTTCGCTAAATACCAAGGCGCACAGTAACCATGTTTGCTGATGGGTCTAGTTTCTCGAATAAAGCTGGAATCCTAGAGACTACCTCCCGTCCTTGCAAAGGGTTGGGATTCCCTCCTCAAAGCCTCTATAGACTTCTCATCTGCCGAATAATTCCCATTTCTTGCGGCGCGATAGCAGGGATGGTCTCTTGTTGCCGCCTCCCGGCTCTGAAGCCCGGGGCCCACATGTCTTGAACATCTTCTTGTCGCCTTCCCTATTTTTCCTCCACCTCTCGGGTCTAGGATCCTCGACGCACCCCAGACTCGACCAGCTTCTCCACGGCGAGTCTCAAGTGATAGTAGGGCTTACTGAACGAAGTATAAGAGGGAGTCTCCTCCGTAGGAGCCTCGTGCCCCGCAATGATTTTTAAAGTCGGATTCTATTATATGCAATTTTTCTTGTAACTTCAGGGTGAGCTAAGCGATTCCAATCATCCGCACCGTGACTCCACCCTTTTCCTTGGCCTGTTAACGAACCCCCCGAAAGAAGCTCCCATAAAAAAAATCTCCTCTCGTCATGTCCGAAGATTTCCTTCATAGACTTCTTTCACCAGCCATCCCTAAGCCCACGCTCCTGACATTTTATACTCAAAATCAGTTCTTTTTTTTTCTTTTTTTCAACTTTCCGAAGTGACTACCTCCCTCTGCCCGTGTTAGCCCCCCCTTTGCAGGCCCCCCTCCTCCAAGTCGAAACTTCGGTGTAGACGGTTTGAGACCATATCACGAACCCCCGTATCAGCTTCCAAAATATATCCGCAGCTTTCCCTAATAAGTACCTAACACCTGAAGCAGAGTTAGCGTATCCATCTTCATCTGCGTGTCAGGATAAAAAAAGTTTCTGGCCCTCCCGGCGTGGATCTCACCCCCCCCCCCACCCCAACCCCCCCCCCCTTCTCGTTCGGACAGAAGAAGCACATCTTTCGGTGTCCAGGCGAGTCCTTCTTCATGCCGCTCTCCAGATCACAGCTCTGCGAAAGAATCCCTCATCGGCCTTATTATTAACGCGTGACAGGTATTCCTGAAAAGCCTCCAAGGTTATCCTCCCTTTTTTCCCCCTCATAGTTGTTGTTTGATTCCTCCCCATTGTCTTCTCCTTTTCATTCCGAGGCCCTTCCCGGGTTCCTGACCTTGCCCTGGAAATCATTATATTTTTTCCGGCCCTCTCCTGGGCAGGATGTGGTTATGTCCTAGGTTCCCCCTTTCTTCCCTTTCGGGCTCACCAAGGCAGTTCTTTCCCCAAACGAGGGTGGACATACAATGTCCCTCTCCCCTCAGCAGTCTAAACACGGTGTTCCAAGCCTCAACTTCCCCTTATAGCTGAGGAAGAGGCGTAGGGTCATGGAGTCTTCCGGAGAACCCTTTCCCCCCTCCGAGACATGGATTCCTTTTGTGCCCTTGGACTATTGGACCATCTCCCTCCATCCTCCTTTAAGGTGACATCTTTAAGGAGACTTTTCTTCATCGCCAATTTCCGGGGCCGGCCTTTTCTAGTAGGAAGGCATTCCCTGATCATTCCTTGAGTCGAAAATGTAGCTAAGGGCAGAATCGTCATGCCTGGTTTTCCTCCGGCCCCCCTTGCACTAGGAGAGGATTAGGGCCTTATCTTCGAGCTTTTCTCTTTCTTTCTCGTGCTCCGTTACTTCTCCCAGGAACTTTAGTTACCTCCCTTTTTTTCTTCTTTCTTTGATCGCTCTCCGAACCACGGATAGGAGTTCCCCCTCCCTACACTTGCCACTAGAACAGCGACTCTTTTCGAAAAGCTTTCTTAGCTCGCAGTATCGGCGATATTAGAAGCCCTTGATTCATGAATTCTCCATGAGCCTCTCATCAAATCGTCCCCCTAAGTGGTTTTTTAGGGGAGTGCTCTTATCAGTCTGCGTCCCTTGAAACTCTTTCTCCTTAAGATGGTCGAAAACAAAGTCTCCTGGTTTTAGGAAAGCATTCGAATTCCGTCGGCACGGTATGCGTCCCTCTCCGAAGACAATACCTCCCCTCCTTTTTTGCTTCGAGTCCCTTAACTGAACGCCTAGTATGACGTGCTTGCTAGAGGTCCCCCTTGTCTCTTCCCCCCACTCCCTCCTATCGACAGCCCCCCTTAGTTAGATCTTCCGAGTATTAAAGATTTATTCCCTACCGAACACCATTCTTTCCCTGTGTGTACTACTATTTAAGAGACCTTGCTCTTCCCGACCAAACCCCCTGGGCCAAGATCAGCTTCTTATTTCGCTTTCCTGCGCATGAGAAAGGAATTTGCCGATTTTCTCCATCCCCCGTCCCGCGACCCTTAGTGAGAAACAACTCCCTGCTTCCCAATTTGGGTAACAAAATTGCTAGTCGTGGGCTCCCCTAGCTCTCTTCTTTTACTTTGCCCTTGAAAACCTCTTGGATCCTGCTTGTCTGTCCCTGATCACGTGTGCCCGTCCCTTGTATTTTCACTAAAAAACTCTCCCTACAGTTGTTCTGTCGTCCGAAGAAGAATATGTCTTGAAGGCTCTTCTCAGCCTTTCTGGCTCTTTTCTCACAGTGGTAAATATGGTCTTAGTATTTTTATGACTTGATATTTTTCGGCACCTTTCCCCGTCTTTTCAGGACAGCCTACCCGTCCAACCTTCCTCTCTTAATCCCGAGTTAGGGCTCTGAGGCCAGTACCTACAGGCAACAAATTAGTAGAAGACAACCCAATCTATTTTCTGCTTGATCGTTCCCTGAGGTGCATTTCCCTCTTTCTGCTAAGGGTGCATGCAACCAATCTGTGCGGTTTAAACGTCCGGGTTTTTAGATGAAGCAGCGCCTTAACCCATTCCTATTGCTGACCCCCCTTATCGAAAGTGTGTTCAGGCCTCGGGCCGGTCTTAGTTTGCCAGAGGAAACTGTCTTGTACCCTCCGGTAGATAGATTGTTGCCTTTCGTACCTCCTATCTCTCGTATAGGGAAATTAGCGTCAGGGTCTTTTCTTTGTCCAGCTCTCTACCAGTTCCCACCTGAGCCCCTGGTGTTTATATTGACTTACGAGAACTGTTTCTCTGCCCCTCTCTCCTGCTAGGTAATCGGCGAAACTTTGGTAGAACAGTGAGTTACCAAGGGCCTCCGCCCTTCCCTCGACCCTGAAACCGACTTCGTCGAGATAATTTCCTTTCCCCCCTCAGGCCATCCAGGTGGGCCCTCAGCCGTCATGAGATATTTCTATTTTTTCCCCCTCTCTTTCCCAAGAGTTTTTCCTCCTTTGAGCCTCAGCCTTAAGTCTCCCCCCCTGGTTTGCCCCCTTCCCCCCTCTTTCGGCTTTACACCATATGCTGCTCCGCCCGCTCGCCACTCGGACGGAAAGGGCTTACCTCTTTTTTCCTGCGTACCTAGCTTTTAATTCCCCTTACTTCCTCCCCCTTGAGACTTTCATTGAATATCCCCCCGAGACCCCGGTTTAGCCTTCCCTTGCGATGATCTCATTCCTTTCCTCGGTATGGAGTGCTTGAAAGCCGTGGCGAAGAGTTTTTTTTTGATTTCCCTTTCACGTTCAAGTGCACGGCATTTACCTTTCTTATTTCTTCACCAACCCTTTACAAGACTGCCAATATAGAGTTCGCAGCCTCCAATCCCCCCGCGGGTTTTCCCTCTATAGATGATGAAACCGGTTCTTACTCAGGGAGGTCAACTTGAGTGCGTTTCCTTCGTAGAGCCTTTTTTCCGATAGCTTGCGAACGAATAGCAGGATCGCTTTTTTTGACCTTCTCGTTGCTTTCCAACGCTCGTCTTCTTAGGACGTTCTCCGTACCTCTTTCACTGCCGGAACTTTCGGCCCGTTCGATAATGTGTTCAAGTCTCTTTATGGGCCTTGTCTCCATTTCCCGCGTATTCTTATTCGCCCAAGCTCGATTTACTGAAGACTCCAAAAAGCCACCTGCCGTGTTTTATGGAAAAGAATAATTTTTCCCTGAACGTTCCCCCCCCTTTCCAAAGTTCGGTTGCTTCTGAGAGGATCGGTAAAATCCAGGATGCTCCGTTGAACCGTCTTTTCCCCCACTTCAGGTTAGGGCGCGCCCCTTCCCATCGAGGACTCGGTTCCCTTTTTTCTTTTTCCAAGCCCACTATATGCAAGGGAGAATTTCCCTCCTCTTTTCTCTCTTCACGTTTTGTTGAGAGATTTCTCATCTCCCTTTGAAGATCTTGGTCTTTTTTTCAGTCCCCCTTTTCCCCCTCTTCCCTATTTTTGCTGGTTCCTATCAAATCAATTATTTTCACTTTTCCCGCCCAAACCTTCTTGGAAGAGAAGATGAAACAGACTCTACTTTCTGACAGGTTGTTCTTGATTAAATAAATAGAATGGTGGGATTGCTTTAGGCCGCTCTCAGAAGTCCTAGTGTGATCCCCTCTCCTCTAGGTTTCTTCCAGCCCTCCCCCCCGGGCCATTTCAGAGAATCTACGCTCCCTCCCTGCACCCCCCCCCCACCCCGCCCCAACCTCACCCCCCCCCCCCCGCCCCTTGCGCCTTCCCCTTCCCTCTTTTTCCTCGGGATATTCTTTGAGGAGCTTCTTCCTCCTCAGCTGGTTTTAAGGAAGAGAATTTGGCACCCCTCTCTGCCGCTCTCGCCCCTAGAACGATCTCCCTCTCTACGCCGCCCCCCTGTAGAAGTTTTTTTCAGCGCGATCAACCCTTTTCTAGATAGCTATATTCTCTTTTTCGTTTATTTTTGCGTTCCTACGCTGATTTTCTTTTTTTTTTTGGGAAGGGGTTTTTTCTAGTCCTTCCCGCCCCAATGGCCGAGCCGCCCCCAAGAAGGACCTTCTCACAAGCCCCAACTTGCCGTCGAATAGTTTTTAGTTAACTTCTGACTGCAGTCCGTCTCTCTCCCTTCAGTAGCAGTCCATCCCTTTCTCTTGACCCCTCCTGTGAATTAGATGATTCTTTCCTTTCCTTCGCGGTTTGTCTCGTCGCAGCTTCTAATTGGCCTCTTTCCACTATGTCCCAAGCCTTTTCGTCGAGGGATCAACCGTCTAGCAGTCACGACCCTGGACTATGTCTTTCCTTTGATGCCGTTCTCCGGTCTGAACTGCCTATCTCCCCCGGAACTCTCTTGCTTCGGCGGCCGCACCTCTCTTCTCGAGCATACGCAGGACGTCCGAATAAAGGATGCCTTTGGCCCCCTCTCTTCGCCCTACTCTGGTGAGGCGTCTGAGTTGCCCCTAAATTTTAGAAAGTTGTCTTTCTGGGACCTTTGAGTCTTTAATGGGTCAGACCCAGGGAGCCCCATATAATAACTCCTTTTCTCCGGTGCAAATCCTTCAATGATGAATTCTCTCCCGGCAACCCTTTACAAACATAAGCGTCCCAATGTACTATCTGAATGGAATAGCTTAGCCCCCAAACGCTTATTTTTAGCCAACTACTATATTGTAAGTGGTGTATTTGTCTTTCCCCCCCCCGAGCGAACCCGGCTGAGATACCCTTTTCTCTCTCTCAGGGTCTTTTAAGGCCCTTGACGTTAACCTAAGACCTGATGGGTTCCTCCCCTTTCCCTTATCTTTTTCCCTAGGTCGAGGCTCCTTAAGCTAGTTGGTTAGGTATTTCATTTTTTAGCTTCCGAGGTCACTTCCCCCCGACTCGTTTTTTTGGAAGCTTCGGGCGGCGGTTTCTTTTCCCGGTTTCCTTTGAAAGAAGTCGATTGCTCTTAACTCTCCCCCACACACGGACACAATCCTCGGGTTCGACCGAAACACGGCCTAGATAGCCTTCAGCGGTCCACCTTTTCTGGCTGGCACTGAACGTAGCTTTATTCCCGGACAAAGTTCGGCTTTGCTCCCCTAGCGCCACCGCAGCTCTCTTGTTCGCATCCTTTTTCGTAAATTCCCCCTCTCTTATGGAGCACGACGTAGGCCTTTACTTGCCTGTCTGGACGCCTTTTGCTCTCTCGTAAGAAGTTTCTTGAGAATCTCTCTGCCCCCATTTTTTTTCGTTGCCGCTTGCATGCAATCCTTATGACGATCATTGACCCCGGTTTAGTGTTTTCGCTTTGCCATTCCATGAACCCCTTGCGCACGTCAATGGGCCTGAAGGTTATCGGTCGAGAATAAAAGATGGCATCCCTCTCCGATCATGCCTCCAGTGCTATAGGAGTTCGATCTCCACGGGGCGCTATTTGGGTCCTTACTCGCGCATGAAGAACGACCAGTAGTGATTCTCCTACTCCTCGGCGATGTCCTGGGGCTGGTGTGTTTTCCCGAACTTTGCCGCCTTAGCGCTTGCCCCCCGGTGCTTTTTAAACCATACGCGCTGGTTTAGCCTACATCCGGCCTCTCCCTCTCTTAGGCACTAGAAGCGCTTGCCGGCCCTCGACCCTTTTTTCTCCATCAGGCACTTCTCCCTTGATTCCCTCGGCGATACTGAAAGCTCCTTTTGAGAAGGTTCCGTTCGCCTATCCTGACTCGTGACCCCACTGTTATCTTTTCTTACTGTAGTCTTTAGAAATGTTTCACCCCTTCCGTAGGTTGCACTTCAATAAGCGATTCCAACTCCTCCTCCCTCGAGTTATCAGTTGGAATGACTCCGAGCGACCCCCCGTCTCTGGTATGGATGGCTGGCCTTCTGACGCCGGATGCTGACCCTTCATCCGCATCCTCCGTATCTCCATTTTGCCATGCTCCGTAATTAGAACGGCGACGATGCGTATCTCCTCGCCCCGTTCATCCCATTCCCCTTTGCTAATATCACCGTCGACCCCGCTTAGGCGATCGGGTTTGCGCCCCACCCCCTCAGACTCTAGCGCTTCCTCTAAGATTTCGTAAGCTACCGAACCCCGCTCTCGTTCAGCCCAGCAGACGTGTTCTTTCCTTTGACTACTGCGTCGGGATCGTAACCGCGCGTTCTTTGACCCGCCTCCTCCCTCGACCTCGACATAGTTTAGCCCCCGGCATCGAGCGACCGCTAAACTGACGTCCTAGACGCCTCCCTGCATCGCCTGAGGCCCCCCCCGCCCCAGCTTCAGGCCAGCGTGCTCGGTTGGTCCGCCGGGACTTCTCCCTAATAACGAACAGGTTATTCTCCCCTTTCCTTTCTTTGGGTGTTTTTTTTTTTTTTCTCCGAGGTGCTCTCCTGGATTCTTCTTTCTGAAATCCGCTGGGGGAGTGACGCAGAGGCATAGCTCTATGTGCTTCCTAGTTTCTTTTCGAGCACGGCGCTCGGCTGCCGCCTTTCCCATCCTATGGGACCCGAAGGGCTCGGTCTTCTTCGTCAGACCGGTGACAATTCCCTCCCGGCCGACGTCACAACCCGGTGGTAAAGGACACGCCGCACGATCGCGTTTCTGGAACGCTGTAGGCCCGTAGAACCTCAATGGAACCTCGTGAGATATGTTGATCGCGTGCGGCTTTTCTCATATTGTCGCAAACCCTCGCACCTCCGATGCGTTTCCTTTCTATTATTTGCACTTTGGATGCTCTCCCGGGGCGCGTTGTTTTCTAGATTAGCCTTTTTCAGAACTGATACCAGGAGGATAAAATGTCTATCTTGCGGCGGTGTGATGACCTTGGTGTCGAATCCAGTCCGGTCATGATGAAGATATGCCTACGCGAGCGCGGGTTTTTTTATTATTTTTTACGATTCTATTCCACGCCCGGAAGTAGTAAACGTCACGTTTTAGTTCATGATAGATTCTTTTTCCTTTCACCATGAGGCCTTCAAGACGCATGAATAGACCCTCCCGCCGCCGCTCCCGAGGGGATTTACCTCGCCCGTCCGGCCCTCTAACGAATGAGACTTTTTTCTTTAGCCTCCCACGTCCCTTTCGAAGTTTCCTTAGACTGCGGGTCGCGGCGGGGGAGTGCCGCGAGAGCATACCTCATCGAGTGTAGAAATGCTTTTGCAACACACGTCTTTTTTTCAAAACTTTGGCCCGAGGGCTTCCGACTGGTACTTCCGTCTGGGTGCCTCCGCCCGCACTTTCCCAGTGACCCCATTGCAGCTTCTTGCGCGAGTGCATCGGCCTGTTCCGCCCGAGACCCCGTTGGAGATCGATAATAGATAGTTTTCATGACCTTCTCCCCGATTCCCTTCCCCTGAGTGAAAATTTCGCCACAACTAGCACAAGTGGAACGGTGCGCCCTTATATTCCTCCATCCCCCTGGATTTATAACACCCCCAAAAGGTGTTCCCCCCACATCTGGAGTTTGAATGGCTCTGTATCTTTTAACTGGGCCCAATGAGACCCCCCCACCTATAAATCTGATCCAAGCCTCTTCCGACACTTTTGAAAAGGAAATCTACGTATGGGCTTCGAGCGCATTTGATGGGTACCGCTCGACCTCAGAGTCTTTTTCTGCTCCCCCCTGCTGGCTCTTGTCCCCTCTTCAGGTGCACCTCCTAGACGTTCCTTTCGTACACGACGCCGTGATGTACGAAGGATCTCGCGCGGTTGTTTGTCGTGCCCCTCATGTTCCTGGTTTATTACGATCATGAGCACCCCGTCTTTTCCTGCCGCCACACATCCTCACGGCAATTCCATCAGCTCCCCGATTTTTCCTTCTTCTTGCGCACCTCCACGGACCCCACGTGCCGCAAACCGAAGCCCCCTGGACTACCAGGCTTGAGCTTCTTTTTCGTCCTTTTCTGCCCAATCGTTGCGGGTTGTTCAACCCGTGTAGGGTTACATTAAGCAGACGCGAACCCCCCGTAGAGGAGCTCCACCCTTTCTTATATATGTTATATTTGCCGACTACGCCCGTTCTTATGTGTGGACGGAGGCATATCGTCTTTTACTTTACCCCGGCCGGGCAAGCCTCTTTCCCGTGGATCGGGCCATGTATCTGTTCAGGAATCTTTCGGCATATCGATCGCTTTTTTAAAGAACCGCCAAGTCGTGATTATTTTCTTTTGTTCCAAGACGGTTGGAGATTCCCTATCTCCATGCTCGGTCACGATCAAAAGTTCCGAAACGGTCGCCCAACCGATCCCGAGGATCTCCTCTCCGGCCCTCCCAGTATTCGAGCGCCGAGATTCAGGGCTTGGCTCTCCCCTCCCTGCGGAGATCCTTATGCGGCGTCTCATCTCCCGCTTCCCGGCCGGAGATATCGCCTGCCGTTGCACCTTCCGGTCCCCTCCTGGACTTCCAAGCTCCTGAATCCTGTCCGAATCTGTCCCTCTTCCTACACTTTCTGCCCGAGGTCCTGAGGCCGTATCCGAGCTGCGACGTTCAATACATCCCGTACGATATAATATCCCCTTAACCCTCCAGCCACAGCAATTTCGAACTTATGAGCATTATCCTTTACAATTCTCCGAGATTCGTCTGGGCAATTGACTCAGTTTGTTTGATCCACTGAGAGATCCTGCCTTAATCTTTCTAAGGAAGGGGACATGGCGGCCCTGGCCCTCTGAGAACCCCCCTCACAGGACTCTTCTTATTTCCGGCCAAACTGCGACGATACTCGGCTCGCACCGGTGATCGCGTTCCACGGCACCTTCGGCCTTGCGTCTCTCTTGATCTCTTCGATTTCCGATCGCTTGATCGCGTGATTCCTTTGCCTTTGCAGGCCGTAATTAACTCCATGTAGCACTGATGATCCAGTCTGATCGGAATGTCCTTCTCCCTAAATTATCCGGGACCGGCGAGGGATGTCGGCAGGACGATATGCCGTCTTCTCTTTCCCATGCGGTGCTGCACGATTAGCTTTCTCACACTTCTAATTCGCGAGAGCTCCCTAAAAAGCCCCCCCCTTCCATTAACAGCCCCATCATCAATACTGCTCCATTAACAGTCAAAAAGAGTGCCCCCCCTACTCCTGCTTCCAATCGGTTCTGATCCGGGATCACAACAAGGAGGGATGCGGCGTTCCCCCCACGGAGAGACTTGTCCAATCGGCTTCAATGGGTCGCTTTCCGCCCCCTCTTTTGTATCTCTCTATCACTCCCTTCTTTTTTTTTTTTTATAGATTAAAGTCTAATTTTAGGTAATTGCGTCCCTGGACAAGCTCGCTTCTTTTGAACGGACGCCATCCCCCTTTGGGTTCACTGGAAGACCGATTGCCTATCTATCGATCCTAGGTTTCGACGTGTTTCCCTTCTTTTTTTATGTTGTGTTGGACATCCACATCGATGTGGGCTGGTGCTGAGGCCCGCGCGCTACTTCGAGAGTGTCTCCCAGTTTAGTGTTCCGTTCCCTTTCCCTCCATGGCCATGTGAATTTTCGCGACAAGTAGCGGCTGTTTCTTGAGCTTTTCCATTATTTTTTCTCTGGTATTCCTCCCTTTATCCTGCTCCGGCCCGCGCAATTCTTGACGACATCTGTTTTCAGGAACCTCTCCTGTTCCCATCGGATGAGGCATGGGAAATACGAACAGATCTCCTCCCCCCTACGCCCTGAAAGGCCGCCCAGGTCTTACCGCCGCGCAACCCTTCTTATTAAGATCTTTTCTGTGACAGATCCCTGTTGGCTCGGAATATTGCGACGTCTTTTCGTGCACCGTTACCCAGAAGCCCAATTTCCCTCTGCAGAATTCCCTTTCAGATTAACAGTAAAGAACCTCCTTCCTCCTCTTCTCAAATTTCCTCCTTGCCCAGACGATGGAAATTTCCGGATCCTCTTAGATGATTAGCTTGGCTTGTCGGTTCATTTCGATGATGCCCAGCAGTAGTACTTTCAGTCCTTTTCCTCCCCCTCAGCTCTCGAAGGAATAAATGAACTGCACCCCTTGTCTTTATTCGTCAAGGAGGAGTTTAGCATCAATAGGTTCTCTTCCCTTTATATTTCCCATTCGTGTATGCCTTTTCCTTTTCGCAATTGATATCACAAGTAGGATCGTGGCTATGAGGCAGGCCGCATCTCGATTTCATTGAATCAAGTTTTTCTGCGTCCATTAGCTCGATCCGTAGGTTGGATGATCAGAGTGTCCCTTTTCCCCCCTCTTTTCCGGCAAAAAGGGGTATAGGGATGAGAGCTGATGAATGGGCCGCTCCCACGTTACCAATACTCATCCCGCCTGGTCCTTTCTGGGATTACTAATTACTCCTGGCCCCCCTCCCCTCATCCCCTTGGCCCCGACACACATGTCCCATCGCCTGTTTCCGCGCAAATGTCAGAAATCCTGTTCCCCTCGTCTACCTTGTTGTCCGGTCAACCTCTCTTCCCCCCTCCTCCCCCTATAAACTGTGCGCGTAGAAGGAGGCTCGCTTTTGACCCAACCGAAAAGAAGAACGATGGGTTTGCCTCAGGATGAGAGGATAGCTCACCAGTTTTGGCCGTAGCCTCCGCTACAGTGGCTCTTGTTGTGAGAGATTTGTTCCGTGTTTTCGGCTCAAACTGTCAACCCTTCTTCTTCCCTCCCTTTCTGGCCTGGGGTGTGATTGTATGGAGGTAGTGAACGTCTTTTTCTCGTCCTTGCCCCCATAGCACCCCCTGCACTCGCAATAGGTCCTCTTTTCTACTATAACGGCTAGAGTCCCTCCGGGACCTATTCTTCGTATGGAAACAAGGTAGATGGTATTGCCCCTTTCCCCCTTTACGTTGGGAGAGACCACCATCAGTCCATATTCGTCGTCGCACTTAGAGTAGCCTCATCACCCCCCCCCTACGGTTCTTTGATGCCCAGTTCCGTAGGCAATTCTGATTTTTTCCCCTTGTCCTTTGCCCCTTCGATCGCCCGACGGTCGACTGGTGATATCTCCCCCCCTTGCGTTCGTCCCACGACGCCAGCCTCACCTCTTAGCGAATTTTTGTGTGCCCACTTTTCTGTGCGGCTTTCCCGTTCGTACATAAGTGAACCGTCATCTTTTTTGTCAGGTTTATCGAATAATTCATTCCTCTTCTCTCTCTACAGGTATAAAGGCCTAATAGGGACTCGCATCTCCACCTTGCGCGATAGAATCTCGTTATCTCCCTCAGGACGAAGTTTTGATTAGCCCTTTTGCGCTCAAGAAAGGGCCTCTCCTGGTCCTTTCTTTCCGCATCCCATGCCGCCGAGAACCCCCTTCTTTGGTCCCCCCCCCAAGTTACCCCCTTACGGCGACTGTTTTACCTCTCTGACTACATCTCTGTACATGGCTCATAGACAGTCTCCTCCCCTTCCCTACAGGCGTCCCCACCGGCGAGCCTTGATCATTCGCTCATGAAGTCTCCTCTATCCGGCGTATCCCTCTTGATTCCTCGATATGTGCCGCTTAGGAAGAGGCTTCTGTTTCTCTCTCCTCCCGCTTGTCTTGTACTTTCCGATCAGGGTTCGTAAAGAAGACCCCACTTACCTTTGACCAGTGACTCTTACTGTTCGTGCATAGAAGAAAGACTACCCCTTTCCCCCATCTTCTCCGGACTGTCCCCTCTCGTGAGGCCTGCTTCCCACCACAGGCCTTCACGCCCCTTTATATCCCCCGGACCTTCCCTTTAATTTGAAAGGACTCCTCTTCCGATATCTCACTGCGACTTGAGAATCCCCAGGTGCCTTTTCAAATTTACACATTGAACAGAGTCGCTTTGACCCTTCTTGCTGCCCCTCTTCAAGAAAGAACCTCTAGACGAGATCCCTTTCTCTCCGCCCCCTTCTCCTTCCGATACTACATAATCTATCGTTCTCCAAAGCGATACTTTGCGGTCTTCCTTCTTGAACCACGTTGTCAGGAGGTTTCTATCTTCAAGTTACGCTCTTTTTAGAGGCCGCAATGCGCCCTTTTTCGGTGTGCCCATAGGATTCTCCTTCGGCCCCCCTCCCAGTTGATTTCGCAAATCCAATCGGTCGATAGACTTACTTCCTTCCTCTGTCCTGTCGAGAAATAAGAACCGGCCTCTTTTCTCCTTCATGAGTCTCCAATGACTTTATAGAAATCCAGTCTGGTCCCCAAGGT
>Ga0179591_1295250_pt1 | contig 17776 bp, 18 predicted proteins | sample CZOMad2_1_08_16f_FD_182891 | JGI IMG/M metagenome (GOLD analysis project Ga0179591, IMG submission 182891) | Vadose zone soil fungal communities from Angelo Coast Range Reserve, California, USA - CZOMad2_1_08_16fungal (PacBio error correction) | ecosystem: Environmental > Terrestrial > Soil >... | reverse complement strand
CTCTCTCTTCTTCTTTTTTTTCCATCGAAATTTGATTCTGCACATTGAAGATTTTTCCCGCTTTCTCGGCTCTAAATAGTCGCTTCTTTTCGAGAGCGTTTGTTTGGTCCCTGACTTCTCCCTCTTCTTCGTGAGAGGCGATGCGCTCTGATATGGACTTTCTCTTTTTCCCACTTAACAGTCATCCTTCTTTTTTTTTTATACTGATCCCCTCTGTTGCCCAACTTGCGTTCCACTTGCGCAGAGGCCTTTTAAACTTGCAGACTTTTTTTGTTTCCGACAGTGCGTGATCTGCCGGAGCGCAGGTGGTCATGCCCCTGATACTTTACTTATCTATATGAAAGAGCGGCCCCCTTTTCCACTCCTTCTTTTTTTTTTCTCCTTTGGTTTTGCTCTTGTTCCTCTTTTCCCTTCTCTTCGTCAAAAATAGCTATGTGTCCTGAGATTATTGTTGACATGGTAGTTCTCCCTTAGCCTCTACTTTCAGAGAGGTTTCCCTCTTACCTTCCCCCCACCCCTCCTGGTAGTAGTTCCTCGGGTGAATTTTTTCCTTGGACAGTTTGCACCCCCTGTTGATGCATATAGATGGTGTTTATTTTGCATACCCTCGTCTTCTTCCCTTTTTACTTTCTCATTAAGTGTTCCCTCTGCAACGCCTTTCTTTTTTCTCAATTTTTTTTGTTGTTTTTTTTCTTAGTCCCCGCCTCCTACTTTTTTTTGTCGTGCCCTCTGGATCCTGATCCCCTCAGTTTTGCGATTGACCTTCAGTAGTTCTGCCGATCCCCTAGCCCCCACCCTTGTCTACATAGAGAAGTCCCCCCTGAGAAAGGCCTCTTGAGAATCGTCCCTGTGGTTTTTGCGCGAATCCCGCTCCTATTTTTCGGCCTTTCCTCTGCTGTTCACTTCATAGACTCATCTCTATCTTTCCTCCCCCAGTTCGTCGATCTTCCTTTTCCTCCCCCGGTATTTGCCTGGGACGACCGTCAGACGTGCTTCCTCTCGCCACACCCCCCCCCTTCCCTATCTTTAAAGTTTTTCTTCTCAACTCTTCGAAGAAGGGTTCCTTCGTTCTCCGCTTTCCCCTCACTTTTCCTCTTGGAATTCGCGCATATTCTCTTTCCTCCTAGGACGCCCCTTCCCCAACCTAGCGGCCTATTCTCACCACAACCACGAAAAAAAGGTTTCTTTTCCCCCCCTATTCCTCATGCGGAAGTGTCCTCCGTCCTCTGTTCATTCCGGCTCGATACTTTAGCAAATGTTTGCGCTCCTTTCTTTCCAAGGAAACGACCTGTCCAACCTTCTTTTTTGTCCTAGCATTCCCCCGTAGGGTTCCGCCCCTCCCTTTTCCTCCCTCCGTTTTCGGTTTTTTCATCTTTCAAAGTGGCCAAACTTGTTTTTGTAAAGAATTCTTCCACTCCTTTAGTAAGCCAGAACCCCTCTCTCGACGCCCCCTCGTCCCCATCCCAGGTTTTCCTTGCTTTTTTCAGAGCTACGTGAGCCTTGGTCCCTGCCCAACCCTCCTTGAGCCTTCCCCCCCTCCCTTGACCCCTCCCTTCTCCTCCAGTTAGGTCTTAGTCTTCAATCCTTCATAAACTTCGTTTCAACCGGCTTCCTCCTTTTTTTGCCCCGCGTCCGTGACCGGTCCTGATTTCTCCTTCTTTCCTCTCATTCCATTATCTACCACAGCGTCTCCTTCTATTTTTCTTCTCATACCCCGTGCGCAGTCGCGATTGTCCCCTTGTCGGACCTTTAGAACTTCTCATCTTCCCCCCCCTTTTTCTATCCCCCTCGCCTTTGCCAGAATCGTTCATTTTGACCTTCTCTCCTTTTTTTCCCCCGATCTCCCTCAACTCGAACCCAGACATCCGTTCGGTCCCTCCACTCCCAAAGATAGATATTGCCGTCCTGCCCTCTTCCAGTCCCCTGCCCAGCGAGACTACCTTCTGAGAAGTCGCCTCTCTTCTCCCGGCAACACGTAATCTTTCAGTACTATTTTGCTCCCTTTCTTCCTGCCCTCCTGTCATGGAATCGCGTTTGGTTGCATTCCACCTTTCCCCCAGCCGCCTACACAACGACGACAAGCCCCTGTTCCGTCACCGCCCCCCTTCGTTAAGCCCCCCCTTTCGTGCTGAGGAGAAGACTTTTCCACAGTCGACTTTTCTCTCCTCAAAACTTCCTTACTTAACTCGGCGCCGGAGGTTCTACTTCCCTGGGAGCGTCCCCAAAGTTTCTCCCCCCTGCTCGTTTCCAGTTCTAAGGTCCACCGCGTTTGTTCTGTTCAGACCCCAAACCAATGATTCCTTCACGGTTTTGAGATTCCCCGCCATCTGGTCCTATAACTCATCCACAGGACCAAGTCCATGCCGGTTTGTCGCCTCCTAATTCTCCCACATTGATCCCTCTCCTCCAAAGTCACTCTTAACCGGTCTCCCCCCTTTCCATCAGACTGTTCAGCTGAGATCCCCAGACTACCTCTTCCCGTTGGCATTCCTGGACCACCCTTCCCCCAATCTTCTCCCTTAACGATTGGTTAGTATCCCCGATTTTTTATTTTTGTCGAAAGGAAGCTGTATCTGATCGGTACCGTCCCGTCTTTTGATTATGTCTCGCCTTCCCCCCTACCCCCCGTCTTTTTTCGCTAGCCGGCCAGACCGCGCTCCTTTCCGAACGTTTCTGTCCAGTTCGTATCAAACACGCTCCCGCGAATCACCCCCACCCTTCAGTTTTTATTCAGGCAGTGTTAAGATGAGTTCTTATTTTGGATTCCCATCTCCCCCAGATACGGAGTCTCCTCAACTTCTCTCACAATCACTGGAATTGCAATTTTTTCTTTCACATTTTAACCGGTTGTAGTTATCCCCCCTGCTTATTACCATTTGCTTCCCTTCCCATCGAACTAATGTTCCAACCTACAGGATGCCCAGTCTTTTTGCACCCCCTGCCCGCGCCTTACTCCTTTCCTCTGCATACCCATCTCTAATCTCGACGTTTTTTCTCTCCTCTTCTTTCTTTCGTTCATTTCAGCCAGAGTCGACAGCACAGATTTTCGTCTCCCTCCCTCCCTCCTTCAAAGCCTTTCCGAAGACGGCGTACTTCCTAGTCCCCCCCCCTTTCATTTCATGAAGATTTTTTCACCCAAATTCCTCCGGACCTTTCCCTCCCTTCACGCCATGCTAAGACACTAGAGTTTTTTTCTTTCGGTCCATTATCGAGTCTCTTTCTCTCCATTTCCGTGGTACCCTCCCCCCCCTGAAATGACTTTTCATGTCTCAGTGCATGTCTATTCTTATCCCCTCCAAGGAAGGAGCGCCCCCTCCTTAATCCCCCTCCCCTCAAGAAGAGTGTTGAAATTCATCTTGTTCGACTAATAAGGGTGTTGTCTCCCTCTTTCCTCATTTCCCGATTTTCCCGTCCCTTGAGAGCGCTACTTATAATGGTTTCTCCCCCTTAGACTTAATTCTTTCGACTTTCCCCCCATTTTAGAGTATTCATTTCCCCCCCCCTCCTTTCTTTTTAGAGCTTCTTTACGCCCACTTCCACCTTTAGATTTGCTGAACTGGGCCCCCTTTCCCTTTTTGGTTATGCATGTTTCTCGCCCTTTGATTCCCTTTTGTTGTAATGTCCCCTACAGGAGAGGTTCACCGTTCTGATAGGGTCTTGCCCCCCTCTTTAATTCAGTTCTGTTCCCTCCCTTGAAGTGGTTTTGTCTCCCCCTTCGGTCGCACTCCGATGAGAGAGCGATTCTTCTTCCGTCGGACCCGACCCTCCTGATTGGAGATAATCTAGGAGGGTGGACCGCCCCCCTGCCTCTTTCCTTGAATTCTTCAACGGAATTTCTGGAGACTCGAGGGGTACGGTACCCCTTCTCGCCCTCGAATTTCTTCCCCCGATCCCGTTTGTTATAACCCCTAAAAAGATGTACGTTTTCCCTGACACCCCGGCAACAGTGATTGTTACTGCCTTCCCAACCTTAGATGCTTTCTTCTTCCCCACCCGCATCACTCCAATCCAGCGACTTGACCACTGGAGATAAGCATTCCGCCTTTTTGTTTACTTTTTCCGGCTCTCCTGTGGGGGTTCTTTTAATTTCCCCCCATGCCCCCTCAGTTTTTTTTTCTTTTTAAGGCCGTCCTCCCTGTTTCCTTCCCGCTCCTGATCCTTCATTCCCCTTTGAACTACAATCCACTCTGGTTACTCGACCCCGTCTTCACCTCACATTCCCTATTGTCCTCTGAAGAAAGAAAAAGAGTCTCTGACGTTTTGCACGATCGATCTTTTTAGTGAAGTGACTCCTGATTTTTCTTTCTCAATACTAGGATCCCCCTCCTTCAGCTCTTTGCATTTGCGAGAAGGGGAAGGTTCTTCCGTTCAGTGCGCGCTCCATTCAGTCGAAGGCTCCCCATCTCGATGGTCTTCCCTTTTACAGGACCGAAGGTGATGGTAGCCACTTCTCCCCGCGTATCCTTTCAACTTCCTCCTTTCTTTTGCCTGGCCCGATTCCAAAACCCCCTCTTTTCCTGACGATCCCATCCGGCTTGTAGATAGGTAACCTGACATTTCTCCTCTGTTAACAGGAAAGGCAGTTCATCATTTTATTCCTTTTTCCTAATTCTTAACGAGTCTTTTTTTCTAACGAAATATTTGGCGCTTCGGGAGTCGGACAGTTCGAACAATTGTCATTGTTTTTTTTGCTTCTCACCTTTTGTCCTTTCCCCAACCCCGAATTCCCCTCCTTAAAGGCGTACCCTCCTTACTCGCCAAAACTTACGGCGGAAGTCCGACTGCTGTTCCTTCTCCAACATCCTTTTCTTTTTCCTTCCAAGGTCTTGAGCTTTTTCGAGATCTGCTCCCTTTCCTATCTGATCTGGTAGTCGCACGTCCGGATTCGATGCTTCCTGCCCCCTTTCCCCCCCGCAACCTCCCAGATTTTGACCTTGCTCTTTTCGGGTACAGACCCCCGTCCTCGTATATATAATTTATATATTCCCTCTCCTAGTTGCCAGAGGCCAAGAGACTTGAGACGCTTTGCAGTGACTTTCCCCCTCTCTGAGATTCTTTCCTTGGCATGGTGTCGGTCCACGACACTGCTCTATAAGGTCCCCTTAGGTACTGGATTTTCCCTGCCTTCCTCCAGTGCCCGTTGAGTGATGGATCTCCCCTTTATCGTTCCCCCTTTTCTTTTCGAAGACCTATCCCTCTTTTACGACTTTTTGGATTCTGAGCCCCCCTTCTTTTTCCAGGATCTCCCCCTCTCTCCGTACTCCCTAAAAAAGCCGACACGTTTCAACGTCCTTCCTTTTGTTCTCCTTAAGACTGCAGGTGGGGGTCTCTCTTTCTTTCTGGCAACATTTCCCTCTTTTTTAACTTGCAGTATTTCGCCCCCCCAATCTAATTTTGAGCCCTCCCCATCCGGGCTCTCTCCGGCGGAAATTCTTTATGACCCGAGTGTGTCCTTGTCGGTGAATTTCGCACAGTTTCTTCCTCCTTTTTTTATCAAAGTGCTTGACTCCGTACCTCGACCTTTCCAACCTACCCCTTCGGTATTTCAGTTTTGTGATTGACCTCTTTCGCGAGAGTGAGCTCCTCTTAGTGCCCTTCCCCCCCCCCTTCGTGTAAGAATTACAGACACAACGTCTCGAGTTCCTCATTCCGTTTTTCTTTTTTCCGTCTATTCAAAAAATGTTTTATAAGTATCTTTAAATGGTCACTCGCGACCCTTTCCCCCTTTGAAGATCACGAGCCGATAGCCATTGTCGTTCTCCGCATTTTTTTCCCCAATAACTTCCCCTCTACTCTTTCATCTTCCCTATCTCTTTCCGAATATTTGCCCACTAGTATGCCTCTTTTCCTAGGATAGTTTTTTCAGCAGCCTTTCTTGACCCCTGGCAACACAAAATGAGGACCAGACTCTTTGTGAGAGGAGTGACATTTAGACCTTTTACCTCCATTCCTCCTCCCTGGTAATGTTCTCTCCCAGCCCCTCCTCCTAGGCGTAGAGGGTTTTTTTTTTCATTCAGAATTTCTACCAGCCCGTAGAAATATAGATTACCCCCCCCCCCCCCTTCCATTTTCTTTTTCTGCCTATATGAGGTCCCGCGAGGGCCAATTCCCTTGCAACAGCGAACTTCGCTAAAGCGCTTTTCTGTCTCACGGCAATTGAAAATCTTGCCGGCCCTCCTTCCCCGGATTCCGTCTTTTATTTGTGCGCTACGGAGACCCTTTCTCCTAGTCAAGCACCCCACTTCCTCCCTCTTAGAATTTTTCCCGCTTTCTGACTCCCACTCGGCCACTTTCACAAAGACGGATGATTGCCGCTTTTGCCTCTCTTTATGCGCCCCCCCCTTTTTCCCTTAAAACGACCTTTTCCCTCGCCCCCCTTCCCTTACAGCTCCTTCAGGTTCTTTTTTTTTTCCAGTCAACGTTTTCTTCACTTTCTCCAGCATTCCATCCGGGCAATCCCCGAATCTTCCCCTTTTCATTAAGTATGCACTCCCTCTCAGTTCAAAGGTCTTTCTCTCGTTCAGTGACCTATTTCTTTTTAGATCGATATAGCTAGATAGTCGAAGCTATTCGCTGTCCGCTCTTTTTTCCTCCCCCCTCATAGGGACTTCTCATCTCCCCTCTATCTCCCCAACGAGCGGCCCCCCCTTTCTGAAATGCTCCCTTTCTACTGCAGAAACCCTATCATAGCCCCGCTGCTGCCCTTCCCCCCCCCTCATCGTAGAAATTCCCTCCCCCCTCCCCCGAATCGGAAGGCAGAAGCGCTTGGCTCTCTTTGACGGACCCTATGAGAGAATCTGGGCAGATCGAAGATTTTCCGCTTTTATTATTGCTTGCTTTCTGCTATTTCCTGTCGCTTAAAAGGCAGCCCCCCTTCCGACCACCTCCCCACTGTCTCAAGCCGATTCCCCCTCCCTATTTGCCCCAACCCCTCCCTTCGCTCCGAAACTCTTCGTTCCTCTGTAGTCAGTTGTCAGACTCGTGGGCCCCCCGAAAACTTTCCCTTCCCTTAATTTTTTTTTCCGATTTTCATCACCGTAGAGTTCTAAAGAAGGTCTTTATTCTACCTCTCCCGCGGTTTTTGGTGAAGAACAAGTGCCGCTCCCTGCGTTACGGCGTTGGTTCCCTCTTGCGAAATCATGCCCTTGTACGCCGCTGACACTTCCGAAATTCCGCTACTTTTCCCGCCCCTCCTCAAATATAAGACCGCAAGCTTTTCCCCCCCAATCCTCTGATCAGTGTTCTATTCGTTTTGAATCCTCCCTCCTGTTCACTCCATAGCACCCCAAATTCTTTTTAAATGACCAGGAGGAAACGCCGGTGATTACGTCTCCTCCCCCTGATTTTTTACTAGCAAAGGATAACATATTCCCCCCCGTCGTTTGGGGATTTCTTCGTTGTTGGAATGAACCTTCAACCCTTTTCATCATCTCTCAGTCCTCAAGAGTGCCCTTACCCTGGATGGCCTTTCTTCTGCAACCGTTAGCGTTTTTCTAATAACAACCCCTCTCCGTTTTCTATTCCTTCCTTTTAGATGTGTTAGGGCCTAGACACGCGAAGCTATAATTCTCTGCCCACACCCCCCTCCCCCCCTTTTCAAGAATTTATTTCACCCGAAGTCCCCAATCTTTTTCTTTTCTTTCCCCCTGCGTGTGATCAGGTTTCTCTCTTTAACCTGCGACATGTTTAAATACCTTCGGGCTCCCAAGTTTTTTTTTTCCCCAAACCTTCCCCTGCGAAGGAACCTGAAGCGGCCACCCCCTTTGCATTCCTGGCTCGTCCGTCCCCTTTTTCTAGCGGCATTTTTCCTGTTCTCTTTTCTCTCCACCTTCTTTCTTTCGAAAGCCAATTCAATGTATCGGCTCCCCTCTTTCGTCTTTCAGCCGAATTTTTTCCCTGTTGACAGCTCATCAACCCCCATTCGACAGAGGAATCCCCCCCTCCTCCCCTTTTTCCGTCCCTGGTTGACTGAATTAGTGTTCATGAACCCCTTTCCGGCATAATAACTCCTTCTCATTTCATACGCGTCCATAGATGTTTTTGCGTGGGGATCTCATTACCTCTGCTTCCACCAAGCTCCGGCGCCATGAACTGCCCATATTTCAATCTCTCTTTTATAATAATCTGTGTTGAATGCTGTCCTCTTTGCATGTCTTGACCAAAGCTTTCTTACCTGATTTGCCTCTCCTTACCATTCATCTCCCTCTCCCAGCCGAGTTCGTGATAACTTGAGCACATTCCTTTTATTGGTCTGTCCCAGAGAATGATTTTAAGCCCGCCTCAAAGATCCCCTTTGACCCATACAAATGTTCCCCGAGTGGAGGTCTCCCGTCTTTTGCCTATTTTGTCGTGACTTGTGTGATGACTGATTTCATTCCCAGGGCGATCCCGGCCACTCCGCTCGGTTACACAACTTTCTCTTTTTGTTTATCTACCGGTGCTTAGACTCTCTTTCCTTCAATGACCTTTCCCTTCCTGCGATAAAGTGAGTCGCTTTTTTTTCTCCCTAGATTGTATAACCGTTCCATGCTCCGTTCGAAGTAATTTTTTTCCCCTCACTACAGTTACTTAGCCTTGAAGGTTCCCCCCTTCCGGTTCCCCGTCCTTCCATTTTCGCACTCCCGCGCCGTTGGTTGGGGATACGACACTATTTTCCCCTTCTTTCACCTGAACCTTCTCCCTTTCATTGTTTTTCCCCTCCCCCCGCCGCTCTTCGACCGCCCTCCGTCCCTCTCCCCTCCCGTCCTCCTCGACATTCCTTCATTCCTTTTTCTCTTTTGTTTTTCTTCCCCGACCTATGGGGGTTTTCTCTACTACTTCCCTTTTGAAAGGCTCTCCCGTTTCCTCAGAGCTTCGGCTTTTTTCCTTTAGCTGAGGCCGCATCCCCTAATTCATCAAAACGTGACGTCTTAAAGATAGTGATTTTTTTCTGGTCGCCCACCCTCATCTTTATCGACCCCAGCCCTTGATCTTCCCCCCCTTTTCTTTCTTTTTCTTCGCTTGACTTACTTTCCGGTAGGAGTTCCCTACATGCCTCTCCGATGAGCGGCTTTTCTGGGACGCCTTTTGGACCTCTCCATAGTTCGGGAAAAAGGTTCTTTGAGCCTGTCTAGGCGTCCGGAACAACACCCTTCCCCCTCTGAAGGTCCCTTATTACTGTACAGTCCAAGTAGATGTCTCACTTTAAAAAGACACTCCGTACCCAGTGGGGTTTCCCCCGCTTTTACAAACCCCCTCTGTTTTAGCAGAATCATGCCTGCTTTTTTTTCTCCTTCTCCCTTCCTCAGAAGGAGGCAAAGGTCATAAGTTGCCTGACCCCCCTTCGTTCGGACCGCCTTTCCTAACGAATTCTGGCCTCTATATCCTCACTCTCGCCCCCATTCACAAGTTGTTTTTCTTTTTTTTTTCCTTTTACGCAGATTCCCGAACCTTCTCTTTAGACGTTTGGGCTTGCTCCTTGAAGGAATATTGATCTTCCCCAACCTCCCGGCCCGAGCAATTCCCCGCTCCATATGAAGATGCTCCATTTGACTCTTCGGGCTGGCAGGATCCCCCATAGAAGGACCGCTTGCCTTCCTTCATCTAGGGATGGGGGGAGATTGAATCTCCTTATATGGCATCTAGTTCTACCCCCCTTCTTGCTTCAGATTTCTGGGGGTTCTAGAAAATCTTCTCTCCCTCCTCCCTCCCTTACAGGTTCACATCTTCTGTCACTCTTTTTCTCCCCCCCCTCTATATAAATGTATCTCTTCCGCCGAGTTTTCACCAGCGCGGACCCCCCCCTAATGAGACCTTCTCTCTGCGCTCTGACGATTCTCTAGCCGAGAGGTCTTGCTCTTTTACCCCTCAATATGATACAGGATATTCTTCATGTCCTCCCCCCTCAGTTCCCCAGGATTTTCTGGGAATGGCTCTCTTTTTCTCCAAACGTTTCCGGTCTATACCTCCGCCTAGTTGGATATTTTTTTCGCCAAGTTAGTTCCGGCAACCTTAGTGCTTCCCCCCCCTTTTCCTCCCCCTTAGTGGGTTAATTGGCCGCTTTTTTTGCGGCGACTCCTCCTTTTTCTTTTCACCAATCCTAGTAAAAGTGAAGATTTTTTTTTGACACTGGTTTCTTCTCCTTCGCCAAAGGGACCGCGTGACTCTTGTGAATGATACCCTTCACCCTCCTTTTTGTGTTCGCCGCTTCCCCTTTCTTTCCCCTTTTCAAACAGCGCCTCCCTTCCCTTGATTGCATCCTCGCTTATGCATCACTTTCAGAGGAAAGCTCCCCCCTCCTTGGATTTATTTTTTTGGTGCGGACACTTCCGAGAGATTGACCTGTCAGGACCCCCCCTTTTTACTCATCCCTCTAATCGAGACGAGGACGACTTCTTTCCCCCCTTTCCCCTCCCCTCAGTAGACTCGGTTAGATCATTAAACTTTGTCGCAATAAGATTTCCTTTTAATGTTGTTTTTCTCTCGAGCCCCTTCTCTCTTTTTTCGTAGCTCCTGCAAAAAGTCCCTCGTTCCCTCTCTCCCTCTCTCCCGCCTTTCAAGTGTTTTGTTTCTAGAGCCTGCCGTTCCTTTCCCGCTTCTCTCTTTGAAGGAGATGCATTTTTACCCCAAGATCTATTTCCCTGCGGCCACCCGAAGACGCGTGAGGCGGTTCCAGTTGCATTTCGCTTCTGGCCACTCTTACGGGTCCTTTTCGCCCGCAAGAACGTCCCTCCTTCACAATAGAGTGCGCGGTCTTCCCCTGCCTTTCCTGGTCAACGCCTCCCTCTTACCCTATCGGGCGGTTTGATCTTTTTTTTCCCCAAACTGACCCAATAAAATCGTTGCGCTTTACGCATTCGGATGAGCCGTCCGGCCTTAGAAGAGGGAAGTTTTTTTTTTGGCTAACCAGCGATTCCTTTTTTGCAATTTTTTTTTACCAGCTCACGGCGTCGTGTAATTGCCCCCTCCTCCCCATCTGGTGTTGTTACTTTCCTCCTTCTTCCTTCCCGTATGTGCGTTCTTTGTTTTTTTTCCCCCCCCCCCCGTTGATGTCCCCTTTCTCCATCTCTCAAGGGACCCTCTTCATGTGCAAGATCATAAATATTTCTCCCCGCCCCCCAAAGTCTCCGAGAGGAAACTTAGAAATCGGACCCGCCACTATAACTGCTGAGAGAGCCTACCGCTCCCTGGTGGCAAACTTTGTAATGCCTCCTTTCCCGTCAATCTTTTTTATTATCTGTCTTTTCCTCAAAGAAAGGTAAAGTCTACAACCGCCTTCCCCTCCCCTCACGGAACCTTCCCACGCTGACATTTTTAGTTCTCCCCCGAAGATAGCTGACCTTCCCTGGGAGAGTTTTGACTCCCCATCCCTTTTTCCCTCTCTCCCGAGATCCCAGTCGAGACCCACGGTCTTCTCTTTCCCTCCCTATTACTCCCCTCTTTTGAGTATGTTTCTTCCCTTACCATCTTTGATGAAGCTGCAAGAGAGTCTTTGACCGCCTATCCTTCAATGTTCCTCCCTCTTAATCTGACCTGGACCTCCCCCTCTCCCTCATTTCTGTTTTGAAAGACCAGGACCTTTATCTGCAAAGATCATCTCCCCCCCCCCCCTTGACGCACGGTCCCCCTCTCCTTCTCCTCTCGCCTTTCTTCTGCGAGACCCAGCACGCTAGTCCCCCCCGTGAATTCGTCGTTGATGTCCTCCCTGGTCCTGTTGGAATAGACGTTTCGCATTACCAAGTTCCGTTTTTTCCCTTCCCACCTCGGCGTCCCCCCGATTTTCCCCGACTGTTGACATCGGACCCCCTCGGTTGCGCCTAAGTAGCTTGCTGGGACGATCTTTAGCTTTACTGCGGACGTCAGCCCACCCCCCCCCTTCCTTATTCACCTGCCCCTTTAGGCGGTTATGACCCCCTGTGAGGCGACTTAAGGAAGTCGTCGCCCCCCCGTGGCCCCTTTTTTTGGAGCCCCCTTCCCCAATTCGTCTACCGTTCTCCCCTCGCTTCTGCCACTCCTTGCCTTACTATACAGACCATTCTCCCGTCCCTTTGGCCCTTCGTGCTCTCCCTCCCATGCTCAATCCGCCGACAACCCTTTCCCCGGATTTCCCTGACTCCGTCGTGAATATGACCTATTAAGAAAGCCACAGATTTCCGTAAGTTCAAAGACCCCCCCCCGCTCTTCCCAAGACGATCGTTTCTTTTCTTCTTCCACCTTTGTCATTGACTCGGAACCCCCCCTCATGTTTGCCCTTCTGCTCATTTAGTTTCTTCAATTTCACCATTCCCATGCGACGGTTTCCCTCGCTCCTCTAGATGTTTTGGTCCCAACTCAGTCCGCCCCCCATGCAGGTTTCGGCTAACCCAACAATTCTCATTCTTTAGAGTTAAGGGGAAGATCGGGAGTTGCTTAGGTGATTTCCTTTTTTTGCCTCCTTGCGTGGCTTTCCATCAAGTTTCCCCCAATTCCCCCAATGTTCCTTTTTAGGCTCTCGTTTAATCGTTGGTCTTTCTCACCCTGCGGGCTACCCGACATGTACTAGGCTCCTTCCCTCTTTTTTTAACTGGGGAAGACTTTCCTGCGACGACCCAATTATTTTTCTTCTTCCCCCCAACACACGAAGGCCAGTCTACAACTCCTAATATCGCCTCGACTGATCTTCCCCTTCACTTTTTTCTCCTCTTACAAACCCTTCCTTTGCTCGTCCGAATAATGTCGTGCTCTCCCTCCCGAATAAACCCCCTGTGGGCCCCCCCGAGGCTTTTTCCTTCTCCCATTTCTTGAATGACCGAGGCATCACCAAACTCCCCCCCGAATCGGCTGCCTGCCCCGTGCCTTTTTCTCCCTTCGAGCTGGCTCCCCCCATCCCTCTATCTTTTTTTCACAGATAAAGACTTGGCCCGTTTGGGATCCTCCCCTCCGCTGCGGCCTCGCCTTTCAAGGAAGTAGCGGGCACAAAGACTTCTGACTATCCCTGCACGCCCCTTTCCTTCTTTTCCGCTTCCCCCTTGTTTATTTTCTCTTAGACTGCGGTTTATCGTCGTTCTTATACTCCTGGTTCTAGATCTCACCTTTCTACTTCCCTCCCTCCAGCATTCCCTGTGGATCACTTCTTTTCCCCTAAAGGTATTGATCCCGAGAATTCTTATTCAGACGAGACGATTTTCCCCCCCCTCCCCCCCTGTCCAACCCGGGACACACGTGGGCGGTCGTTTTTCCTTCCTCTTTTTCCCTCTTTTGACCGGTTTTGAAGATGTTTTCCTGAAATTGCGATTTTTCCCCTCTCGTCTAGGTTGATGACGTCCTTTGAATTTCGGATGTTTTTCAGCCGCCCTTGACTTCTCGGCACAGGATCCGATAGTCGAACGTTTGGATTCCCTTGCCGTACTTGCTTTTCTCCTTCATCTATGCCGCCACTGCCCTCCTGGAATGTTTTTCACTACCTCGACGCCGAGGATTTATTCCCCTTCTCTGACCTCGCCTCCTCACGGTTTTCCTTCTCCCTCTCTGTTTTTTTAAACCCCAAACTACCCTTCTCCCCTTTTCCTTCAACCTTCACGGGATTGGGCCGAATGCACCCCCTTCCCTACAGCGTGAATGAGCACCTCCTCCAACGCGTCCCTGAACCCCGATTAACGAAGCATTCGTCTTTGTTCTTTTCCTTTGCCCTTTGCTAGGGTTTTCTATCCCATCCTTTCCAACTTCAATTTTCTTTGCCAGGCTCTGCGTCTTTTTCTCCCTTTCTTGGGCTTAATCCCTGTCCTTCCGAACTAATCATAACCTCCTCCTTTTAATCGCCCCTTATAAGCTACCCCCATAGTTGAGAGCCTGAAAGACCCAACTAATCTTTCATGGTGACTATTTTTGTGCTTGTTTGACTTTACCCTTCATTCTTTCCCTTTCTCCTATTCAGAATGGATCCTTCTCCTCTTCTTTTAAGGGAAGCAGTTTGAATCCTTTTCCGGCTATGTGCTGAGCCTTTCTAAGGCCTTTGAACTCATTCCTCCCCCTACGGACATTGCGGAGAATCGGCCTTGATGTACTTCCATTTGTTCTTTTCCGAGCACCCGTCGACAATCCTTTCCTTCCGATCTCAACAACCACATGTTACCTAGGGTCGACTACTCTTGAGGATGTGTCCCATCTAAGGTAATCGACCTCTGGCTGCTAGTTATACCAGGAAGGTTTTGGTGACGATCCTGCTTCTTCCCTCGGTGCTACATTGATGCGCCATCATATACCGATCGATTTACGTTATTTTCACTTCTTTTTAGAGACCCTTGATCTCCTTTGATTTTTCGTACCTCCGAACCGGCCAAGTCATAACCCCCGCAGAATTCAATTCCTTTTCATTCTTCGACACATCTCCACCAGAGACCTATGACGAGATGAACTATTCCAATTTTTTGTACGTCGTCCCGAAACCATTCCCCCCAAGGCTTTCCAGGCTCCCGTTATGGGGAGGCTGTATTCTCCGATACTTTACGTTTCCGCTCTCAGTCCACAGACTTCGTAGACCCGATTCTTTTTTTTCTGGGGGGACTTCCCTCTCGCTCCTACTTTCCCCATTGAAGACCTATTCGTCCAATCCCCGCTTTACGACGGTACCCCCCCCCCTTTCCCTCTAAATCTTTTCATGTCCAGGTTCGCGTTCGCCAACTCCCGCGACCTGTTTATCGTGAGCTCTAGATCTCTCGGGCGGAGGAGAAGAATGGTCTTCCCCGTTCACCCCCCAGCTTCCTATCCTTTCCGGGTCTTGGGCATCCCCTGAAGCCTCTTTTCCCCCCCCATTCTTGACGGGTGAGTTTTTGGAGCCGGGACCACTTCTGCGTTCGAATTCCCCTCTCGGCTTTCCCCCATGCCGGATGCTTGGTTCTGACCATTCCGGCCGGCCCCATTTGCTCTCCCGTATCACCCTGAACTTCCAGCCCCCGGCTTGTTTGACGAACCACCTTTCTCCCTATCGGACCTTTTTTTCTTTTTCCGCTGTTGTTAACCCTTTAGTTGGACCCATGACGATATTGTACTTTTTTATTCTCCTTCTCTCCCTTAAGAGGCCTGCGCCTTGAATGATCCTGCCACCTGAAGTGTTTTTCTTGATTGCCGAAGGACTCTCTGCCCAAATTTTTATTCGCTGTTGCCCATTCTTTTCCAAATGTCGTAGGAATGACCCAGGCCCTCCCTCCTCCATTAGGTGAAACCCTTTTTTTTGTGCCCTTCAATTATTTCAGCGATGAGATCCGGTCGCCCTCTGGTGAGTACTACCCCCTACCCTCAATCGGTCGAGAGCTCTCTTTTCTTGCCCGCGGAGCCCTAACTGATCGAAATACTTTCCCCCCGGTTTTCGACAATTCCACTTGAGCGCGCCTCCCGCCATCGATCGTCACGGCACCCTCACTCGATCTCTGTCGTTCCTGCCTCGATTCCTCTTTTTGCCTTCTTTCCCCCTTTTTCTCAATCCCCTGTGGTGTTGAGAGAGCTTTCCGACTTTCTTTTAACTTGGGCGTTTTCCCTTGGTGATCTACAAGTTCTCTCAGCGCACCCCCCCCCACTTAAGATATCGTGTTCCAGAGATAAAGTTCTCCCCTGTTCGTTCAAGATTTCCGAAGGTCCTTTTTTTCTCGCGATCCTCTTATTCATAGATAGTGCTGTACGATGGGTCGTCTTTCTCCATCTTTAAAGATTTCCTTCCCCGCAGATCATGACTGAGTCCATATTACGTAAACCAACCACCTCCTACCATACTCTCCTAATGAGGACGGAGTCCTTCAAGGAATCTTTTCCCCATGGCCATGTTTGTCACCTCCTTAATTAGAAATGTTTGGATCTGCTTCGTTCAATCACCCTCGTCAACGAACTTGCATGTCCCTTCTGTGCGATCCGGGTAAACTTTTTTTTTCTACTATCGTCAAGGTCCCCCCCCCCAGTATGCTTTGAACGACGAAGCACTAGGCCCGTCATCCCGCCCCACCTCGCGTAGTAACAAGAAGGACTTTTTCCATTTTAGAAGGGCGAGCGCACGTCGATCCCCTGGAATGAACTCATGGGGCTTTCACAGATTAGCATAGTTCTAGTATTAAAGCCAGAAACGTTGTCCGCTCCCATCTCCCCTACCCTCCAACTTGCACTAAAAGTGCCTTTGTGTCACCCTTCTCCCTCCCTTGACCCTAGTCACTCTTTCTTTCTATTGACGACCCCTCCTTTCCTCTTCGCGCGCACGTCTCGCTCGGTTCTCCCCGGTTCCCGCGTAAGCTCGTCACCCCTGTCCTCCTCCCATGAGATTTCAAGACCGCGTCCTGAAATGTCGTCAATGTTTCCCGTAATCATCCCCCGACCGCCCCCTTAATTCCCCCCACGTGACGGCGACCGACCCCACTCAGATTCTAGGAAATCCCCAGCCTAATACACGACCGGTCAGTTTGCTCCCTGGTTCTCTGTTTTTAGCCTTCAATTTCCAGGACGCCGTCATCTTTCCTCTTTTTCCCATTGCTTGTAGGCCAGATTTTACAGCGTTTAGCCTTAAAAGTCCCCCAACCACCGCCCCCCTTCCTCCAAGAAATGCCCCGCCCCCTCCTGACCCCCAACCGTCGTGAGCCGGAAAAATTTGGGGAGATCTGTAGCCCCTCCTTGCCGGCGATCTTCCGCCCCCAAGCCCCCACTCCTTTCGGCGGTATATTACCGGCTCTTATAAAAGAGGATCGGCGCTTCCTTTCACCTTTTTTTTATCTTGAGCCCAATGCAGTTTCTCCCTGTCCGGCCTTGGCGGCGCTCCCCCTGCCTTTTGTACCTGCTACTTTTCCCCCTTGACGCACTGTTTTCTCCTCGTCGCCTTAGCACTCCTGATCACGATCAGCCCCCTTTCTAAACCGCAGTGGTTCCCCGGCAATCCGTCGCATTGAGCTCCCTTAGAAGCATTAGTCCTTCTTCCCCCCCCCCACTCGACCCCAATCTCCTCGGTTTTTGCTAAAGCCGACGCTCTTTTGAGATTCTTAATCAACGATCTTTTGTCGACTTAGTCAGTTTTTATACTATACGGCTTCTTGTTTCTTTTTTAATAGTTCCTTCCCCTTCACCCCAATACTCTCCGCAGACCGTCGTCTCTTTGCACCAAAACTTCTGGCCCCCTTCCGTAGCCGACACCCGCAGGCCCCAAGTACGCCTGTCTTCAACCCACAATTGCGCGGATATCCCGATGTTTCCTCCTGCTGGCTTTTTTTTGAGGGTTGCTTTTTTTGCTCTCCCCCCCCTCTCTGTGGGCCCAAATGCCCAATTCACTTTGAATCCTGAAAAGCCGTTTTCCCAATATATTTGTTTCGTGTTCTCCCCCCGGCTCGGGAAGGTTTTCTTTTCTCCTTCAAGCGAATTTTTGCCCCCTACCTTCCCTTGCTGCGCCGCCAATTCGTCTGCACAAAACACATGCCGTCTTGGCCTATGCGAGTTAAACTCCCTATCTAAATCGCCCCCTCAGGACTTCTCCGTAGTCCGTACGTTCTCTTATGATGGACCATTCCTCTTCTCTAAACGACCATTGCCTGAACTTTCCCCTTTGATAGGAAGCCCATTTAGGAGAGGTCATCCTAATTTTTCCCTTCCCTCTTTCTACCAAATCCCGAGACCTCTCCTCCCCGTCCTTCAACAGTGGGACCGTCTTACGGCAATATATACGGTCTCGTGCTTTGCCCAAGTTCTTCTTCAACAAGATCAAATGAAAAGTTCCATGTGATTCAATGGGAATCTTATCTATGTGCCGAGCACGGTAGTCTCTGGAGCATTTAGCCTTTAAGAACGATCAATCACC
>Ga0179591_1379536_pt1 | contig 17779 bp, 33 predicted proteins | sample CZOMad2_1_08_16f_FD_182891 | JGI IMG/M metagenome (GOLD analysis project Ga0179591, IMG submission 182891) | Vadose zone soil fungal communities from Angelo Coast Range Reserve, California, USA - CZOMad2_1_08_16fungal (PacBio error correction) | ecosystem: Environmental > Terrestrial > Soil >... | reverse complement strand
ATCATTTTTTTTTCTCCTGATCAAATTTCAAGGATTAGTTCTGATTTTTTCTTCTTTGGTCCGACGCTATTATCCCTTTCTTTAGTATCCTTAGGTTTTTTACCTTTTTACATTCCCCCCTTCCCTGTCCTAGAACTCCCACCACCACCCCCCCCCCCTACTGCCCTCATTCCCCCCCCAGCCTTTTTCCCCGGCCCATAACATGGCCCTGACTTTTTTGTTCCTTGAACCCTTGTTGCGTTAGTTACGCCCTTTTTCCCCCCCCCTTCTTTCCTGTTGTGTTGGTGCTTTGCACACCCCCTTTTTGGTTTGGGTGGATTGGGGGATGGGTTCATTTTAGTCGTGGGCCCCGTTTTTTCCGGTTGAGTTTGGGCGCTTTTGGTTGCCACCCCCCTGATCATGACATTCCTCCAACGTGTGTTTCTAGACCCCTTCCCCCCTTTGTATCAACCTTGCAATCAACTAATCCCTTTTAGTTTTTTTTTTCATCCCACTGCTTTTCATGTTCCCTCCCCCCTTTTTTTTGAATCACAGAGTAGTCACACCCCTTCTCTGTCCCCACCACACCCCCCACAAATCCAACCCGGTTACGACGCCTCCTCCCCCCCCCTGTCTAGCTGGTTGTTTTCAATATAAATGGGTGTATCCCTTCTATCCTTCCCTTGGTTGGGATATGTGGTAGTCTTTCCCCCCACCCAACCTTTTCGCTCCGAATCCCCCATTCTTGTTTTTTTTTTCCTACCCCCTATCGGTGGAGTGGCCTTTCTCAGTCTCTTTCCTAAATACCCTATGCACGGGCACACCCTTCCCCCCCCCATACTTCTTTTTCCCACCCAAAGGACCACCCACATTCGTTCCATGTGTTCCGATCTCCTTTTTCTAATGACTAAACCTGGTCTCTTGAAACCTTCCCTCCTCCAGTTTTCCTATGTTTTTTTACAACCCTTCCCCCCCTCTTTTTCCCCCTTCCGATCTTGCTGCTTAAACACCGTTAGCTCTGGCCGGTATTCCCCCCTCCCGCAAGTCTTAAGCTAATGAGGCCGCTCTTGGGCGTGGTTTTTTTTCCTCACCCCGACTCTTATGCTGTTTTTTTTTTTCTTTTTTTTCCACCTTTTTTTCCCCACCGGGTCGGTAGTGGACCACCCCACCCTTTTTGGGTTCTTTCTCTGTTCCTCGGCTCCTTCTTGTTTTCTTATTTTGTTTTTTTCTCCCGTCAGCCACTTTTTTAAGCCGCGCCCCCATTTCCCCCGCCTTTTCTTGTTGCCAAGTACCCGGTTTTTCCTTTCGGTTATCCCTCGTCCTTTATACGGCCAACCCTACCTTATGTATGTCCTTAACCAAACTCCACCAGTTATCCATTTCTTTTCGAGTCCTTTATTTTTATAGGTGGTGTACTCTGCCCTCCCTCTCTTTTCCTTTAGGCATTATTGGAAATTTCTCTTCGCTCCCCACCCTAGTGTGAACCATCGACTTCACCCCCCCTTCTGAGTTGCGAGACTACCCCTGCGTTTTTTTTTCCCCCTGTACACCAGGCATTGGTTCACCATCTTTTTTTCTCCCGTCTCTCTGGGACCCGGCTAGGAGCGTCCACTCCTCGACTTCCCCTCCACTTTTACGAGTATGAGGGTCTGTTTTTTCGTTTTCTTCGTCCGTACTCCTCCCACCCCTAACTGGGGCAATCCGCGAGCTTTTTCCTTTCGGATGTGCCCGGGGGAGTCTTTGTTATTTGGCCTTTGTTTTTAGTTGCCCATACAACAGAGGAAGACCCCCATCATTCCCTAGCCTGAACTTTTGTCTTTTCCCAATTTTACGGGAATCTCCCCCTCTTTTACGTCCATGGGTTGTTGTTCTCTGATGTTCCTTCCCCCCCCAAGGGTTGGGTCTTTTCCCCCTTGATCTCGATGGCTGGGTGGATTCGTCTTAGTCAAAGGGGGGTTTTGTTTGGTGGCCCGAGAAAAACATGACTTAAGACCTTCTCCCTCCCTCCATTTCCCCACGCAGTCTCTCGGAGCCTCGGCCAACAGGACTGGTCCCACTAGGCCCCCGATTTGCTGGGAAATCCTTTTTCCGACCTCATTCAGTGGAGGCGTTCTGGTAGTTCGTTTAGTGGGCAGCGCTAAAGACGTTCCCTTCTCCTTTTGGGAGGAGCCCGTTTTTGAATGCTGGGGTGGCATTTTTCCAGCGTTTCCCCCCTTGACGATAGCATTGGAGTTCCCTCCCCCCACCCCCCCCACCACCAACAAGCGTTGTTTTTTTGTCTTTTTGTAACACAGTCCGTGTCTTCCCTTTTCCACCCTCAAAGACCCTCCGACCACACATGGATGTCCGCGGACCCTCAAGCCTACCTTGGGATATTTGATCATTGGTGTTCTTTACTTTAGACACTTTTTTTGCAGTTTGCGTTTTCCAACTTAGGTGGCCCGTATACTGATCCCCACCGTGCCTCCTTTACCGCTTCCGGTTTCCCCTCAATGGTGGGGTAGCCTTTTTCGAGGTATGAACCCCCCCAATGGGCTGATTTTTTTTCTAGGCAGTCAGTCTTTTCTCCCCGACCCCCCCCCCCCTGGAAGTTGGTTTTTTGCAGCCGAGGCCCCCACCACTCCCCCTTGTCAGTTTCAGAACCACCCAAAAGGAGGGTGTTTCCCCCCTCAACTTATTTTTTATACCTCCCCGAGGCGATTGTGGCTCTCTTTTCGCTCCCGTAGGACATTTCTGTGAAGCTGGTTGACTTTCTATCGGGGCAATTGGTGCCAGTCCTCTCCTTTGTCTCAGCCGGGAGGCTGGGGATTTCTCCTATGTTCCCCTGCTGAACCCGGAGGTGTTACTTTTTTTTGAATTTGGGGAGTTGTTTTCTTTCTGATCCCACCTGGTATTTGTCCTCGAAGTTATGGCACCCCAATACTTTGTTCGTTTTTTTTCTTGTTGCTTAACATTGTGGCGTGAAATTTTTTATAGTTCCCCCGATTGTTCTCGTTTACTTCCCAGCTCCCCCCCCTTTCGGTTCCGGTAGGAAAATAGGTACCGGTTTGTTGGCCGCTACCCAACTTCTCCACCCTTTCCGTTCCCCCGCTGAGCCACATTTCCTTGTAAACCCTATATTACATGGGTGTTACTTCCCTTTTTCTTGATTGTGTACATATAGTACCTGGTTGTTTGAACCTCCCAATTTTTTTTTTTCCTGGTTTCCCCTTCCACTGTGCCTTTTTTTGATAAACCACTTATCTTTCTTTGTCAACAAGTTTATTTTTCTTTTTTTCCCAAACTCTGAGCATTCCTTTTCCTCCCCTTTTTTTTGTTACCCCCCCCGGCCCAAAATTCCTCCCTCTTTCCCCCACTATGATGCGGACCATCCTTTTCCACCCATCCCCACCCCCCCCTTTTCAGCGAGCTTCAAGCAACACCCCCTCTTCCTCAATTGTTTGTGCTGTTCTGCCCACCCGCAATCACGTCTGTGCGGTTTTGTTCTTCCTTTCTTTTTCATCCCGGAATAGGTCCTCTTTCACCCATTTATTGGTCTGATGGCTGGTCCTTCACCGTTGTCTCCCACTACGTGGTCTTCCCTCTCCTGCCCCCCCAAACGTCATTGTTTTCCCTCAGACGGAACTATCCCCCTCCGGAACCTCCTTTTCCACCAACCAATTAACCCCCACATCCCCCCCCTTCCCCCCCTGCCCCCCGCCCCCCCACGCATCCATTACCTCCTTAGTCCCCTTTTTTTGTTTTTTTAGTTTAAGAAGGCGAATTGTTTCTCCCCCCGCCCGGTTCAGACTTTTTTCCTTTCTTTCGGCACAGGAGTGTTACACACGTCCCCTTCCAGATCCCCCTCTTTTATACCCCATCCTTGCTCAGCCTCGAGACTGCGCAAGAGCCAGTTTTTCGCACTTTTCAGCTTTTTTTTGTTTTTTCTTTCGACGTTTTTCCGGAGTCTTCCGGCTCCTTCTTTTTGACAAAACCCTTTTTCCGGTTCCCTGAGGATGCGTCCCCTTCGTTCCGGCCACCTTCAACCCCCCGGTTTGGTTCCGGCGAAGGGTGCCTTTTTTCGTTTTTCTTTGCAATTTCCCAGCCCCATTTTGGGAGACCTCATCTTTTAAACTATCCCGTGCCCCCATACTCCCTGGCCCCCCCATCCCAAGCTTTTTCTTTTGATCTTCCTCCTTCTTTCCGGAACCGGGCCTTTCCCCCAACCACTTATTCTCTTTTTTCACCCCCTTTTCCCTTTTTAAAGCTTCACCGCTTTATTTTCTTCCCTTTCCTCCCCTCACAGTAAAACCCGGTCTTCATCCCCTCTTTCGACCCACACAAATGCAGTCAGCTCTTTCCATTGGCGTCTTTTGGTTTTTTTTCCACCCTCGTCGGAGTGGCTTTTGTTAAACTTTGACCCCATGCCCTGGCCATTTTTTCCCCCGAGTCCAAGGGAACGGGTAGCAGTTCACTCTCCCCCGTTGGAATCCCCCCTGACACCCCTCGTTTTCGTTGCTTTGTTCGTCTCAGGTCCTTGGTTGAATTTATTCCCCAAGTTGACTTTGGGAACCCTCCGATCTTTCTTAGTTGTTTTGATTTTTTTTTGACTTCTTTTGAACCTTTTGAGAGTCCCCCCTTTCCCCTTTTTCTTTCGACAATCCCTTCTTTTTTTTAACCCCACGATCGTCAAGACCTTCCCCCACTATGGTAATCCTTTGCACTTCTCTCCTTTGGGTCTGTCCCCCTATCCGGGTTTGACTCGTTTTGATTTTTCTCTTTGCAAAGCTAGTAAGGTAATAGGGTTTCTACACCTTTATCATGTTTGCCCTCTGTCTCTTAATTTCCCGACCATCTTTATGTTCTAGCCTTCCCTTCCCTTAGTTCTGTGTTTTTGGTCTTTTGCCCTTTGCCGGCCAATAAGTTTGCTTAACTGATCCAATTTTTTTCCTCAGGACCGGCGCCGTCTTTTGCCTTCCCTTTGGTAATTTGAGCGCCGGCTCTGTCCTCCCGGAACCCCAATTTTTTTAACCGTTTTTGCTGGCGGTTTGCCACTTTCATTCTGTTTGCGGCGCCCCCGGTTCCCCCCCCACCACAAGTTCTGTTCTCGCTTTTTTTTTTTCCTGGACATTTTCACGCCTGCAGAGATCCTTTCAGCCTTCCCCCCCCCCCCCACCCCAACCCCCCCAGAGAAGTCCCATCGGCCACCAGTTCGCTCCCCTTTTCCCAGTACTGAGGTGCTGCCTCTCTCAGGTCGTCCCTCCCTTTTTTATCATTGGGAGTTCCCTGGTTTTTTTCCCTCGTTCCCCCCTTTGAAGTTCCCTCCCCCCCTTAACCCACTCGACAAACCACCCCCCCCCACCCATAGTTTGCTTTGAAGTTACCCCCCCCTTCTCATTTCCCCCCTTAATCGTATACCAACTTACCCCCACTTCCCCCAAGCCACCCCCTCCACTTCACCAGTCCTTGACTTGCTAATCCATTATCCCTGGATTACTTTACCCCCCCCCCCTTTTTTCAAGATCCCCACTCATCTTAATGATACACACACCCCTTCCCCCTCCCCTTCCATCGTTCAGTACTAAACCAGCAACAAAAACTCTTTTTTTTAAGACCCACACTCACCCCCCCGAGTTTTGGAAACCCTAACAACACTACCCTTGTCCCCCCCTCGTCTCACGAACCCCCTCCTAAGTCGCTTCCTTCTCTTATTTTCCTTTTTCCTTTTGTTTTTGATTGAGTTGGTCGCTATTGTTTGGTTCTTTCCCGTTCCTTTCAAGTGCGGCCCTTTTTTTCTTGTTCTTTCCCCTTTGTGCGTACCCTTTTCCTAAATGTTCTTTTTCTTGCGCGTTCTTCTTGGAATTTTTTCTTTTTTTTTTTGTTGTATCAAAATTAGGACCAGATGCTTTTTTTGTTTTCCTTCCCTTAGGGAGTTCAGTCCTAGGGTTGTTTTGACTCCTCTGCATTCAGTTCACCACCATTGGTTTGCTTCTCTGTGTTTTAGTATACTTTTTGATGTTTTTTAAGATGGTTTTTGTCTTCTTTCTGTTGTTGATGTCCCGAGGTAGTTGTTGCTTTTTCCCTGAATTTACAAATAGTACCCCCTTTCTCTTGTTTTTTTTTTTGTTTAACTTCAAAAGCTATTTTGTTTTTCTTTTGAATTTAGGATTGATTGTATCGGTTAAACTAATTCCCTTGACCCCCTACCAGGATATGTATTTTCCTTCCTTGCTTCCTTTATCTCCCCCCCCCGCAAGTCTTCCGCGGCGTGGTCGTAACACGACAATTTTGTCTCTGTGCTTTTGGCTTTTGCTTTTTGGTTTGGTTGGTTTGCCCTGTGTACAGTTGATGATTTTTATCTGATCCCCCCTCCGCCGATGTCCCTTCCCTCTCCGCAGTTCTACATGGGGTTGTGTGGTTCTTGTTTCTCCCTCCCCCTGTGAGGACAGAAACCTTCCCCTTACTCTTTGCGCACCCTTTTCGTCCATGCCCCTTTTTTTTCATTAAAAAATTTTTTTTTTTTTTTTTCCCCCCTGCGGCGCCCTCCTCGGAGGGGGGCTTTCCACCTACATTTTTCCTTTTGCCGGCGTTAGATTCTCCACAACACATGATAGGGGAAGCACTTTTGTGCACGTGGCACTCGTGATTTGCCACCAAAGCCCCCCTAAAAACACCCAAACACAGCCACCCCGTGCCGCCCTTTTCCCCTCACGACCCTGTACTTCCTTAAAACTCTCCTCACAGAAGTTTCAAGGGATTCGTCGCCCGCTGGCTTCCCCTCATCATGGTAAAATAAATTGACCCTCCCCTTTTTTTTCCGTCCTCTGCTTCTCAGCCCCCTCCTTTAGTACGGTCCCCCCTTTTTCATTTCACTTCCCCTTAGGAGTAAAGTCTCATTGCACAGTTATTCTCTGAACTTCTGTTTTTGCCGACTTTTTTTTGGTCCCCCAGTGTCTTGTCGAGCTTCATCTTTTTTTTTTAGGTCAACTTATAATGTTCCGGATTTTCCTCTCTTCTGAAGGAACGTCTCGAGGGTCCTTTTCTTTCCCCCTTACTTTCTTTCCTCTCCAACCTTGCTCCCTTCCTTCGTTCTAACCCCCCCCCCTCAACCCCCCCCTGTTGGCAGCCAGAGTTATTCCTGATTCCCCCCCCCCGCACAGGGATACTTGGAACATCGCGTCCCGGTCTCGTTCTTAGATGTTTTTTTTCAGCTGCTGCCCACCACCCCCCCCCCATTTGCCCAGCATAGAAGGACCCACCGCCATAACTGAGGTTTGGGTGTCCTATCGGGGACCTCAGTTTCCTTTCCAGTATCGTCCCCCTCCGTCTTCTTCCTTCTTGCTAGGCCCCAGTATAAATTCTTTCTTTCCCCCTTTTGTTTTCTTTGTTCGAGCTTGGCTTAATTCCCCAGAGTTTTCTTCTTTCTTCGGGTCCCTTCCGTTTTTCCCCCATTTGTCGCGACGCTTTTACCTTTTTTTTGCCCTTTGTCACAAGTTCGGCCCTGAGTCCCTTGTGAAATTCCGGGTATTTTTGCCCTCCCACCCCACCCACTTCTTTGGTATGTTATGGGCCAACCAATTTTCCCCCCTTTTGCTTTTTGGCCGGTCTCTATTTTTCCCCCATTTTCTGAACAAAACTTTTCCTTTCAGACAGCTCCTTTTTTTTTTTTGCGGCCGTTTTTTACCCTTGTACTCCGTTCCCCCCAGGCTCTTCCATCCCCCTTGGGCCGGGAAAAATTTTTTTAGAGTCCCCGTTCCTTTTTCCCCCCCCAAACCCCACAAATCTCCGAGGTTTTTCCCTCCCTTTCCCCCCAAAGACGCTTTGGCGCTCGGGGTCGGCTTCGCGAAGCGCAGTTTTTTTTTCGTCCTTGAGGCTTGGGGTTGGGGGTTGATTATGGGTTTTGTTTCGCCCCCTCGTTTTTTCCGATGGTTTCGTTTTCACCCCCTTACGAATTCTTCCTTTTTTTGGGCACACTTTTCTTTCTTCAATATTGCCTGCTTTCCTTTTTGTTCCCACTTCCGCCCCCTTGACTACCGCCTCTGCTGCTTGTCTGTTCTGTTTTTTTTTTGTGGCTTTTTCTGAAATTGAACCATTGTTGTTTGTATGAATTTTTTGATTTTGACCCTTTTCCCCAACTTCCCAAGGCATTAGTCTGATTGCTCTTGGCCTTGTCCCCTTCTTAAGTTATCCGCCTAGCCCGTCTTTGGTAAATCCACGGCTCCCTAATTTTTCCCCCAGCCCCTTTTAGGGCTGACTATTCTTATTCAGCTTCCTTCCCCGTTACATAAACCAGGCCCCCTTTGATTCCCCCTTTTTTTGACCTTACGCAACCCACATCCCTTGATTCCTTTTGGGCTTTTTTTATCCTCGGCCTGTGTTTTGGTACTTGTCTCCTGGGGATACATACAAGTATTGCCCCTGTCTGTTTCACCCGTTTTTTTTTAGCTCCCTTTTTGGTCCTGCGGATGGGGTGTTTTTTTCCCCCAACCCCCCCCACCACACGGATTCCCTCACCTCCCCCTTCCCCCCTTTTGTTTTCAGATTGCCTCACTATAGACCACCCAATACCCCATGCCTCTGTTAACTGCCGTTTTTTTGTGCCTTTTTCCCCCCGGTCCCCAGAAATCTTTTCACACCTCATTGACTCCAACCACACACAAAATCCACCCCCTGTTTTTTCCCCCACCTTCCTTCCTCCCATACCCGTACTAGGGTTTTTTTGGACAATGGGGTTCTCCTTCTTCTTATCCCGGTGGGTTGGGATACTTGGTAGTCCGTTTTAAACCCGTCTTCCTTTCCCCCCTCAACTGGTACCCCTGTGGGCATCTCGGGAGTTTTTTTCCTCCCCTCCCCCAGAGTCCCATTTTTCTCCATAGTATTGCACCGTGGCCCACGATCCCCCTCCCATTATCAAAACCTCCCCCCAATCTGTTGAAGGCCCTTTCTGATTACTGATCCCCATTTTGTTTCTTTCGATCCCTTCAAACCTCCATCTTCCTTCCCCCCTCTTTTTCGTTTCCAAAAACCTCCCTAGTTTCATCTCCTTTTTTTTACACACCTTAGCTCTGGGTTAACTTCCCCCCCCCCTCTCCAGGACTCTTTTCCTTGATCAATGAGTCCTTTCTTGTGGGCTGTGTCCTTTCCCTCCCCTTATCTTCTAGTGATCACCCAGCTTTTAGTGCTCCCCCTACCTTTTTTGGGTCTTTCCCCCTCTCTCTTTTTCTTTCCCCCTGTCTTTCGGTATTGGTCCCCTTCCTGGAAGTCATGTTTGTTCAGCCTCTTCCCATTACCACTTTCAGGTGCATAGTTGTTTCTTTTTTCGGGAGCATTTTTTATACTTTCACCTAACTTTTCTCCTCTTCTCCCCCCAAAAAAACTCAACAGTCTGATTTCGTTTCTTTGTGCTCCTCTCTCTGGTGCTCTGTCAGGGTAATAGTTTTAAGACCCCCCTCTTTTTTTCGGTTGGAAATTTCTCTCTTCTCATGTGTCGCCGTAAACACCCCTCCTTTGGTGTTTGCGAACTCCTCTTAGCGTTTCCTTTTTTGCCATTGACCCATCTGGACACACAACTTCCCACCTTTTCAGATCAACCCCGGTTTCTTTTGTCCCCATCGGGCCGTTCCCACCCCCCCTTTTCAGACTCCCCCCCAGGATTTTGCTCTGATTCCCCCTCCCTGTAGAAGTCAGTCCCCCCCATTTTCCCCACTTTTTCCCCTCTGACCCATTCATTCGCTTATTTTGTCTGATGGTGTCTCTTCCTTCCCTTTATTTTTCTTCGGGGGCGTTGCAGCCCCCCCCTTCCCACCCTCCACGACTCTCTCACTTTATCCCCCCAATTGTCTCTTTCATTCTTTCCTCATCCTTTGCTTTTTCGCGTATTCCTCACAGGTTTTATGTGATTCCCCAATTTGTCAGGAGCTTTCGATTGTGCTTGTTGGAGGTTCTTGGCTTTTTTCCTCAAATTCCCCCCCCCTTGGAACCCCAGTCCCCAAATGCCCTAGGCCGTCCCCCTTACTTTTTTCCTTTTCATTTCCCCGACTTTCCCCCCTTAAGTTTCCTTTCTCGACTTTTTTTGAATTCATGCGACTTTACCCTTCATATTGGTTGTGACGTTCAGTTTTCGTCGATGGATTTTGGACGCCTCCTTGTGGTTCTCTTAACTGGTTCTCTCTTACGTCCGTTTTTTGGCCCCTTTTTTCCTGGCCCCCACCCCCCATCCCCTCCAACCAGCCGCTTTTAGTGCGTAGTCGACACACCCCCCCCCGCTTTGGTTTTCGCAGTACACTTTTTTTTTTTCTCCCTCCTCTTCAAAGGGTCAGACCTTTCCGACCTCACTTCTTTTTTTGATCGTGGCTTTGCCCCGATGACCCCTTTTCTCTCCTACGTAATTGTGATTTCATCCCCCCCTTCTGGAATTTTCTTTCTTCAGGGAATGCTCCCGTTTCGTCCAAGAGGCACCATCCGGTCCTCCCCCCCCTTCTTGGACTTTCTTTTCCCAAAAGCGGTCCTGTGTCCCTTTGGGCTCTGCTTCAACCCCCCCTTGGCTTTTTTTTGCTAGCAGTTTAGACCCCCCTAAGCTGCACTTCCTTCCCCCAAACATCCATTTTTGAAACGATTTTTTGACCCCCCACCCCCAAAAGGGTCTTTTTCAATACATCCTTTTCTTTTTATACCCTTCCGTCTGCGTATGTTTCGGTCTCCCCCCCCCCCTCTTTTTTTTCCAACGAGGCCTTTCTTCAGTGAGGGCCTTAACTTCCCTATAGGGTTGCAACGGTCTTTTCCTTTCCGTTGTAGAATTTTTTTGTTCAGTTCCGCGTTTCTTCTGGTCCTCAACTTTTTTCTTTCCACAACTCCTTGTTGTTCACAGCAACGCCTTTGTGAAGAGGGGTTCGGTTTTCCCCTTTAGCCCCTGGTTGTCAGTCTCCCCTCCTCCAGGGGTTATCAAACATTAGGCTGTTGTGTTTTATTTTATATTTTTTTTCGGTTTGATTAAATTGTGTCGCTCTTGTTATGGGTCTTCTTCTCTTGTTCTTTGGCACTCCCGTTTTTTGAACCCCCCCCCCTGTCCGGTTTTCCTTTCCCCCCCTGATTCGAACGGGGTTTGGTTTCCTCCGTAAGCACACCAGTTCCTCCTCGACCCTTTTCTACCTTACATTATTTTTACTTTTTTTGTTTTTTCCCTGTTGATTTTTTTTGTGAAAATATTAACTTTTTTTTTTTGCCTGTGACTTCTGTGAACCCAACCTTCCCCTGCTGTTTTCATTTCCCCCACCCCAGTTCTATTTTTTGTCCCCTTTTTTCCCCACCTTGTGCAGTCCTCGCTAATTGCGGAATGTCATTTTGTGACACCCCCCTCCCCACCACTTCCCCCGTTTCCGCCCCCCCCTCCCTTTTTCCACCTTTTTGAAGTCCACCCCTCACCCAACCCCCTTCCCCCTCCTTCTTTTTCCAACAACACACACGCCCCATTTTGTTTTTTCCCCCTTGGCACAAACTTGCCCCCTTTTTCCCATTTTGTGCTGTTCATTTAGTCGGGGCAACTTATCTGGAGTCCCACCTTCTACACAATTGTTTTCTGGGAGTCTTTTCTCCCCCCTGTCTTTCCTTTCCCGAACCCGTTTCGACCGACTTATGTCCTAAGTCCTTCAGTCTTTTACGCATCCCGATCCTTTCTCCTACTCCTTTGATCATTTTCTCACAAACACAATTAATTTTTCCCAGCAACTCATCATTCACCAACTCCCCAACTGGTCTCTTCACGTCTTCACCGAAGTGGCAGGTTGATCGGACCCTTTTGATTAAGAGGCCCTTAGTTAGGTCATCTTTGGCCCCCTTCCCCCAACCAGGCACAGCGCCCCCTTTCCCCCAATTTTCACCTCATTTTTTTTGACCGTCCAGGCGCAGTAGATGCAGCTCCCCCCTTTTGGGACCTTTTTTTTGAGCTTTTCCGGCTGCTCGGGTGTGAACTTTTTGTGTTTTTCTTTTTGGCCCGGTCGGTACGTTTCGCGGAAAATAAACCTTCCCCCTTGTGCCTCCCCTGCTTCTGATCGGGCCTTTTTCCACGTTCCCTCCCCCTTTGGGGACCATCAAATGAAAAAGATCCAGCCATCCCCCCCCCCCTCCCCTTTACCTATTTCCATACCCAAGCCGTTTGCTTTTTCTTCCCCTGCTCACTTTGAAACTCAGACCTGTCCTTTCTCCACAATTCTTTTTAATGTTTACCCGACTTCCCCCCCCCCCTCCAAGGCTCCAAGAACTCTTTTTTCTACTCATGCACATCCTCCCCCCCCTCTTCATCCACCCCCTCACTGCCACACGTTTTTTCCGCTTCCTGTACTTTTTTTTCTTCAGGATAGACCCCTCGTTTCCCTTTCTTTTCTGATTTCTTTCCGGGTCATCTGATGGCTTCCTGTCACCACCAAGTCAATTGTTCCGCAGGGCTCGTTATCACGCGTCACCCCGGACAGCATCTGCTGTGCGTTATTTTTTTTTCTTGCCTGCTGGTGTCCTTGTGGTCAATTTTTCCATTATTTCTTTCCTCCTTTTCCTGTGGACGATCCCTTTTGTTGAAGATCTGGAAGGCGATCTTCTCCTTTCCCTGAAATTTTTCATTCGACAAAGCACTTTTCCCAACTTAAGAATTCGAGGAATCACTTTGATTTCTTTCCTTCCCCCTTTGGTTCCCTTCTTTTTGGGGATGGCCTCTCCTGTGTAGCTCTTTTCCGGGAATCCCTTCTTAGTTAGTCTCCTTTCTTTTATTTTTCTCGCAATCCCCTGCGAGCTACCTTCTTTTTATTTTTTCCCTTTTTTTCTCTATATCCCCTTTTATTAGATTTTCTGGAAATTTTTTTTTTCTTTCCAATTTCCCTTGATTACTTAGGTGCCTAAGCTTTTTCCCCCGAGTCCCTTAGATTAGCACCCAAATTTGTGTCTGTAGGTCTGGATTTGCCGGTCGACCGAACCCCCCTTTTTACCTTGTCTCTTTGTTTTTTTCCCTTCCCCTTGACCTTTTTATGGCCCTTTGCGCGCAGTGTTTTTCCCCCAAACCAAAAGGTGCTTTCTATCGATTGGGTTCATTTTCACCTTTTCAGCGCCTTTGTTCGCAGAGCACCTCCCTCCCCTACACCCTCCAACAAACCCCCCCAGCATTTCTTCCCTTCCTCCCCGTTGTCGTGGTTCCTCCGTGTTCGTGCCTCGAGGTTTTGCTGCAGTAAGATCCCGTTTCTCTCTCTTCGCCTGGCACGAGTGCATCTGTTTTTGCATGGGGCGGAGTCCTAACTCCACCCCACCCAATAAAACCTGCCCTTCCCAACCCCCAATGCATATCCCTTTACCATACCACCCTTTTAGTGGGTCCCTCCCTCACGCATCTTTCACCCAACCTTCCCCCCACGACTCAACCCCCCGCGCCGCCACCCCGTACATCACCCATGTTCCAGAGTGAAAAGTTTCCACTTCCCCTCCCCCCTTTTAACTCCTCATAAATACCTTTCCCCTTTACCCCCCCATCCCCCTCCCATTTTTCCTAATGATAAAACCCACACATCCCCCCCCCTCCCTTTCATCTTCTCCCGCACCCCTGAGGCTCTTACCTTTGCACCGTTTCTTCCCCCCCTTTTCCGAAGAAACCACAAAACCCTTCCTTAGGCTGCGAGAACCAAACCTCTAACTGCCGATCGCTCGACCATCTTTTCCCCTCCCTGTTTTTGGGGGTTTGGAGAAGATATTCTCCCCTGGGCCTTTTCTTTGGTTTATTTTCCTCGTTATCCCGCGTTCCTTTTCGACTTGGTTTTGTGTCCAAGTTTAGAGAAATCATTTTTGTCCCCTGTTAACTCAGTGTTTAATTGATTTGTACCCCTCCTCTCAGTTTTTTTTTCCTTTGTTTCTTGGGTTTTCTTCACTAGTTCACCCCGATTGTTTTTCGGGTCTCTTGTCCTGTCTGACTGTTAGGGTTGAAAACTTTCTTTATTTCCAAAGTGTTAATGTTTCCGTTCGCACTTCCCACTTTTCTTTCCTCTGTTGTGGCGGAGTTTTTTATTTATTAGATTCGCGTCAACCGTAGTTTTTTTCCTCGATGCGTCGGCAATAGTCCCCCTTCTTGTTTTCCTTTTTTACAGCTCTTTCTTGTTTTTTTTGACTTTCGGCTTCTGTTCTCTTCCGGACTTTTTACCCCACTTTTCCCAACACCCCGGTCTAGATGATTGTTTTTCCCCTCTCTATCGTTTTTATGTGACGCCACCGCAGTGTCCCTCTGCCGCAGCAACTTCTGTCCTTGGACTTTTTCGCTGCCTGGTTGGATTGTGGACAGTTTGCTGCCTGAGGATGCTTGTTCTTCCCGTGATGCTTTCTTAAGATCCCCCCTCGATCCCCCTTAGAAACTTTGTTTGTGGCTTTGGTTTTTGTAGCAACCAATTTGTCTTTGCTTGGGACAGAAAATTCCCCCGGATACCAGTTCCTTAGCGCCTCAGGCGAAGGGTGTTCCCCCGTTGACATCCCCCTTTTTTCAGGTTTTTTTTTCGTCCCGCGCCGGCGTCATTTCCCCCCCCCTTGGTTCTTGGCCGCCTGGCATGCTTGCAAACCAGTTTTGATCTCCCTTTGCTCCAGTTTCCCACCGTTTTGCCGATTTTTTTTCACCCTAGACACCAAACCAAACACGCCCCTTGTGTGCCATTTCCCCCCCATCCATATCCGAAATTTTCTTTTCTGATCTTCTGCTTCCTAGTTGCTTTTGACCTGATAACACCCTTTTGTTTTTGGAATCCATGAGTTACATTAACATTGTTTCCTTTTCCCTCTTCAGTTCCTCTCTCACTCTAATTTACCGGCCCCCCCCCAACTGTGCCCGTGATCCTCTTCTTCTAGCTTTTTTACTTTTTCGAGCCTTTCAGCAGTATGTTGCAGTTTTCCCTCTCCCTCGGACTTTCCTCTCTTCCCAATCCCAACCGATTTTTCCTGGCAAAGCCAACCAGGTCTCCCTCTTTGGTTTTTCCTTCTTTCCCAGTCCTTAGGCCCAATTGCCTCCACCTCGACGACCCAAAATCCACCCCCCTGCACGTCCTGTTTTTCTTGTTCCCCCTCTCTCCCTTTGTTCCAAAAACCTCCTGCTAACCCCTTTCCCTCTTGATTGGATTTGGCCATCTGCCCCTGCTAGTGACCTCCGTCCCTACCAGCCACCCCCCTCTGAGTGTCTTTGCTTGCACCCTCTTTCCACTCCCCTCGGAATTAAGTCTCCTGTTTTTGCCACGCTTCGGCCTTTTTGTTTTTCCCTTTTTCCTTTTCCCCATGGTTCTTCTATGACTACCCCTGGGGTGTAGTGTTTTCTTTTTCATAACAGTAGCCCTGTCCCCTCCAATTCTTTTGGTTTTGATCTTTTGGTCCCCTTAACAATTAGGAGAGACGTTTTTTTTACCCACTTCCCCCTACTTCGGAGTTCCCCAGTGTTCATTCCCCCCCCTTTCTTTTCCTGACACTCCCCCCCCAAAAGGGGCGGTTTTTCTTGGTTTTTACTTGGCCCCCCCACCCGTTATTGGTTGCGGGGAAGATTTTAACAACTCTTTCCCTCAACTTTCTGAACTTTCCGGACTCATTCAGGGCCAGCTTTCGTTCCCCGGTTTTTCCGGCTTGCTGGCGCCTGCTTCCCCCTTCGGGCCTCACACACCCTTTTTTTTCGAAGCGGCCTGCAAATCGGAGCCCCGGGTGGTTGCGGCGGCAGGTTTATCCCCCATCAAAAACAGCGCCGGCTTCTCGGTCTTTTCCCTTCTATTCTTTTTTTTCAACGTCTTTTGCTTAGGGGTGCTTTTTTGGTCATGGTTTTCTGTTTGCACCCTTTCCTGGGTTTTGGTTTTTTACCCCCCTACATGGGTCCCCCCTTTGTCTTCTTTTCTTCCCTTCAAACTGGGTAGGCTCCCACTCTTCTTTGGTTCTTTCCCCCCTCCCCCCTACCTTATGTACTTTTGGATGCGTGTTTTTTTTAGTTTTGTGCAGGTTTGTGAAGGGTTTTTTTTGACCTTTTTCTTTCCCCTTTGAGCACAAAATTTTTTTTATGCGTTCTCTTGCCTTGCCTTTTTCTTTTTACTTTCGCAGTTGGTCATTTTAATTTCGTCTTTTTTTGTTTGTTAAAATTATTTTACACCCCTTCACACTTTTTCCCCCCAGTCCCAATGTAGGTTCTTTCCTCTTTCAGCTACTTTCACCCGACTACCTCCCCCAACAAAAAGTTCCTTTCTTCCTTTTTTTTCGCAAAGCACCCCCAGACCCTTTCCCTTCTTTTTTTTTTTTGGTTTGCTCTAGGCCTTGTTATGTTGTTGTGATTTTTGTGCTTCATGTTTTCATCCTTTTTTCCCTTTTTCTAGTACTGGGGGGGGAGTTTTGCGGCATGGTTTGTTCCACAAAACCCCGATACCATTCCTCCTTCACCGATTTTTTCTTTCCTTCTGCACCTGTTTAGGCACCAGTCCCCCTGAGCTTCAAAATGAGGTCTCCCCCATTTCCGTGTCCCAATTCCCCAGACTCACAGAGTAGTTTTTACACCCTTTTCCCTAGTTTGTACACAAACCCTTCCCAGGTTTTTTCCCCACCCCCAAGTGCAGTAAGGACCTCCCCCCTTTTTTCCTCTGTTTCACATATACTCGGTGTTTTTTCCCTCCGCATTCTGGACCTTTTTGTGGAGCTTACTTGGTGGTAGGCGGCCCAATCTCTTTCTCGGACTTTGTTGGAATTGTTTGTCCCCAGCGACCACCCGAGGCCTTGTACTTCTACAAGCCTTGCCCCTGGTGTTTTTTTCACATTTAACTTCCCACCCCCCTCCCTCTCAAAACCCTGAACACCACCTTTTATGTCATTTGTTCCCCCGATACTTGAGTTCTTGATTTTCCCCCCCTTTCTCTGAGCCCTTTTTTTCCCCAATACTCTTCAAGGCTCCGTGCCCCCCTTCCTTTGTAACACTTGTCCCCATAGGGTCCTAACCAGAAGATTCTGATAACCCACCCCGCTTCTTCTTTCTGTATCCTGACCAACGTCCCCATAAAGGGCAGTCGTTTTGGTTCACTTGGCCTTAATACGTGGTTGGATGGCATGAGCTCTTGATTTTAGTTGAACACTGTTTGTTTCAGGTTTCTTTCCACTTTTGGTGGTTTTCTTTCATCTTTCTATTTTTTATGATTCCCCCCAGTACTTTTATGTCTTGTCCCTCCTTTCCTTCTCCAAGCGTTTCAGCTCGCCCAAATTTCCCACCATCCTTAGGCCCAATCGTCTTAGTTTTAGATTTTTTCCCCTGCTCTTGGAACACCCGTTTTTTCCCTAATCCTAGGCTTCCCCCTCCCAAACTCCCCATTTTTTCTTGAAGGGGACGTTATCTGTGTTTTTTCTCGGTTTGTCCTAGTGTGAACCTCTCATCTCCCTTCTTTGGTCGTGGTTGAAAATTTTGGAAACATTGTTGCTTCCTCGATATTGGTGACTCGACTGCCCACCCCCCCACGCTGTTTTTTGGGCCTTGGGACCCTCAATCCCTCTATCCCCTTTAGCGTGATTTTCCACCACACCGCCATTGGCCCAACTTGCTTCCTTCTTTTTCTTCACTTTCGAGTTTTCCGGTTTTTCCTCACCATTGACGAACTGCCCTCCTTTTCTTACGTCCAATGTTCGGGGATTTGGTTGCTCTTTCAGCCCTCTTCAATCCGTCACTGTTCACATCGACCCAGTTTACGGTTTGGTTTTTTTCGCTTTTCCTCCCAGGTATTTTCTTTTTTTATTTTTTTTTCGGCCCAATCTCCTTTTCCCCCCCTCCCCCTCTCTTTCTGCACTTTTCCCCCCCCTTGACCTT
>Ga0179591_1287473_pt1 | contig 17780 bp, 21 predicted proteins | sample CZOMad2_1_08_16f_FD_182891 | JGI IMG/M metagenome (GOLD analysis project Ga0179591, IMG submission 182891) | Vadose zone soil fungal communities from Angelo Coast Range Reserve, California, USA - CZOMad2_1_08_16fungal (PacBio error correction) | ecosystem: Environmental > Terrestrial > Soil >... | reverse complement strand
CCGATGCTTTTTAATTAATTGTACCTGCCCGTGAATCGCATAGCCCTATAGAGCTTAACAATTATATTTTCCCAATCCCCACGTGTTGTTTTTGAGGGTGTGGTTTTTGCAGACTCTGCGTCTGGCATGATTACCACAATTGAGGACCCCGGTTTTCCCTCCTCCCAGTCCTTTTTCCTCGATGCTGTTCCGTTTTCCTTCCTCTTCTTTTTCGCCTCCGATTTGAGTGAGTCCTACGTGAGTTGCGCCCAGACGGAAAACTGTCTATAACCCCCTTTGAAGGCTTAATGTCAGGGAAATCTTTCTATGACCTTCCCGGAAAGTCCTCTTTGATCCTGAGTCCTGGGGCCGCTCTTTTTCCATCAGACCGGCCAACCCCGTTTTTCTCCCGGACAACAAAGTTATTTTGATTCTTTTCCTTTTTTTTCTGGAAGGGCTTCCCCAGTTAACTTTTTTTAGAACTTAACCTTGCTCGGTGATGCATGCCTTTTTTTTTCAAGGATCTTTGAGATGGATAGTTTTAATAGCCCGCTTTTAGTGGCTGATGCACAGACGATCCGCCGCGATTTTTTTACAAATCTTCCAATGGAAGAGTGTTAGTAATTCTTTTTACCTCGAAGAGGTGTGAGGGCTTTCCTGAAAGTCCACGCAGGCATCCCGCTCTTCTGTCTCCCTTCCCTTCGCCATTTTGACCCCCTTAAGGTGGGGTCCCTAAAAGATAAGTTTTTCCACCGTAAAATCTCCTGGCCTTTCCTTTTTCCCTCCAGCCGTTTCTTGACCCTGAAATTTCAATAATACTCCCCCCCCTTTGTTTCCTCAGACCTTTCCTTTAGCCGAACACCAACCGGGAGGTACTTCCCCCGGCCCACGAAAAAATTCTTTTTTTGAATTATTACCTCGATCTTCCTCATTGTCCCTTCCTAGATTTTTTCCTTTTTTTTGATCGTGATCAGCTCTTTTTTTTTAGGCCTTCCGGATCTGCCGTAGTGGTGTTCCGTAAAGATAAGCGACAACGGAAACCACTCCCGATCAGAACAATCCCCCTCCTAGACCCCCTTTTCCCTCAGACGTGAAAATCTCCTTCCAATAATCCCCTTTACCCGACCCGCATTTAACCACTTTAGAAGAGTTCCCCCCGGTCTCCTCGTTGTCCTTTACAGAGAAAGCTCTTCCCCCTGTCCTCTCCTTACACCCGTAACCGAACACCGGTGGAAGCCCATGTGGTATACCGACCCCCTCCTCTGACGATTTTCCCTCCGCTGCCTTTTTCCCCTCGCTCTCGCCTGCCCCGAACACCCCGCGGAAACACTTCTGACACCATTCCCCCGTTCTTCTCTCCCCAGTTGCCCCTTCCCATCGAGGCATTACTTCGGGCAGATTTTCCTAAGGTCTAGACAGGTTAAACACCTCTTTTTTCCTCATCTTACTCTCCCGTGAAATTAAACAGAAGGGCGCCTTACACTCTCCCGAATGCTGTAAAGTTCTCCCGGGATAAATCGTGGCCGAACAGTTTCAAGTTTGGGACCTACACCCCCACCCTTAGTGCGTCTGAGTATACGCGACCACGGCAATGTAGTTTTGCACGAACCCCCCGTTATTCCCCCCCGTGTCCCACAGACTACCTGACTTTCTAGGTTACTCCCTATCAATACAGGGCCCCTCCGCCGGGTTTTCCCGAGCCTTCTCCCCCCTTACTCTCGAATCTCCCCTCTAGTAGCCCCGGTTGGGCAGTTTTTTTCGGATCTATCCCGCTGCATTCTTTATCTTACAGAAACCGAGTTTTTCAATAAGTGATTTTTTCCCCAAACAGGCCCTTTCCACCTGTCCCCACCATTACCGGACATCTTCTCTTGGGCCCCCGTCTTTTTCCTATGTCTTCTTCCCATGTTTTTGTAGTTAGAGGCTAGCCTTTAGGGCAGTGCGTTCGTCTCCTGAATCCGTTTCCCCCTTTCCACGTAAACTCTTAAGATACTTAGTTCTTTCCTTGGACCGCTTTCAACCCTTTTCCCCCCCCTTTTGAGTGTCCGGCTGCGACTTTACTCTTCCCCTTACGGGCAACCCTCTTTTCCCCCTCCCCTCCTCTCAAAAGAACCCCCCGCCCAAGTAGCGAGCGGACGCACATCCTTCGTCCCATAAAGAATGGAATTCCCATTTTGCACGTGAATTACTTTCAACAACCTCTGTTGTTAGAGGAGTGCCCTTCTTGGGTCTTCTTTTTTCACCCCCCCCATGTGAGAAAAGCCTCAAAAGAAGGGTTCTCCGGGCGTTGTTTCCCTGATGTTTATTTGTGACGCTTCACGTCTTTCCTTTTTTTTTTTCAAGACATAGGTTCGCTGGTAATCCGTCGTCTCGACATACTTTTTGAACTCATCATGTAAGCACGTTTGTCTCCCCCCTCCCCCATTGTCGTTCCGTTAAGAGAGATGGGAGGGTTTCTTGAGCCTAATCTTCCCCGGAGGGACTTCATGTCAAATTTGGTTGTGTCTTTCTGAGTTTCAGAAGAGATGAGATGTTACTTTGAAGGAACGTGTGAAAAAAGGGTCCTCCCAGTTTCCATCGTTTTCCTTCCCCCTTTCCCTTTTTGAACTTTCCCTGATACTGTATCTCGTTTTTTTTTTTTGCTTTATTCGTTTCATTTAAACCGTTTGACTGCGGCCTAGGCGTGTCCTTTTCAAGGAGTGCCGGCCCTTAAACTCGGCTGCAACTTCCTCCATCCCTCCCCCCTCCCCCCCCCCAACCCGTGGAAGGAGTGGCAGGCTTTCAGTTTCAAGGGGACGTTTAAATATCTGTCCTCAACTCACCAGGATTTTGCTGTTTTCCCTCAACTTTTACAGGATGGGAGACAACAAATGGGTGCTCGTTCTCCCCCCTTACCCCTGCTTCTATCATTTCACTTGGTTTCCCACATCAGGTTGAAGCTCCTTTTCCAGCGGATTTCCCCCGCGTTCCCCTCTTTTTGACTCTTTTAATCCTTTTTCGGTTTGCCTCCCCGCCGACAGGTAAATTCCCTCCCCCAAGGGTGTTCTATATCACGGTCGAACTCATTGCCTCCTGTCCTGCGGAGATACAAAGTTAGGACGCCCTCTCTGCTCAGTTACTCCGTTTGATTGCTGGCTGTCTAGCTTAATCCGTCTTTGGTATCCTGCCGAAGTCTTTCAGTTTTTCCCCAGATTTTTTGCTTCCTGCCACCCCCCCACGTGATTTTCCTAAAGGAGAGGATTTGCCCTCCTTTGTAAAGTTTCCCGAGTCGCCCTTATGAACCTGCTGATTTTTTTTGACACACCCCGTCTCTTTGCCTAAAGAGGTACTGGGGGTGCCCTCAGTTCCGGGAATGTTTTTCCCCTTGGTTTTTAAATTTTACAAACACTGTTTTTTCCATTCGGTTACCTTTTCTGTCCTCCCCTTCTGAGGAGTCTGATTATTCCGTTTCCCCCCCCTCCCCTTCCCCCTTTTGATTACCCGAGTTTTCCTGACTTTTATCACTGGGAGGGTACTTTCCCCTGGCGTCCCGCGCGTACCTTTTTATTTTCTTACGCTAAATTAGGACGGTTTTCATGATTCTTTCCCCCTTTCCTCAATCCGTGTGGGTAGTGAAGACCGGTCGGCTACCGGCCTCCCCCCTCTCCGGTGTTTTGTCTCCTTAGACCCTTTTCGTTGCATGAACCTCATCTCGCCCCCCTGGTCATATGATTTCCTCAGGCGTGACTCTTTTACTTGCGGCTTTAATGTAACATCGTTGTACTGATGTCTTCTTTTTTAGGATTTCCCTTCTCTAAAGGATGCCCCCCTGAACAAATTCGAGCTACTGTTTACCCGGGCAGCCCCCTGTGACCATCCGGCTGTGGTATCGAGAAAGAGGTCTGAGTAACGTGCCGTTTTCTTGATCCTTTCCTCTTCTGGCCCGATCGTCTTGGGCTGGGACCCTTTTCTGTTGATTCTCCCCCTCCTTGATTTTCCCCTACGTTCGATGTAAATGGGTCGGATGAGACTCGTGATACTGAGTCGACCTTTTTACCATGTTTTCCTGGCCCTTCGATGTATTACGCGACAATTTTTTTCTGCTATTTCTTTCGCAAGTTTTCCTTTTTATTTAAGTGGCTGTTTGGTTCACCAGGACGAAGCCTCCTTCTCCCAGAAGTAGCCGTTTTCACACATTCTTTTCCTCTTCAATGTCTGCCCCCCTATTGAAGAGCAAAGCCGCTGAGTCAAGAGGAAGAAATCTTGTTTTGAATTGTCTCGTCCTTTCCTTTTGTTTCGGCTCGGACTGCGTGAATTTCGTTCTGACCCGAGATGGCTGATGACTGCTGTCCCTCTTTTTTTTCCTGGGTAACTCCATATCCGTTTCTTCTCCTCGCCGTGGATGGCGTCACCCATTGGTTTTTCTTTTTCACCTTTCTGGTGACAGTTCGCTGCCCAAGCTGAAATGGACAGTCGGCTCCCCCAGTTCCTCCAGAGACCACCTGCTCCTGCCTCCAATCACAACGAGATTTTTCTTAACATATGTTTTCCCCTGAGGCTTTTTTCTATGAGGGATCGTTTGACAGAATGATAGACGCTTCCCAGTGATCACTTAGAGCCATGAAACCCATAAAGTGATCAAGGAGAATTCCCTTTGAATTTTCGGATCCCTTCCATAAAAGCCCGTTTGATATCCAACCACGGCTTCTCACATCCCCCTCCTCCATCCCTGCCCACAGACCCTTTTTAAATTTTGGAGGAAGATATCTCTAGGGATGTCGTTTTTTTTGAGTGATGTTCCCCTTAGAGCCCACCAGGACCATTCATGATACGTCCGGCCTATGACTTTTCATTCTGGAAGAGTACTAGAATGATCAGTATCCCCCTGTCAGCTCCTTTTTTCGGTCTCAGCCTCCCTTTTTTTCCCTACCCCCACAAAGATTTTTGATTGTGTTGTTTCCTTTTTTTTTTTTTGTTGGGTTGTGTTTTTTTGTGTTGTGCTACCTTCACAGGAAAAAAAGATCCAAAGAAAGACCAGACACTCCCACCCCATGAAACCCGTCCGTTAGGCGGTTAAGACCCTCATGTCCTGAAGGACCTTCCCCCCTCCCCATAGAAGCTCCCACGAACCCTTCTATACTTCCTAATACTCCCTTCCATGTCTTGTTTGTTGAGATCCTTGGTTTCGTGTTTTTTGCCTTCGATGATATGCTTGAAGGTAAAACCTTTGTATTCCTTTTTTCCGGCCGGCATTTTCCCTTTTTTATTTTTGGCTGACTTTTTTTTATAGCGGTTTGGTCTCGCGTTTCTTTGACATCCCTTTTTGCGAATGAGTTGAGCCGCATTTTCCCCCCTTTGGTAACTTTTCCTCGCACATTTCGCTTCTATTTTCATGTCTCGAACCAGGAACCCTTGCCTCCTCCCATTCGGTCTCCAATGCAGAGGGCTATCTGAGTTGTCTTTGCACACATTACCCCCACTGACAGCTCTATCGTCCTCCAATTTTGCCTGTGCTTGGATGTACTGGATCAGCCTTTTTTTTTTTTTTTCAGCACCAGTTTGACCGATTGTCCTGTTTTCTTGTTCTCTTTCAAGGAGAGAGTTTTTCTCATTGATGCTTTTCGTCTTTCCCCCTGTGAATTGTGTGTAACTTTCCCCCCTGAGAGAAGCTATAGAATTTGCCCTACTTGCCCCCATCCCCCCCCCCAGTATGCTTGATCCGGTTAGAGGATTGCCGGTATTTAGGTGTCTTACGCTCGACGGTCACCCCCTCTCCATAACGCGAAATACCCCAGATCCCTGTCAAAGAACCCGCAACCCATCCCTTCCAACGTTTTGGATTCACGCCCTCCTTTTTTCTTTTTAATTTTACATCGGTTTTGGCATGTACAAAATAGAAGGTCCCGGAGTGAGCAAGTCACCCCAGCCCTCTCTTTTCTAAGAACTAGTACGGCTCTACCCCCCCCCCACGGCCTGGCTTACCAATTGAAAGAACCCAAGAGGCCACTCCTCCTCTTTTGCCTCCCCATTTCCTTTCCCCTTATCTTTAGGTGCTCACCCCCGTGTGCTATGTTCTTTCAAGTCGTCTTGAAGTTGTCTCTCCCCTATCCCGTTCACAGAAACGGATTCTCACGACTGCTTGGAAAGTAGCTTCCTTTCAACGGCCGGGCCTCTAAGTCCCCCCCCTACAATCCCCGCGACCCCAGATTCTTCCCCCTTCGTAATAGAACCTGGGTTCGTTTCCTCTTTCGGCACTAGTGCCCTAGCCACTTTCCGAGTTTTGACACTTTGCCGACCAGTGTTCACCGCCAACCAGGTGTCCCCGCCAGGTGGCAGACCCCAAGACTTTTTATCATTTTAAAGCTTCCCTTCTGCGGACGTCCTTCCCCTCCTGAAACCGCTCCTTCTTCGAGTAAACCCCCCAATGCCGTTCTTTTCCGTCCCTTGGCAGGCTCCCCTGAGACTTTTTTTTGCCCGCGTGCCTATTTTTCTAATTGTCCCCCCCAGAATCCCGAGACTCATGCGCTTTGTTGACCTCACTCTTTACAGACCCAAAGGCAAGCTGCCATTCCGCTTCCGAGGTGACCAAATGAGATTTTCCGTCCATGACCGTTTGACTGATGATTGGCTCTTTTTCACCAAAACACAATTTAGTTTTCCTGAGCCCTGTACCGCCCTCTGGAAAAGTCGTCTCCCACGTCGTCCCCCCTTTTTTGTAAAGACTCTGTGCCCGCCACAAGTATAGTTCCTGGAAGGTATCAGAAAGGTGAAGCTTCCCGGGAAAATTGCCCTATGCACCGCCAGTCTTTTGAATACTTACAGACCATTTACGCGAATCAACACCCTTCAGGCTGGGTTGGTTTAGGCATATTCACAGCGTTCCGATCCTTGATCCCTTGCCAGAACTTTGGACGTCCTGTTCAGAACCCCCCCCTTACCCACTGGCCATCCCAAACCCCCTTTCAAAACAGTGAATCCATAGGATGGCAAGTTATAAGGGTGGTGTTTCGCGTTTCCCTGATGTGCTCCTTCCAAGTGTTCCTCTCAGCCATTATGAAGGCTATCCGTAGGATGAAATACTGTGGAGATAAGTTTTTTCCCCAAGATGGTTTTTTGGTCGCTCCCCCTACCCCACTTCGCGCGCTCCCACACGACCTTCTTTCTTTAGCGCCCCCAACACTCCAGCCCCCCGCCCCCGCCCCTACGTGTCATCTTTACCCCTCCCTCACTTGCAAGGGCACAATTCTTATTTAGCCTACGGCGTCCCACTTTTTTGAGTGACCCTTTGTTGCTGTTTCGTCAGACCCCCATCAGCCTTGATTTAAAAAAGAACCCACCCCCATTTTCCTTCTCCTGGTGGGGTCCCTCCGATGGCGTTAACCTTTCTCCCGAAAGACACATTGCATAGTTCTGTCAGGTGTCTGGCGTATCGACAATCTTTCCTCCTTCCTCTCCCACAGCACCTCCGGTTCTGAGTCATTTTCTTGAGGATTTGGGTCGGTTTCTCGTCCCCCTTCGGCCTGTCCCCCGGAAAAGTTCCCTGGTCCCCCTCCTACCGTTCCCAGTTTGGTTGTTGTTAGGTTTTGGTGTTTTTTTTTCCTGAGATTCTTTTTTTCATGATAGAATCCGGTTGTCCAACACAACCCCAAAAAAAACCCCCCACCCCACCCCCCAACCAAACACCCAACCCCAAACCCCAACTGGGCACTAACTTCCCTTTCGTCCCACCCCTGGTGTAGCTGATTTCTTCTCCATCCTCCGTTGTTTCTCAGTCTATTTTCATCTCATGTTAACAAAGGTGATAGGAAAAGTTTCCGGAGTGCCCTTTCCCTTTCCTTCGCTTTCCCCTTTAAAACGAAAGCACGGCATGCCCCCCCTATTTTCCAAGCCGATCCCCCCCCCAAACTTTGCTCCCTTCTGGTGGCCTTCTCCTTTTTTAACCGTTTCTGCATTTCGGAGCCCAGAAATAATATCCAAAGTGAAAGAAGACCCCATTATGTTCTTTGCTCGAACCAAGTCGTACCTGGCAACCCCTGCATGGCTAAGGATTTTTTCCAAAATTCACCTATGTTTCCTTTCCTTTTCAAGCTTTTTTTCTTGCCCCCTTTTCGGACCAACCGCGCCGGTTGAGCCCGTCCTTTTTCCTCTTTTTCCTGTTTTCGCCGGTTTTGCTGGAAAAAGAACGACAGGCACCCCCCCAGGGGCTATGATGTCCCCCCCAGCACATCCCCCTGGTGCCGCTTTCCAGTCTCAACTCTTTTTCCGAGGAGATGTTCGCCCCTCCCCTGGGTTTTTTTCTGAGAGCTGTAGGTAACGTAACTAGGTGGTATTGATCTGCTCCGAGACCTCACATCGGTTTTCTGTTTTGACTCTCCACTCAAACCTATTGATTGACCTTTCAGAGTGAAAGCTTCTGAGAGGAAACAATGTTGCCTTACCCCCTCGACCGATCCCCCCAGCACCAACCCCTTTTTCCTTCCATAATAGTAGAACAGTTTGTGACCATCCGATGCTTGGTAATGTTTTTGGCCAGGGTTCCAAGGTCCGTTGTCCCTCCTTTTCTCAATCGTCCCAACCTCCGTTGCCCTTACAGTCCCCTTGAGGCCTTTGTTGCCTCTATAGGTACGACCCCCCCTCCCCTTTTACAAATGTTTTTCCCCTTTTCTACCTGATATTTCTTTGAGTAATCATGGCGTGTTGATAGGGACCTATTCACTCTTTCTTCGTCACCTGTTCTGGCTACGCATTAACCGAGAGGTGGCCCTGAGTCAATGATGCCTTTGACTACTTTTTTAGTTAGCCCCAACTTTGCGAGGTTTTTACATAAACCCCTGTTTTGGTGCTAAGAAGCACGCTGTAATTACCCCCACAATGCAGTTTGGGTCCCTCATGGCATAGCTGGCAGCCCCATTGGCTTTCCCTTGTAGTAATTGACCATTAGGGCCCCCTCTTGTAAAACCTTTCGAGGGGCTTTCTAAACCTTCTCTCCCCCTTCTCCAGAAAACCCACAAACCCACCCCCACCACCACACACCCCCGGAGCCTTGACTTACTGCAGGTAAGTTAAAGGTTGGTCAGATACCGCTGGTTGTCGAGTCCCGGCCCTCTATAGACTTTTTATTGTCCCTCTTCTGAGGTTCTCAAAAGAATTTTTCCCCCCCCTTTCCCCTTGAGCCTCCCTCTCCATTCTTTTTTGCCCTCCTGAGAAATCTTGAGTGAAAGGTTTCACGCCTCTTTTTTCCCTCCCCGCTCTGTTTTTATTTTCCCTTTCTGCCAATTTTTCTTCGCTCTCGGGATCTTGAGTAGTTGTAGTATTCCGTCTTCTTGCCGGCTCGGTACACCCTGACGGCCTCCGTCGTCACTCGATCTCTTACTCTACCTTAAAAGAGCAGGATTACCAACTGCAAAAGTGAATCTCGAAGTCTGGAGGAAGCCAGCTTTTTCTTTACCCTTTTCTCGTAATCAAGCGTTTGTGTTTCTCTGACTGTCCTTTCCTGGCCTATCGTAGTTGTTAAGTAGATCCCCTGCCGAGATGTACTACGTTACCACGCATATAAGTTTGTCATTCCGATTTTTTTTTTACCACCTTCCCCCTCTTTTTGCATGGTCTGCGGACACCTTTGATACCTCTCCACTTTTCTTCCAAATGTTGGCCGAAGAGACCCCCCCCCCTCGCGGTCGTATCCGTTTTTTGAAATTACATAAATTGTTCCATTCTCTTCTCGAGGCGTCGCCTTCTCAGATCGCCGCCCCCAGATACTCTCCGGCTTTCTTACGCCCAGGCTCACTTGCCTCTGCCACCCGATGTTTGTTTTTTTTTCATATAACGTCTTTCCATCCCCAAACTTTCTTCCCGTGCATCTCCCTACACAGCTTAACTGAGTCTGCCGATTCAAGATTCTATGTATTCCCAGCTGTAGCACCAGGAACCTCTCTACAGTTTTCTAATTTGGCCTCTTTCATCAGACAAGGAGCCTTGCAAATCGAAGCAGCATTTACTTGGTTTTTCCCTCATCGCTTACCTACCGATGTAAGATTCTCCTGACCGGCACACAAGAGACACACCCCGAGACAGAAAGTTTACCCTCTCCCCCCTTCCTTGGACGGCGGCCCCCACGATTTTCCAGGAGCCTCAAGGTGTCCCTTTTCAAGGACGCGACTCCCTTCACAGACAATATCTCTTTTCCTAATTAGTGGTTGTTTGTGATCAGAATGGCTCGTGTGTGGTTGCCAGAGTCCTCTGTTTTACTTACCTTGCGGTCTTCCCATCGAGGTGCCGCTACAAGTTTGGAGTTTGTTTTGTGTGGTTCCCGTCGTTTCATTTTGACATTGACTTTCTTTTTTCCGGTATCTCCCCTTCCGGTTTTCTAGTTCATTGCTCGAAGTTGCGCTTTCCTTTCAGAGAAATAGGCTGAGCGTTCCCCCGGCCTCCCTAGGCCTATTTCGGTAACTAAATGTCCCCCCCAAGAGACATCCCTTCTCTCTCCTGTCCCTCCCCAAAGTTCATTTCCTTTTTCTTATTCTTAGCTCAGCCCCCTTGGGATAGTCCCTCTTGTGCAGCGCTGTATCTTTTTAGATTTCCAATGATAGCGTGACTTTGGGTTTTTTTGTCAGTTCTTCCCCGGTAGCTGCTTCGTTTGATCAATTTCTCGCTCCTTTACCATAGTACGATTCTTCGGTACGAGTCGTCCCGCCTGGTTTTTTTGTTTTAGCCCTTCAGAATCCCGCACCTTCCCTCCTAATAACTCTCTTATGGTCACGCATACCAATCCCAAAAACCCGTTCCCTTTTTTTCCCCTCCAAAGATTTGTCTGAATTCCAGCTCTCTTTTGCGGTAGGTAACACCTTTTCAGGTATCTGAAGGAGCTTAACCTCGTTTCCTTTTCCTCCTTTTCGACATTCTAGCTCTTCCTAACTGCACAACAACCCCCCCCCCCCCCCTTTTCGCGACTAGAAAATGCATTCTATAATTTTCTCGTGGGATGTGATCTTCACGATGAAGTTTGTCCCTCTCGACTCCTTGATGATGTCTCTGCAGCGTTGCGTGCCGGTCCCCCGGACGGGACGGAGGCCGTTGGTGACTGTCGGATCCCCGCCCCCTCCACGGACATAAACTCACCCATTAGTCCCCCTCTACCCGACAGCCGAAGTCCAGCAGGAAGTTCATCCCTCCCCATACAGCAATAGCCTCCCCCATTAGAGGCTTTCATGTCCTAAGAGAGCACCATTTGCTTCTCCGCACCGTGAAAGCTAGGAGACTTGGTTGGGACGCCGATTCCCCCCTTCACCATTTTTTCCTCCAGACCACGAGCCAATGCGGACCCCCAAGAAGATTGACAAGATCCGCTACTAATGCCCTGACTTCGAAACGATTCTTCTGCCCAATTTCCCTTCTTGAAAGTTTCGCAAGAGTAATGCCGAAGGCGTTTCACCGAGGCACCCTCTCCTCAGTGACAGCTAGTTTTTTTCAGTTTTCCTCGGCTGTGAAAGCACCCGCGGTCCCCGGAATCACCTTCCCTAATTGCTGCCAAGCCCCGATTTCCCTCTGGCGCCCTTAGAATTTACGGTCCCCTAGATGGGATTCCAGCAAAAAACACTCTTTCCTTCTCGTCTCCCTTGCATTTTACCCCCCCATCTCCCCAAATGTTTCCCCATCCAAACCCCTCACGTGTAAAGGAATAACCCAGGAAGTATCGTGCCCCCCCCCCATTCTCCATGGTCCCGCGCACCTTTCCACATTTTCCCCCCCGTCCTCCAGTCGATGCCGCCCCTAAGAACAATCTAAGGTAAGCCATCAAACCGTTTCCGGCTTTTTTAGCCACTCCTGTACCCCACCGAAGGATCTGCAATTCACTGATTTTCCCCTTAAGGTACCGAACCCAAGTCCCAATGACAACAAATTCCCCCCTCTTCCTGACCACAAAGTATCGGGAAATCGTCGGTCATATCTGGTGTTTTTCTTTCAAGAGATGCGTAAGTCCCTTGAGTAGCTAGCGTTTAACCTTTACCGCCAGAACCATTTTCAAGATCCTTCTTGTGCACTATCTTTCCCACACTACGAACCCCCCCCTATTGTCTTGAAAGCACTTGAGCGTCCCCCCCACCTACCCTAGCGCCAGCAGCTCTCACCCTCCCCTCCCACGTCGCTGCTTCACTAATCGACCCGCCTGGTCAGCAGGAACCTGGTATTCCGTTCAAGGCCGTGATACCACCTGTTGGAGATTTTTCTGTTCTTCATCCCCCCGTAACTCATCAACCGCCCCTGTCTCCAGGGAGCGGTTGGTACAATTAGTTCCTTTTCGTGTCCGCCGCCCGTCTTTCCTGGCCCACTAAGTTCATCGGCGCTCTCCCGATGGTTTGCGACATCATGGCTCGTGGTGTTTCTATCAACAGTTTCACCTCCTTGGTTCTTTCGATAGTGGATCTTCGGGTAGTCGCCCCCCCTGAAAAATCCTGTACACGTCCCTCCGGACCAATCGTTTTTTTCTCGGGGATTGAGGTCGTTTGCATTCCCTCGTCTGGTTTGAATGCACGTTCAGTCTCATGAAAAGGGAAAGCGGAAAATCTCATTTCCCCTTGAACGTCTTTAGATAATCTCTTCTCTTTTACTTCCCGTTGTTGTTTTTCTCTCTATCTTTTCTACTTTCAGGTGCTTTCTTCCTTAAACTTTCCTCGGCGCTGATTTCCTGCAACGTTTCCTTTCACCTCCCTCTCAAACAACAAAAAAGGTACAGTGAAGGGGAGGTCCTTTTCTTTCTTTTTGTTTCCGGTATCACGTTTTTTTTTCCCCTCTTCTTCACTAACAATTCGGTGGGCTTACATTGATTTCAAACCCGACTAAGGAGACGCCTGCCCTTTGCCCCACTATTAGCCAATTTTCCCTTTTAACCTTTTCGATTGAAAGAGAGGCTCCCCACCAAGACCTCCTTGAGACCTTAGAGTTTTCCTACATCTTCTTGGTTTGCTTCCCCTAAAGACCTTCCCCTACAAACATAAGATTCATAACATTCTACCTACTGTGAATCGGACCCGACTTCTATTTTTAAATAAACTCCTCCCCTTAGATGTCGAGTTCGGTGCTGATCTGATGTTGAGTATAAATCCTATATTTTTTCCCACCTCTTTCCTTTTTGACAACCATCCCACGTTTTTGGTTAAGAGGCCTCTAGTGATGTAACTACGGTCATTGCCCGTCCTTTATTTAACTCTACTCAGAGCCCTGGTCTGGCCCATCTGGACCCCCCCCCTACTATCCCAAACGTTGCCGCCATCGGTGCATTGTTTTCTGCCCCATACTTTCCCGAACAACCCCAAAAACCATGGTTTGTTTTCGGTGTCACCTTCATTTTGTTTTCTGCCCCCCTTCAGGTCCCCGGCGCCGCCTTTTTTCATACGTCTCAGCTAAGAAAGCGCCTCTGTTGTCTGAGATTTACATTCTCTTGTTAGCTTAGTGTATACGGTCCGGAGTGGAGCGAGCTCCCTGGATTTAGAACTCCTTAACGAGACGGTGAGCAGGGAGTGTAAAGGTGACGACCTTTTATTTTCCCGTCCTGCACGTCTTCTCCTCACGTCTTTGAACAATTGCAGCCCCAGCTCGTGCCGGTTCATTAGAGAACAGCCAGTTATAGAAGGCAATTTGCCCCTTTTTTCTGTAGTTTTGCCTTACCGCTTTTAGTTCCCCTCCTGTTAAATGATTGCTGTTCTTTTCACCGTCTATACAGTGGAGACACTTCTGAGTTACGAGTCGTATTCTTCCAATTATTCCTCCCTTGACGACTGTTTTTTATGAGACCTCCCCCTTTTATTCTGCCCGTCTTCTATGAGCTTTTGGGACTTTTTTTGGCGGTATCACCGAGTAACCCGTCTGTGACGTGATGACTTTCAACCCTCTCGTCTTTTTCCCCTTTGAGCACTACCCGTTGGAGTAGAAAGTCCAATTTTTTGTACGCGATTCTTTCAGGTGTGACTTCTCCTTTGCGTCGAGCTCGGGATATGAATTTTCTGCAGAGTATTTATGTGGACGTTCCCCCCACTCATAAGCCTATTTATCAGACTAATCCTCTCTCTTCCCCCTTTAATACTTCAGACGTGCGGAGCTAGCAGCCGATCAATCATGAAGGAAAGCCGGTATTGAAGTCACGTCCCCCTGTGTGGTCGGCCTGACGTCGAACTTATTCTTCCTAGATTACCCAATGAATTGCCTTCTCTTCAACTCGATAGACCCAATTCAAAACCTATATCTCGGTCTTTCTCCTTCCCTATGAAATCGAGTGGGGTGAACCTTGTGCTGCGGTGAAAAGTACTCTTCTCGACCATATGACGGTTATTTATCTTTCTCGGAGCCCCTTCACGACAGTCACCAAATTTACCCCGCATAAACGACCCACCTCCCTCTCCTCACCCCCCCTCACACTCCCAGTTCCCGCACCCTCCTCACACCCCTTACAACCACCTCAACCCCAACCAAAACCCACTCCCCCCCCTCCCTTCTCAACCCCCCCCCCTCAAAAACGTCCAACGCCGGCGCGGCGCGGGGCGGCGGGGGGGGACCCCGACCCTCCCCCCCTTCCCCCCACGACTCACGGGTCGACGGGCAGGGGGGGGCGCGTGTTCGATTGGCAAAGGACCCTCAACGTATTCCCTCGGCACTCCCCCCACCCCCCACGGTTCCGGCCCCAGAGGGGGAGCGCGGGTGTTGGCGGCAGCCGGCTGTCTACTCACTCGGGGCCAGGACCCCCTCCACTGTTCCCCCCAGTTCCGCACCTCTCTTCTCCAGGCCCCCGCCGGGAAGACTCGCGTTTCCCTCGCGTCACCGCTTATCGGGGGGCCCGGGCACCGCCCCGCCGACCCGGGGGGGCTCAGCCTGGGCGCTCTTCACTCCTCCTCCTCCCGTGTCACCCAACCCTCCCCCCTCATGCATCCTTCAACCCCACGTAACCATACCAACACCCGACCCCCCCCCCCCTCCCCTTTCACCACGTCGACCTCCCTTCCCCGGCCTCCTCCGTTAAACCTCTTCCTACTCATCCCCCCGCCTCCCCGTACATTCTCCAATCACCCCCCTCTCATTCCCCCTCCCTCTCCTGTCCTCCTCCCCCTCCCTCACCCCCCTACCTCCCCTTATTCTCCCTTTTCCCTCCGCCCCCCCCCCTCTCCCCTCCGCGACCCCACTTTCCCCCCCTGCTCTTTTCACCCCCCTCCGCCCCCTCCCCCCCCCCCCTCCACCCCTCCCCCATTCCTTGCCCCCCCCTTGATCCCCCCCCATGTCTCCCCTCATCGTCCACCGTTCCTCGCCACCCACCCTTCCACTCTCCCCCCTCTTCCCCCCACCCTCACCCTAGCCCCTTCTGCATCCCCCCCCCCACTCGCCTGCCCCCCTTTCTCCCCTCCCCCTCCCTCCCCTCCCCTCGCCCCAGCTTCCCCCTTCTACCCCCCCCCCACCCCCCCCCCCCCTTCACCTTCCCCTCTCCGTTCCCCACCCCTTCCCTCACTCCTTCCCCCCCCCCTCCTCCCCCCCCCACTCCACCTCCCCCTCCCTTTACCACTGCCCCCCCCCCCCCCCCCTCCCCCCCCCCTCACCCTCTTCCTTTAACCCCACCTTCCCCCTCCTCTCCCTCTACCCTCCCCCGGACATCTCTATCTTCTTCCCCAGTCCCACCCAGCAACCCCTCCCCTGCCCCCACCCACCTCCCACCCCTTCCCTCTCTCCCCACCCCCCCCCCCTCCCCCCCCTCCCCAACCACCCTCTAACCACCTCTAATCCACCCGCCCCGTCACCTCCCCTAATCCCTCCCTACTTCAACCCCTATTCCTAGCCCTCCTCCCCCCCACCCCACCCCTACATCCTCCACCTTCCCCCCTTCTCCTACCTCCCATCCCCCCCCTCTCCCCTCACCACACTTCCCTTACCTATCCCTTCTTTCCCCCTCCCTTCCTCTCCCCCCCTCCCCCTCTCCTCCATCTACCTGCCCCCCCCCTCCCCGCTGTCCTCTGCCCCTTCACTCACCAAGCCCCATCCCCCCTCTCCACAGCTCTTTCTCCGTTCCTTTTAACCCCCCTTCCTCACCTCCCACCTCTACCCCCCCACTCCTTTTCCCCGACCCTAAGCCCCACCAACCCCCCCCCCTCCCCTCCCCACCGCCTTCCAGCATCCCCCAACCTCCCCCCCACCCGCCCATAGACTTACACGGAGATTGAAATCACCTGGCCATGACGTCCTTTTCTTCAAGGCGCGTTTTGATCATACGCCCGATCCTTGATAAAGGGATGAACCCTCCCTTCAAGGACGAATCCGTTAAAGTCCCCTTCTCGAAATATGACATGAGTCTCTTTTTGCCTCCCACAACAAGCAGTCAATAACGTTTCCCCCTCCATGATCACTTGCGGATGCCGATAGCGTCTAAGGGGAGTGATGCCCTAAGATCCCACCCCTCCACACTCCGGTAAACTTTCCCCCCCCCCCCCCCTTTCATGCGAGACTTATCTCAGGCCTAGGTACTCCCGACCCGACAAAGTTGGGAACCTTTTTTTTCCCGGCGTCCATAAATAGCTACCTCCAAGTCTTTGACTTTGACTTCAGGAACCTAAACGCATCCCACCCTCATCCTCCCTACACAAATTCCCTGAAGGGCCGGACCAGTTCCCGCAATGTTCCCAGGATTTCCTTTCGACAAGATAAAATGTCCCCCTTTCTTCTTGACCCTTTTTTTTGTCGACTATCTTTTGTAGTAGAGCCCATGTTCGGCCGTAAACCTTCTTATATCTCTTTTCCTACGAAAAGTCAGCAGTGTGTTTCTATGTTGTTTTTCCTCTTTTTCCTTCCCTCTTGTTTTCGTGATCCTTTTTCGGAGATCCTCTGCTCTCCACGCTCCATATTGATGAAGGGAGAGTGCTTGCTATGTAGAGGACTTCTGTCCTTCCTGTCCTTGTCTCTGACAGTTTCTACTGAGTGTAATGGCTTTGCGCTTTTCAATTCCACTTGCACCCGCGCTCCTCAGGCCACCACAGTCTATGGATTCGTGCGTTTGTTCTTTGTCCTGGCTCCGCCCCTTTGGTGGATGATTACGCCGCGGCGGATACAAGATTGATCTCTGGTCGTTGTCCCCTGCTCGCGTCTTTGTGGGCGGTAGACCCCGTGCTCAAGTTTCGCATTTACTTGCTTCGCGGCCGCTTCGAGCTTTCCTTGCATTTCCCCCCCCTCTGATTTAAATATGAGTTGTTTGTGATTTCGAGGCGCGCCGTTTGTCGCGTGTCCCCCCCCCCCGGCGCCGACGTTTCTTACTGAAGCGACAAATCGACTCTCCTGTTACGCAGCCAAGCCCCAAAAACTTCCTCCAGGGGAGTGGACTCAAAGCTATGTTCCGAGCCGGATCGACTCCTAGATAGATGGTTGTATGTTATTTATATACATTGGTATTGACTGGATCTGCATTCAAAGACTCCTACAGCCTCTCTTCTTAATCCGCTCCTTTTCCCCCGGATCCGACCCCCCAAACAGGTTGATGACGAGACCCATCCCGAAGAAATCTGGCTTCCTTTTCTATTTTTTTTCCAAAGCGTCCAGGGCCTCTCTCTTTTTGTAGTTTGATATGCGATGTTCCCAGATCGTCTTTCGGATTCCAGTAGATCAGTTTTTTTTCGTACGCCTCCCCCCACCCCTGAATCACATTAGGTCAATCTCTCCCTCCTAAAGTTCGCAGAAGGAATGTCATCCGACTAGCGTCCCAAGCCCCTCCGGCCATATGTCTAATCGACAACGTCTTGTACGGAGGTGCCCGAAAAGTTGAAAGGATAGTTTCGACTTTTTTCCATTTTCTATAACCC
>Ga0179591_1266137_pt1 | contig 17783 bp, 24 predicted proteins | sample CZOMad2_1_08_16f_FD_182891 | JGI IMG/M metagenome (GOLD analysis project Ga0179591, IMG submission 182891) | Vadose zone soil fungal communities from Angelo Coast Range Reserve, California, USA - CZOMad2_1_08_16fungal (PacBio error correction) | ecosystem: Environmental > Terrestrial > Soil >... | reverse complement strand
ATTATAAAGGGGTTCAGGAACCTGTGAGTTTCCCCTGCTTAGGTCCTGTCCTTTTTGTTGTTTCGGTTCCTTTTTCTGTTTTTGACCCGTTATTTTCTGTTTTTTTCCCTTCCTCCGGTATGTTTTGATTTTGTCAATTGCCGGGACCGACTCTCCACCTCCTCGAAGGTGTGGCCCTCACTTTCGCTTGGAACATTCTTCACCGGCAATCCTGGTTTCTCCCCCTCTTGTTTTTCGTGCCCCTTTCTTTTGCTGACCCTTTTTTTTTGGCCCCATTTGTGTGTTTTTTTTTCATGATATGATTTGCGGGGACCTTTTTTTGGACTATATCCTCTCCCGTGAGCGGTCTGGCCCCCCACGGACCCTTTCCCTTTTTGCCTCCCATGCTATTTCCCTTAAGAATAGTTTGATCTTATTCTCTTATTTAATAATCTCCTTTGGTTGTCTTTGCTTGTAGGCCCTTCTCCTCTTTTTTTCCTTGGGTCCATGAAACCCCTGAACTTTTTCGTAGGACTTCTTAAACCCCCTTTCTTTTCCCACGAGCTGGACTATATTTAACGGTACCGAAATCTAATGATGCCAAATTTCCCCCTTCTGGCTCGACCCCCCCCCTTTTTTTTTTTCCTGCTGTGCAGAGCATTAAGTTGGCCCCCCCGATTGCAGTTGTGATTGAGTTTTAACCCAGTATTTGTTGTCACCCGCCGAATCTTAATTCTTTCCCCCTTGTTCGACCATTACACCCCCCCCTTTGATCGGTTTTTTTTTCCCCAAAGGCGCGGGTCTTCCTCACCCCGTAACTTTTTTTATAGTCCGTTTGATATGTTCACCTCGTTCATTCCTTTCAGGTCCATTTTTCCCCCTCGGTGTTGAGGAATGTTCAGTGATTCGGTCTTTTCTCCTAATTTGTTTTGCTCCCATTTGTGGCCCACTGGTTCCCTTTCCCCCCCCCCCCCTTAAATCCGTTTTTTTCCCTTCGTCTTCCGCGTCTTTCAATCAGTTGGGGGTTTGTCAACACATTACGTTACAGCTTTCTCGACTTACAATGCTCTCTTTCTTTAACTTTTCTTCCAGGCTAAACTTTTTTCGAGGCGGCGTTACCCATTCGTTCCATTTGTCTTACTTTAGTCTGTTTTCCTTAAGTTCAATGACCCGACCCCCGTTTCTCGACTCGGTTTTTCTCTTTTTTCTCCCCCCCGTAATGGTCTTTCTTCTCGGTCGTGCCCCCTGGACTCCGCCTGCTAGTATTTTGTATTTTACTTTGTGTAGTTTGTCCTTTACAGCTGGGTGCTTTTAGGCACCAGTTGTTTTCAGAGCAGCAAGTGTCCCCTCCTCTTTGGACCCACCCGGTTTTTTTGTTGCATCGCCTCCCCCCCCCCCTTCCTCCTTGAAGGCCAGGTTGAGCTTGACCTACTTTTTTTCCGCCAAAGGTAACGTGTAATTTTGCGGGTCACCCAAACAACCCTTTTTGGGTCGCCCTGCAGGCCTTTGTTTTCGCCGTCCCTTTTTTTGCTGTTTTTTTTTTCCTCCTGACAATGAGTCCACTGGTAACCCATAATTCCGCAATTTCACCCAATGTCCCTTCTGTTTTTTTTTCTTTTTTCCCGCCTTTAACTTTCTTGTACTTTTCTCTGTGTAGTCATGGAAACCCTCTTGCCCTAACCTGGCTGCAGGTTGAATCCTTAGATGTCCCCTTGCCGGGGTCCTCACATCTCTTAGGGTTTTCCATTAGCGTCCAGTCGCTTTGCAGTATTCCAACTCCTTTTTTAGGGTGTGATTTTTTGTTTGCCCTTCCATGGTTTTTGGGTCAAATTTTTTACGTCTGCCTTGCCAATATGTGGTTCTTTTACGCTCAATTTAATTCTGGTTTCCTGATGGGATGCCTTCTGACCTTGCTGATTTACCTTTGCTGTGAACCCCTGTGAAGCCCCCGCCGTTCTTTTTTTTTTTTTTCTTTTAATGTGAGCTGGTTTCCACCAAATATCCTTTTCCGTCCAGTTCTGCTTCTGTGACCTGCGAAGTGTTGTCGCGGCGGCTGAGGTCTCTCCCTTTTTTTGCCCCCTCCTCTTTGTCACCGTGTTTCCCCGAACCAAATCTTTTTCGACCCGTCTGTGGTTCTACTGTTTTTTTTTTCCCCCCCCCCCCGTTCGCGACATGAGTTTCCAGTTTCATGGCCCCATCGTGCCCTGTGTTTCTTTTCAACGGGCTGTCAAGATCCTCTTTTGGTTTTTTCCGCCCTTGAAACGCTTCTTGTTTACACAGTTCCTCTCCCGGGAAAGACGTTTTTTTGGTCATCTGCTTAGATGCGGTCCTTTTCCAGTACAGGTTTTTCCCCCCCGGTGATCAAGTTGAAGACTGTTTTTTTATTCCCGATTTTAAGTTTTTCTCAGCCCGAGATTTTTTCAATAAGACCTCGTTTGGGTTTTTTGGGTTGGATCCCCTCTTGAGTTAGGACAATCCCTTCACGGTAGTGGGAAGAAAATGCAGTCCTCTTCACCTTGCCAGCTCCTTTTTTCCTGGTTTTCCCCTGATATCCTTTTTTTACTCTCAGGGATGGTTCCAGGTCTGCCCTTTCCCCTTGAACACAGGTATGACCGCCTCCTTCCTTCTTTTTCGCTGCCCGTTCTCCCGTACATTCTGAAACCCGGGGGAGCCCTGTGACCGAGTGGAACACAAACCCCACACAGGTCGCAGTTGCTTTCGTCTTTTTTTTCTTGCGTCGTGTCTTTTTTCAGAGGAATGTTTTGTTTTTTTCTGCAACCCCCTCCCACCCCCCCCCTCCCTTGGGAGGCTAGTCATTTTCCGTGGACACTCCCAACCCCGACCATCCCCTATGTACTGGTCCTGTTCCTAAAATCCTCACTGTAAGGCGTTGACAACATGCTCTCCCGTCTGTAGTCCCACTTCGGTTACCTTGGTTACTTTTGTCTGCCTACAACCCATTTCGCAGTGAGTTTTTTTCGAGTTTTGAACGCTGTCCGGCTTCTCTTGGGAGTTAAATAAGTCTGATTGGTCTCAACTCTCACTTAATTCCCCTTTTTTCCCTTATTGTGCGGCCTTATCCCAAAAACTTGCACCCTAGTCTCAACAGGTGCCCCCTTTTTTTTATCTCCCCCCCCTTACAAGTCCAGTTTAGGCCTTCACCCTTTGACCACCAGTCTTAATAATCTTTCCCCTCGTGTGAGTTTTTTTTCATACCTTATTCCCCTACCAGGTCCCATTAGGGTTGGTGCCGTTTAAGATTTTGCCCCCCCCTTTTCCCTCCCCCCACACCTTTCACAGACTCTTTGGGAATGCTTTTCTCCCGAAATTCTTTTGGTTTTCTCTTCTGGACCTACGTGTTCCCCGTGTTGGTTTTTTTCCCCGACTTGCATTCCAAAGATTGCCGACCCCACCCCGATATTCTTTGGTTCCTTGGGGCTGCCCCGGTTGCCCTGTGGTTCCGTGTGTGACCTTTTTTTTTCCAACCCCCATTGCGTTTGTTGTTTGATTTCTTTTTTTTTATTGACTTTGTTAGACAATATTCACTTTGGACCCAGGAAGGACCATTTTTGGTGTTGGACAAGTGTTCCTTTTTCTTTGACCCCGATTCCCCTTCCTTGGGACCCCAAACCCCGAACAAAGGCTTGTGAAATCCCCCACCTGGTGCCCCATCCCCTCCCGATGTGTCCCCTCCCCTCAATAGTTTGCTCATTCACTTTTGGGCTTACCCGGGGTGCCTTTGGTTCACTTCCTTCCGTGTTGGTCGGGTCCTCCTATTGGGTACCCCAGGCTTCCCTCCCTCCTCTCGTCACTGTTTCTTGTTGATTGCCTTCCATACCCCTGCCCTTTGGCTGGTTTTGGTTGTTTCATGCATTTTTTATTCCCGTTTTGGCCCCCTCTTCGGTCTGTCCTGTTTACGTTTTTTTTTTTTGGAAACAAGTTTTTTTGGTCTTTCCACCACCCTGAGCACGGTTTAGTAGGATCTTAGACACTGTCATCCCCTTTGGTTCTCTTACGACGGTTTTGTTTGCCGATAAAGTTTCCTTCCACCCCTTTCTTACGCCCACGTACCTGCATTTTTTCTCTAGTCCATTCTTCCTTGGACCTTGGGGCACCGATCTCTTTTTTTTGCACCCCGCGACGCTCTTTTTTCCTGGGAGTGATTTTCCAACTTTGTTTTCCCGTTATGTCCCTTTCGTACCCCCATGATTCCTCCTTTTTATGCTGCCACTCACCCCAGAGCAAGTTACCTTTATCTCAGTCTGTTGTTCTTTACCTCCAACTTGTTTCCGCTCATCAACATGAATACTTTTGTTTCAACCCCGTAGTCGTCTTCCCCCCCTCCTTCCTTTTGCGCCCGTTGTTCTTTTGCCGGTGGGTTTTATTTCGATGGGGGTACCTTCCCCCCGCTTTTCCCCAATCATTTTTTTTTCGACCACCGACATCGTGTTTTCCTCCTCCTCTCCATCGTTTGTTGACTTTTTTTTTTTGTCTTGTTCTCTTGCCATCCTACTCCGGTTGTTGAGACTCTCCCTTCTTTCCCCTTCGGAGTGTCCCCCCGTGCCCCAATTCGTCTGAAAAGTTTGTTATGCATGGGCGTCTAGTTCCTTTCCCATCCATCTAATCGAGACCTTCCTTTTTTTCCTTTTCCCCCCTGCCAGGGCCGGCCTCCCCCTCCCTTTTGTTCATCCCTTTTTTTTGATGAGCTTCTCCATGTGCTGTCCCCCCCCCCCCCGCCTGCACTTTGCGTTTTAGGTCAGGTCTTCGCTTTTTCCACCGGTTTTGGCGGTCACATTTTTCCTCGACCGGTTTCGCTTAGCATTGATTCTTGTTAACTCTGACCTGGTTCAGGTTGCTTCACATCTCGTAGTCCGATCTTCTCTTCTCTTTTCTGAGGGTGTTTCATACTTTTTTTTTTTTCTGCACAAACTAGCCCCGCATTGGTCCTCGTCCTCTTGAGTAACTTTGATGCTGGTTCTTGCCTTGTACTCCCTTTCTTTTCCCACCCCTGGCCCGGAAGTACTTTTTTCCTTTCGACCAGCGCCACGGGGTAGTGACCGGTAATCGTGAATCTGAGAGCCCCCTGGAAGTTAAATGATTTTTCCAAGCACCCCAGTCCGCGCTTCCTCTCTACACATACCCTTTTGTCTTTTCCTTTCTGAACCCCAGCCCAGCGCTCGGGGTGTAAATATTTGCTTCTTTTTTTTTTTGGATTTTTTTTTTTTCCTTTTTTCATTGAACTTCCTTTTGCCGCCTTGATTTTCCCCGCCGTGGGCCAACGGTGTTTTTTTTCTGTGGGACCGGGAGGGTCGGTGCTCCATGTACCCCTTTTTTCCTCCACACGCTGTTGTGACCAACTTTTTTTAATAAACCACAATGTTTTTGTTGACTCTTCATTTCTTCCCGGGGCCCGCCACTTTTTTCCTTTCCTGGGTCTGTTAACCGCTCCCCGGTAACCAGTAGTAATCTGCGAGGTCACACTCAGCTTGCGGCACCGCCTTAAGATGTCTCCCTCCCTCGAATTTCCCCCCCCTTTTTAAAGAAGGCCTTTTATTTTCATTGTAAGCACCTTGAATTTTTTCTACAATCGAACTTTCATTCGGTTGTTTCCGCGCCCCTTCCCGGCGATTTTTTTCCCGGCGGTGACTCCTTCTTGGTTTTTTCTGACCTGATGTCCGTGGGGGGAAACGTTTTATGTCCGTTTTTTCTTTTTGTGACATGTGATGTCTTTCAAATGAAGAGCCTCGTCCTTTGTCTTTTTGAGAGGCCCCTCCCTAACGAGCCGTTTCCTTTTTCTTACGCACATTCGAACCCCCCCCCCCTTCCTCAGTCTTACACGGCCACGCAGAGCTTGTTTTCCCCCTGATTTGTTCTCAATGTTCATGCGTAGTCTTCCTGTTTTATTAAGGTTACTCTTCCGCATCTTGTTGGTCAAGAGTAGTTTTTCTGTTTTCAAAAGTGCCTTTTTCCCAAAGCGCGAATATCTGGCCACCCACTGTCCTTCCCCCCTTTTTTGTTTCGTTATATGATTTCCTTTCCCGTGTTGTCCGTAGAAACTGTGATTCTGACCCGGGTGTCGTAGTTTTTTGACGTATCCCCGTTGTGACTCCTTGTAAGTTCCTTTCCCTCTGCTGGGCCCCGACTTTTGCAATTCTTTCTTCTGTTTGTCCCGTCCGGTTGTGTCAACATCTCTTTTTATCCATCCCCCCGTTTGAGTTCTTTGGTCTCTTCTTTCTCTCCTTACCGAACAAGGAATTGATTTCCAGCAACCCTTGACGTTCTTGTGCGAACCGTCAGGGTTGCTCCTTTTTTCCTCTTGCGCGTGTCTCCTGTCCCTGACAAAAACGGGTTTTCCCATTCCCCCGAGCTAGACTTTCCTGAGAGTTTCTCTTTTCCTTTAAACTCCCCCGGAAAAATTTTTTTGTTGGGCCAGACCTCGCGTTCTTTGAGTTTTTAAGGGGGCCCCCCTCCTTTTTACCCCCCCCCACCTGTAGCGGAAAACATAATGTTCTTTTTCGGACTGGCAACCTTCTTTTAAAATGCTGAACCACCCCGATCTTCGCCCGTTTTTTCTTCCCACCTGAAGGGGCTTTTCCGCTTCCTCAGGGCAATTACCCCCCGGGGGGACTGTTTCTCATTCGTTTCCAATGGACGCGGCTGTGGGGTGATTCCCTCCAGGCTTTTGACCTCCCTTTGCGCTTTTCCCCCTTGTGAACTAATTTTTCTTGGTTTCATGTCCCTTTTCCCCGTTTCCCATTCCCCCTACTTTGTTCTTATTCCCCGTATTTGACTTGACCGGAATTTTCACGTGTGTCTCCCCCCTCTATTTCTTCTCCCTCGCTTTTTCCCCTCCTCTGAGGTTTGCAGGGATTAGACTCCTTAAACAGTCGGTTTCTTTCTTCTGTTCCTGGTGGCACACCAGTTTTTCTTTTTCTCGTTGAAATCCGTTTGGAGCCCTCTGGATCTTCCTTCCGTTTTTTTGTCCGTGATACGTGAGTTTTTCTTGTTCCAGAATCTTCCTCGAACCATGAGAGGAGAACCCGACCTTATTTGTTCCATGGTTTGTGGGACCCGGGAACCCCATTTTTTGGGGCGGTGCCCTGTTTGCTGGCATCTCTTGTTAAAACTTTTTTGCCCTACCTATTTTAATTTGCTAGGCCTTCTGTGGCAACTTTTTCCCCAAATGGATTAGTGTGCCCAACTTGCCTTTGCCCCAGTTCCCCCCCCTTTTTCCCCTTCACCACCCCACCGTTTCCCCGGGTTAATCCCTGACCCCTTTCGGTTCGAGTCAAGATTTCTTTCCTTGATCAACCGCAAGGTTGTGAGGTTGTGATAAAGTTAAGACTATTGGGTTGTCGGGATACTTTATTGGTTCACCGGGGTCCCCAGGAGCCTTTCCGCCTGTGGTTCCTTTTTACTCCCCTCTTCCGTTCCCCTGGAAGTCAGGAGTTTTTCTATCCCCCTTCCTCTGGAGTGATTTAGTTCAGTGGTCTGTGAAACGTGGATTTTTAAACACCCCAATTGCGTGGCTCTCTCTACCGCGGGGCAATTGAATTCAACGCTTGTCGTGAGCTGGTTCAGGCCCCCCCCGTTGAGAACTTTTCTCATGGCGAACCGTGATTTCCCCTTTTTTTTCCCCTCTACTGACCAGGACGATGAGTTGCCTTTCCCCGTTAGCGCAAGGGCCTGTGTGGAAATAGCCCTTCTGATGCCTTAATTCTGTTGCCCGTCTTTTGGAGTGGTTTTTTTTCCCCAGTCCCGACCGGATGTTGACTGTTCCACGACCGAGACCTCCCTAACGAGACCATACTTTTGAGGTGATTCCTAACCGTGCTTGTTCAAATTTTCCCTTTTTCCCCCTTCATCGGGTGAACAGTCTACTTTCCCGCTTGCCAATGGGCCTAACTTTTTATTTCTGTGACAGATTTTGATTTGGAGGTTGACCGGGCCCCTAAGAAGCCCTTCGGCCAGGTCTTTTCTCCCCTTCTTGTAGACCTGCTCCTCAAGGGGACTTTAGGAGTTTACTTTTTTACTCCTATTTTTTCTTTTTTTTTCCCTCTCTCCCGCGATTTGGTTTTAAAGTTGCCCCCACTATACAATGTTTTCGGAGTGGCTGACACCTTTGTCTTCTTCCCCCCCCTGGGTTTTTCCCCCCCCTCCCTTTACTTTTTTTCCTTTTCCCCCATGAGGGATTTTCCAAAGCAACGTTTTCCCCCATCGCACCTTTTGTCCCCTACAATGGCATTTGTGATGTCTGACGCCAGCCTATTTCTTTACATCCTGATGTTTTTTTTTTTATGTTTCTTCTAGTGCCACCCTCTAAGTTGTTTCGTACTGTGTCGCGTTTTTTTAAGCAAGTGCCGGCCCTTGTTCCCCCCCCCTAGGTTGGTTTCGGTTCTCATCGGTAAGTTTCTGATGCTCTCCATCTTTGCGAGCTTTTGATGTCTTCTCAGGTGCTTCCCCCCCCCCCACCGCTCAGGATACTGGTCTTTTCCCCCCCCGTTGAGCTGTGGTAGTGGTGTTTCCCCGGCCGTTTTCAAGCCTTTTTTCTCCTTTAGAACAGCTTTGATTTTGTCGGATCTTGCCCAAGTGTCTTTCTCTGGTCCCCCTGTTTTTACACCCGTGTTACCTCTCCTCCCGTCCCTGGTCTTAGCTTTGACAAACCCCCGTCTGGCTGCTTTTTAGTCCCCCCCCCAGTCTAAAATTGTTCGGTCATCCTCTCCGCCTCTGCTCTTTTTTGTTTTCTATCGGTGTTGTGTTGTTTCTCCTGCTTTTTCATTTAAGGAATTTTGCAGTGGTATGAACGGTGGTACCACTCCGTGGCGTGTTGCTCTTTTTTCCCCTCGGTTGGTTGTAGTTCAACTTCCTTCCGCCACCCTTAATCCCAACCCCCGTTCTTTTTGGGTATGACCAGGTTCCCCCCCTTCAATTGCAGTCCCTCTCAATGAAGGTCGTGTTTCTCCCCCCCGTTTTTTCTTTTTTTGAGTCGGTTTCAACCGTTTCCCCCGGCAGTCTTTCTCTCTTAAGTTTTTTTCCATACGCGTTCCTTGAATATGTTCACGAGACCCTGGTCGCCTTGACACAAGTGATTTCCTCCCACCCCGAAGAAGCGTTCCTCCTTTTTCCCCTTGAAGGGTTTGACTTTCGGGGTACCACTGGACCAGTGGCCCGGTCCCGGCTTTTAACTCGGTCTTTTTTTGAGTGCTAGTTTCGACTTGACGGTCCCCCTTCCCCGCTTTTTCTTTTAGTTCACGTGGAAAGGAAATGGCTCCGGGGAAATCGCAAGAGAATTTTTTGAGATGCTGCGTTTGTGCCAGCGACGTTTTCTTTCGCCATTAACCATTTGTTTTGGGAACCTTCGCTCGATGGCCGCCCCTTTAGGACTTGTCCTCCTAGATCCGTCATTTTTATCTTTTTTAAGGTTTTGTTCCCTGTAGGCCTTAAGTAGGTTGTTTTTGTTTTTAACCCTTTTGACTCCATTTTTTCCCGCTTTCTACGCTTATCTTTTTTTTGGCCCCACCCGTTCCGTTTTTTCTTTTCTTTTTCGTGAGTGTCCCAGCTTGATCCCGGTTGCCGTCTTTCCCTCCCTTTTTTTTGCGGCTGCCTTGTTTAATTTGATATTTGTTTTTTTTTCTTTGTCCTCTCTCCACATGCGCTGTTACCTATTTCCCGGGCTCATTTTTATTTTCCCTTTCTTGCCGGCGATGGTCTGACCGCGAATGTTGTGCGACCGGAACTGTTCTTCACTTCTCCCTCTTTTTTTTTTTTTTTTGAGCGATTATGCTTTTTGACGAACATCTTTAGGTTGATCACCCGTCCTTTTCCTTTGACCCCCCTTCATTGCCCGGACCAGATAATACGAGTTTTTTCCCCTCTGGTCGTGGATATCTAATTCAGTTCTCACTTAATGGCCTTATCGAGAGTTTTTTATGGCCCCCAGTCTCCCCCCCCTTCAATCCAAAATCCGCTTCTTTTTGGCCTCCATTGTCCGTACGCGGAGCTTTTCATTACCCCTCACCCCCTGTTTTACCCCCCACATTCCGGCACCTACCCTGTATTAGGAATGGAAAACATTCATTCATTTTATAGTTTTTTTTACTGAATACCTTCCCCCTGCGGTTCACTAAGATTCCGGCCTGCCCGGTTTTGGAAGTTTTTTTTACATGTTATTTCAAGTAATGCGTTTTCTGGCGGGGGTTCCACTCTTTAAGCTGGTAACTCTCGAAGTTCCCTGAGGTCCAACCTTTTTCAATGGCTTTTTTTTTTTTTTTTTGTGGCCTTTAGCTTCACCAGATCTCCCCATCCTTAATTCCTTTTGTTTTCTTTTTCTCCTAAATCTCCGATTGTTTGTGCCGGTATATGATGAAGTTGCCCAGGAGAGTTTTTTTTTTTTTGGGGGTTTCTTCCCCGGAGGGATTGTTGATAATTTTCCATACCTAATTCTTTTGGTTGTCGTGCGGCCTTCCTTCCCAGTCTCCATCTTTTCTCCCCCCAAGTGCGGATATTGTAGGTGACCGCAGGTTGTGCACCCCCTTTTTCCTTTGGAATACTCATTTTTTTTTCCGTGTTCTTCGCGGGGTCCCACCGCATTTGAACTCGAACTGCGGTACCCCCCTCCCCTTGATTTTCTTTTTTTGCCCATGTGCGGTAGTGTGCATGGTTTCACCCTGTGATTTTTTTTTGTGGCTTACACTTGTGGCTTGATGAGTTCGCCACTTTCCCTCCGTTTCGGTCCCCCCCCTCTTGTGCAAAATGGTTGGAACCCTTTTTTTTTTGGCCACCCATTCTTTTCTGCCACCCACACTTCTCTTTTGCACCTCCATTTTGACCAGGGCTGCCCCACATTTCAAACCCTTACCCGTCTTTTCATACCCTTTTGGTCCCTTCCCCCCCTTTCGGCCCTTTCCTTTCTGGGTCCAATTCTCTTTTCCGGGATCACTTACGTTTCCACTTTGTTATTTGGGTTTTTCCTCATTCATCTAGGTGCACCTATTTTTCTGGCTCCTTCTTAGTTGTCCGGTCCGCTACTTAGAGAGTTTCGCTTCGGGTCAACTGCCGCCCTCTTGGGACATTGCCCCTTTTTTTTCCCCCCCTGGGATTCCCGGAAGGTTTTTTTCTGTAGGCCGGAAGTCTGTCTTTCCTTTTCTTGGTCGCTTGGAAAGGCTTGCGTAAACCGTGTTTTTCCCCCCACTGGACTCCCCTTAGCTCGATTTTTGACTTATTCATCCAACGACCCATTTTTCTTGCTTCTTTTTGGTGCTCTTAAGGACCCATTACGATCACACGGTGCTTCTTGAACTTACGATTTACTTGGACCCTGATCCTCTACCTTCCTTCACCCCCCGATTGAGGGTCCTGACCGGCCGACTCCACAGTGCCGAGCCTGAAAATTTTTTTTTTTGATTAAGGTTTTAGTTTTGCGGAGCTTTGGTTCCCCCCACCGTGCTCTTTTTGCCCCACCGTTTGTTTGGTGCAGCCCTCGTAATTGTTTGTGTTCCCCCCCCCCCCCTCCAATCCCTCCTTCAACCTCACCGGTCGATTTTGCCATTTCGTTGTAGTTTTCCCCCCCGTTTCCATCGGCTTTTTGTCGTCGTTTTTCTCGCCCGCGGTTTTTTTTTTGCTTTGGTTTCCCCCGCCCCCCTGGGGTTTTCAGTTTTCGGGCAACAACCTGCTTTTTTTCTGCGGCCCGGGACTTTTTGTTTCATGAGTTTTAGTCCGTGGGTTTTTACATCTTACGCCCTTTTTCTGTGGTTAACGCCATGCTGCCTCCGGAGATTCTTTTTTCCCTTCTCCTCCTTTTGTTGTTCTTTGAGTTTTCTTTTCAGTCTATCCTTTGGCGTTTACCCTTTTCTTCTTATTCACCACAATGGTTCGTCGTGTGTCCTTCTCACTTCTCGGTCATTTGTGTCTCTTTTCTTTAATGCTTCCCAGGACAGTCAATTTGCGCCCATGGTTTGGCGCCCCGCGACTCTTTTTTCCCTTTCCCCGAGCGTGATGTTCTCTTTTTGGGGCCCAGAGAAACTGGTTTTGTGTCCAGCCGTCAATATTACGATTAGGTTTGTAGTATGTGGACCCCTGAGCCTTTTTTTTGGTGCGTCACTCCCCTTTCGCGGTTTTTTGCCCCACTCCTCTACGGTCTTGTCAAAACTTACCTTGGTTTGCGGGGTCCCAGTAAATTCCCATCCCGGTCCGGCCCTCGTTTTTTTTTCTGGGCGATCCTGGGTGACTCTTTCCCCTTGTGCCCTTCACAGTTTTTTTGTCCCCACGACGAAAAATCCGTGGAACCCGTCCTCCTGATATTTTTTTCCCCCTTCTAGTTGTTTTTTTTTCCAGCCACATCTCCGGACACAGCTCAGATTCCCTAATCAATTTGATGTCGACAAGTGCCGGAGGCGGTTTTTCCATTCTTACAGTTCCGCCTTAACCCGCCATGTGTTTATCCCCGAACACTACTCTGACGACTGATTGTGATCCCACGCCAACAATTGCAAGTTGATTTTTCCCAACCATCCTCCCACCATGAGTTTTTTTCTTTTTTTTCGCATGTCCTTTTTTCTTTGACTTTTCACGAGATAGGGGGTTGTTTCTGTGTGAGGTGTGCAGTATTGTCATTCCCCCCTTTTTATTTCCACCTTCCTTGTGTGAGGATTTTACAGTTGTCCACGACCCCCCCCCCGGTGGGACACAAGCTTTTGCTTTGCCTTGGTCCTCCTCTGGCCTCTTCCCAAACGGTTTTTTACCTCTTCCCCAGACACAGGGGACTAAACCCATTCGTCCCTGGGCCGCCCAGTTATTTTCCACCTACCGTCTCTCCAATCCTTTCTGGTCAGTGTAGTGTCAGAGCCCCTCTCGCAGGTTGTCCGGGCAACATTTCCCCTTTCCCCATGTATATTTTTTTTTGGAAGTTCAATTCCCCCCCTTCCGTTAGCCCGCCTTTTCCCAATATGGGCCCCCAATGTACTGTTTCCCCAACACCTTTCCCCCCCCCTCCACCCACGTAGTCTATGAAAGCCCCCCAGTCTTTGTGGCCCCTTTTTGTGAAGGGTTTTCCCCGCCCAATCTTTTTTTCTCTGTCAGGTCTCCCAGTTTCAACTTTTTGAAACGGCTTCTTTTTTTTTTTTGGGGGCCAGTAATAACCCAAGTTTTCTTGCCATTTTTTTCTCATGACACTTTGTACTTTCTTGTCCTGTTTTCTATGTCCCCCGTTGTTTCCCGTTTTTCCATTACCGCGAATCTTGAGGGAACACAGTCCTGCTTCTCCTTTTGTTTTCTGCGGGGCCCACTCACGCCCTGTTCTGTGGTTTCAATTCCCCCATTACCCCCACCCCCTTCCCCCTTTTTGTGGGCCGTCTGTTTAGCTTGTGTAATTTTTTTTTACCGCCTTTAAGTCATGTTTGTGGTAACACCCAGTCTGTCTTTTTTTCCCTTTTTCCACCATTTTATACCCTTTTTTTTGCCGGTCCCTTTTTGGGTGTTTTAGGTAAAAACCAAGTTTGGAAGTTCCCAACTTCCCCGCTAAGCTTACACTGAAACGTATTCCCCCACGGCCATTTCCCGTCTAGTCCTGTCGATAGCTTTAATTTGCCGTTTTTTTTTTTGTTTTTTGGGTTGGGTGCCAGTTTTGTCTAACCTGACACTTTTTATTCCGTTTTAGCAGACTTCCATACGGCAACCGAAGGTCCGGTCCAAGTCCTCGGTGAGCTGGCCATTTCTCTCTTGTTAGTCCCTCCTTTGTATTTCTTCGACTCTTCACTACCCGGAAGGTCTCCTTTCCCTCAATAGAGAGATTTTGACAAGGTCCGAAGCCCAATGTTTTTTTGGTTTTAGTTTGCTGCGTTGAGAGTGTGTTGGTTACTACCAATTTTCCCGGTTTCCCCACCCAGTTAAGATTCCCCCCTTTTTCACGCCGGGAGGTAAGAGGACCCAGCGTTGGTGAGCCCTCGTCTTTCTCCCGCTCCGGGTTGGTCCCCCGTGCGTCGGCCTCGATTCCCTGTTCCCCCCATCTTCAGCCACGGCGCGTTTCGACCCCCTTCAACTGCCCTGTTGTACCCCTGGCCTCCCATTTAAAGTCCACACACTTGTTTTTTCTCGTCTCAGGTGGCCGGAATGTCAGATTTTCGCGGGAGTGGCTACGGGTTAGCTGTGCCCCCCTTTTTCTTCCTACCCACCTACGGCCTCCCTACCCCCTAACCTGTTTTTTTTTTGAAATTTTGGCAGGAAAACTTTTAGAATTTTCCAGGATTTTTTTTTGTTGTTGAAACCCTTTTTCCCTGTTTCTCCTGCCTCATAATTTTTTTGTGGCCCAGGTAGGGGGTTCAACTCATTGAACCTGTTCTTTTTTCTCTTTGGACTGTTTTCGTCACCTCCCCCTCGAAAAGTATGTCACCATTCGTTTCCCATTTCAAGGGTCCGGCCTGTGGTTCCCCCCCAATCCATACCGTCCCTATTCGGCTTTTTTTCTTCCTTTATCCCCATTCCCCCCCCGCGAGGTCCCCGAGGTCCTCGCTTGTATTTATTCCCCCGTCTTTTCTGCTTGGTTACCCTGTGACCCGTGATTACGTTCCCGCCAGAGGTGGCTGGGTTTTTTATGGGCTTCTGACTTCTTCCATTTTTTTCACCTGCATTGGGGGGGACGTTCACTGGGTCCCAAGTTAAACGGTATTTCGGGCAATTTTCTTAACCATTTGGGGGCGCGTATCGTTGACCCTTTTCGGGTTTTTCCCCCATTCCCCCCTTTCGATATACGTGTTCCGGTTTTATTTCGTGTCCACACTTCTTTTTGTTTGCGTGTTACCACGATCCTTTCTCTTTGATGTTGGCTGCCATTTTTGGTTTTTTTCCCCATGTTGCCACCGTTTGTTTTTGCTATGGCCCTTTTTTTTTCTTGCCTTTACTTCGTTATCCCCACTGCTCCTCCCTCCTTCCGCCAACCCTTTCCGTGTCCCCACCCACGTTCTTTGAATTCCAGGAATGTTCATAAAAGGAAAGACAACACTTTCACCACTCAACCATCCCAAGACCCGCCCATTCACAGACATCTTCCGAGGGTTCCCCCTGAGGTCCCCCCCCATGACGGGTGTTCACTCTGACCCCTAAGGTTTTATGCTTTTGTTTTTCCCATGCTTGTTTCTTTCGTGGGGTAGGCTTTTGCAAGTTTTACTTTTTTTCCCCCCTTGTTCCCAGGAGGTTCCTGTGGTTGAACACCATTTCCAGCACTTTGTCATCTGTGCGCCCTTTGACTTGTTGTCCCGGAGCTTCAGGATGGTGTCTCCTGGTTGGTGGTTGGAACATTGCCCCCTGGGGTCAACCCCCCCCGCGCCCAGATATTTATTTTTAGATGAGGACCGGTCATTAACCTTCGTTTTTTCCTTTCGTGGTGGGTTTGGGTTCTCCCCTCCCCCCAAATTAACCCACCCCCACCCTTTCCTGCCATATGTTGCACCGCACTTAGACGCCCTTTCACCTTAATGTTTCACCCGATTTGAGTTCCACCCTGCACCCCCGGCCACGAAGCACTGTGTTCCTGGGGGTTGGTCGTTTCCTTCTTCTATTGAGGATTTACTGCTCCCATGATGCAAGGTTTTCCCCACCTCCCCCATCCTGTTTTTTTGTTGGCAACTGTCCTTAACACCTGCGGTCCCTTTTAATCTGGTTCCCAGCCATTAGCTTGTTGACCCCCTGCTTCTCCACGCCCATCTTTTTTGATTCGCCTTTCCGGCGGTTCCATTTGGTTTTGGCTTGTGGCTCCGACCCTGGGGACTTCTTGGTCCGTGATGACTGTTCCCAAGACCCCCGCTCGTCTTCTTTTTCTTTGTCGGAAACCACTCCGATTGAACTCCTTGGCTTGAACCATGCTACCCCGGGTTCCCCCAGGCTTTTTCTTCATACTCCTCAGTTTTTTTCTTTTGGAGGATCTCGGCAGCTTCTTCCCATGTTTTGCCCTTAGTTGCCTTGGTTTCACCCCTTTTCAAATGTTTTGTCTCCCCCTACCCCCTTTCTGTTTATTGCTTTTTTAGCTCCATCTTTCTTGGCCGTGCCCCATTAACTCGTGTCCGAACATGTCCCATTCCCCCCGGCGTTTCCAATGTGCACAGGGCCGCTGGGGGCTTTAACCCTCCCCTCCTTTTTTTTTTTTTTTTTCTTGCGCGTTTCACCCTCGAATTTGAGGTTAACCTATCTCCCAGTAGGTCCGGTATTTTTTGACACAACCACTTTGGTCAGGTTACCGTCCCTAGGTTTTAACCAGGGTACCGGGCCCTCCCCCCACGTCAATTAAAACACTTTTCCAGTCCTGGGGCGGCGGTTCAACGCCAGGTTCGGTCTTTATCTTTAGTACCTTTTGGAGGTCGCAAAACTTTGTGGATCCCCAATGTTTAAAAACCCACCGGTCCCCTCATTGGTTTTCTTTTATCCCTTCTTCCGGTTGTTTTTTTTTTGTTTTTTGGACCCGTTTACAATCCCAATTTTCCATGGGGGGGAGGTAAAGTTTGGCTACCGTGTTACCCCCTTGGCGAAAATCCATTTTGTCTGGCAATGGCTTTCCTAGTGCGTTTAATTTTTTAGTCCCATCAGGTAGCTCCGTAACCACTGTCTGACTTAAACGGGTTTAAGTTCCGTGCAAGCTTTTTCTGATTTTTTGAGACCCCGCAAAACAGTCGTTCTTTGACTTCAAGTTTCCCCCTTGGACCCCCCACAGCGGCGATTGTCCCGTTTGTTGTTCCCTCGTTCTTGGTTGGTGGTGGGTCGTCCTGTCTTTCTTGCATGTTTGTTGTCTTTCCCCAATTCCCCTTTGTCTGGTCATCCCAAAGTTTTAATCCCGGCTGGGTCTTCGTTTCTCCCCCCCCCTGTTTAGCGGCTGGCGGCGGAGAAAACACGTTACCCTCATTCAGCCCCAATTCCGTCCAGTTGACCTGTCCCGCCCCCCCCCCCCTGGTGCGCCTTATAGTCCTTGTATTTGCACAGGTCCCTCAGTTTCGGAGGGTTCCATTAGGTGAACCTTAGACCCTTCCCCCGTTAGTTCCTCTTTCCAGGTCCCCAGCCTTTTTTATCCCTCCTTTACTTGTGTCCCTTGCTGGCACTGAAGATGTCGTCCAAAGGTTTATTTTTTCCCCCCCCCACCGGATTTTAGTCGGACACTGTCGGGGGGACATTTCCCTGGGGGTCCTGACGCTTTCCTCTCCCTGTAATCCTTGACCGCCATTGTTTCGGTAAGCTACCAGCTTTTTCATGCAAGTGCATTTCAGCTTGTTGAACATTGTTGAACCCTTTCCGTTTACCCCCTCGGCCTTTAATGTTGACCTTTTTACGGGGAGTTGACCAATTCACCATGACTTGTGGCCCTTTTCTGGCGTTGGCCAAGGCCCGCCCTCCTTCCCAGGCTTGTTCGACCGTTCCAAAACCTTTGGGGTTCACTGAGTTGGTGCTCTGGGCTCTCCCTTATGTATGGTTTTTTTTCCCCCCCCCCACAGTACATCCGTTTGGAGCTTAGACGGTTTACAGTTTCCCCGAATCCCTGTTAGTTCCGTCAGTATTTTTACTTTCCTTTTTATTGCCATTCTACCACCCCAGCTTCAATCCTCTCTTCGGGGACAACCAACTCGGACACTTTAGTTTTCGTTCTGGAAGCATTTTTCTGATTCCTTTCTACCGACTCTCTGTAAAATTGTTCGGTGAATTTTATGAAGACTTTCTAAAGGTACCGGCCGTCTTTAACGCCGGGCTGTACTACAGATTGCAGCTGGAACGCCCCCCGGAATGGCGCAGCGGCCCCCAGGTCGCAGAACTCCAAGTTTCGTCTAATATTT